>WNFR01002060.1_pt1 | contig 20994 bp, 20 predicted proteins | sample 5400221 | NCBI WGS metagenome assembly WNFR01 (sample SAMN13153357, study PRJNA577476) | soil metagenome | isolation source: 40 cm soil under Madrone tree | place: USA:California | collected 2016-06-14 | reverse complement strand
TGACCGGCCATTTCTGGTGGGGCGTCCAGGTTTCAGGAACAAAAACCTGGTATTTGTAGGTAGTTCCCTGCAAAACAATGGCGCGGTCCAGGAAACCGGTTTCGCGGTTCTTTGCGTGAGCCGGAACCGCAATTGCCAGCCACAGAATCAGAAACGCTTGTATCTTTCGCGACGAAACAGGCACTAAGTCCTCCCCACTTTTGACTTTAGCATGAGCGCTTTGCATCCGCCTGCGCGATTGCAAGATACCAGATAGTGTTTAAAGACAAGACGCCCTTCGCCGGTACATCCTTAAGTACTTAGCCGGGAGCACCACTTGGCAAGTCTTTCGTTTCGAGCAGTCCGCTGCATTCCTGCAACTGGCACCCTAGCAACTATTCGGCGATGGTCAGAAACCGTGGGTCGCGTATTGGTATCTAACCTTCAGGAGCGCTGATGGGACGCCGTCTGGAACTCGATGCCGTGCGCGGGCTGATGCTCGTGTGGATCGCGTTGACGCATCTTCCCACTTCGGTCAGCACCTACGTGAATCAACCGTTTGGTTTCGTGTCAGCAGCGGAGGGCTTCATCTTTCTTTCCGCGCTGTTTACTGGCCGAATTTATTTCCGCATGGCCGAGCACGACGGCTACTGGCCCATGACCAGGAAGCTGTGGACGCGCACGGTGCGCTTGTATGGCTACCACGCTCTCTTGCTGGCGTTCATGTTTCTGGTTGCGGTGCCCATTGCCTCGCGCGGCAATCGACCCGGGCTTCACAATCTTCTGGATTTCTACTTCATGGCGGGCGCGAAGCAATCCATCACTGAAGCCGCTCTGCTGATCTATCGGCCGCCTCTGCTCGATATTCTGCCGATGTACATCATCTTTCTGGTGTTCACTTCCGCAGCGCTGCTGTTAGCCCGCAAAATCGGTTGGAAACCCGTTCTGGCGACGGCGTTCGTGGTATGGGGTTTCGCGCAATTCGGTTTTCGCAATGCCGAACACAGCTTCATGATGCGCTTCATCCCCACGCGCATTCCGCTGAATGAAATGGGCTCCTTCGATTTGTGGGCGTGGCAATTTCTGTGGATTGCCGGCATCTGGCTGGGAGTCCGCTGGGGGCAGGATAATCTGCCGATTGAGAAGTGGGCCAGGCGCGTGGTGGTGCCCGCCGTGCTGATCGTTGCCGCGTTTTTTGCGCTGCGGCGAGTGCTGGAACGCGGAGTGGAGCTGGGCGCGAGCGAATTCCTTTTTGATAAGTGGCATCTGGGACCGCTTCGTGTACTGAATTTTGCCGCCTTAGCGGCGCTGCTGATCGTCTCGCAATCGGCGTTGAAGCCTCTGGCGATACGGCCGCTGGTAATGCTCGGTCAATCTTCGCTGCAGGTATTTTGCGTGCACCTGCTGTTTTGCTTCGCGGGACTCACGCTGATGGGCAATGCGTCAATGCTGAATGGATGGCGGCAAGCGGCGCTGTTGATTGCAGCGTTCTCCGCGATGCTGCTGACCGCGAAACTCTTCGCAAAGAGTGAAGCCAAGCAGGAACGCCAGCCGAAAATGGGAAGCTCTTCGGGCCTGTCCCCAGGAGCCAAATCACCTGCTCAAACCGAGCCGGCGTCTTCAACAAGCATGCCTCCGCTTGAGGGCACGATACCTGCTCCTGTTGCGAACACGGCGGAGTGACGGGACGCTCGATTACGTGGTTTCAAGTTTTTGCGAACTTTGTTGGTCTTGATCCGGTGGAAGCTTGTCAACTTCCGGCAGCTTGCCAACATCCGGGGCCCTGTCGATGCAGGCAGAATCCCCTGCAACCGCAACGCGCTCATTCAGCAGTGCTTCGACTGCACTTATTAATTCCTGCTCCGACACGCTCTTGTTGATGACCTCGCGTATGCCATTTTTTTTCGCTTCCAATGCTAGTGAGGAAAACGCGTGATTGGTGTGAAGTAGAATCGGTACGGCAGGAGATTTTGAAAGAATCTCGCGGGCAGCGTGCAGGCCATCCATCACGGGCATTGCGAGGTCGAGAATGATGGCATCTGGTTTCAGTTCGGCAGCTTTTTGTACAGCCTCTATTCCGTTTGCAGCTTCAGCACAAACCTGCCAATCCGCGTGCGTCTCCAACAGAGCTCTGAGCATCTTGCGCACCATTTCTTGATCGTCTGCAATTAGGATTCGATAGGCCAAGTACCCTCGCAAACATCTGGCGTCGCCCTATGTTTGACACCCTACATAGAGCCAATCGCCTTTGGAATACAGGGAAAGACGTACGGAGACTGAAACTGAGAGCAGAGCGAGCATCGAGAGCGCAGGAAGCGCACACAGAGATGCCGCAAAATAACTACACACTTCGCGGTATGAAAAAACGCCGCCGTCCAGGTTATAAAAGTTTTCAGGCCGCAAGCGCTCCCGCATCACAGGACACGCAGGTGCCGGAGGTTGCGGGCCGAGTGCAAGATGGCAACAAGACGATTCCAACTACTGCGCGCTGGCGAACGAACGAATCCCGCCGGCAAACCGGTCAGCAACAGGATTCTTTTGTCGCTACCCGACGGCGAATACCGATTCATTCGTCCACATCTCGAGTTTCTCGACTTGCCGAGTCGACTTCGCCTGCATGAGCCGCCGGAAAAACTGCAGTCCGCCTATTTCCCCAACAGCGGATTGGTCTCCATTGTGGTTGCGACAAAAGGGGGACGGGATGTTGAAGCCGGCGTGGTGGGATTCGAAGGCGTTGTAGGCACCGCGCTCGCCGTAGGCCTGGACAAAAGCCCCCTTCGTGAAGTGGTGCAAATTGAAGGCAGCGCTTTCAAGGTAGCGTCGCGCGCACTCCAGGACACTCTTCCGGAGACGCCGGACTTGCAGATGAGATTGAGCCGCTATGCGGTCTTGCAGGGAATGCAGGTAGCGCAGACGGCCGCCTGCAACCGGCTGCACGAAGTTGCGCAACGCCTCGCCCGCTGGCTGCTCATGGCGCAAGATCGAGTGGACGCCGCCATACTGCCGATCACCCACGATTTTCTGGCAACCATGCTTGGAACCGACCGGCCCAGTGTAAGTCTGGCGGCGGGTGCGTTGCAGCAAAACAAGGTGATTCAGTACAGCCGAGGCTCGATAAGAGTCCTGAATCGCAAGCGACTCGAAATGTCGGCTTGCGAATGTTATCGAGTCATTCAGCAATTGAACGCAGATTTTAATTTGAAATAATCCGCCGAGTGTTGGATAGCCTACAGACAGTAGTTGTCGCCAGCCGATACCCTTCCATTCCCGCGAAAAACAGAATGGGCCGATCAGCAGATGACTGTAATCGTCGAGACGCGCACCCGCGCGAGATAGCCGCGACAGAGGTACCGTCGCTCAAAAACAAAATTCTTCTGGCGATCCCAGAGGCTGAATATCAGGTCATGCAGTTGCATCTGGAGCCTTTTAAGTTCCACCAGCATTGCATCCTTCACGAGCCCGCTCAAAATTTGGAGTTCGCTTATTTCCCTAATCACGGTTTGATTTCCTTGCTGGTTGCAACTGAGGACGGGAAAACGGTGGAAGCCGGCATGGTTGGTAACGAAGGGGTAATCGGTGTCGCGGCTGCGGTTGGCCTTTCGATATCTCCCTTGCGCCAGGTAGTGCAGATCACAGGTGACGGTTTCAGAATCAGGATTGCTGCGTTCCAACGCTGCTTGGCCATGACTCCGCATCTGCAAATGGTCTTAAGCCGCTATGCTGTGGTTCAAGGAATGCAAATTGCCCAAACCGCAGCGTGCAACAGACTGCATGCTGTCGGAGAGCGACTCGCGCGATGGCTGCTGATGGCCACGGATCGCGTCGGTTCCAGTTCGCTTCCCATCACCCATGATTTTCTAGCAACCTTGCTGGGAACCGATCGCCCCAGTGTCAGTGTGGCGGCAAAGATTCTGCAGAGGAAGAAAATCATCGAATACCGGCGCGGAGCTCTGGAAATTCTGAGCCGCAAGAAGCTCGAAGCTTCCACTTGCGAGTGCTACAGGGTAATCCGCCAATTCAATGGCGTTCTACGGCTCCCGTAGGCTAGAAGCGAAATTCAGGTTTCCGATTGCGCAAAGAACTCCGCTGAGCGATGGGTTGCAGCACTACCTCAGGGCGGCGTAGAGCGCTTGTTTCCAGCGAGCGTTGTCGATGATCCAGAAGACCTTCGCCTGGTGTCCCCCGGCAAGTTGTGCGGACCAAACATCGCGGTTGCGTTCGTCAGGCGCGACGTTTAGACGGTCAACCACGGTCATGCCGCGCGTGAGCTCGCTATCCGTTTCCACGTCCACGAAATGCTGCGATTGCGAAGTAACGATCGACGGATCCAACGCGATGGCCATGGCGACAGGGTCCGGCAGAGATATTCCGCGTTCTCCGGACTGTTTCAAAAACGCTTCTTGCGCGCGACTGTTGCACTCAATGGCAAATTTGGCGACAGGCGTTGCGAAACTTAGAACCTGCTGAATGTCGGATGGATTCAAGACCGCTTCGCCGCGGCACAAGTGCCAGCCAACGAGTTCAATGGGAAGGCCGCTTCGCAGCACAATTCGTGCCGCTTCCGGATCGCACCAGATATTGTATTCGGCCGCGGGAGTGACGTTGCCCTCGCAGCAAGGCGCGCCGCCCATCACCACACAGCGGCTCACTTTCGCGGCGATGCCTGGATTCTTTTGCAAGGCCAGCGCGACATTGGTAAGCGGGCCTAGCGTGACCATCTCCAGGCCAGGGTGAGATTCAATCGTTTCGATGATGGCATCGCAAGCGCTTTGGCTCTCTGGAGCGCGTTGTGGAGGCGGGTAGCCGTGATCGCCCAGGCCATCAACTCCGTGAAACCAGGACGCGTTTAAATGCTGACGTTTCAGTGGCCGTTCCGCACCAGCGAATACCGGCACTTTCGAATCGCAAAGCTCGGCGGTATACAGCGCATTCCGGCTGGCTTGCTGCACAGCCACGTTTCCGGCAACGGTGGTGATAGCCAGAACCTGTATTTGAGGAGAGCGCAGCGCCATGATCAACGCCACGGCGTCATCGGAAGCGGTATCGGTATCAATCAGAAATGGACGATTCACGCGATGCAGGATAACAAATTAGCGCGCGAGACTCGGCACGAAAATCCGCGTGATCTTTCAAGGCTCGCCGCTTGCCCTGCCGGCAGGCGCAAGAATCGCGCTCCAAGTCCGCTCCTGCCGACCTCTCAACCAGCGGCAGCCTCCGCGGATGCCTCTGACTGGGCATCCGTGGTCGTGCCAGCAGACTTGGCCGTAATCTCGAGTCCATTCTTATTCATATCGAATCTCTGTTTCCGGTCCAGGCCTCTGACAAACTCACGTGCCGCCTTACCGACCGCTCCAGGAAGGTTCGACGCATCCACCTTGATCGTCGATTCCACCTTTGCTTCATTGCGATCTACGTAGCGAAATTGCACCTCAAACGTTTTCATGCTCCTGATCTCCCTTTCCTGATTTTTCCCGGTGAAAACAGAAACCCGGTTCACTCACTCCAAACCAATGCTAGGTTCGATTCTTAAGACCGTGGCTTAGCTACTCCGACGATGCTTTCGACTCGCAGCTTTCTTTCCGGAGTGCTTGGTTTTCAAGGTCTTAATCTCCGCCTTAAGCTTTTCGTTCTCTTTGGTCAAAGCATCTCGGGCAGCTGTCATTGTTTCGAGATCGTTTCCCACCTGACCGTTCTCTTTCTGAAGTTCCGCCACCTGGGCCTTCAATTGCTCGTTTTCTTGCAGGGTTTTCGTGTCCTTGCAGGCAGCCAAAGGCATACTCAGCACTACTGCCATCGCAAATATCGCCCAAGTGTTTTTGCACGTCATACGTCACCTTCATTGACGAGAATTTGAATTGAAACCGGAACGACCGACAGCGGGCGAGGAGGGAAGACGCCGCTGGCAACTGGGTCAGGGTAATGGAGATTTGCGGATCGCGCAAGCCTGACATCCAGTTTGACAAATCCAGTTACTGGAGAAAAGCGCAATTGACTCGCGGGACCGACGTTGTCAGAGATGTCCGGCAAAGCTGATCAATCAGGAGTTATCGACCGAGTCGACGGATAGCTGGCGCGAGGAGGATTTTCCCAACATCGATCCGGGTCGGAACCGGTTGCATCTATCACCATCCCCTTGAGGGCCAAGCCTGGTTGTCGATTAGAGTGAGCTTGACTCTCCGGGTTCGCCCTTGCAACTCTACGATCTGCATACACCGCCCAGGAAAATTGGCCAAACCGCGCGCGCGAGTGGAGTAAACGAGTTTGCTGCTGAGCCATCTTGCTCCAGGCGTGGAACGGCAGGAGGCCGCGGTGCGGAAATCGATTCGTGCGTCCTACGCAGGGCCGGTTGCTTTCGCAAGCGATAAGCAGCACGCGCTCGTCGGGCGGTGAACGAGAGATTCGAGCGGATGGGCCTTGTGGACTCTATGCGAGGAAGGTTTGCTTCGGGCACTGAACGACAGCCCTCCGCTCGAGGATTTAATATTCCCTCCGGCACTCAACAAAAATCCGCAACCACAGCCGGAAGGCCAAACCGCAGACCAGGCTAAAGAACCCGCGCAACAGCCCGCCGATGAAACCAATTCAGCTCTCGCGAATCAAACCTGAATCAGGCATGCTATGACTTGGTCGGCTTTAGCTATTCTAGGTTCCACCCTATCTCCGATGGACGAGCTTTCACAACTCGCTGCGCTTCCTCCGCAAGGGGAAGCCGACCCTGTGCCGCAATCGCTGCTGACAGCGTTTCCGGAGCAGGCGAAAACGCTCGGACTGCTCTACGACGTCAGCCGCGAACTGACTTCCATTCTGGATCGCGAAGAACTCCTTCGCCGAATCGCCGAACGCGTGAAGAAAATCGTCAATTACGACGTTTTTACGGTACTGCTGTGGAATGAAAAGGCGCAGCTTCTGGAAGGCGTTTTCGCGATGCACTACGAAAACTCCATTCCGTCGCGCTTCCGCGTGAATTTGAATCAGGGCATCACTGGACACGCCGCCGCTTCGCGCAAGCCCATCCGTCTGGATGATGTGCGCCTGGATCCCCGCTACATTACCTGTCCTACGTGCGAAGTGGTCAGCTCCGAGCTGGTAATTCCTCTTCTGCTGCAAGACCGCCTTGTTGGCGTGCTCGATCTGGAAAGCAAGCGCTACGGCGCATTCACCCCGCAGCACGAACGCATGCTGATGGCGCTCGGATCGTTTATAGCCATCGCGCTGGAAAATTCGCGGCTGTATGAGGACGCGCGCGAAAACCAGGTTCGTTTGCAAACCGATCTGGATACGGCGCGGGAGATCCAATTGCAGCTTTTGCCGCGTGGCGCGCGCGAAGTTCCGGGACTCGATATCACCGCCGCCTACGTCCCTGCGCGCGAATTGGGCGGCGACTTTTACGATTTTCTGCAATATGGAGAAGGCCGCCTGGCGCTGGCGCTGGGCGATGTTTCCGGTAAAGGCACCGCCGCCGCGCTCTACGGCTCACTGGCGATCGGTATGCTGCGTGAGCTGACCGTGGAACACACGCTTGCACCCGCCGATATGCTGGCCGTGCTCAATCGCCGCTTGCATGCGGCGCGATTGGAAGCTCGCTTTATCGCCCTTACCTTCGCGGTGTACGAAGCTTCCGACCGGACGCTCACCATCGCAAATGCGGGAGGCACGCACCCGCTGCTGCTGCGCGACGGCCAACTGACGGAACTTGCCGTTGACGGCATCCCGCTGGGCCTGTTCCCGGAAGCGGACTATACGATCTTCACGTTGAGCTTGCAGATAGGCGATGTGGTTATATTTGCGTCGGATGGAATTCTGGAATCCGAGAATTCCAAACACGAAGAATTTGGCATGGAACGGCTATCGGCGCTGATTGCTTCGCTTCCGCCAAATACTTGCGTGGAAAATATTTCCGGCGCAATTCTTCGCGCCACCGATGAATTCAGCGGCGTGGGAATTCCTCCGCACGACGACCGTACGCTCCTGGTTCTCCGCGCCATCGAAGACTCTTCCACTGAGTTTTCGAAACTCCCGGTCATCTACTGATATCGGACCCCTCTAGCCGTGCCCTTATCGAATTTGCTTTCAGCAAAACAATAGCGTTGGCGATTTTAGTATGAGCACAGAAATATTTAGAGTCGACAAATTCGTGGTATCGGCGCACGCTCGGGAGGAATTTCTTGATAAGGTTCACGCATGGCTTGCTGTTCTCAAGACTCAGACTGGTTTTGTGAGAGATGCCATCCTGGAACAAGCATCTGGTCTTGGCGAATTCAACTTCGTGAGCATCGTTGAATGGGAAAATAGCGACGCTATGGAGGGCGCACGCAGGCCCGTCGTCACGTTGCATCAGAAGATGAATTTTGACGCGCAGGCAGGCTCGGAATTCGCGCCGACATGGCCAATTACAATCGCGTCGAACGAGCGTTGCCTGCTGAATAACGAAGAGTTGTACGAGAATGCGAACGAGAACACTTTACGCGGCGCGGCTGGCTGCCAAGTAGGGAGAAATCAGTGGCCGGAAGAGATCGTAGCCAAATTTCTCGCCGCTGAGCTTTGCGCGAAATAGTTCTGTTCGCGCAGCCGGCGGTAGATGTGGCCTGCAACGCCAGCAGCGAGCGGTCCCTTGATGCGCGAGCTGTTGCCGCGAATTAGGACCGCTAGCGCGATTTTGGGATGGGCTTCATCGGCATAGGTTAGAAACCAGCCGACGTGAGAAATCTGATCGGAGCAGGTCCCGGTTTTCCCCGCGGGCATTTCGTCTCCGCCAGCATCGAAGCTGCGCTTGCCGGTGCCGTAAAGAACCGCGGCCAGCATGCCTTCGCGAAGTTCCGGAAGAAGCGGACCGATATTCAATTCTCGCTTCACGCGGGGAACGAATGAGCTGACCTCTTCGCCGGCTACACCATACTGAAGATAGTAGAGCGTGCCGCCGTTCGCGAACGCCGCCGCAAGTGACGCCAACTGGAACGGGGTCATCTGAATTCCTTCGCCGAAGCTGGACATACGAGCCACGCCGCCCTTCAGAGGAGGGGCCATCGGAAATGCGCCGGGGTGCTCGTCCTGCAAATTGTATCCAGCGAGTTCGCCGAGACCGAGGAGCCGGCCGTAGCGGGAAACCGTATCGAAACCCATGCGGCGGCCGAGTTCTTCGAAAAATTGATTGTTGGAGTGGGCCATGGCGTCGGTCAAATTCATGTACTTGCGGCGGCCGACTTTCAGCATGGTGTCGCGCGTGATTACATTTTCCTCGAGCGCGGCAAGAGCGATGGTGGGCTTGATGGTGGAGCAAGGAATCGCTCCGTCCGAGTATGCGAGTTTCTGATTAACGACGGCAAGAATACGCCCGGTGTTGGGATCGACGGCGACCACCGAACCGTTGTAACGGCCAAGAGCTTCAATGGCAGCGGCGCGAACGATGGGGTCATCGTTGATGGCGATATCGCCGAGCGTGGGATCAACGCCCTTTTCACGAACGTAGCGATGACGCGAAGAGCGCGTGGGCTTAGCGGCAGGCTTCGCGAGGCCGGGAGCAGCGCTTGTGGGAGGTGGGCACACGCAACACGCGGCGAGGAACACTGCGAGAGTTGTTTTTTCGAGCCGGGTGGATAGTGTCATTCGCCGTTTACCTCTTATTCTTACTGCAGCAGTGCGAGCCGCGGAGTCGCATTTATTAATCTAGTTCGTTTGCGGCAAGTAAACCAAAAAAAGTAACTCGCAGAGCGGGTTCCGCAAAACCGCACAGTGCTGCTAGTGCACTCGGTCAGCCAAAGGAAGCTGACTCAAAACAAGAGACTTAAGTGCCAAGAATGAAAAGCAGCTGTTCAGTAACGAGACACTGCCTCTCATCGTGAGACGTATTTTACGGAAAATGAGTTCTCCTCGGCAATAGGGAAAGCGGGCTAGTACGAGTTATGTGCTTTAGATTGAACAGCTGGCCGGGAGGACAGGCAATTTTTGTCACAACTGTCCAGTCGGCAGGAGTTGCCAAGTTGCTTCCAATTGGCCGCTGGGATGGCGGTAACGAAGCGCACCGTGTACCTGGCAAACGTGACCATCTCCTGCTATCTCCCGCGCGGATGCTAGCGTTCGCGGCAAGCCTGAGATAGGATGCGCGCAAGGCTGCTTCAAGCCTAAGTTTTTTCGACAGATTGCGGAGCTGACCTGACGACTCAGCGTACACGCGTGTTTTATGGCTGGTGGGTAGTGGCCACCGCGGCGCTAGGACTGTGCCTAGGCGCTGCGCCGATTATCGTTTATTCCTTTGCCATATTCTTCAAGCCACTTAGTCAGGAATATCATGCCGGACGTGCCGCAATCTCGTTCGCCTTCACATTGCAGAATGTCGCGGCGGCGCTGTTCGCTCCGCTGACCGGGCGGCTGATTGACCAATTCGGCGCACGAAAAATAATCCTGCCGGGAACGGCTATTTTCGGGCTAACGATGCTGTCAAGCAAACTGCTGGGCGGGAGGCTGTGGCACTTCTACATTTTCTTTGCAGTGTTGGGAATCATCCAAGGGTGCTCGTCACCGGTAGGGTACAGCGTGGTGGTTTCGCACTGGTTCGATCGCCGGCGTGGATTGGGTCTGGGGTTGATGATGCTGGGCATCGGAATCGGAGCAATCGTCATGCCGTATGCTGCACAGCGGTTGATTGCGCTTTATGGGTGGCGAATGGCGTACGGGATCTATGGTCTCGCGGTGCTGGTGATTGCGCTGCCGATCGCGGCGGCTTTCTTAAGAAATGACCCGAGGGACAAGGGACTATTGCCGGATGGAATTGTCGAGGCAGTTCGGATCGGACAACCAGTGGCGCCAAAGGGCGTGAACGTTGACGGACTAACCTGGCATGAAACCTGGCACAGTCCGACGTTCTGGCTACTGGTTTCTTCATTCTTTCTTGCGGGTGCGAGCGTACATGCTTGCGTGCTACATCTTTCTGCGTTGCTAACGGATCGCGGCGTCAGCCCGCAAGCGGCGGCCGCTGCGATTTCAGTCGTGGGTTTTGCGGTGCTGATCGCGCGAGTTGGAACCGGTTATTTGCTGGACCGTTTTTTTGCTCCGAGGCTCGCTGCGTTCTTCTTTTGTGGAGCGGCGGTTGGGATTGGAATGTTGACGTTAGGATCGACGGGCAAGCTTGCGCTAGGCGCGGCATTTCTGATCGGAATGGGAATGGGCGCCGAGGGCGACGTAATTGCGTACTCGTTGAGCAGGTATTTTGGATTGAAAGCGTTCGGTACCGCGTATGGATATGCATTTGGGACCTTTGTGATGGCGGGAGCTTTGGGAACGCTATTGATGGGCGCGGCATTTGATTGGACGCATGCGTATACGGTGCCACTTTCGGGATTTTTTGTCGCGATGGTGATGGCTGCGTGGCTGATGACGCGGCTGGGGCCGTATCGGTATCGAGCGACGGCTCCAGAAATGGTCAAGGTACAAGTATCCGTTCCAGTCCGGGCTTAGCCCTTGTGGAGAAGCAGGTCGCGAAGCTGCCGTTGTTTATTCTTCCGTCTTACGCGAATTAGGCCGGGAGTTATGTTCGATATCCTTCGCAAAAGATATTGGGGGCATGATGTATCGTGCCCCTACGATCGGAATTCGATCAGAGAATCGGACGGTGGTAATCAGCAGCGCGTTAGTTCTTGCTAGCGGATTGCGCGGCTAGATCTTTTTGAGTGGTGGCCGCAGCGTGGTCGGGTTCGCGCGGGGTCATGGAGACGACGACGTATTCGTGCTCCTTGTCGTTTAGTTCCGGTACGCGAAGGATGAGCTTGTCCTTGTTGATGCGGAATTGCGCGGTTTCGCCGATAGGAAGCAAGATCGGATGCTTATCGTCTTTCGGACGGATGCGATAGACGACGTGATCCGATTGAAGAATGTACTCCTGGCAAAGGAGTTCCTGAGTTTGCTTGTGCTGGCCATCGGTGCCGAAGATTTCGCCAGCGACGGTTTTGGAGCCTTTTTCCTGTGAGCCGCAGGAAGATGAGTCCATACTAATTAGAGTGCCGTGTTGATACTCATGCTCCTTAGCGGAGCAGACGCCAACAAATAGCAGGCACACAGCAAGGGTGCGGAGCTTCATAAAGTTAATCCTCCCGAGACGAAATTAGCGAGAGCATTTGCGGGCCGCGAATAGGACTAAAGTTTGGTTTTCTACAAAGAGTAAAGAGGAACTAAGGGGAGAAAGAAAAACAAAGAGCTGCGGCATAGTTTGCCTGTTGCAAGCGGGCCGCTGCTACAAAAGCGAAGACTGGGGAACAGAGCGGGGAGTGCGGAGATACGCGGCGAGGAAGAGCGCTCCGAGGGTAAGGTCTATAGCGCTGAAGATCAGGTCAGTTGGATGCATGCGTTTCTGCAGAACGAGGATGATGACCGGAACAGCGTAGACGAGTTTTTCGAGCATGGCGGGAATCATCATGGGACGAAAACGAACAGGGTCTCTGGCGATGAAGACGAAGGCCATCTGCCAGACCAGAGCGACCCCGACAAATCCATAAAAAAAGGCGGGGTGCGTGATCGGAGGCGGATCGTTTTTGCCGATAAGATCGAACATGAAATAGAGCGGGGCAATGATGAAAAAGCCCGAGATGGCGGCGATCCAGAAGACGATCCTGGCGAATTTCATGGTGCACCCCCCATAAGGAAGTTTACCGGAGCCGGCAGGATCCAGCTTCCGGGAATGTGATTTCTGGCTTGTCGCGCGCATCTAAAGGTAATGTTCGGGTCAGAATGTTCGGGCGAGTAAGGCACGAGTGAGGCAGACGGCGCAAAAGAATCGTTATTTACGGATTCTTGCTACACTGTTCGCTACACAGGGACCGGAACAACAATTCCAGGAAACCGGCCTGACCGGAACATGCCAGCAGGAGGCACGAGATGTTGCGCATTAATGATGAGGCGCCGAATTTCACGGCGGAAACTTCGCAGGGCACAATCAATTTTCATGAATGGATCGGAGATAGCTGGGCGATTTTGTTTTCCCATCCCAAAGATTTTACTCCAGTGTGCACCACGGAACTGGGGTACATGGCTGGTTTGCAGCCGCAATTTGAAAAGAGGAATACCAAAATTATCGGGCTGAGTGTGGATCCGGTTGGAAGCCACAGCAAATGGGCGGCGGACATCGAAGAAACGCAGGGCCACAAAGTGAACTTCCCGATGATCGGCGATCCGGAACTCAAAATTGCCAAACTGTACGACATGCTGCCAGCCGAGGCGGGTGAGAGTTGCGAGGGTCGCACGGCTGCGAACAATGCCACGGTTCGAACGGTGTTCGTGGTGGGACCGGACAAGAAAATAAAGTTGATGCTGAGCTATCCGATGAGCACAGGACGGAATTTTGATGAAGTGCTACGGGTGGTGGATTCGATGCAGCTGACGGCCAAGCACAAGGTGGCTACGCCAGTGAATTGGAAAAATGGCGATGACGTGATTATTCTTCCGTCGGTTTCAGAAGAAGAAGCCAAACAGAAGTATCCTGGCGGCTGGAAGGCACCGAAGCCGTACCTGCGGATCGTTCCGCAGCCCAAGTAATTTAGGCCGAACAAAACCACAGAGAGATTGCTCGCTTCGCTCGGAATGACGAATTTGGATACGCGGGATGACAGGGCGAGGTGGTCTAGACGTGATATTCAAACAATTCTACCTGCCGTGCCTGGCGCACGCTTCCTACGTTGTTGGGGACGAAGAGACGGGGACGGCAGCGGTCGTCGATCCACAACGCGATACGGATCAATACATCGCGTTCGCATCGCAACATAAGCTCAACATAAAACATGTATTTCTGACGCATCTGCACGCGGATTTTGTCGCCGGACATCTCGAATTGCGCGATCGCGTAGGCGCGACGATTTATTTGGGCGCGGCGGCCAAGGCTGGGTATGCATTTACGCCGCTTGGGGATGGCGCGCTGGTTGAGTTCGGCCGCGTGCGATTGAAAGCGCTGGAGACGCCGGGACACACGCCAGAGTCGATTTCTATCGTTGTGTTTGACTTGAACGTAAGCGAGACGAAGCCATACGCGGTACTAACCGGCGACACTTTATTTATCGGGGACGTGGGGCGGCCGGATTTGCGCGCGGCGCTTGGCTGGTCAGCAACAGAACTTGGCAGCATGCTGTTCGATTCGTTGCATACCAAACTGCTGCCGCTGCCGGACGCAAGCCTGGTGTATCCGGCGCACGGAGCGGGTTCGCTGTGCGGGAAGGCACTGAGCAAAGAGACGGTGTCAACGCTGGGAGAGCAGCGCAAATCGAACTACGCGCTGCAACCGATGAGCAAAGAAGCGTTCATCCAGGTGGTGACGGCGGATCAGCCGGACGCGCCGGCGTATTTTAACTACGATGCGGTGCTGAACAGCGAAGAGCGGCCTACGCTGGATCAGGCGCTGGCGCGGGAGATGAATCCGTTGACGATCGAGGAATTGTTAGAAATGCAAGCAAACGGCGCGCAAATTCTGGACACGCGCGATGGTGGTGAATTCGCGTCGGCGCACCTGCGAGGCAGCATCAACATCGGCCTGGGCGGGCAATATGCAACCTGGGTGGGAACGGTGCTGGATCGCGCGCATCCGATTGTGATTATTGCGGACCCCGGCCGGGAGAATGAGGCGGCGATTCGGCTGGGGAGGATCGGGTTCGATCACGTGGCTGGATATTTGCAAGACGGAATGCGAAGTTTGGAATCGCGGCCGGACCTTACGGTGAAAACTGAGCGCGTGAGCGCAGCGTTCGCGGCAGAATTGCTGTCATCGGAGCAGGCACCGCTGGCGGTTGACGTACGCGCGCCGCGTGAACGGGAGCAGAAATTCATCGCTGGGAGTTTAGGGATTCCGCTGAATCATCTGGTGGAGAATATCGGGATGCTGCCGAAAGACCGAGCGTTGCTGATGTATTGCGCAGGCGGATATCGATCATCGATTGCCGCGAGTTTATTGCAGAAGAACGGATTCGATCGGGTCAGTGAAATAGCCGGCGGGCTTGCGGGTTGGGAAGCGGCGAAATTGCCGGTTGAAACCGCGGCGACTTAATCGACACACGCAAGATAAAACGCAAACATGTTCAGGCGGACGTCCCGGGCAAGCTGAGGCGCAGCATGCTGCGCCCCTACGGGACAGCACGGGAAAGGCGCCGCGATCACCTGCGAAATTAATCTATTCCGTGGATGCGCAGATTCACCAGCTGGTCGATGGTCAGGTCCTTCATGCCGCGGGATTTCAGGTTGGAGATGAATTCGGGCGAAACGCCGTGAATGCGCATGGCGACGAGCTGATCGGGTTCGGGATGCTGGTAGCCTAGCGATTGCACTTTTTCGATGAAGTCCGGCGAGACGCCATGGATGCGGAAGGCGATCAATTTTTCGAGATCAATGTGGTCGTAGCCGTCCTTTTTTAATTGCTGCATATATTCGGGGGAAACGCCGTGGATGCGCATGGCGACGAGCGTGTCTTCATCAGGATGGTAGCCGGCCCTTTGCAGGAAGCTGACCATTTCCGGGGAGACGCCGTGAATGCGGAAAGCGACGAGTTTGTCGGCGTCAGTGGCGGGTAAGCCCGCTTTGCGCAGCTGGTCTATAAATTCTGAGCTGACATTGAAAATACGAAAAGCGATGAGTTTGTCGGTGTCCAAGTCGTGGAGATTTTTTGATTTCATTTCCTTGGCGAAGGCGACAGAGACATCGAGGATAGCCATGGAAAATTGTTTGTCGTCGTCAACGCCGGTGAAGCCCAGCGCGGACATTTGCGAAACGTATTTCGCGTCCGCGGCGAAGTGGAAAACGCCGGCGCCATCGCCGTCTTTCAGGTAGCCTTCGCAATCGAAGCGGCCAGCGTCGCGGGCGATGGTGAATTTAACGTCCTGCTTTCCGGACTTGGTGAAATCGACGCCGTGAAAATCGCTGGCGGGCCAATCGGATTGGTGATTGGAGTTGTTGTGCCTGCTGTGATAGATGAGCGCAAAGGAGACTTTGCCGGGCTCGTCACTGTGGGAGATGGTCCAGCTTCCGGTGCGGGTGTCCGAGGCGCGCGCGATCAACGCCAGCACCAGAGTGGTGGCGATCAGTACGTAGGCGATTAATGCGTGACGGCGATTCATAGCGGCAAGATCCTCCATTTTCTTTACCTCTTGAAGCTGTGGTTCCTGACGTTCGGCCGACTGCCAAGAGAGATTCCTCGCTTCGCTCGGAATGACAACGAAGGAAATCTGGTCGGCAAGCAGCACGGAAGCGCCGAGAAAATTACCGGTCTAAAAATCGGCCGCTAATTCAGTGCACCTGCGTATACACATTCAGCGCACACTTATAGCGGTTTACCGCCGCATGCGCGGCTTTGGACCGGCTGAATTATTTACTCCAGTACGTTTGCGTGTTTGAGTTGGATTAACTTATCCAAATCGAGATTCTTGAAGCCGTGGCTGCGCGCCAGTTCGATGAATTGCGGCGTGATGCCCTGAACTTTCGCGCCGACGATTTCGTCGACATCGGGCTTGAATCCAGCAGCTTGCAGGTCCTTGATGTAGTCCTCGGTGACGCCCTGCACTTTCAGCGCGATCCATTCATCCTTGTCCGGATTGAGGCCGGTCGCGCGGATGCTGCGGACATAATCAGCGTTAATTCCCTGCACCTTCATGCCGATGAGGTCGTCGGCGTCGGGATGAATGTTGAGCTCGTTGAGCTGGTGGATGTATTCGGGGGTGATGCCCTGGACTTTCATGCCGATGAGTTGGTCGGTGTCGGGTTTAAAGCCGAGCTTACGCATTTCTTCGACGTAGGCGGGAGTGATGCCTTGCACTTTCATGCCAATGAGCTGGTCGCCGTCGGGCTGGAAACCAAGTTTGCGCATTTCCTGGACGTATTCCGGGGTGATGCCTTGCACTTTCATGCCGATAAGCGAATCGACAGCGACTTTCAGATTCATCGCGCGTATGCCACGAATGTATTCAGCAGTGATGCCCTGGACCTTCATACCGACCAGTTCATCGGCGGAGGGCTTCAGACCCTCAGCGCGGATCTCGTGAATATATTGCGGCGTGATGCCCTGAATTTTCATGGCGATCAAATCGTCGGCGGAAAGATTCTCGAAGCCCTCGGCTTTCATGCCGTCGATATAGGACTGCGATTTGGCAGCCGGTGCTGCGTCTTGAACGCGGCTTTGAGCGCCGGTCTGGGTGCTAGTTGAGGTTGAAGAAAACGATGAGTTAGGACTGGGATGGGGTTGCGGAGTGGGCCGCGGTGCGGTGATGACGATGACGCCGTCTCGATTGGCGCTCGATTGCTGCGCGGGGAAAGAATGGGCGGAAGCGGTGCGCACCAAGCCAAAAAGTGCGTTGCCGGCGAGCAATGCGGCGGCCAGGCAGAGGGCTCCAAAGGCTACGCCTGCGTTGCGAAGGCTACTTCCCTTTTCGGTGATGCCGAGTAGACGAGTGACGCGAGATGCGAGTGGTCCGCGATTTGCGGCCATGGCGAGAGAGGGGGCGACGCGCCATTGTTCCATAAGGGCGAGAGCGCGAGCGTACTCGGCGGGATTACCGCAGACGGAAAGCGCTACATCGTCGCAGCAGTTTTCGCGTTCGGCGCGAATTCGTTTGCTGAGCCACCAGACCGCCGGGTGGTAGAAGAGCAAAGTTTCCGCGGCGACTTGAAAAAGATTGAAAAAAGCGTCGAGACGGCGGATGTGCGCTAGTTCGTGGGCTATGACCGCGCGAAGCTGCAGCTCGGTGAGTCCGGTGAGGGCGCTGAGCGGGAGAAGAACCACGGGTCGGAACCAGCCGACGACCGCTGGCGCATCAAGGTGAAGTGATTCGCAATAGCGGATGGCGCGGGTGATGCCGAGACGGTTTTGCATTTCGCGGCAGAGAGCGAGGAGTTCAGAGTTCATGGGCTTGGAATCGCGGCGACGCAAACCAGCCACGAGGAAAAATCCGCCAGTGGTGCGGAGACTAAAGAGGAGCACGCCGATGAACCAGAGTTCCACGAAAGCGGTGAGCAGCCCGCCAGAAAGAAAATGCGATGCTGCGGCGGTGGCGACCGCGCGGCGCGCAGCGAGGCTGGCAACTTGCGCTATTGCGGGGGCAGCGGTCTGCGGGGAGGCGGCGAACACAGGCTCCGACTGGTGAAGGACGATATATGTCACGGCGGGCGCCGTGACCATCGAGATCAACGCGACGACGGCGATGGCGTAACGCGTCGAAGCTTTACGGGCGAGCGCGATTGCCGCCGCGGTTAGCGCCGCCAAGGCCGCGCCTTGCCAGAGGAAATGAAGCAGCGACAGGCCGAGGTTGCGCAAGACGTCTGGCGTAAACCAGTGAGCGAAGGCGTTCATGAGAGCTTCCTTTCGTAGTCGTCGAGCAGTCGGCGGAGTTCTTCAATTTCGTTTTTGGAGCTGCGGCGGCCGGCGAGCGCGTGGAGCATCAGTTCCTTTGCCGAGCCATCGAAAACGCGTTGCAGCATATCCGAGGCGAATTGGCGCTTGGTTTTTTCCGCGGGCTGCTGCGCTTCGTAAACGTGAGCGCGCTGCTCCTCGTTGCGGCGGACCAGGCCCTTGACGGTCATGATTTGCATAAGTTTCAGGACCGTGGTGTAGCCAAGGGCTTTTTCTTCCTGCAAGGCCTCGTGGACTTCGCGGACGGTGGAAGGGCCGCGCTCCCAGAGGACTTGAAGGATTTGCAGCTCGGAGGCTGTGGGCTTTTGCGGTGACGTGTCGTTCATGAAACGCACCTTACTACGAAGAATTTCGTAATGTCAACGAAAATCTTCGTAGTTTGTTGGGCTTTTGCGCGGCGGTGAGCAGCATTATTGGCGCGGAGTGGGCGGAGCTCTGCGTGTCATTCCGAATGGGTTTCGATTTACAGTTGCTGCAGGACAGAACGTTGAGATCCTCCCGGCAAGGTGGCACGGCGAAAAACGTCAATCAACTTCGAAATTGTGAAAAACGCCGCTGAGCAGCGACGTGACCCTATACTTGAAAGATGAGAGGCAAACAGCGTTTTGCGAAGAATGCCGGACCGGGCAGAGGGCATATCGGGCTTGGGCGGGCTCTATCGAAGCTGGGATTTTGTTCTCGGTCGCAGGCCTTTGCGATGATTCGAGCGGGGCGGGTGCGGCTGAAAGGTGTGATCAGCAAAAATCCGGAAGCGGGGGTGAGGCTGGGCAAGGATCGGATTGAGGTGGATGGTGTTGAGGTAAAGCGCGCAGAAAATACTTATTGGATGTTGAACAAGCCGCGGGGATTGGTGACTACCGCAGAGGATGAGCAGGGCCGGGAAACCGTTTACGCGGGACTGCCGGCAGGATTGCCATGGATAGCGGCAGTGGGCCGACTGGATAAAGCCAGCGAAGGGCTGCTGTTTTTTACGAATGATTCGGAATGGGCGGCGCGGATCACGGCGCCGGAATCACACCTCGACAAAATCTATCACGTACAGATTGCAACCGTGGCCGACGAATCGCTGCTGAGCGCGCTGAGGCGCGGTGTCAGGTGCGAGGACGGAGAAGTGTTAAGAGCCAAGCGGGCCGGGCGAATTCGCACGGGAGAAAGGAATACATGGATCGAAATTGTGCTGGATGAAGGGAAAAACCGGCAGATTCGGCGGATGCTGGAAGCGTGCGGCGTGGAAGTGTTGCGGCTGGTTCGAGTGGCGATCGGGCCGGTGGAACTGGGACAGCTGGAAAGAGGAACGGCACGCGAACTGACAGCGGACGAAAAGGAACAATTGGATCGCGCGCTCTTGCGATGCCGAGATACAGCAGATACGGCCGCGGTACAGCAAATACGAGTAGTGCCTACAGGAAAGTCCCAATAGCGGCGGAGTTCCGAATCCGGCAAGCTGGGTTTGTTCGAAGGGCGTTGCTCTTCGATCAAAGCCGGGCAAGAAGAGAAAAGGCGGAAAATCCCGAGCAATCGGGATCTCAGGGCTGGGACGTTTTTTCCTCTTCTTCCCGGATTTTTTTTCCCAATGGCTTCCTTTTACAACTGATTTATGAGGGCACTCGGCATCTGCTGGATTGTGTACGGAATTATTCGAGTGTGTATCGGTGTAGGGCTGGTCGTGTTCATGCCCACGGCAACGGTAATGTTTGGGGCGCTGCTGGGCCGGGTGCCGAATCCGTACTGGCTGATGGATTTGTTTCACTTCCTGTATGCATTGGCGATTGTAGTATCGATCGTGTGCGGGCTACTGGGAATCGCAGGAGGACTGGCGAACCTGGGTAATCCCAAAGCGGGGCGCGGACTATTGATGGTGGCAAGTCTTTTGGCATTGTCGGAGATGCCGCTGGGAATCGCGCTGGGCGTTTACACGCTGATTGTGCTGTTGCCGGGGAGTCGGGTGGAACGCGTTTAGGGGCACGGGATCTTCTTTAAAATAAGAACGAATACGCAATTTTGTCACTCGCCACTCAAGCGTCTTGGAAGGACAAGAAATCGGGCGAGTACTTCAACCGCACCGAGTGGCACCGGATGATCGTTATATGGAATCTGAACTTCCCGTCAATTGGCGTCAGCGCGGATTTAATCTGTACCAACCCTGTTGAGTAAAGGGATTTCGCCGCTGCAGTGGCGACAAGGGCTGTGAAAAGGCGCTAAGTTCACTGCTGCCGCTCTGAGAATGGCCGGGTCGCGACAGGCGGCACCGTGGCGTGCAACCCTCCTCCGAACCCCTGCCGGATTAGCTTAAAAATTGTGCGCCGGTTTTCGAGAATCGTTTTCACCCATGCCAAGCGGCCCATTTGTGGAAAATAGATTCCCCGGAAACAGAGACGCGCGATAAAGATGTTGATGCGATAACCCAGTGGCTGGTGGTTGAGCGAATCAACAGCCTTTTCGATTGCCTCGGGACTGTAAGAGCGAGCCCACCCGATTCGTACCTCGCTATGAGCTTCATCGATGCTCATCTTCAACGGCGTGTGCGCCATCGCAAAGGGAATGAACTCTTGCCAGTGCTTCGGACGCGTCAGCCGCCCCGCGGCTTCCAGCCTTTTGTACAGCGGAGTCGCAGGCAGTGGCGTCATCAATCCAAAGATCGGCAGCCCCGG
>WNFR01003046.1_pt1 | contig 20999 bp, 24 predicted proteins | sample 5400221 | NCBI WGS metagenome assembly WNFR01 (sample SAMN13153357, study PRJNA577476) | soil metagenome | isolation source: 40 cm soil under Madrone tree | place: USA:California | collected 2016-06-14 | reverse complement strand
ATCATGCGATTGACGGCATTGCTGCCACCCCCGCCGATGCCGATAACTTTTATTCGCGCACCAGTGAGTGGTGGATCATCATCAATGAAAATATTAATGCCTGATCCGGGTTGACGAGCGTCCGGTGTCATAGTCAATTCCTCTCTCCCAAAACGGGATGGCTTCCAAGGCCTCTTTCTTCTATATTGGGTAGCTCGCGCCATCGGCATCGATATGTTGCGGACAACATCTTGTGCAGTCGGGGCGCAAGCATACAACAACTTGTCAGAAAATACTACCGAAACGATTGCGAAAACGGGAGACAAAGTGCGTTAACTTGCCAGTAGATCCTCGTCGACTAATGCCTGTTCGGATCTCTGAAGCTTGAGCACGATAAGCAAGTAGAGCTAAGCCCGCGGCAGCGGCCCATGCGGGACTTTGAATGTCTTCGACCAAGCCGCCAAAGCGATCGCGCTCGGGATAACCAACTCGCACGGGTGCGTCGAATACTTGTTCCGCGATCTCCGTCATGCCATTTAGCAATGCGCCACCTCCTGTCAACACTACGCCACTCGAGAGCTGCCGTTCCCAACCGGAGTCCTTGATCTCGTCGGCCACGTGCATCAACACTTCTTCCGCGCGAGGCTGGAGAATGTCACATAAAATCTGGCGCGAGAGCTGTCGCGGCGCACGACCACCGACGGAAGGAACCTCGACCAGCTCCCCTCGTTCCATCTCGCTCAGCGAGCTGCTGCAAGCGCAACCGACTGTGCGTTTGATCCTCTCCGCTTCGGGAATGGGAGTACGCAGGCCAAACGCGATGTCGTTTGTGAAGTGTGAACCGCCGAGGGAAAAAACAGCGGTATGCTGGACGGCTCCCCTTTGATAGATGATTAGCCCGGTTGTTTCCGCGCCTACGTCCACCAAAGCGGCGCCGAACTCCTTATCGTCGTCCGTTAGCGACGCTTCAGCCGCGGCCAGTTGCTCAAGAACCATGTCAGCAACCACCAAACCCGCTCGATTTACCGCGTTAATCGCGTTAGCTGAATCGATGGCCCTTCGGACGTCTTCAGGAACTATTTCCCGATCGCGTCCGGAAACGGCGACGATCGCCTGACCGTTGAAGCCTAAGATATGCGACCCCGCAAGATTGATTGTGACTTCTTCGGCTTCCAGTCCACTCATACGCTCGGCTTCTTCAACCGCTTTTTTGATAGCATCGACAGCAGCATCGGGGTTAACGATTACGCCTTTACGCAAACCCCGAGCTTCTGCTTCACCAATTCCGACCACTTCGAGCAATCCACCCTCGCGTGGTTCGCCAGCAATACACGTCACCTTGCTCGTCCCGATGTCGAGACCGATCGTGTGTTGTGTCCGCTTGGCCATCTAGCTGTGCTCCTTCGCTGAAACGACTTTCAGCAGTATCGATCCTTCTCAATTCATCTGCGCTTCACATCGGTCTTCGCTTGGTTGCGTGCCGCGGTACCTTTGTCCTTCTTGTTTCGCTTGCTCGCCGGATTCAGGCTGTCTCTGGCAGTGGTGCGGGCCGCGTCAGATGCGCTGTCGGTTCCAGCTTCAGTTTCATCACTAACAGCACGAGCACCGGAAACTAACCCGACGATAACTCTCTTGCCCTGATTCAAGTCGAGATAACTGATAAAAGGTCCACGCGGTGTTTGTCGTAGCTTATCCAGGGTGTTGAGTGCTTTAGTTAAACGCGTGCCATGTTCCTGGGCTCCAAGTCGCAACTCGATCTGCGAGTCATCTCCCGCGAGCTGGACGCGCACGTCGCGAAGATCCACAAGGTTAACTTCGCTGACACGGTCCGACAGGCCCTGGGCATCCCAATCTCGCTTCAACTCGAGAAACTTGTGCAAGCGTTCGCGATTTTCAGTTCTCGCGGCTGGCGAATCATCTTCGTTCCAGCCACGCAGGAAAAAGTCTGGCATTTGATCGGCGGGCACCATCTCAGCGAGCAGAACTGCATCCTCGTCAACCCAAACAAAGCGGCCCGAGGAAGTGTGCACGACGACTAGAGGCTCACGTTCAGAAATGCGCACCCGAATGCCGTCAGGCAAAACGCGTGAAACTGTGGCGGTACGAATCCACGGCAGATGCTCCAAACGCGCACTAATCTCTCCCAGATCGGCGCGCCACACTCCTGTCTTACTCACTTCACTGCGCACCGCTGCCTGCACGGCTTCCATCGAAGCGCGTGCGACTCCCCTTGTTTCTATATTGCGTATTTGAAAGAAACTGGCCGACGCTGCGGCACGGTATCCCAGAAATACGAGCACACCGATAATTACGGCCAGCCCCACCTTGAGCGCGGCAGGAACATATCCCAAAAGGATTCGCAGTCTCGCGCCCGGCGTCTCTCCCGAACTGCGATCACGTCGCCGTGGGCGTTGCACGGCAGTGTTCGAGCGGCTCTTGCTCCCCATGCCGCTTCTGTTGCCCACCTTTTCCACCAGCGCGTGATCTCTCAAGGCTATTGCTCCTTTCCGTCCTCGTCTGCGCTTCGCTCTTCGCTTGCGACTTCGCTGGTCGCTTGCTTTGCAGGTTGATTGGCGCGCCAAAGTTCCACTTCATATTCAAGCTCTATACCCTGCTCTCGTCTTACTCGTTCCCTGATCTCTTCCGCCAAAGCAAGCGCGTCTTCAGCTCGGGCATTCTCTCCTTCGGTAACGATGAAGTTTGCATGAATCGGAGAAACCACCGCCGTCCCACGACGAGTTCCTTTCATCCCCATCTCGTCAATGATCTTACCAGTGCCCGTGTTGCTTGCCGGCGGATTCTTAAAGAAACATCCGGCAGAGCGAGCGCCGTGTGGTTGAGTCGCCAAGCGACGACCCTTTGCGTCGTCCATTCGAGCGCGTATCTGATCCGGATCGTCATGAAGCAAGCGCAACGTTGCGCCGAGCAATAACTCACCTTCCTTGAAAGAGCTGTGGCGATAATTCCACTGCACGCTGTTTCCCGGTATTTCTGCGACTCTTCCCTCACGCGCAACTCTAACGATTTCGGTAACTGTTCCTATTTCATGGCCATAAGCACCGGCGTTCATCCAGAGCGCGCCGCCCACTGTGCCCGGAATGCCTCCCAGACCTTCAATGCCAGACAGTCCCTGACGCGCGACATCGATACAAAGCCGCGGCAGTGAATAGCCCGCACTTACAGAAAACAACGTAGTGATGTTCGCCGTCGTCGGCCAGGACGTTGCTACCGGAACCAAGCGCTCGCCAACCGACGCCTGCCTGCTCCAATTCGTAAACTATCGCTGCCGCCTGTGCTTCAGTTTCAGGCGAAATCACCCAATCAATTGACCCTCCCACACGGAGACTGGTCAATTCCGCAAAACGCCGTCCGCGCTCGGCACGCACACCAAGCTTGTTTGCGATCTCCTCCAACGTCCGGTCGCGCTCCTCTAAGCTGATGTTTTCTTCCTGAGCTGACATCTATTTCTGAACTGCCTTTACATGGTTTTGCTCGCTCAGCAGACTCAACAACTGCTCGCTCACGCGATTCACTGTGCCCGCTCCCAACGTCACGACGAGATCACCGGACTGCACGTAGTCGCACAACGCCGGCGCCGCGTTTTCAAGTGCGCCAATGTAGCGAGCGATGCGTCGGCCACCCGAACCTATCTTCGCCGCCGCCAACGTAGCCCTGATCTCAGTCGGATGATGTCCATAGTCGTCGACTATCAGCACGCCGCCGACCTCGCCCTTGGCCTGAAACCGTCTTCCGGCACCGGCGAAACTATGAAGCGCTTCGGATATCCTTGTGAACGGAACGTCCAACTCGAGCCCAACTGCAATCGCCGCCAGCGCGTTGTAAACGTTGTGCATGCCCGGAACCCGCAGGTTGACGTCACCAATCGAGTCGGTTCCCCGCCACACGTTGAAGGTGGAACCAAAATGATCGTCGTAGCGAATGCCGTGGGCCGAGACGTCAGCCTGTGCGCTCAAGCCATAGGTCATACGGCGTCGTTGGAGAAATGGAATAATTGCCTGCACATTCGGATCATCCAGACACAAGACAGACGAGCCGTAAAACGGCACTTTGTTCACGAAGCTGGCAAAGCAAGCGCGCACGTCGTCCATATCGTGATAGTAGTCCATGTGTTCACGATCGATGTTTGTCACAACCGCGATCGTCGAAGTCAGCATTAAGAAAGACCGGTCACTTTCGTCAGCTTCGACGATCATCAGATCGCTCGTTCCCAAATGCGCATTCGATCCGAACGCACCGACGACGCCGCCCACAACGATTGTCGGATCCAGGCCCGCGTGGCCGAGCACCGTAGCGATCATCGACGTGGTGGTGGTTTTACCGTGGGAGCCGGCCACAGCGACTGTGTGTGGTTTGAGCCGCATCAACTCCGCCAACATTTCCGCTCGTGGTATCACTGGGATGGACCGGCGATTTGCTTCGACAATCTCTGGATTGTCTTCGCGTACAGCCGTAGAGCGAACCACAACGTGAGGTTGGCCCACGTTGTCTGCGCTGTGACCTTCAACTACTTCAACACCCATTTGTTGCAGTCTGTCGGTGACAGCGGAGCGTTTTAGATCGGATCCGGAAACTCGGAAGCCGAGATTGATCAGCACTTCGGCAATTCCAGACATACCGATCCCGCCTATACCAACAAAATGGACATGTTGAATTCGTCGAAACATTTATTAGTTAGTAGTTCCCTTCCGCTAGTTCCTCGATCATATCGACGGCCGCCACGGCGGCATCCCCGTGCGCCAATTTACGACTGGCCTCCTCCATTGCGCATATTTTTTCAGGCGTCTGCACCAAACCGATGATCTCCTTTGCCAATCTGTCTGCACTCAAGTCCTGCTGTAGAATCATCCTTGCCGCGCCGCCTGCCTCCAGGGCTTCAGCATTTTTGCGCTGGTGATCGTCGGCCGCGAAAGGAAACGGAATCATTATTGCTGCTTTGCCGGCAGCAATCAGTTCAGCGGTCGTCGTTGCACCAGCGCGACAAATCACCAAGTCGGCAGCGGCAAAGCTCGCCATCATGTCATCGATATACTGCCGCACAATCGCGTCGCCATCCCAGCCCGCGGCCGTATACGCGGCTCGAACGTTTTCGAAATCCGTCTGCCCCGTCTGATGCTTCATCCGCAACACCGAGCGTACCTCGTTCAGTTGCGGCAGCGCACCCACCACTGCCTTATTGATTGCGTGCGCGCCCTGCGAACCGCCAAACACAAGGACTGAAAACTGGTTTGGGTCTCTGCGCTTCACTGGTATCTCAAAAAACTCACGACGCACCGGGTTACCGGTCACCTTACCTTTGCCGCGAAAAAATGGCAGCGCTTGTTCAAACGACACCGCGGCACGATTCACGAAACGAGCAAGCACGCGATTGGTCCAACCCGGTAAAGCATTCGACTCCATAACGAGCGTTGGTCGATTTGAAAGCGCGGCCATCAAGACGACCGGTCCAGACACATATCCTCCAGCACCGACAACAACGTCTGGCTGAAACTGTCGAATGACTTTCCACGCCTCACGAAAGCTTTTAGGCAGCACTGCCAAACCGCGCATGCGCGCCAGAGTGCCGACGTTTTTTAGTCCCGCACTATCGATCAGTGAAAGCTCAAAGCCCGCCTGTTTCACCAACTTCGTCTCCAATCCACGTGCTGTACCGACGAACATTACCTTCGATTCTCGATCGCGCCGCATTATTTCCTGCGCCACTGCAATACCCGGATAAATATGTCCGCCGGTTCCTCCGGCAGCAATCAATACGCGCATCTGTTTATCCAAAGCGCGTCGAAGTCGCTCCGCTCACTGTCATCAGGTTCAACCGTTTCCGTTCCTTTGCATTTGCATTGGTCGAGTCGAGTAAGCCCATATCAACTGATCCGCTGGCGTATTGGGAGATGTTGAGTAGTACGCCAACGGCCGCAAGCGTGGGGACCAACGAGGATCCGCCATACGAAATGAAGGGCAGCGGAATTCCTTTCGTGGGAACCAACGAGAGCACTACGCTGATATTGAAAAGCGCCTGGGTTACGATGCTGGTTACAATGCCTAAGCCAAGCAACATCCCAAACCTGTCGGGAGCAAGTAGCGCTGTGCGAACACCGCGCCATAGAAACAGAGCAAAAATCGACACGACTGCCAACGCTCCAACCAACCCCAACTCTTCCCCAATGACGGCAAAAATAAAATCGGAGTGAGCGAAGGGCAGGAACAACATCTTTTGTTTACCCTGCGCGAAGCCAAGGCCGTTGGGACCACCGGATCCGATAGCAATGAGCGACTGCACTACCTGAAACCCGCTGCCCTGCTGATCGGCCCAGGGGTTTAGAAACGTAATCAAGCGTTTCATCCTCCAGGGCACGAAGAACAACAAGCCCGACGCTACCAAAATGGCCGGCGCCAGTGCCATGGCAAGATGGGCCAGCCTGGCTCCCGCTGTGTAGATGACCACGACAAAGATCAGCATCAGCATAAGTGCAGTGCCGAAATCAGGCTCGACAACTACGACTACTGCAAGCCAGGCAGCAACAACACCACAAGGAACAAACGTTCGCCAGAAGTCCCCTTCCTCACCGGCTCGCTTTTCGAGAAAGTAGGCAAGGAAGATGGCCAGTGTCAGTTTTGAGATCTCTGAGGGCTGCACAGAAAAACCTCTAAACTTGATCCAGCGATGAGCCCCATTAATTCTGCCAAACCCAAAAACCGCCAACAACATGATCGTAGTCAGGAGCAGCAAACCGTAAACTATCCGGCGACTCTTTAGTTGTTGATAGTTAAATTGCATTGCCAAGAGCATTACGATAAAGCCTACGGCCACCCAGACACCTTGTTTGATGACGTAGTACAACTGATTACCATTCTCGCGCTGCGCGAGGATGGCTGAGGCGCTGTAAACCATCACCACACCAAAAAGGGCGAGGGCGACAGTCGCGGCGAAGAGCCATTTATCTGGAGCAAGTTTGCGCGCCATTTGGTAGATTCAGATCTCAATTTCCAACTTCCGATTCAATTTCCAACTTCTGATTCAATTTTTCGATTCAATTTTTGATTTTTGATTTTTGATTTCTGATTTGAGATCTCGGATCTGAGATCTGAGATCCCAGATTCAGAACTTCTTCCTTAAACACCTTGCCTCGATGTTCGAAACTTTCAAACATATCGAAGCTGGCACATGCCGGCGCCAGCAATACAACATCTCCTGGTGCGGAAGACTCAAAAGCACGCCTCACGACGTCACGCATATCAACCGCTCGTTCGATCGGTGCACTGCCATCCAGTTCACGAGCTATTGTTTCCGCGTCTTCTCCAACGAGGACGAGCGCCCTGACCTTTTCACGCACGAGCGACAGTAGCGGCGCGTAAGGAGCCCTCTTACCGCGGCCCCCAAGTATCAACACCACTTTTCCTGCATCCTGCCGAAAAGCCTCAAGTGCTTTTAAAGTAGCATCCACACTGGTTGCCTTCGAATCGTTGTAGAATTTCACGCCTTCAATCTCCGCCACGAACTCCAACCGGTGTTCGACAGGTTGAAAAGCCTTCACCGTCTCCCGCATTGAGACGGGATCTGCACCCGCCGCTATTCCGGCCGCAACTGCAGCCATCACATTTTCGACGTTGTGAAGACCGCGCAACTTCATTTCATCGGTGCGCAGCAGTATCGATTCACCTTCTGCCGTGCGCGAAACCAGCTCAGTGCCGCGCAGGAAGATTCCGCTCTCCAGTTCCTTCCTGACGCTGAACCTGACAACCCGCGCGCGTAATCCTCGAGCCCACGAGGAAACAGTCTCATCATCAGCATTGAGCACCGCTACGTCGCCCTCATTCTGATTCATAAAGATGCGATGCTTCGCTGCCGCATAATCATTAAATGTCTCGTAACGATCCATATGATTCGGCGTCACATTGAGCACGAGAGCGATGGTTGCGTGAAATTCGTGCGTCGTCTCCAGTTGAAAACTCGATAGTTCAACTACTGTCCAGCCATTGTCCCGAGAATTCTCAACCAGCGAGATCAACGGCTTGCCAATGTTTCCGCCAACTTGCACCGGGAGACCTGAGTCGCGTAGCAGTTCTCCGATCAGCGTAGTTGTAGTCGTCTTTCCATTGCTTCCCGTGACGGCGATGACGCGTCCTCTCAAAAACCGGTAAGCAAGTTCTATTTCACCAATGACCTCCGCGCCGGCCCTTTCCGCGTAGCGAATGGAAATAATGTTGGCCGGCACCCCCGGGCTTACCACCAGCAACTCAAGCTGATCAAGGAGCCAACTCGGAACTTCACCGGGAATGAGACCAACTCCCAACTCTTTGAGCACAAGCGCCTCATCAGACCATTTGTCAATCGGCTTCTGATCGTTGAGGGCCACCACTGCCCCCCGCGCGACGAGAAACTTTGCCGCAGCTATCCCGCTCCGCGCCGCGCCAACCACCAGAACTTTCTTACCGGTTAGTTCCAAACACCCTCAATGGCCCAGTTACTCGATCTAGCGAAGTTTCAACGTCGACAAACTCAACAGCGCAAACAGAATCGCGAGTATCAAAAATCGAAAGACTATCTTCGGTTCCTTCCAGTCTTGCATCTCGAAGTGATGATGCAAGGGTGTCATCTTAAACAGTCGACGACCGGTGCCGGTTGTGCGTCTCGTCATCTTGAATACGCTAACCTGGAGCAATACCGACGTCGCTTCAATTACAAACACGCCGCCCACCATCAACAGCATGAATTCCTGTTTGGTCAGCACCGCTACTGTACCCATTGCGCCACCAATCGCCAGGCTGCCCACATCTCCCATGAAAACCTGGGCAGGGGGCGCGTTGTACCAAAGAAATCCCAGACTGGCGCCCGCCATCGCACCGCAAAAGACCGTCAACTCCGCTGCCTCTGGTCTATGTGTTAGTTCCAGATACGTGGCCCAACGTGCGTCGCTGCTGAGATAAGTGAATCCAGTCAATGCGGTCATCGCAATGAATGTCACACTGATGGCTAATCCATCCAAACCATCGGTCAAGTTCACTGCGTTTGAAGAACCAAGCAGCACGACGACTATGAGCACCAAATACAGATACGGTCCAATCCAGCTGGCTCCATTAGGCGCCGCCGTAAATTTCAAGAATGGAATACTTATGTTCCATGAATAATCACTCGCCCAGTATTTCGTGGACAGGAAAAGAACTGTCCAAACCCCAACAGCGACCACGAATTGCGCCGCCAACTTTTGCTTGGCGTTGAGCCCCAGGCTGCGCTGCTTCGCCATCTTCGAATAGTCGTCCGCAAAGCCGATAGCTCCGAACAATAGTGTGGCGATCATAGCCGTCCAAACGTAGACACTGCTGAGTCGAGCCCATAGCAGTGTGGAAATCAATACCGAACCCACTATCAGCACCCCGCCCATTGTCGGCGTGCCACGCTTGACCATGTGACCCTGCGGGCCCTCTTCCCGAATCTGTTGTCCAATATTCCATTTTCGCAGCGCTTCGATGAGTTTGCCGCCAAAGAGGAGGGAGATGAGCAGCGCCGTGATCGACGCGTATGCAGTACGAAACGTAACGTACTGAAAAACATTCAGGGCCTTTACGAGATACCACTCCTTGTGTTTGAAGTGGTTGTAAAGCAACTCATAAAGGAAGTAGTAGATCATCTCAACATTGCCGGCCGATTGCCGATTGCCGATTGCGCATGGCTAGTCGCTAAGCTTTCTCCTGTTCCAGCAACGGAAAATGTTCTCTTAAAGCGTTGACTACTTTATCAGTGGCCACGCCTCTTGAACCTTTGACCAAAATCAGGTCTCCTTTTTTAACTTCGGCGATGAGCGCGGCCGCAGCCTCGGCTGCGGAATCAAAAAATCTGGAAGCCGTCAATCCCGCTTCCTCGGCGCCGAGAATTATCTCACGGGCGAGTCCGCGTATACCCCACAGCATATTAATGCCGCTCTTTGCGATCTCGTGTCCTGCCTCTCGATGCAAAGCTGCAGCCTGCGGACCGAGTTCGAGCATTTCGCCCGCGACTACTATCAGCCGTTTTCTTTTCTTTCCTCCTTCGGCGATAGTGCGTGTCATATTTATCAAGGAGCGCGGATTCGAATTGTACGAGTCGTCAACCACACTGAAGCCGGCAGCGAAGTCCAACACCTCACCCCGCATCTTTGGCGGGGTTGCCGTGCTGAGTGCTGCTGCAATCTGTTCCGGCGTCAGTCCGAAGGAAGTGGCAACAGCCGAAGCGGCCAGGGCATTACTCAGATTGTGTCTTCCGCTCATCGGCAAGGAGGCTCTCGACGAGCCCAGTGGGGTCTGCAAACGAAAACTGATTTCTCCGAGCCTCTGTGTATCAATCTCACTGGCAGCCACATCCGCGACTTGATCGATGCCGAAGGTCAACGTCGTGCCCTTGTGCTTCTCCCGCATCTTCATCACCCAAACGTCGTCAGCATTTAAGATCGCCGTACCCTCTGGCTTCAGACCTTCAAGCAATTCCGCTTTGGCAGCTGCAATGTTTTCAATACTGCCGAGGTATTCGAGATGAACCGGTGCAACCAGCAGTTCGACAGCGACGTCCGGTGGCGTAATTCGACATAATCGCTGAATCTCGTGGGTTGGCGATGACATGCCCATTTCCAGCACGGCGAGATCGAATTGTTCCGGCGTGCGGCCCTCACTCACCATCCGCAAGACCGAAAGCGGCAGACCCAATCCGTTGTTATAGTTTCGCTCGCTCTTCAGCACTCTACGTCCGGCGCTCTGGAGCAAATGCGCCGTCAACTCCTTGGCTGTTGTTTTTCCGGCACTGCCAGTGATGGCTACAACCGGACGGCCCCAAGCCTTGTACACACGGTGTGCCAACGTCTGCAGTGCGGCGATAGCATCGTCGACCAGCAAAAGACGATCCTTTAACAACTCCAGCGATGGATCACCCTGCACGCGATTACCGCGAGCCACCGCGGCAATCGCTCCGCGGTTCAAAGCGTCGGCAATAAACCGATGCGCGTCGGCAAACTCACCATTGAAGCCGGCGCGGACGTAATCCTGCTGCGACAGCGCAAAGAATATTTCGTCCGCGCCTGCTGAACGAGAGTCGATCGAAAAGTCGGTAATTTGTTTGTCAAACAACGCGGCGCTTAGGCTCTCGGCGTTCGCGCCCATAAATTCTGAAGCTTCCCCAACGTTCACGTTATTGCTGCCTCTTCTGGCTCCCCTGATTCGTCTTTAACATCCTCTTTACTATTATCAGGTCCAAGCAGGCATTCAACCAATCTGGCGATCGAGCTCTGGTTCATAGTTACGGTCGCCAGTATCTCCGCATAGCTCTCAACATCAGGAGCTACGGAAACTATATCTTCGTTATCACTGACATCAATTTGATGTTGATGCTCAACCCTGTACGCTGCCCGTCTGGTCCGTAGCCGTTTCCTACAGGCGGCGATCCGATATCTTACGTCATTCTCCAGGGGCTCTTCGCTATGGGAAGACCCATTTGCTAGCGCTCGCGGTTCGGTAATCCGCTGGGGGATCATTTCTGTTTAACCCCGTAGTGTTAAACTGCTTCAGTTGGTTCTGCCAAAGTCGATGTAAACCACACGGCCCGATTCGACCTCGCGTCCGGGGGACGGGTTTTGTTTCAATACGCGACCTTCACCGTGTGCTTCTATCTGCAACCCTAGCTGTGCGCAGGTGCGGGCGACGTCGCGCACACTCCGACCCCGCAAGTCAGGCATCAGAATGGCCTTGTTTGACGCGACCGCGTAGACAACTTCCCCTCCTTTGCCACCGTTGTAGTCCACGGTCGGCATTGTGGCTCTCCGCTCCTCTTCGCTGTGCGCCTGCTGTTCTCGCACTTCATCAGCACTCTCCGGATTTACTCGGGCGATGAGATCAGGCAGAGCTTTCATATCGATGTCTGGCATCACACCAAGCTCAGGCAAGATCTGCTCAGCTATCTCACGGAAGACCGGAGCAGCCACATCGCCTCCGTGATAAGAACCGGTGGGTTCATCCATAACTACGATGATTACTACGGCCGGATTCTTTACCGGCGCAAAGCCCACGAATGAGCCAACGTACTTTGTCTTCGAATAGGCCCTCGTTTTGGGATCTATTTTTTGCGCAGTGCCGGTTTTGCCCGCAGCTGAATAACCATCAAGTTGTGCCTTCTTAGCCGTACCCTTTAGCGTCACGCCTTCCAGCATTCCTCTCAATACAATCGCTGTCTCAGCGCTGATAACACGCCGCTGCTGTGATTGTGGTCGATAGACTACGACACCTGAAGAATTGCGAATCTCGCGGACAAGGTGTGGGGCGACTCGTATTCCATCGTTGGCCAGAGCACCAAAAGCCGCGACCATTTGGACCGGCGTCACGCCAACCTCCTGGCCGATGGCAATAGAACCGATTGAAGAAGGCTGCCAATGGCTCACCGGTCTCACAATGCCTTGTGCTTCACCGGGCAATTCAATTCCAGTGGTTTTTCCGAAGCCGAAGCGCGTGATGTAGTCATACATCCCATCGTCGCCGACGCGGATGCCGAGCTTGATCGCCGCGACGTTGCTCGACTTTGCGAGAGCCTCGGCAATGGTCAATGTACCAAACGGGTGATGATCGTGAACCAGTCGTCCAGCCACTATGATCGATCCCATCTGACAGTCAATGTGGTCGTCGGGTTTAGCGAGTTTCTTTTCGATGGCCGCTGAGAACGCCACCACTTTAAATGTCGAACCCGGTTCATAAGTATTTTCAAGCGCCCAATTTCGCCTTGTCGATGCCTCAGCCTTTCCCAGGTTATTTGGATCGAACGTGGGCGCGTTCGCCAGTGCGAGAATCTCTCCGTTACGCGGATCGAGAACTATTACGGAACCCGACTTTGCGTGGGAACGCTCCACTGCCGCCTGAATTGCTAGTTCTGCCTTGTATTGAATCGATTGATCAATCGTCAAAACAATTGTTTGGCCAGGCTTGGAAACGATCTCTGAACTCTCGTATGGTTTGCCATTCGCATCCTTCTCCACAAACAGCTTACCCGGCTCACCGGCGACCTTGGTGTTATAAGACTGCTCCAAGCCAGCAAGACCCTTTCCATCGAGGCCGACAAATCCGAGCACATGCGCAGCCAGCGATCCGTTTGGGTAATAGCGCTTCGGCTCCTTCCTTGATTCCAAACCCGGCAGGTTGAGCGCCATGATTGAGTCTCCCTGCTCGGCATCCAGGCGGCGTGCAATCCACAAAAACCTACGCCCTTCGGTTTGTGCTTGTTGGAACTGATGGGTCAGATCTGAGTATTTCAATCCAAGAGCCGCGGAAAGATAGCCGGCGGTGCACTGCATGTCGCCAGGCTGTTTGAATCCTTCAGGATCAACGAATAGGGAAACTGTTTCGACACTCCGAGCCAATTCTCGTTCCTGGCGATCGACAAGTTCGCCGCGTTGTGGAGTCGTTTCGATCGCGTTTTGCTGCTGTTGGCGAGCCCGTTCGGCTAATTCGTCGTGCTGGGAGACTTGCAGGAAAACCAATCTGGCTGATATAGCAAGCATCCAAAAGCCAATAAAAGCCGCGACCAAAAGCGCGCGGCTGAATGAAACATCCGGTCTTGATTTTGATTGAGCGGCAAGGCGTGCCAACATCACCTACTTGTATCCCTTCTTACTGGAAGCGTGGTGAAGGACGCTGACAAGTTGTTAGACTTGATGGACTCCGAGAATCCAGGTAATTCACCGAGTTAAAGCTGCTGCAGGCTTGTCGCGGCCCCCTGTTTCGGTGGTCCCAACTTCCTTTTTCGTTTCCAGCGTGGCGATCTGTCTGGACGTCGCGGGCTTTAATCCCAGTTTACGAGCCGCGGGTGCGAGTCTGGCGGGGGCGGACACTTTCTCTTTCTCCAGAGACAATCGTTGTTGTTCTTCGAACAGTTGGCGGCGCTCACGTCGCAAGTTCTCGCTCTCATAGCCATACTGCACCGCGGCGAAGTGCTGTTTAGCCGCGAATACGAAGCCAGCGGCTAAGACGAGACCACAGAAAAGGAGGAGAGCCAACCGTGAGAGAGCGGTGGCATCGCGGGAACGACGAATCATGGCGTTGCGCTGGTGCTCAGGAAATCTTTTCATATGCGGTTGCCTTCGGCTGGTCGTAATGGGAAAGCGCAAACAGTTCCTAAAGATCCTCAATGTTCCTCAATGTGAGATGAGCTTGGTACACGCCCGCAACTTAGCGCTGCGCGCGCGGGGATTCTCGTCCAACTCCGCGGCTTCGGGTGTCACCGGACGACGCGTTAGTATTTCAACAATCTTTCGTGCTCCGCACGAACAAACCGGCAAGCGGGGCGGACACTGGCAACGCCCGGAGAGCCGTTGCAGCTCGCGCTTGATTATTCGATCTTCAAGCGAATGAAAGCTGATCACTACAAGACGGCCGTCTGGTTGCAAAAGATCGATCGCTGCTTCAACAAACTTGCCCAGGCCTTCGAGTTCATGATTGACCGCAATGCGCAGTGCCTGGAACGTACGAGTCGCCGGATGAATCTGATTCCGCTTGCGGCCCCCGATGCTCTGCTGAACAAGTTCCTTCAGTTCCGTCGTCGTCTTAATCGGTCGCCCTTGTTCTCGTTTTTCGACTATGCGTCGGGCTATGCGACGTGAATGGCGTTCTTCGCCGAACTCAAAAATGATTCTGGCGATTTCTGCTTCCGGCAATCGTAATAAAAGATCTGCTGCCGTCTCTCCGCTTATCGGATCCATGCGCATGTCTAAGGGAGCGTCGAAGCGGAAACTAAAACCTCTATCAGGTGAATCAAACTGCAGTGATGAAGCGCCTAGATCGGCAAGAATCCCACTTGGTGGTATTGAATTGTCCTCACCCGCCTGCCGCAATACGTTTTCGATCTCTCGAAAGTTGGCCTGTGTCGCGCGAAATCTTTCTCCGTAGGGGGCCAACCTCCGTCTTGCGTAATCAAGCGCGGCCGCATCGAGATCCATGCCGATTACGCTAGCCTTATTGGACGACTCGAGAATCGCCTCGCTGTGCCCACCAAGCCCAACCGTGCAGTCTACAAAGAGACCTCCTCGCGCAGGAGCGAGAAACTTCATCGTCTCTTCTAGCAGCACGGGGCGATGGGGCGCGCCCATGCCCCCCAAAGGCGCCGCCATCACCACCGCCCCGTGATCTCGTTCAAAGACCTGCTAACCAGCGAGAAGTTTTGAATGATGAGTAGTACGTTGAAGTCCTGAATTTCTTCAATTTCACTCATTACTCATCACTATCTTTCAAATTCCCAACCGCGCGATAGCGGCTTCGTCCTCTTCGGTATAAGGATCGGCAAGTAAGCGTTCTTTGAATTTGTCGAGTTCCCACACCTCTAAGTACGTTAGATAACCCAGTACTGCGACATCGCCAACGACTGCTGCGCTTTTCCGCAATAGCGGATGAATCAAGACCCGGCCCTGACCGTCCATCGTGGCCTGCTGACCAAAGTAATTCGTCCTATCAAGGAACTTCCGACGGGCCGGATCCATCGTCGGCAGTAGCGAGAGCCGTTGCTCAATCGATTCCCATTCCGGCAAGGGGTAAATCCGAACGCATTCCCCGGTCAAACTAGTGATATAAAACTCTCCGCCGTGCTTCTCGTCGATGAGGCGCCGAAACGGAGTCGGCACCTTCAAGCGGCCCTTAACATCGATACGTGCCGTGTAGTTTCCTCGCAGCATGGTTGACTGGGACCTGGCAAGAGAATTTTAGGGTGGCCTAAAGGAAAAGAATATTTCTGATCGGCGTTGCTACGAGGTTGGACCCACTTCCGACCACTTTTGACCACCCGAGCCGGATACTACGCTGCTGGCTTCTTCATGTCAATAGTTAAGTGGTAATAGGTTTTGCTGTTTTCCGATCGGCGAGTGTAGTGCGCCAAGTTCGCGTTCGCCTCTTGTCTGCCCGACTTCATTCGCCGGCAATGATCTGCAAATAGGCCAGCGGCCAATCCATGATGTATATTGGCGCGCCACACATGACAACATTCCGCGGAACGAGTAGCACCTGAATGGAGACTATCTTTGGAGGATTCGGCGGACTTCTCTTTTTCGGTGTGCTGGCTGCCGGCGCCAATGTGGTAGGAGGTCTGGTCCTCGTCACCTCCGGCGCACATCGGCTCGGCGAACGGTTTCTCAAGTATCTCGTGGCTTTGGGTGCGGGCTTTATGCTGGCTGCCATATTCATCGAGATTCTCCCTGAGACTGTCAGCATCTGGACCGAGAACCTCCACGCAGGCGCTGCTTCGCAAGCAGTTGTGGGAGCCATGACTCTCCTACTGGCTGGCTATTTACTAATCCAGCTTTTCGAACATACGCTCGCGCCGCACTTTCACTTTGGAGCCGAAACACACCCCGAATCGTTTATGAAACCATCAGCCGCCTATACAGCAGTCGGCGGTCTGTGGATTCACACCTTCTTTGATGGTGTTTCGATAGCTTCAGCTTTTCTTGTCAACTTTAAGGTTGGACTACTGGTCTTCATCGCAATTCTTCTGCACAAAATGCCCGAAGGGTTTACAGTTGCCTCGATCATGCTGGCATCGGGGCGTTCTGTGCGAAAGGCTTTGATAGCTACGGGAGCAATCGGAGCGGCGACTCTGGCGGGAGTGGTGGGAGTGGCACTCCTTAACACTCGTATGAACGATGCAGTTGGCTATGCCCTCCCGTTTTCGGCGGGTGTCACTTTGTATGTTGCAGCCAGCGATTTGATCCCCGAAGTGAACCATAAAGAAGAAAAGAACCCCACGGTCTCTATTGTCGTTTTTGTGGGAGTGGCTCTCTTTTATTTTCTGCACAGGTTGATCGAAGGCTAGACTGGATTTCAGCGTGCAACATATTCTCAGCGGACGAGACTCCAGGATCCGGCTTGCCGGCAGCATTCTGCCGTCGCTTCTTGTGCTACTGGCCCTCGTGGCTCAAAGCGCGAGCGCGCAAACCACCGCGCCCGTCCCCTTGCCTGTTCCCTTCACTCCGGTTGTCGATAACGCAAACGTCATCGATGCGCAAACGAGGCAGCGTTTGGAGGCAATTTATGTCAACTTAAAACAGCGCGCGAACATCGAGTTTGCCGTTCTGACTGTTTCCACCACGGGCGATCAGGACATCTTCGACTTTTCACTCGCGGTGGCTCGCGGCTGGGGCATCGGATCCAAAGGAGGTGAAAAGAATGGCTTTTTGCTCGTAGTCGCGATCCAGGACCGAAAATATTTTACTCAAGTAAGCGATCACCTCGAGGCCGATCTGACTGATGGCATAGTAGGGCAAATCCAACGTGAACGACTCGTACCGCAGTTCAGAAAAGGAAACTATAGCCAGGGTATTTTCGACACCATTCAGGCCTATGTCGCCACGCTCGCCGAGAAGCGCGGTTTCAGCATCGAGGGAATCGACCAGAGTTACGCCTATCGAGAGCAAACTGAATCGAGACGATCTAGTGGGGGCAGTGGTCCCAGCGTTTGCGGCACCATACTCATTATCATCGTAGTGTTGATTCTAATCTTCGCGTCTTCGCGCCGGCGAGGCGGCGGGGGTTGTTTGCAGGCACTTTTCCTTGGAAGTCTTTTCAGTAACATGGGTGGCGGGCGTGGGAACTCCGGCAGCGGCTGGAGCGGCGGCGGTTTCGGTGGTGGTGGTGGTGGTGGTTTTGGTGGCGGTTTTGGTGGCGGGGGCAGCTTTGGTGGTGGTGGCTCAGGTGGGAGTTGGTATCGAAAATTACGGTTGTGAACTGTCACTCGTGACAACGGTTTCTGTTAGTATCAGACCAGATTAACCAAATGATAAAGAGAGTCGTACAGGAAGCGCTCAGTGGCCTGGTCAGTGATCTGCGAGCCACACATGCGGACAACCTGGCTTCAGTTGTCATTTATGGCTCTGCAGCCGCCGGTGATCACATTGAACTTCGCTCCGATTACAATTTACTCATCGCCTTGAATCGAATTACGCCGGAGGATCTGCGGCTCGCCCAGGCGCCAATGCGCGAATGGCAACGGTTGGGCCATCCTCTGCCTGTTTATTTCACGGTGGAGGAACTTGCCGATGCGGCTGACGTATTTCCAATAGAGTTTCATCAGATGGCCACTGCCCGCATAGTCCTTTATGGAAAAGACCCGTTCGAGTTTGTAAGACTCTCGGATGAAAATCTGAGACATCAGACCGAGTACGAACTTAGAAGTAAGTTGATTCAGTTGCGTCGTCTTTACATTCCGGCCTCGGTTTCCATCGAGAAACTATGCGATTTGATGAGCGACAGCCTGGCAAGCTTCGCGGCGCTGTTTCGTGCTGTGCTACTGCTGCACGGTCAGGAGGCGCCCGTCGCAAAACCTGACTGCGTGCGGGCTACGGCGCAGTTACTTAAGCTCGATGCAGCACCCTTTGAACGAATCTTTGCTTTTCGCGCCGGCAATACCTTGCCGGCCTCGGAAAAAGAAGCGAATGATATTTTCGCCGCGTACCTGGAGCAGATAGATCGCGTAATTGAGGTGGTCGACGAACTCACGGGACGCGGAGTGTGAGGCCAGTGCGCACGCGAGCGTTGCGGTTAATTCAAATTGGGAGACCTGAAATGAAGACGAGAAGACTACTGATGCTCTTTGCGATTGTCGTGGCTTCAATTGCAGCCAGCGGTTGCGGCTACAACACGCTGACCACAAAACATGAAAGTGTTAAGGCGAAATGGGCCAACGTTGAAACACAGCTGCAACGCCGCGCCGATCTGCTAAACAATCTCATTGAAACAGCCAAACTGGCTGGCGTCCAGGAGCAGGAAGTTTTTGGCACGATCGCCAAGGCACGATCACAGCTGCTGAATGCAACGAATCAGCCGCCGCAAGGTGAAGGCGGAGACAAGACTCCTGAACAAAAGCAGGCGGTCATAAATGCTGCCAACAGCTTTGGCGGAACCATTGGCAGGTTACTTGTCCTACAGGAACAGTATCCGCAGTTGAAATCGAATGAAAACTTTTTGAAGGCCCAGGATGAGGTAGTGGGAACTGAAAATAGGATTGCCACTGCGCGCAAGGACTACAACGAAGCTGTCCAGGATTACAACACCACGCGCGCTCGCTTTCCCACTGTCATCTCGGCAAAGCTATTCGGCTTCAAGGAAGAACCTTACTTCAAGGCTGAAGAAGGAGCGACGCAAGTTCCAAAGATCGACTCAAATACGCTGCGCCAGAACCAGAACAAGTAGACGTTAAAGATTGAATCAAAAGCAGGAGAGGCCGCCTTTGGCGGCCTCTTTCATTACCAAACGCAACAGACCAACTCTCAAAAACCGCGGGAGCTGCACATGGCGCAATGATCGCAAGGCTTCCCACCCGGCTCTACGCTGCAAGTTTTTTCGTTTTGAAAGTAATCAACGAGTTCCGACACCGTAGCCTCTTCGATGCCGAAACGTTCCTGGCTTGGATGAGAGATGCTGGCGTTTACGCCTGCGAGCCACGGAGAATGTGTCAGCGGAACTGTTTGGGTTGTTTTTATCGGGTTCGAATACCCGATGGCCGCGCTTCCCGCACGAACCTTCGACTCAATCTGAACTAATCGGTTCTGTAACTCGCCAAGGCTCGCACGCATGGCGGCCAATTCAGAACTGATGTCCGCAGCACTGCCATTCCGTTCAAGACGAGGTGAAGAAGGATCCTCGGATACGCGCCGGGCGATTCTCTCAGCGATTAACCGTGCATGATCTAATTCAGAAGTCATTGGTCACAGTATGTGCGATATGCTTTATTAGCTTGTCGTCCACTGTCACATCGACGCTTGAATGCTGACTACGCAGCGACAAACTGAAGTTTATCGGACACTCTTCAACAAGTCGATTCGATCCACGACGCCGACAATTGCCGAGTCGATTGCCGCGCCTGCTTTTCCTGTCGCCGTTGTCGACGCGCTCCAACCTTCCTGCACAATTAGAACTGTATCGCCCACGCCGGCATCAACGGCATCGAGCGCGAGTACTGTATAGCTCGTGTCCTCACCTTCCGGTGTGATTTGCTGGCACAACATCACTCTCGCATTCTCGTAACGCTGATTTTTCTTCGTAGCGACAACGTTGCCTACAACTCGAGCCAGAATCATCTAAACTCCATTCCCACAACCTGCGGTCTGCGATTCTGATTCAATTGCGTCGTCCGCCTAACGGGTGACGTGCGCATCGGAATCGACAATCCCGATGATCGTGCAGTCAGTCGGGATGTCTTCTCTTTTGAAAGGAAAGCTCGCTTCCTTACCACGACACCAGAAGACGAGCTCCCCAACGCCTGCGCCGACGGAATCGATTGCGACCATCGGCTTTCCTATCGATTGGAGATTCTTGTCGAGGGTTTGCACCACCAGCAGCTTGCGACCGTCCAGCGCCTCATTCTTAATGGTGGCTACAACAGTGCCGATAACGCGCGCGAGTTGCATCTTGATTCCAGGGCCAGGCGGTTATTCCGGAGCAGCTATATCGACGGTATCAATCACACCTACGATTGCTGCGTCGACAGGGACGTCTTTCAAGCCTTGCGCCAAGCGCGCACTGGAACCTGCTACTACCAGAACGCGTTCATGAAAGCCTGCGCCTACAGTGTCGACCGCAACAACGTAACCGGTTGTGTCCGTGCCATCGACGTTGATCGGCCGCACAATGAGCAGCTTCTTTCCGTGTAACCGTTCGTCTTTCTGAGTGGAGACAACGGTCCCGAGGATGCGCGCAATGATCATGCCTATATCTTGCTTAGCCGCGATCGAGGCCTATGGGAAGGGCTTCATCAACACTGCCATGCGGACGAGGAATGACATGAACGCTAACCAATTCGCCAACGCGTCTGGCGGCAGCCGCACCGGCATCAGTTGCGGCTTTAACAGCGGCTACGTCGCCCCGCACTATTGCGGTAACAAAACCGGCGCCAATTTTTTCATAGCCGACAAGTGTGACGTTTGCGGCTTTCACCATCGCGTCGGCGGCTTCAATCATGGCAACCAGACCTTTGGTTTCAACCATTCCGAGTGCTTCTTGCATTCAGATGCTCCTAT
>WNFR01002059.1_pt1 | contig 21010 bp, 20 predicted proteins | sample 5400221 | NCBI WGS metagenome assembly WNFR01 (sample SAMN13153357, study PRJNA577476) | soil metagenome | isolation source: 40 cm soil under Madrone tree | place: USA:California | collected 2016-06-14 | reverse complement strand
GACTACGAAGTATCCCTCCCCGAGATCGACCTCCTCGTCGCACTCGCGCGCGCCGACAGCCGTGTGTATGGCGCGCGCCTCACCGGCGGCGGTTTCGGTGGTGCGATCGTCGCCCTCACCAGCGCCGACGCCGCCACCGATGTCGCCGCGCGTATCGTCACCGCCTATGATGCGCGGACACGCGAGCGTGCGGCAATTCTCGTACCCGTGCTCGCGCCGCGCGCGATGTGAGTCGCGCCGGTCGCGTCCCGTCGGTGCTCCCGCTGCTGCCGCCGCCGTCGCTATCAGTGCTCCCGCTGCTGCGACCTCGACCGCGACCAAAACCGCGGCCGCGGTCGCTACTGGTGGTGCGCCTGACGCACTTCGCCGCGCCAGGCGCCGGTCTCACGACCTTTGCGACTCGATGAACTGCTTGAAGCGCGCGAGGTCGCCCTTGATGCGCGCCTTGGCCGCACCGAGCGCGTCGCCGACGTTCTCGACGAACCCGTGCGGGTCGTACTTCATCTGCAACATGACGCGGCACTTCTCGGGCGCGAGGTAGTGGAACGTCACGACCCCGGCATTTGCCGCGCCGGAAGTCGAGTGCCACGCGATGCGCTCATCAGGGATCTGTTCCGCGATCTCGGCGCACCAGCGTAGGTGGCGGTCGTCGAGCTGCAGCACTTCACGGACGCCTTCCATGAAGCGCGGAAACTCCTCGAACTGGGTCCATTGGTTGTACGCGGTGCGGACCGGTACGTCGACTTCGATCGATGTCTCGATGCTCGACATGCGGTTCCCTTCCTCGCCCGTCCGGACGCGGGCGGTGTGCATCCGACAAGCCGTCGCACGTTCCATGCCACGGCCGAGCCGAGGCTTGCGGGTCGGCAACCGTCGCGGAGGAAGAACTTGTTACAACGGCACGCACAAAGCGCCGCCATCGTCGGGACGTGCGGCCACGCGCCGTCGCGAACCCGCAGCGGAATTTCGCGCGGCGATTTCGCGCCGCCACGTCGAATCGCGCGCCGCACCGCCACGGCACGCCGTTCGCTTCGACCGCCACGTACACTTCGAAAGGAGGGCACACCCATGAGACGCGAACCGCAAGAGTCCGCCGCCGGCCACGACCAGTCGAAATCCGGCGCCGCCAAGAAAGAACCGCCACCGCGCGAAGAGGAAGAGTCGATGCTCGAGGACGACGAGGAGTTCGACGAGGAAGCGGAAGCGGAAGAGGACGAAGAGTAGCAATTCATCACGCGTGCCAGCCCCGGCCGTATCGCGCGCACGCACGCTCGGCACCGACTGCGGCGCACCGCGCCCCCGCCGACCCGGGGCGGCGGAGGCGCGCCGCGACGTCACGACCGGCGCCGCACCACGACGTCGCCGAGATCGTTCGCGATGATCGCGTGGACGAGCTCGACGACGCCCGCCCCGCGTGCACCCGCAGTGACGAGGTCCGCCTGCTCCTTCAGCGTCGGCAGCGCGTTTGCGACCGCGACCGCGCACCCGCACATGGCAAGAAACGCCTGATCGTTCTCGGCGTCGCCGACCGCGACGACGTTCCGCGCCGAGAGCCCGAGCTCCTCGAGCGCGACGGCGAGGCCGGTCGCTTTGTCGGTCCCCGAGGGCAGGACCATCACCGACCCCTTGTTGAGGATGACCGCCAGGTCGACACCGAGGTCGCGGATGACGTCGACCACCGCGACCTCGTGCGGGCTCACGGTCGCGACGATCACGCGTCCGACCGAAAACGGCACACCGCGCGCGCGGAGCGCGTCGACGAACCCCGGCGGCGGCGGCTCCGCGAGCCGGCGCTCGTCGCGCGTCGCCGGGCGGTAGAGCAGCCCCCCGTTCTCGACGACGACGCGATCGAAGAGGTCGAGCCGCGCGAAGACCCGCATCAAGTCGTCGAGCTGCCGACCAGTGACGAGGATGAGCTTCCGGCCGCTCTCGCGCAGACGCTCGAGCGCCACCACCGTCTCGTCCGCGACCGTCCCGTCGTGGGCGAGTGTCCCATCGTAGTCACATGCGAGCGCGACGTATCGCATCGAACCTCCGGACTCGAGCTACGGACGTACCACGGAGCCGCGCGGAGCGCCCCCGCAGCGACGGGAGGCGGCGCCGCACGGACGTACGGAGCAGTGCAAGTCTTACACGGCGTTCCCGCACCAAAAGGCGCCGTTTTGCGCGCGGCGGCGGGAATTACTCGCCGGGACGCGGGGGTCCACTTGGCATGGAACCTGCCTCTAGTCGGCGATCAGCAGCGACAAAGGAGGTGTTTCATGCGCACAGCGTTCTCGCTGACGATCGCCGCCTCGCTGGCGGCGTTCGTCGCGGCGCCGATCATCGTCGCCGCCGAGGAGATCGAGGAGCATCACAGCAGCAGCTACAACTCCGAGCGGACGACCGTCGAGTCGGCGCCCGCGGTTCGCGAGCGGACGACGGTCGAGACCGTCCCGGCACCGCCGATCGAGCAGAAGCGGGAGACGGAGACGATCGTCAAGAAGGGCCATCCGCACGAGTCGAAGCGGAAGGTCGAGAGCAAGACGAAGATCGAGGAGGAGGCGGACTGACGTCGGAACGCGCGCCGGGGCTGGAGCGGCCCCGGCGCGCAGAATTCGGGCCGCGCGCGGGCGCGGCCCGCGTCGCTCCAGCAGAATTCGAGCCGCGCCCGGACGCGGCCCGCGTCGTTCCGGTGCATGCGTAACCGAGCCGCACCCGAGTCCGTCGGGGTGAACGCCGACGTGCGCAACGAGGGGCGGCCCGCGCGTGACACCGAGGCGCTCGCGCGCGCGCCGATCGTCCAACCCGGACGGAACTGCTGGCGGCGCGAGCGCGCGGGTCGCGTCGCGTTTCTCGTCGACGGCGACGCGTATTTCCGCGCCTTCGCCGCCGCGCTCGAGCGCGCGCAGCGCTCGATCCTGATTCTCAGCTGGGACATCGACAGCCGCGTGCGCATCCGGCCCGACGCGCCGAGCGCGGTGGGCGAGCGTCCGAATTCGCCGAGCGCGCTCCCCGATCGCCTCGGCGAGTTCCTGAACGCGATCGTGTCGCGGCGCCGCGGCGTGCACGCGCACGTTCTCACCTGGGACTTCGCGATGATCTACGCTTTCGAGCGCGAGCCGCTGCCGCTCCTGAAGCTCGGGTGGCGCACCCACCGCCGGCTGCGTTTCCGCCTCGACGGCCGCCATCCGATCGGTGCGTGCCATCATCAGAAGATCGTCGTCGTCGACGACGCGATCGCGTTCGCCGGCGGCCTCGATCTCTGCACACACCGCTGGGACACGCGCGAGCATCGCGCCGTAGATCCACGGCGGCTCGACGCCGCCGGGCGGCCGTACGGCCCGTTCCACGACGTCCAGATCGCCGTCGACGGCGCCGCCGCGGCCGCGCTCGGCCAGCTCGTCCGGACGCGCTGGGAGCGCGCGACGGGCCGCCGCGTCGCGGCGCCGCCGCCGCCATGCCGCGATCCGTGGCCGCACGACCTCGCGTCCGACCTGACCGACGTCGACGTCGCGATCGCCCGCACCGAGCCGGCGTGGAGCGGGCGTCGCGAGGTACGCGAGGTCGAGGCGCTCTTCCTCGACTCGATCCGCGCCGCCCGCCGCGTCCTCTATGTCGAGAACCAGTACCTCACCTCGGCGCGGATCGGCGACGCCCTCGCGGCGCGGCTCAGCGAGCGCAACGGACCGGAGATCGTCCTCGTCGTTCCCCGACACTGCTCCGGCTGGCTCGAGGAGACGACGATGGGCCTCTTGCGCGGCGCCCTCCTCGAACGGCTGCGTGCCGCCGACCGCCACGACCGCCTGCGCATCTATTGCCCCATGGTACCCGGCCTCGTATCCGGCTGCATCAACGTCCACTCCAAGGTGATGGTCGTCGACGACCGTCTCGTGCGCGTCGGCTCCGCGAACCTGAGCAACCGCTCGATGGGGCTCGACACCGAGTGCGATCTCGTCATCGACGGCGCCGACGAGGCGCGCGTCGCACGCGGCATCGCCGCGTTCCGTGACGGGCTGGTCGCCGAGCACCTCGACGTCGATCGCGGGCGCGTCGCCGCCGCGATCGCGACGCACGGGTCGCTGATCGCGGCGATCGAGAGCCTCCGCACCGCGGGCCGGACGCTCGAGCCGCTCGCGCCGGTCACGCCGCCGGCGGCGCCGCTCCTCTCGGCGGCCGCGCTGGCGGATCCGGAGCGGCCAGTCGATCCCGAGCGGCTCATCGAGCAGCTTCTCCCCGAGGAGATGCGCGACACCGTATCGCATCCGTTCCTGCGCGGCGGCGCGACAATCCTCGCGCTCGCGCTCGCCCTCGGGGTCTCGTCGGCGATGAGCGACCGTGGCGTCGTCGCCGCGATCCTCGCCTGGACGGCGCCGCTGCGCGCGAGCGCGGCGGCGCCGGCCGTGGTGCTCGCGGCGTACGTGCTCGGCGGTCTCGCGTTCGTGCCGGTCACGCTGCTGATCCTCACGACGATGATGATCTTCGATCTGCCGCTCGGCGTCGTGTACGGCGTGGTCGGCACGCTCGCCGGCGCGGCGACGGGATATCTCGCCGGCCGCGCGCTGGGGCGCGACGTCGTGCGGCGGCTCGCCGGCCGGCGACTGAACCGGCTGACGCGACGGCTGGTGCGGCGCGGACCGATGGCGGTCGCGGGCGTGCGCGTCGCGGCGCTCGTGCCCTTCACCGCGATGAACCTCGTCGCCGGCGCGTCGCGTGTGCGGCCGCGCGACTACGCGCTCGGCACGATCATCGGCACCGTCCCGGGCGTGATCGCGATCGGGATCGTGGCGCACGGGCTGCGGCGCGCCCTGCGCGTCTGGGGCGGCCTGAGCATCGTCCTTCCGGCGCTGGTCGGCGCGCTCCTCCTCGTGCTCGGCGTGCGCCTCGCGCGCGCGACGCGGCGACGGCTCGCCACGCCCGTCGTCGCCCTCGAGGAGCCGTGATCGCGCCGGCGCCCGCGACGCGGCTGCCGCCGCTCGTGCGCGTCGCGTCGTACAACGTGCATTGCTGCGTCGGTCGCGACGGCACGAGCGATCCCGAGCGCGTCGCGGCGGTCGTGTGCGAGCTCGGCGCCGACATCGTCGCGCTGCAAGAGGTCGACTCGCCGCGGCGCAGCTTCGGTCGCGGCATCGATCAGCTCGACTACCTGGCGCGCGCGACCGGCCTCGAATCGGTCGCGGGGCCGACGTTGCTGCGCTACCACGGCCGCTTCGGGAACGCGCTCCTCACGCGCTGGCGCCCGGACGTGGTACGCCAGATCGACCTCGGCGTGCCGGGACGCGAGCGGCGCGGCGCGCTCGACGTCGAGCTCGCGCGCGACGCGGGTGGCATGCGCGTCGTCGCGACGCATCTCGGTCTGCGTGCGCGCGAGCGGCGGACGCAGATCGACGCGCTGTTGACGGCGCTCCGCCGCGGCGTCGCGCCGCTCACGGTGCTCCTCGGCGACTTCAACCATTGGACGCCCGCGTTTCGCGCGTTGCGCGAGATCGATCGCCAGCTCGGCCGCGCTGCCGTGTTGCGCACGTTCCCGGCGTGGCGTCCGCTCCTCGCGCTCGACCGCGTGTGGGTGTGTCCCGCGAGCGCGCTCGTCGAGGTGCACGTGCACGCGACGCCGGCGGCGCGGCGCGCATCCGACCACCTGCCGATCTGCGCGACGGTGCGCCTCGACGCGAGCGCGTCTGCAACGTCCTAGTCATCACCGGAGCTCACCTGACGGGCGCGCACAACCTGATCCACCTCGTGTCCGGCATTTCGGCGTTTTATCGGCGGTGGCCGGGCCGTCGTAAGAGACGCGGATCGTGCGCCGCGCGCGGCGCGCTTCGCGTTCTACGGTTCGCTCATTTTTGCGGACGACGGTTGGTCGGAGTCGGCGGTGGTGGAAGCGCGGGACTCGGTGTCGAGTAGGATGGAGCGGAGCATGCGGACTTGTTCCTCGGCGGCGCGGGCGCTCTCCACGAAGCGTGAATGGCTGTGGCTGCGGGCGCGGGTGCGCGCGGCGAGACGGCGGTGGAGGTCGGCCTTCTCCTCGAGGGCGCGCAGCGCTGCCCATTTCGCGTGTTCGACGGCGTCGCGTTGTGCGTCGACCATGCTCTCTTCCGAATAGCGGTGGCCGACGCGGCAGCGAAACTCGACGACCCCGCCGTTCTTCATCCAAATCGTCCCGTTGCAATCGGGACAGGTGAATGGTGACGGAGTCTCTGTTTCCACGCTCGTTTCGGCCATCGGTACTCCTTGGAGCGCGGCTTGTTCGTCCGCGATCGGCGCCGCTGCGAGCGCGACGAGCGTCGTCGCGATCGCCGCGATGGGTAGACAGTAGTCGACGTCGACGCGCGCCAAGGCGCTGCGCGGCATGTCGGGGCAGAAGGCTTCGGCGGGGTCCTGGACGATCGCGACGCCGCCGGCGGCTTTGACGCGGAGGAGGCCGGCGGTGCCGTCGTCTTGCGCGCCGGTCAAGACGACGCCGGCGACGCGCGACCCGTACACGCGCGCGGCGGAGCGGAAGAGCGGGTCGATCGCCGGACGACAGCGATTCTCGCGCGCCGAAGTCGAGAGGCGGACCGTGCCGCGCTCGAGCAGCAGGTGATGATCGGGCGGCGCGACGTACACCACGCCGTTGCGGATCACCTCGCCGTCGCGCGGATGGCACGCGTGCAACGGTCCCGCGCGTGCGAGCAGGTGCGGCAGCATGCTCGGCGACTCCGGCGTCATGTGCAGCACGATGAAGAGCGCGGCGGGGAGGTCCGGCGGCAGCGCCGCGGCGAGCTGCCGGAGCGCGTCGACGCCGCCCCACGAAGCACCGACCACGATGATGCCCCGGCGCGACAAAGCCGCGCCGCCGTTCGTGCTCTCGTCCACCGATCTCAGCGTACGCGCGGAGCGCGCGCGCGTCTCTCACGACTATCGGGGACGAGCGCAGCCGCTCAGCCGGTCGAGCTGCGCGGCTCTGGACGGCGCTGCTGCAAGACCCGATCGACCGCGGCGGCGAGCGTGCTCTCGACGAAGGGCTTGCGGACGTAGCCGTCGAACCCGGCATCGCGGGTGCGCTGCTCGTCGTCCTCGGTCGCGTAGCCGGAGACGGCGATCACCGGGAGGTCGCGGTGCCGCGGATGCTCGCGGATGCGACGGATCAGCTCGAAGCCGTCCATGAGCGGCATGCGGAGATCGCAGAGCACGAGATCCACCGGGTGCCGTTCGAGCATCGCCAACGCCTCCACGCCCTCGGCCGCCTCGATGACCCGCACCCCCATCTCCTCGAGCAGCGCATGCGCCGCCTCGCGCGTGTCGGGGACGTCCTCGACGAGCAGGACCGCGCCGACCGGCAGCGAGCGGAACGCCATCGCAGGCTCGCCCGCATGCACCGGCGGCGACGGTGCGACCGGCAGCCGGACGCAGAACTCGGCGCCGCGCCCGACGCCGTCGCTGTGCACCTCGATCGTCCCGCGGTGCAGCTCGGTGATCCGCTTCGCGATTGCGAGACCGATACCGAGACCACCGTAGCTGCGGCGCGCGCCGCGCTCCTGCTGCCGGAACATATCGAAAACGTGTGGCAGGAACTCCGGCGCGATGCCGGCGCCCCGATCGCGCACGCGCAGCACCGCCGCATCGTCGTGTCTCTCGAGCGACACCTGTACCGGCGCGTTCTCGCCCGAGAACTTGATCGCGTTCGTCAGCAGGTTCCACACCACCTGCTGCAAACGATTGGCGTCGCCCTCGACCACGACGGACTCGTCGGGCACCTCACAGGCGAGGACGATCGCCTTCTCCGACATCGTCATCCGGACGGTCTCGACGGCGGTCTCGACGATGGCGCGGAAATCCTGCGGCGTGCTCTCGAGATGCACCTTGCCGCGGGTGATGGCGGTCAAGTCGAGTAGGTCGTCGATCAACGCCGTCTGCAGGCGCACGTTGCGCTCGACGGCGTCGACCGCGGCCTTGACGTGCTCCGGATCGCCGGCGCGCCGCAGAATCTGCATCCACGCCATGATCGGCGCGAGCGGCGTGCGCAGCTCGTGCGACAGCATGGCGAGAAACTCGTCCTTGCGGCGGTCGGCCTCCTGCGCCGCCTGATACAGCAGGGCGTTGTCGATAGCGGCGGCGACGCGGCGCGCGAGGTCTTCCGCGAGCGCGAGCGTGCTCGCGTCGTACCGCCGGAACGACTGCGCGGTCGCGAGCCAGAGGACGCCGCAGTGGCGCCCGCGCGCCGCGATCGGCGCCACGACCGACGACCGCAACCCGAGCGCCCGCAACGAGTCGAGCTGCCGGACGTCCGCCGCGAGCGCGCCGAGCGCCGTTGCGGCCACCTGCTCGACGAGACGCGCGCCGCCGCCCGCGGCGACCGTGGCCTCGGGCAACGGAACGTCGCGCAGCGCTCGCACCGACTCCCCGATCGACTCGTCGCATGCGAACGCGATTCGCGTCGCACTCCCATCCTCGACGACGTCGATCGCGCAGACGTCGGCGATGCGCGGCACCAGCAGCTGCGCCACCGTCGGCAGCGTGCCGTGGTAGTCGAGCGAGCTTGCGAGGACGGCGCTCGTCTCGGCCAACACGCGCAGCGACTCCTCGACGCGCCGATGTTGTGTGACGTCGGTCGCGACGGCGACGGCGCCGGTGAGGGAGCCGTCAGCGGCGCGGAGCGGCGCCGCCGAGCTCACCACCCACGTCGCCTCCGCGCGGCCGCCACCGACGACGCCGAGCGCGCCGCGCACCGTCTCGCCGGCAAGCGCACGCGTGATGCCGAGGTCGCCGAGCGTCCCCGGCAATGCGCCGAGCCCCGCACCGTCGGGCGACGCGGTGGCAGCCGCTGGGTCCGCGGTGTCCGCCCGCTCGAAGAGCTGGCGCGCCGCGGGATTCTCGCGCACGATCCGCCCGTCGGGATCGGTGATCACCACCGCGTCGGGAATTTGCTCGAGCACGACGGCCAGCTCGGCACGCTCGTGATCGATGCCGCGGAAGAGCTCGCCGTGCTCGATCGCGAACCCGAGCTGCTCGGCACACCACTCGAGCAAGCGGATGTCGTCGCGCGGCAGTCCCGTCGCGGCGCCGCGCGCCACCGCGACCAGCACGCCGATGGATCGATCGCGCGTCCGGATGGGCACGATCGCGAGCCAGTGCATGCCGCGGAGCAGCGTCCGCTCGTCCGACGGCAACGCCGGCGAGTACGGGAAGACGCGAGAGCCGCCGTTCGTGAGGACGCTGCGCACGAGCCGGAAGCGCCCCGGAGTCAACGTTTCCGGCATGATCTCGCGATGATCGGCGCGAAGGCCGCGCGCGGCGACCCGGCGCAGCGGCTCCGCGGCGGCGCCGACGTACACCGCCGCGAAGCCGTGGCTGACGGACGCCGCGGTGTCGACGAGCGCGTCCGTCAGGCGCTCCGGGTTCAGCAGGCCGGCGGCGGTGAACGCGGTGAGCTCCGCGAGGCGGTCGCTCGCGCGCTCGAGACCGCGGCGCTCGCGCTCGCGCGCCGTGACGTCCGAGCCGACGTACAGCAGGGCCGGCGACCCTTCGTGATCGACCGGCGATGCGCGAACCTCCCAATAGCGGCGATCGGTGGCGCGGTACTCGAGGCAGCTGCGCGCGGTCCGGTCGCCGGCGACGCGCGCCAGCATGCTCAAGGTCGACTCGCGCTCGTCGACCGCGAGGACGTCGCGTAGCCCGAACCGCTGCGCGCGATCGAGCGACGATCCCCCGGCGACGTCGCGGAGGAACGCGGCGTTGGCGACGATGGCCCGAAACGGCGTTTTCGCCTCGACCAAGACCATCGCGAGCGGCGCTTGCTCGAATGCGGCGGTGAATGCCGAGTTGGGCATGCCTCGTCCGTGATCTAGTTGCCCAGTATCTCTCCGGCGCCTTCGCGAACCGCACCGAGCACGCCGAGCAGCTCTCCCGCCGCCGAGAGGACCGGAATCAGATCGAGCGTGACGCCGCCATCGACCTGCGCGCGCGGGACACCCGTCAGCCGCTCGGTGCCGTGCGTCGCGATCACGCGCTGCAACGGCTCGCGCGCGACGCGGACGAGCCGCTCGCTCGGAAGGCTCGAGAACTCGCGGCCGACCGCGCCCTCCGCGGAGATGCCCCAGAGCCGCGCCGCCGCGGCGTTCCAGTTGGTGACGACCAGCGAAGGATCGATGACGAAGAGCGCCGGACCGATGGCGTTCAACACGCTGCGCTCGAAGGCCTCCAGGCGGTGGAGATCCGCGGTGCGCCGCTCCAGCTCGACGTTGAGCGTGGTCAGCTCCGCGTTCGTCGACTGCAGCTCCTCGATCGTGGTCTCGAGCTCCTCATTGGTCGACTGCAGCTCCTCGTTCGTCGTCTCCAGCTCCTCGTTCGTCGACTGCAGCTCCTCGTTCGTCGTCTCCAGCTCCTCGTTCGTCGACTGCAGCTCCTCGTTGGCCGTCGCGGATTGCTCGGCGAGACGGTCGAGCTCGTCGCGGAGCTGCGAGACCGTGCCCATGTCGTTGGCGCAGATCATGATGCCGATCGGCCGGCGGCGCTCGTCGAAGAGCGGCGCGATGCGGACGCTGACGTGCATCGTGTCGCCGCCCCGGCGGGCGAAGACGACGTTCTGCATCTGCGCGTGCGTCTGCGTCGTCCGCACCTCCTCGATGCGGGCACGCAGGCCGTCGATACGGTAGCTGACGTCGAGATCGCGGAACTTGCGGCCGAGCGCGCCGTCGGCCGGCACCTCGAACAGGTGCTCGGCCGCCGGGTTCCAGACGACGATCGTCTCGGCCGGATCGATGACGACGATGCCGCTCCCGATGTTCTCGAGGATCCCCCCCAACCGCGACGCGATCTGCAGCGGGTCGGGACGTGGTCCGAGCAGCCGCGCTTGCCGATCGGGCGCGCTCGTGGCGACGACGTCGGGCTCGTTGCCGGTCACGCGTTGAAAGATGCGCCACTTGAAACCGACCGGCACGAAACGTCGGGCACGCGAGAGCATGGACTCGGAGCGGCCGAGGAACAGATAGCCCTCGGGGCGAATCGCGTACTGGAACCGCGGCACCACGCGATCCTGCAGGGTGTTGTCGAAGTAAATCAGGACGTTCCGGCAGACGAGCAGATCGACGTGCGACAGCGGCGCGTCGTGCGTCAGGTCGTGATGGCCGAATATGCACCATTTCCGGATGTCGCGGCGGACCCGGTACGCCTGGCCGTCGGGCGTGAAGTACCGGTCGATGAGCGCCGCCGGGACGTCCTTCACGGCCTCGAGGCGGTAGAGCCCGGAACGCGCCGTCGTGAGCGCGTCGTCGTCGATGTCGGTGGCGTAGATTTTTATGTCGTACTCGTCCTGACGGCCGCGCAGGTACTCGGTGAGCAGCATCGCCAGCGTGTACGCCTCCTCGCCCGACGAGCAGCCGGCGCTCCAGCAGCGCAGGGAGCGGCTCGTCGCCGCGGCGTCGATCATCGACGGCAAGACGTGGTCGCGCAGCACGTCCCACGCCTCGGGGTCGCGGAAGAAGCGCGTGACGTTGATCAAGATCGCGTTCAGCAGCGCGATGTGCTCGTCGGCGTGCTTGTCGAGATACGACATGTAGCTCTCGAAGCGCTCGACGTGCACTTGCGTCATGCGCCGGCGAATGCGTCGCAAGAGCGACCCCGGCTTGTACTCGCGGAAATCGAAATTGTGCTCGGTATGCAGCTTCTCGAGGAGGGCGGCGAACTTCGGGTCCTCCGCCGCCGCTCCGTCGTCGCTCGGGCGGCCGTCTACGAGTGGAGATGCGGTGCCGGCCGCATCATCCTCCGCGTCGTCGAGCTGCTGCTGCTCCTCGTTCTCGCCGTCGCTCATGCGCAGCCCTCTCCGATCTCGCTCGTGCCCTTCACCAGACGCACGAGCGCGGGGCCGATGTCATGGATCGGCAACACCAGATCGACGCATCCCGTCGCGAACGCGTGCGCGGGCATGCTCCCGTATGCGGCCTCGTGTGCATCTTGGGCGATCACCATGCCGCCCGCGCCGTGGATCGCGCGGACACCCGCCGCGCCGTCGCTCCCGGCGCCGCTCAGGACGACCGCGATCGCGCGCGGCCCGCACGACATGGCGACCGACTCGAAGAGGACGTCGATCGAGGGGCGCGAGAAACGGACGAGCGCCGAGTCGTCGAGCACGAGGTGACCGGCGCGCGCCAAGAGGTGCTCGTCCGGCACCGCGACGTACACGTGACCCGGCAGAATCGGTGCGTCGTTCGTCGCCGGGTGGACGGGTAGCGTCGTGTGCAACCCGAGCAGCCAGGGAAGCCGGCTGTCACGATCACGCTCGAGGTGCTGCACGACCAGCACAGCGGCCGCGAGGTCGCCGGGGAGGTCCGCCAACACTTGCTCCACCGCTCGGAACCCGCCCGCCGAAGCTCCGATCGCAATGACGTCATGTAAGTCGCGCGCGGAAATGCTCGATTCCTTTCTTCCACGAGCATCTGGTGGGAGCTCTTCTTTAGGCGCCCTAGTGAAACATTGTCAATGACTATCGCGGATTGCCGGACCCAGCACCTCGACCATGACCGGCCGCTTACCGAACCGTTTCGCCGCCGCAGCGTCGGCGATGTAGAGGTCGATCTTGCGGCCGTCGATTTTGCGGCCGCTGTCTTTCACCACGTACACGCCCGAGTGGCGGCCCGCTCCCTCGACGCGAATCCGCGAGCCGAACGGCAGGACGGCGGGGTCGGCGGCGCAAATGCCGCGGCGTGTGTGCGCTCCCGAGGCGGTCTTGCCGGGAATGGTGTACGCGGTCGCCGTGAACTGCATCGGTGCCGGCGCCGGCGATGGCGCCGGTGCGGGCGCGGCCTGCGGCGGCACGCTCGCGACCTCGCGGTGGCCGAGGCTGCAGCCCGCGATGCCGATCAGCAGCAGCGCGGCGAGCGTCGACGTGAGCCGCAAGGGCCGCATCGTCGCCTCACGTCCGCGGGCAGTGCTTCTCGATCAGGTCGAGGAGGCCGTCGTAGTCGACCGGCTTCTCGAGAACGGTCGTGATGCCGAGCGCCCCGGCCTTCTCGCGCAAGTTGCTGCCGGTGTAGATCCCCGAGTAGGCGATCGTCGGAATATTGGCGAGGCGCGGATTCTCCAGCTGCTCGGAGCGAAACTGGAATCCGTCTTTGCGTGGCATCAGGAGATCCAGAAGGATGAGACACGGCTCGAGACCGCCGCGCAGCTCGCCGAGCGCCGCCTCGCCGTCGGCGGCGACGACGACCGGGTAGCCGCACGCCTTCAATAGATAGGCGAGCGCGTCGCGCAGATCGGAGTCGTCCTCGACGATGAGGATCGGCTTCTCGGGAACGGGCATGCGACGCTGCGAGCGCTGCGCGGGCGAGGGCTCGCGCGGCGGCGGCGTCGATCGCGTTCTGCCCGATCGCATGCGGTGCGATGGAGCAAGCGTCGCGCCAAATGCGCCGCCGACGATTCCGCGCAGTTACCGATCGGCGCGTGCACGCTCCTCCCGGACGTACACGCCGCCAGCGACGCTTTTGCAGAGCGCGAGCAGAGCGCGGTCGTCACAGCTGCGCGGCGGAGCCGCGGCAACGCCGACCGTGGCCGAGCCCATCGCGCCGTGGTGACAGGTTGGAAGATCCCGACGCGCGAAGGCACGGCCGTCGGGGTGCGGGATCGGAACTCCTCGAGTGCAGGGGATCGGCGGCGGTCGTCGCGATCGCCGCCAATAATTCGAGCGGCGTACGCATCTGGAGTCAATCCCGTCTAGAGGAGAACGGCACGTCGGCCGTGCGAACGGCTTTCACTGGCGGGCGGCGAGGCCTTGCCGTCGACGTGACACGCTGGCTACATGGAGGCGGACGATCGCGGAAGTGGCCGCACACACACACACGGTCCTGCTGATCGAGGACGATCTGGCGGCGCGCGAGCCGCTGGAAGAGCTCCTTCGCCTAGAAGGCCTCGACGTGCAGATCGCGAGTGACGGCGCCGAGGCGCACGAGCACCTCCGCGGCGGCGTTCGGCCATGCGTCATTCTGCTCGATCTCTTGATGCCGGGAATGGACGGCTACGAGTTCCGCGCCGAGCAGATGCGCGACCCTGTGCTGGCGAGGATTCCGGTCGTCGTGCTCTCCGGCGACGCCCTCGTCGACGAGAAGGCGTTGCAGATGGGCATCGACTATTACCTGCGAAAGCCCGTCGACGTCGATCAGTTCATCGCCGCGATCGAAGCCCACTGCCAGCTCTGACCTGCGTCAGCTCTGGGCGCGACCTCGACGACGCGGGCGCGGCGGCCGCTCGTCCATCTCGCGTCGGCGTTCGGGGTAGTCCTCGTCCGACGCGGGATCGAGCTCCCAGCGCTTCTCGTCGCGGCGCTCCACCTTCTCGGTCGTGTGCAGCGGCTCGGCGTCGCTGTAGCTGATGCCGACCGCCTGACCGAGCGCGTCGACTTGGTCTTGGTCCGGCGTCGGGTTCGAGCCGCCGACCGTCTCCTCGCCGGTGTCCTGGTCCCACGCGGCCTGGACGTCGCCTCCGGAAAGAACGGGCGTGTGGGCGCGATCGTGCGGGCCTTCCGACTCCAGTTCGGCCTCGAGCTCCTCCGTCGACACGTCGGCGTGTACCTGGGCGTCTTGCGCACCGGTCGCGACCTCGATGCCGACTGCGCGATCGTCCGAATTCTTCCTGCGGGCTACGCGTGCTGCGCGCTTCTTCGTGCGCGCCGTACGTGCTGGTTGTTTCTTCGCGCGGGCCATGCGTGCCTCCTCGCGAGGCGGAGTCGATTTGGGAATGCCGTCTCGCGTTTCCGTGTATCGTTTACACGCTGCGCCCGAATGAGTCTGCCCCGCTGCGATCGTATCGAGATATCGGTGCGACAACCTGATGATCTGTCACGAGACGCACCGTGTGCGATGGAGCGCACCGCCGCGATTTTCGTGCGTCACGTTCGGCGTTAGCCGTCGTCGCGTTCGGCGTCAGTCGTCGCGCGGCTCGGAATCGCCGCGCGCTGCAGCCAGCAGCACGACGAGCGTCGGATCGGCCCGCAGGCGCACCCTCGCGTACGCGGCGACGCGGGCATTCGCCTCGCAACCGACCGCATGCGCATAGGATTGCCCGAGATGGCGCGCCTGCATGCCGAACCCCGTCGGCCGCCAGCACGCCGGACACGTCTTGCGCGCGATCAGCCGCTCGACGTGCAACGCAATGCCGAACGGCGTCTGACCCGGTACGCGTCGCGCGACGAATCGTGCGAGCGCCGCGCGCGCATCGGACGCGCTGGGATCCAGCCCGCGCGTGTTCCCGCCCGCAGCCACGTCATCGTTCACCACCACCCCTCCCGCGCTTCCCATGCCACACCCGAACGCCGCGCTTCAACCGCGCCGTTCTGATTCAGTCACGCGTCGGACGCTCGGTTACGATTCGGTGATGATGCATTGGCACGGTTGCTTCGGCGACGCGGGCGACGCACGCTGACGACGTGATGAGGGGAACGATGCGCTGCCCATATAGACAATTCGCCGACGGCCCGGACTTCGATGTGCCGGTGCTCGATTACCTCCTGCTGATCGTGCTCTTTCTCGCGTGCCTCGTGCCGGTGTTCGTCCTGCGCTGACGTTGTTCGTCCTGCGCTGACGTTGTCAGCCGGACGACCCCGTGCTAACGGGCCGGCGCATGTGCGGCGCGCCCGCCGCGTAGCGTGACCTTGACCTCGGTCACGCCTCGTCGCGCTCGCCACGCGTGAGCACGACGACGGCGAGGGTGACGACCGCGATCGCGAGCGCAAACGGCCCGAGCCAATCACCCCACGCGACCGCGAGCGTTCGCGCGCGTGCGCCGGGTACGACGCGCCCGACGAGTGTCGCGCGCTCATCGACGTCCGCGCGCTCCACGATGTCGCCGCTCGGGGTGATGACGGCGGAGATGCCGGTGTTGGTCGCGCGCAGCTGCGGCAGGCGGGTCTCGATGCTGCGGAACTCCGCGCCGAGGAGGTGCAAACGCGGACCGGCACCGTTCGCGAACCAGGAGTCGTTCGAGAGCGTGACGATCAGGTCGGCGCCGGCGCGCGCCGCCGCGAGGACGAGCCCCGGGGCGAGCACGTCGTAGCAGATGAGCGGCGCGATCCGCAGGGTGCGCCCGTCACGCAGACGCAACGGCACCACCGTCGCGCCCGCTCCCGGCTTCCAGCTGCCGAGCCATGGCAGCCAGCGCCGCATCGTCGGCGAGTCGAGGACCGGCGGCACGTATTCCGTCAACGGGAACGGCCACGCCTTGCGGTATGTCTGATACCGTGGCCCACCGCGAACGTCTCCGTCGTCGCGCGCGCCAGGAGCGCCCGTCGCGTCGCGCGCGCCGGTCGCGACGCCGTCCGGCGTTTCGGGCGCGAGGAACATCGCCGCGTTGTACTCCGCCCCGTCGGCGACGTCGTACGCGCCGAAGACGAGCGGCACGCCGGCCCGGTCGACGAAGTCGACGATCTCGCGGTCGAACGCCGCCCCGTCGGGGCTCTTCGGCGCGCCGAACGTCGTCGGGTAGACGGTCTCCGGCCAGACGAGCAGATCGAGCGGCGCGCGCGCGAGAAGGTCGCGCGACATGCCGAAGAACGTGTCGACGACGAGCCGCACGGTCGCGTAGGTGCCACGCTCGGCGCGCATGCGGTCGTAGTGGCTGAGGTTCGCCTGGACGATGCCGGCGGTGAGCGGCGGCGCCGCGGGAGTCGACGCGTCCAGCTGCCGCAGGCGCATGGCGCCGTAGGCACAGAGCGCAACGGCGAGGAGCGCGACACCCGCCGCGGGCGGCGCGGCGGCGACGATCGCGTCGCGCAGCGCCGCGCGCCCGGCCCAGAGGGCGAGCGCCGCCGCGAGCACGCCGGCGTTCGCGAGCAGGAGCACGAGCGTCAGCCCAGGCGCGCCCGCGACGTCCGCCGCTTGGCGCATCCACGGCGACGGGTAGAGGCAATGGCCGAGCGTATCGCCGAAGAGCTTGGGCAGCGCCCACTCGGCGCCGACGTACGCGCACGCGCCGACGACCGCCGCCGCCGCGAGCCCGGTACGCCGGCGCGTGACGTGGCGCGCGATCGCGAAGACGACGAACTGCGGCTGGACGAGCGGGGCGAGCGCGGCGAGGACGAGCATCGCCACGGCAGGCGAGAGCGCCGTGTAGTCGGCGATCGCAAGCGCGAACCACCCGAACACGGCGAGCGTGAACGCCACGCTCATGACGACGCCGCTCGCGATCGCGCCGCGCAGCGAACGCAATCCATCGAGCGCGGCGAGCCACGGGACGAGCCCGATCCAGCCGAGCACCATCCAGCGCCACTCGAGGCGCGAGTACACCGCGTACGCGACGGCGCTCGCGGTCGCCGCCGCGACCGCGAGCCCGGCCGCGATCAGACGCTCGCGCATGCGAGTCGCGCGCTCGCGGGCGATGCCGCCGGCCCGACCGCGGGCGCGCGTCGGTGCGCGATCGCGGGCCGGCGACGCGATCAGGGCACGCTCGCCGCGCGGTGCTGGTCCGGCGGCTCGAGGATGTGCGTCGCGTCGAGACCGGGCGGCACGAGCTGCGGCGGCACGACCCGATCGGGCGGCACCGCGATCGGGTTTCCGTGCGTGTCGACGAACTCGTAATCGGGATGGAACATCAGTATCGCCGGCAAACGCTGCCCGTCGTCGGTGGTCTGATAATGGCGCACGTAGCCCTCGGGGAGGGGGAAGTCGTCGGGCACGACGACGCCGCGCTTGATCGGCTTGGTGCCGGGCGGCGGAAAGGTCGTGATGCCGCCGGTCTCGCCGGCCGCGATCAGCGCCGGAATCGCGTCACGCGCGTCGATGCCCTCGTCGCCAGGTGGCTGCCCGATCGGCGTCGGCACGCCTTGCGAGTGGTCGGCGGCGCGCGTGATGCGGCGCGGAACGACCGGCTCACGCGGCTCCGCAGGCCCCGTGACCGTCTTCAGCTCAGCATGCGGATCGGCCGGCTCCGGCGCGGCCGCCCGTCGCGATGGGCGCGGCGCGAACGCATCGGACGCGCCCGCATCGGTGGCGACGCGCCCCGGCTCCGGGGCACGCGGCGCCGTCGGACGCGCGCCGGCGGGCGCGAGGCGGATGAACGCGATCACGACCGCCGTCACGACGACCGGGATGCCGATCGCGAGCGCGATCAACCATCCGGCGGGGCGTCCCGACCGGACCGTCCGCACCCCGTCGCGATCGACGGAGACGCGATCTTCAGGGGGGCGATTCGCCATGACGAGCGACCGAAATCATACGGGACGCCGTGCGCGCGCTGCAACACGGGCGGCCCGCGACGGTTCTTGCGGCGCCTAGCGATCGAGGTCGAACGGATCGACGCCGGCGCACGGGTTGCGTTGCAGGCGATGCGCGCGATCGAGGACGTAGGCGTTGGTGACGTTCTGACCGGCGCAGAGCGCGCGCCGGCACCGTGCCGCCGACCCGTACGCGGCGGCGCCGCGCGCCGTATCGCACTGCGCCACGTTCGCGCGGCCAGCGGGGTCGGCGCGCAGGCGCGGCGCGGCACGCGTCGATCGCGCGGCGGACGTGCCGCCGTGCCGTGTACCTGCGCCACCGCTGGTGTCGACGAGTGTGGCGACGACCGTCAACGAGAGCACGACCGCCGTGATGACGATGCGACGCATGCGGCGGGCGTACCCCGCTGCGGGGCCGGTCGCATCGCTACTCGTCGCCATACCCGGTCGCTCGCTGCGGCACCGTGGGCGGCACGGAGCGCGCGGCGCTGGACATCGCGCGCGCACCGAGGCTAGGAGAGCCGCATGACGACATTTCGCGACCACACGATTCTCGTGACCGGCGCCGCGAGCGGCCTCGGCCGACTCATGTCACGCACGATGGCCGCCGAGGGCGGACGGCTCGTGCTCTGGGACGTCGACGCCACAGGCTTGCAGGCGACGCGCACGGAGCTCGGCTCGAGCGGCGCGTCCGTCGCGACCTACGTCTGCGACTTGAGCGACCGCGCCGCGATCGCCGCCGTCGCGGCGCGCACGCTCGCCGACTGCGGGCCGATCGACATCCTCGTGAACAACGCCGGCGTCGTGTCGGGGAAGACGCTCCTCGACGCGTCCGACCGCGACATCGAGCGCACGTTCGCGGTGAACGCGCTCGCCCTCTTCTGGACGACGCGCGCCTTCCTGCCGGCGATGCTCGAGCGCGACCGCGGCCACATCGTCACGATCGCGTCCGCCGCCGGTCTCGTCGGCACCTCGAAGCTCGTCGACTACTGCGCCAGCAAGCACGCCGCGGTCGGCTTCGACGAGTCCCTGCGCCTCGAGCTGCGCCGCGCGCGCAGTCACGTGCTGACGACCGTCGTCTGCCCGTTCTACATCTCGACCGGCATGTTCGAGGGCGTGCGCACCCGTGTCCCGTGGCTGCTGCCGATCCTGACGCCGGAGTACGCGGTCGCGCGCATCTGCGACGGCATCCGCAACGACCACCGCCGCATCATCATGCCGCGCTTCGTCGCGCTCACCTATCTCGCGCGGCTCTTGCCGGTGCCGCTCTTCGACGGGATGATGGAGTTCCTCGGCGTCACGCGGAGCATGGACGAGTTTCGCGGTCGGGCGCTGCCGACAACGGACCGGCGCGCAGCAAGCTCTCGATGAACGGGCGGTCGGCGAGCAGCGACGTGTCGCCGAGGAACATCTTCCCGTAGCGCTCGAAGTAGAGGAGCTGCTTCGCGAGGAGAAAGGTGCCGCGGTCGAACGCGGTGCCGCGGCCGCCGTAGCGCTCGACGCCGACGTGGAGCCGGCGCTGGCGCCGAAAGCGCGCGAGCTCGCCGCGCCATCCGCGACGCTCGACGGCGCGCCCCTCGGCCTCCGCCACCTTCCCTTGAATTGCGGCGAGGAAACTACCGAGGCTCGCCTCGCCGAACGGGCGCGTCAGCATCGGCTCCATGAGCGCACGCGAGAAGGCGGCGAGCGCCGGCTCGTCGAGGCCGAGCCCCTCGCGCAGCGCCGGGCCGTAGGCGGCGTAGAGATCCTTGGCGACGTCGTCCCACGCCGACGGATCGCCGAGCGCGCCTTCGATCGTGCGACGCAAGAAGCGATGCGTGGTGGCGTCGAGACGGCCGACGATCCCCCAGTCGACGACGCCGGCGCGGCCGTCGCGGAGCAGGAGGACATTGCCGGCGTGGACGTCGGCGTGAAACGTCCCGTCGCGGAGCGCGGTGATGAACCACGCGCGCATGAGCTGCTCGAGGAGCGGCCGCGGCTGCAACCCGAGCGCGGCGATGCCGGCGACGTCGTCGATCGGAATCCCGTCCAAGTAGTCCATCGTGAGGACGCGCTGCCCCGAGAGCTCAGGGAACGTCGCCGGGACGACGATCATCGAGAGGCCGAGGCTCGCGACCAGCCGGCGGTGATGCTCCATCGCGCGCGCCTCGTTGCGGAGGTCGAGCTCTTCCGCGAGCTGCTCGCGGAAGCCGTCGAGCATGCGCACGAGCTGCCCGGCCTCCGGCACGCCGACGCGGAACGCCAGGAAGTCGAAGAGCGGCCCCATGAGACGCAGGTCGGTGGCGACGATCGCCTCGATGTCGGGCCGCAGCACCTTCACCGCGACCGTCTGCCCGTCGCGCAGCCGGGCGCGATGGACGACCGCGATCGACGCCCGTCCGATCGGTGTCTCCTCGAAGGACGCGAACGCGTCCTCGAGCGTCGCGCCGAGCGCCAGCTCGACCGCCGCGCGCACCTCCGCGAACGGCACCGACGGACCGGTATCGAGACAGGAGCGAAACTCGTCGGCGATCGCGTCGCCGAAGGCGCCCGGCGCCGACGCGACGAGCTGCCCGAACTTCACGAACGTGGCGCCGAGCGTCTCGAACACCTCGCGCAGCGGTCGCGCGAACGCCGGCGCCTGCGTCTTGCCGACGAGGCGGCGCGCGAGCGGCGGGCCGAGCCGCCGCCCCACGACGCCGACGATGCGCGCCGCCCTGCGCCGGAGCGCGCGGCGATCGGGTGTCGGGAGACGCAGCGGCACGGGCGGCGCAGCCGTGTCGAGCGGAAAGGGCATGTCGCGCCAGGTGTAACAGCCACCGCACATGCCGGCCAGGCGATCGCGGCGCGAGCGGATTCGCCCGCGCGCCGGGGCTC
>WNFR01003804.1_pt1 | contig 21014 bp, 19 predicted proteins | sample 5400221 | NCBI WGS metagenome assembly WNFR01 (sample SAMN13153357, study PRJNA577476) | soil metagenome | isolation source: 40 cm soil under Madrone tree | place: USA:California | collected 2016-06-14 | reverse complement strand
CAGCCAGGATCACAAGGGTTCCGCCCCCAGCGCCGGACGGAATTGTGTCGTCCACTCCACCACCAGAATCAGACGATCCAGCCCCACCACCAAAAACGCCGGGCTTTACGATTTGCCGCGCTAGTACCGCACTGGGCGCAATGCCACCCAGTGACGGAGTCGGTACTGACGTCGATACTCCCTGAACAAGCGGTCGTCCCGCTACCGCTGGTGTGGTTGTGTTGATCGTGATGCTGCCGCTGCCCGTGATGGTGATCGTGCCGGTTGCCCGAATCACGAGACCACTGGGCACGGTGACGGCACCGGTAATGGTCAAGTTGTGAAACTGTAACGTACACGGGGTCGACCCGGTTCCGTTTGGACAATTAACTGGCGGACTGGTGTTCCAGTCTCCGGCGCCAACGCTTAAGTCGCCGTCCGAGCCGTCACCATAGATGTTTGTAAGACTTCGAATCGCATATGGAGACGAGGTCATCTGCTGTCGCGGGGAAAGTATTGTAAACGCCGGGTCGCCGGGGTGACGCACTCCTATTTCGAGATAACGAGCTGCGCCCGGAAAGGCGGTTGGGCCAAAATCCAGTTGTACGGTAAACACTCCCGCGGTTACCGGAACCGCACTCCCGCCAGTGAACTGGATCGTTATCGGCCCAGGCTGTGGCTGCTGTGTTCCGGCTGTGGGGGCATCGAATAATTTGAACTGCATTTCGAACGGTCCGCTTGCCGCAGAACCGGCATCGGTCAAACGTCCCTGATAGGTGAACGTGCTTGTCTGCGCAAAGGCTGTTGCCGAACAAAGCACAACTGCCAGCGAAACGATGAGAAGCGAAGAGAATTTCAAGAGCCTTGAGCTATTCCTGTTTTCAAACACAGATCACCTCCGGGGGGAATGTGGACCTACAACAATCCGGGAAAGGGTGCCGCTAATGCCACGGCAAACAATCGCCGTCAATTTTATGAATTTGTATGCGCTCCCTTGTAAGGATCCAAGGCAAACAACTAGTCAACCTTGCAGCAAAAGCGGACTTGTCCAGGAAAGGAACTCGCGAATTCGCGGTTTTGTCGCTCTCAGCAAGCCAAAGAGAATCCAATCACTCTTTTAATCAGGTCGAATATATTTGTCTTGGGAAATCTAGGAGTCTTAGATAAGTGTAACCGAGCGACGTTCAATTGTCCAAGAGCCCAATTGCTTTGCAGCAGATGACTTTTCCGACACTCCAAATCCTAGAATCTCGTAGCAATTCAAATTCTTGTATAAACCTGACAGCTGACGTTCCACTATTTCTACAACTTTGCAGGGGATTCTATCAATTTACGCTAATCGAACGACCCCTAAAAACTTGGCACAACACTTGCAAAATATCCTTCCATTAGGACCAAGGTCCTGGGCAGAAACAAAGCGCGGCGCTGAGCCTTGCACTTTTGGCGTTGTTTTGATTTTGGCGCAGCCCGATCCAACCTCGCGAACGGCCGGAGTTTTATCGGTTGCTTTTGACCATCATTGTTTAGAGTAAGAACTTAGGATTCTCTCTTCTTCTTGGATTGTTAGATGATTTTAGTCACAAGACAGGAAAACACTGTGCATTGCGAAACGTTAAGCCTTGATTCGGCTATTGAGAAATACGTCGACGTTGTTCGCCGATATTGTTCGTGGGCGGAGAGCTTTCCGGGAGAACCACACCGCGAAATGATTACTGCCCGGCTGTTGCTTTCAGAACTCCATCTTTCGGTTATAAATTTGCCCCCAATCGAGTTTTGTGAGGATTCAAAATCTCAGCCACTTGCGCAGGAAGCACTTAAGTCCGTCCACGAGCGGTTTAGCCGGCTACCGGTCGCCGGCTATTGGGACGTTTTTGATCCTTTGGAATCATGCGAAAATCGGCCCGTTTTTGGGTTGCTCGCAGATGACCTTACGGACATTTACCGAGACCTTAAGACTCACTTAGCACTTTTCGATGCCGGACGAATAAACGAAGCTTTGTCGCTGTGGCGCTTCAACTTTTTGACCAATTGGGGCTATCACGTCGCCGGGGTTCAGCATGTTTTGCACAGTTACTTTGCAAACGAACAGCTAAACCTCGATTGAGATTTGGTGCCGAAAACCGGGTCACTTAATCGACGTTCCTGCCGGCAGCTCAAAATTTGATCGATCTTTCCTGCCCAATGACCTTCAGGACCATTCTTCCACGATCCCTTGGGTGTGTGCACGTGTATGTAAAGAACAATTTCTTCTTAGTCTTGCCTTCTGCCCGGTTTCCTCCAATCAGCATCCTCTGTCGCATATTGGCCGATTTTGAATCGAGCCAGTTTTGTAGTTGAATACTCTTCGTTTGGCTTCCACCGAATTGCTACCGCAGTTCGTCGTGCATTCCCATTGTCGAAAAGAATAATAAAGATGACGAAACAAACCAAAGCGAATATCGCAACACTGTTGCTGGTTTTTTTGCTTTTTACAAACACGCTTGTGCTAATGGCTCAAACGCAAACTGAGGCAAGTCTCAACGAGAAAATAGCTAAGGAAGAATCGGAAAACTCGCAGATAATGCGAACTCTTCATTTCTTCACGGATGTATATGGCCCGCGTCTGACCGGATCTCCAAACCATAAAGCAGCCGCGGATTGGGCGATCAAACAAATGAAATCATGGGGCCTTGACAACGTTCATCCGGAGGCCTGGAATTTTGGTCATCCTGGCTGGGTCAACGAGCGGGCTTCCGGTTTCATAACCTCGCCCATCCAGAATTCGCTTGTTTTCGAGGTGCTGGCATGGACACCAGGGACAAACGGGACCGTTTCCGGAGGCGCGATTCAGGTCGTCCTGCCGGAGCGTGCAACCGCCGATGAGCTGAGCTCTTATTTTGAAACGGTAAGAGACAAAATTAAAGGGAAAATGGTGCTGATCGGCAAACCTGCTGTCGTGCCCGTCACCATTGTTCCGCCTCCAAAGAGAATCAGCGACGATGACCTGCGTTCGCGATTCAATCCTGATGCAAAGCCCACGCCCTCTCCGACTCCAGCCCCGACACCTGCTCGGAAACCAGGCCAGCTTACTCCTGCGCAAGTGAATGAACAGTTAGACAAGTTTCTTCTCGACAACGGCGCTGCGGTTCGAATAAACGACGCCGGACGTGAACACGGGCAGATTCGGGCCTTCAACAACCGGTCGTTCGACGTCGAAAAGGTCGTACCTACGATAGTCCTGCGCAACGAAGATTACGGCCGAATCTCCCGCCTGCTTGGTGACGGTCTCGACGTTGAACTTGAGTTCAATATCAAGAACCGAAGTTTCCCTGAAGGGGCAACCTCTTACAACGTTATCGGAGAGCTTCAGGGAACTGACAAAAAAGATGAAGTGATTATGCTTGGCGGCCATTTGGATTCCTGGCATGCCGCAACCGGGGCTACCGATAACGCCATTGGCTGTGCGGTAATGATGGAGGCCCTCCGGCTACTAAAAGCTATAGGTGTGCGACCGCGTCGGACCATTCGAGTAGCGCTCTGGAGCGGCGAAGAAGAGGGCCTTCTCGGGTCGCAGGCATATGTTAAGGAGCATTTTGGATCGTTTGAGAACCCAAAGCCGGAATTCTTTAAGTTCGGCGGCTACTTCAATATAGATTCCGGTACGGGTCGTGCCCGAGGAATGACTGTTTTTGGTCCCGCGGAAGATGCCATAATTTTGCGCGAGGCCCTTGGGCCTTTTGCCTCGCTTGGTGTTGCCGGCGCCATCAACACCAGAAATCGTGGCCTTGGTGGCTCCGATCACACCTCGTTCAATCAGGCCGGCTTACCTGGAATCGGAGTCCAGCAGGATCCGATCGAATATTTTACGCATACGTGGCACACGAATCTTGATACTTATGAACGCGTAATTGAGGACGACGCCGAGAAGTCGGCCATCGTTATTGCCGCCGCCGCTTATAAACTGGCGATGACGGAAGAACTCTTACCAAGATTCAAAACCGCAGAAATGCCACCGCTGCCTACGCCATCACCGACACCCACGCCTGGTTCAGCACCGCCGGCACCGAAGACGGCGATGTAAACCCGAAGTTTGGGCCGAATCGAACAAGAATCCAACAGGTTGGGAGGTCGAGCGTTCAGCTCTGCCTCCCAGTCTAAGTTGTTCCCTTACATCGTCTTGGGCTGCCCAGGGTTGCGTCTTCCCACCTGCTCCTGCCTTTCGCTGCTAAAAACCTTACTGCTTCGATTTTCCTGCCTCGCTAGGGTCGGCCACACTATTGACCGCTAGCGTTAAACAATGTTATATTGACGTTGCGATTTGGCTCTCCTCACGAGTCCGAACGCACTCGTATCTTTGTCCATTTGCAAAAACCCACGTCGATTAGGACTTCATTATGAAACGCATTGTTTTGTCGCTTTTCCTCGTTGTGCTCGTCGTTCAGTCGGCCGCTTATGCAGGGGTCCTGCAGGCAACAGTTCAGGAAGTGCAGGACGCGCGAACGGTTGTGGTTGTCGCGGCAGGACGTAAGGTCGTAGTAACTTTGGAGGGCATTGACGTACCTGTCGGCGATGAACCTTTCGCTGCTATAGCGCGCCAGCATCTTTCGGACCTCCTTCTAAACAAGGAGGTTTCAGTCGAATACACCGGCATCGGTGCGAAGGGTCGTTTTAATGCAAAGATCGTTTTGAAAGATATCGATATCGGTCAGCAGATGATACGTGACGGCGCCGCCCGCTATGGACAGATTAACGACACCGAACTAACCCCTCAGGAGAGGAACCTGTATCTCGCAGCGGAAGATGCCGCCCACAAGGAGAGTCGAGGAATCTGGCAGGCGAACGTCCTGCCTTCACCCGGCGTTTGGAGACAGCCAAAATCGGTGGAAACCGCAGTTGTAGCAAAGGCCGAGGTCTATCCGGCCGTTGTACCCACAACACAAATTAAGCGAGCGACGGTGCCGGAGGAAAGCGTCAGACCTCGCACCGTAGCAAAACCCGCTGGCGTGCGAAGTGGCGATATTGTCTGGCCAATGTTTACGCCAACCGGCGCTCCCTTTTCAATCCGCGTGCCGGTGGGGGGAAAGCAATTTCAGGGACAGATTCCGCTTGCCAGCGGCGAGTCGGTGTCGAGTAATTTTTATTTTGTCCAGCATCCCCGGATTCAATATTTCACGTTGTGGCTTGCTACCCCCGATCAACACCAGGCCTTTGAAAAGAATTATGAAAAATCCTTAACCTATATTCGCGACGCGCTCCAGTCGCAGGGCTATCCCTGTGAGTTTATGCGGAGTAGCGAAGTGTCACTTGGCGGCTATCACGGGCGACAGTATAGCGTCAGTGGCTGTGCGCTCCACGGGGGCATCCGGCTGTTTCATCGCGTCGACTCGAAAACTCTCAGCGTATTGCTGGTCGGAGTAATAACCGAAGACGACAATAATTCACTGGCGGAACAGTTCCTTAAATCACTTGTCATCAATCACTAATTCAAAGGCCCCGAACCTTTTCCTTAGTACAAGACGTTGAATCTCAACGTCTTGAGATTTAATGATTCAAATTAAGTTCAGTGGAAACCAAGTCGTTTCATATTCGGTTTCGCTCTTGGCCGCGTTAGCGGCCTTATGACTTTAGCCGTGTCTTTTAAGGCACGGTTTCCGTGCGAAATTAATCGCGTAGTCGCGTCAGCGACGGTTGAACATAGACTCAACCGTCGCTGACGCGACCAGGGCAACATTATTGGTCGCCCAACCGTGCACTAAAGTACACGGCTAAATTCAAATCACCGCTAACGCGGTGGGAAATACCCAAAGAATTTTGTTTACAGTGTATTGAGGTTGAGAGTTACCTGATTTACTCACTACTCAACTACTAAAATCTAACATCTAACATCTCTTGTTTTCCCCAGTCGCTCTTCGGCAAGTTGGTCAGCCGCTTTATATGTTGGGATGTTTTTGGATTCTGCAATTCGAAGTACACGCAAGGTAGTGTCGAATATCGCCTCGACCTTCAGTGAAGTTTCCGTCTGATCCGCTCCCAGCAATTCTCTGCAACCGTTAATGACACCACCTGCATTGGCAACATAGTCCGGTGCGTAAAGAATATCCTTTGCTTTGAGTTCGTCGCCGTGCCGCTCTTCCAACAGTTGATTGTTGGCGGCCCCTGCAACGATTGAAACTTTCAATCTCGGAATCGTATCATCGTTGATGATCCCTCCCAGCCCACACGGCGAGAAGATATCCGCCGTCACGCCAAAAATTTCGTCAGCTTCAACTGCCTGGGCTTCGAAGTCCCTGACAACCATTTTAAGCCGGTCGGGATTTATGTCAGAAGCGATGAGCCGTGCGCCAGCTTCGTTTAGCTCTCGCGCAAGATTGTACCCAACATGCCCACATCCCTGGATCGCAACTCTCCGCCCTGACAGGTCACTCGAACCCCAAAGGAACATTGCACAGGCCTGTATCGCACGAAATACACCACGCGCAGTAACTGGCGACGGATCTCCCGACCGAGCTGTCAACCCTGCCACGTGGTTCGTTTCCTGGTGAACAAGATCCATATCCGCGGTTCCGGTGCCAACATCTTCGGCCGTTATGTAGCGTCCTTTAAACATTTCAACAAATCGGCCATGGGCTCGAAAAAGCTTTTCGCGATCGATGTCACGTCCGTTGACCATAATTACGGACTTCCCGCCGCCAAACGGGACGGACGCAAGAGCATTTTTATAGGTCATACCGCGGGAAAGACGCAATGCATCGGTAATGGCTGCCTCTTCATTCGAATACGACCAAAGGCGAGTTCCCCCAAGCGCGGGCCCCAGAACCGTGCTGTGAATCGAGATAATTCCGCGATAGCCGGCAGAAGGTTCGGACCCCAGCAGGACCATCTCATAGTTAGCTCCGGCGTCTATCTCCCTGACTTCCATTTTCGTCTCCAATTCACGCCTTCAAAGGAGTACTCGCTTCCGAGAACATGCCAAATCCTGCCTGTGCCCTTCAAATACCGCTCGACTTCAGTCTCGCTTTCTGTGAAATCACAACGCCTATCCCTGACAGGATCGCAATACCGCCGGCCACCAGACGCCAATTCAACTCCTCATGAAGAACCACCATACCCAACAGCACGGCAAGGAGGGGCGTTATCAACGAAATCAGCATCGTCTTGGTCACATCCATGTGTCTAACCAGCCAATAAAACATCAGAAAGGCGAGCGCGGATCCGACAACTGAAAGATACAGAAGCGAGATGACCGCGCGACTCGTCCAGTTGAACGACATCGGATTCCCCTCGAGCATCACACCAACCAGCAACAAAGGGATGAGACCAAAGATCATCTGTCCACATGCGAGCACGGATGGATCTAAATGTCCGCCTCGCGCCTTCACCAGTACATTTGAATACGCAACCGCAAGCGCACCGACCACAATTGCCGTGCTTCCCCATATCCCCGAAGGCCCTCCGAAACTCAACTGGTTTGAGAAAATCAGCAATACGCCGGCCATGCCTAACGCAACGCCGATCACCTTCCAAATTGTCAGACGCTCGCCCGGCAAATAGTAGTGGGCAATCACAAGTCCAAAGACGGGAATTATTGTTTGCAGAATTGCCGCAAGGCCGGAAGACGTACGTTGTTCCCCCCAGAACAGCAGTCCGTAATTCATCGTAAATGCCAATACTCCGGTCACCGCAATCAGTCCCCAGTCGCTCCAACCGTTGGGAAGCGCCGGGCGCCTGATTCCAACCAATACAAGCAGGATTAATGCGGCAACGACAAATCGAATTCCCGCAAAACTAAATGGAGGAAGATCTCTCAGGCCAAGTTTGATGAAAAGCCACGTTGTTCCCCAGATAAGGCTCAACCCACACCACACAAGAATGGGAACAAACACCTTATTTCTAAACTTAGCGCCGGAATTCACACCTGAGTGTGGTGACAGAACCTCAGCTCGTTCGATTGGAATCGGGATCGGCTCTCGTATTCCCGACTCTGGACTTGTTTCTAGTAGTGACAAAAGTGCCCCTTCCCAAACCCTCGATTTGTCATACAGACATTACGCTGAGATACAAAATAGTCATTGACACAATTCATGTCAATAATTATATTGTCACAATGACAATATGGTCACCTCAACTTCCCCAAACCGACGGCACCTTAACTCAAAGACTGGTAGAGGCGCTTCGCGATGACGTCAGGACAGGGCGTTTGGCACAGGGCGAGCGCTTGCCAACCCATCGTGAACTCGCAGAACATCTGGGTATCGCCATTGGAACTGTAACGAGAGTTTATGCTATCGCGCAACGCGAAGGTTTGATCAGCGGGGAGATTGGCCGAGGGACATTCGTTCGACCTTTGCAAAATGAGGACTCCGAGCACACTGGCAAAGACGAAGTGGCCGGCTCGATCGACCTGAGCAAGAATCGCGTGGCGCGATACTCCCGCGATTCGATGCTTGGTGAAGGGCTTGCAGCTTTGATTTCCAAACCCGACCTGGCGTTTTTGCTGGATACTTATCAGCCTGCGGCGGGCGTGCCCAGACATCGCGAGGTCGCGGCCGACTGGTTAAGTCGCCCCGGGTTTGCAGTGCGGGCGGATCAAACTCTGGTTTGTAGCGGAGCCCAGCATGCGCTTTTTGTAACCCTGGCCACGATCACAAAGCCCGGCGATACATTACTCGCGGAACAGATCACCTATGCAGGGGTTCGTGCCCTTGCAAGCCTTCTGCATCTCCGTCTGCAAGGTGTGGCATTTGATGAGTATGGCCTGATACCTGATGCATTCGAAACAGCATGTATCAGTTCAGGTGCGAAGGTCTTATATTGCATTCCGACTCTTCATAATCCTACCTCGGCGATCATGCCCGCCGAACGGCGACAGCAGATTGCCGCAATTGCCACCAGGAACGGCATTTCGATAATTGAGGATGATGTCTACGGTTTCGTTCCCGGAGAACTTGCTCCTTTGCCGATCGCTGCATACGCTCCGGAACGGACGTTCTATGTTAATAGTACGTCCAAAAGTATTGCGCCGGGCCTCCGAATTGGCTATGTCGTGGCACCTCCGGATTCGGTTTCGCGAATTGCGAACACGATTCATTCGAGCACGCTTGAGGCAACGCCAATAATGTCGGAACTCGCAACGATTTGGATCGAAAGCGGCGCAGCTGCCGAAACGATAAAGTGGAAGCAGGAGGAGATTGCAGCCCGGCATGCGCTCGCGTTAAGTATCCTTGGAGATTTGGGCGAAGTTTCGAAACATCCGAGTTGTCATATTTGGCTGCCCCTCCCGGAACCATGGCGCAGTGAAGATTTCGTTACGCAGGCGCGGAATTGTCTGGTGATAATATCGCCGTCAGAAGCGTTTGTGGTAGGTCGAGGTAGCGCCCCGCACGCCGTGCGAATCTGCCTTGGCGCGCCGTCGGACCGCAGACAGCTTGAAAAGGGACTTGAGATTTTAGCGGAAATCCTTGGGAATGCTCCCGAACCAGGCTTCACGACAGTCTAACGGATACCAGTTTTTCTTTAGGAATTCCCAGGGATTCCCATTTCGTGGTAGGTGAGGGGTGGACAAATACAGCTCATCACCGTAGAGTACCAACTTCAAGTGTAAAACTGAGTTCAAAAGTATTTGCAATGCTTGTTGGCGTTTTGTCCGGGGGAATATGTACACAGTGTTCTATGTTCTCGTTGCTCTGATCTGCGCAGTTCTATTCGCAAAAGCTGCCGAGGCAGTCGTGATCTTTACGAAATCATTTTTCAAGCGCGTTCGCGGCTAGGGCAGGACACTTCCTGCTTTGAAATCGTTCACAGCCTGTCATTTAGTAAATTATTGTCAGAGTTGGCGTTGCATTCCCCCTCATTCGCTCGGAAAAACTCGAATCTAAATCACCGGTTAGCGCATTCCCACTCTATGGCTGAAGGGAATCCCGGCTTAGATTTTCCCAGCGATACTCAAGGACCGCTGCTTGTTTCAGTTTCAAAACTTTTTCCATGCCCTCGATTTTTTCTCATGCAGTTTTTGCCACGGTAATCGGCCGCGCGTTTGAGCCCGGAATTTTTTCGCTTCGATTTTGGGTCTTGACTGCGACGTGCGCGATATTGCCGGATATAGACGCTATTGGATTTCCCTTGGGCATCCGATACAACAGCCTTTTCGGACACCGAGGATTGACCCATTCCATCGTCTTTGCCGTTTTCACAGGTGTAATGGTTGGTTCGATGGCATTTAGGAATCAGAACATTGGAATCAAAACTCGAGTTTTGATTCTCTATTTCTCTCTCGTGACGCTTTCCCATCCACTTTTGGACTCATTAACCAACGGAGGCTTAGGGGTTGCGCTGTTGGCCCCGTTCAGCGGGAAGAGATATTTTGCCCCATGGCGGCCAATCGAGGTCACACCGCTCGGATTGGAGTTTTTCAGTGCGCAAGGACTGGCTGTTTTACTAGGCGAGATTACCTGGATTTGGATACCCTCTCTGCTTGTTCTTCTCTTGGCCGTGATGATTCGTCGTCTGAGAACAAATAGAGAATCCTCGACAGAGAATTGACGACACGGAACTCACCTCTGCCTTTCCGTGCGCATTTCTTCGGGAACGCTACCTACGGCTACAGTTCATCGTATGGCAATAAAAATGCTTACAAGGATGCCTATCGCGACGGATTCCTTCGCGGCTATCAACAGGGCTATAGGCGCAATAGCGGCAGGTGGGGGCGATACGATCAACGGTTCTGATAAGGCCCAATCGATTTATTTCAGCGGTTGGATTATTTGCGAAAGGGAGTGACAGTTCGTCGCTCCCTTTTTCGATTTAGAACATAAAAAAAGAAGGAGTCGCCACTCGGCAAAGAAGCGCCTGCATGTTAATCTTGCCGCAAACAACTGTTCGAAATTTCAGGAGGAAAACAATGGCAGAAGATAACCCGACACGCTTGGACGAACTGGAAACACCCGGATCTGGTCTTTTGCTTTCGGTCGATCCGATCGAAAGCGGTACTTCGTACAAAGCGACCGCCGCAGATACTGATGGAACAGATGCTGATGGCACTGATGGTGACCGCACCGACGGTACTGACGGCGATTCGGCGACCATATCGGATTCAGATGGCACGGACGAATCCGATGAGGATGGAACTGACGAAGAAGATTCGGATGGCACGGACGCCTTGGACATAACGGCGGATGATAGTGACTCCAGTGATTCTGACCGCGCGGATTCTTAAGTTACTGGTGACCCACCTATGATAAACGGGGTCGGCAGTCCGTTTGAAAACCTGGTCGCACCCATGCCAGCGGAAGAGTTTTTCGATTCCGTTTGGGGCAAGACCTTTACCCATATTAAAGGTTCAAACGGCAAGTTTGCCCATCTGCTGCCGTGGAATCAGTTAAATCGGATTCTACGGCAGCACCGCCTTGACTTTCCGCGTCTTCGTCTGGTTCTTGACGGTAAAACGTTGCCTGCCTCGTCTTTCCTGAATTACGCAACAGGTGGCAAACGAAAAATACCGATCCCTCGTCTTCAGCCGGTAAAGCTTACGTCGCAACTTCGTCAGGGCGCAACACTCGTGCTCGACGCGGTTGATGAGCTTTATCAACCACTCGAACAACTTGCCGCGGATTTGGAACTTGTATTCCACGAACATGTTCAAATCAATACATACGCCGGGTGGCACACTTCTCATGGTTTCGATCTGCATTGGGATGACCACGACGTCTTTATCTTGCAGGTAACTGGCCGCAAACGGTGGGCCGTCTATGGAATGACGAGGAACTATCCCTTTGCCGGCGATACGGAAAGTGCCCCAAAACCCCGGAAGGATGAAGCCGTGTGGGAGGCAGTCGTCGAGAGCGGCGATCTGCTATACATTCCACGCGGCTGGTGGCATGTTGCGACGCCGCTGAACGAACCCACGCTTCATCTGACAGTTGGGATACATAATCGTAAGGGATTGGACCTCTTGCGCTGGTTAACCGATCGGCTGGCTGCCAGCGAGGTATATCGAAAGGATTTACCCAGACTTTCCTCACCAACCGAACAACGAGAGCATGCTGCAAAGTTGCGCGATGAATTGATCCGGACGTGGAGTTCAGACCTCCTTGAACGTTACTTTGAGGACGTAGATGCTAAAGCGGATTCACGTGCTAAAGTCAGTCTCCCATGGAGTCCAACTGCCCAGGTTCTCCCGCCTGAAAACGATAACACTCTTTTGAAACTTGTAAGCCCGAGGCCGATTAAGTTCAAAGTCGAAAACGGTATCGTTGAGTTCTCTGCTATGAAGAAACGCTGGAGATTCGCCGAGAATGCTTTGCCTTTCCTCCTACTACTCGAAGACAAAAGGACGTGTGCCGTTTCTGACTTTTATACCACATCCGCAGGTCGACTGGATCGAAAGACTATCAATGCTTTTCTAAATGAACTGCTGTTGCACGGGCTGATCGCTGTAGACGAAAGTTGAAGTAGACGGAGGATGAGCCAGGACATTTTTTATTGTTCCGAGTTATCCCGCGAGGTACATGAATCCCCCACGGGGACCGCGTCGATCGGTGAGGTCTGGCTTCTGCTTGAGCATCGCGCTCCCTGGGGGCCAAACCCACTCGAAGACAGCAATCTACCGCCTCTGGTAAAGCGTCATCTCGCCCGCACTATCAAGGCAATCCCTCGGTCCAGGCTGTTATTCATCAGACAGGAACGTGCCCCCGAGCGGCCCTTGAAGTTTTTCGTAGTGTTTAGCCGTGAACACGATCCGTTTTCAGTTGAATTCGAGTTTGAAGACCCTGATGAACTGTTGAATCTGGATATTTCGGCCGCTGTTGCGGGTTATTTTGGGAAGGGGGTTGTCACGCGCGAACCATTTTTTCTGGTCTGCACCCATGGCCGCCGGGATAAGTGCTGCGCAAAATTTGGATTTGCTTTGTATAAATCATTAAAAGAGGTTGCGGGTGATTGCCTTTGGCAGTCTTCACACGTTGGCGGGGACCGATTTGCCGCCAATCTCGTCAGTTTTCCTCACGGCCTCTTTCACGCACATGTCACAAAAGAACTGGGAATCTGGATATTCAACAGTTATGTGAATGGGCACCTGTCCTTGAGCGGGTTCAGAGGACGCGCATGCTATGGCCGCGCTGTGCAGGCCGCAGAGCTATTCATTCGCAGGGCGTCTGGGATTTTCGGCGTGGAAGATCTCACGTTCCAGAAACAGAAACGCCTTGGGGAAAACTCCTGGCTCGTGAGTTTTCTCGACCGCAGGCAGTCTCAAATTCATGCTGCCCAGGTATCCACGAGGTCATCTGCATTTCAGAACTTCATGACATGTCATGCCGTTGAAGAACAACGTGTCGCCCAATATTCCCTGGATGAATATATAGTCATCAGCTTGCCGGACAATCCGTCAAATTATCCTGTTTAAAGGCTCCCCTCACTCTCCTCCGTTGCCCTCGGTGAGCCGGAAAAAGCATTTTCACGCAATATTTTCGCAACACAGTTGCAGCCCATTTCGTTTAACATTCCCCGATAGGCGACGTTACTGTGACGATCGTTGATTATTTTTCGAACCGAGGGAGGGTCAATCTGTGAAAAAGAAGACTTTGATTGGGTTTGCCGGATCGCTCGCTTTAATGTGTGCACTTGGCATTGGCGTAGCTGTAAGCCTCGCCCAGGATTCAAATACCAGCTCACAGAACAGCAATGCGAATTCGCATCGACGGGGAAATAAAAACAAGCACAAAACCAGCAACATGAATGAAAACAGCAATATGGGTAACACGAACACTCCGTCGAGAGAATAAAGGAAAAAGTTCCATATTTTCGTGAAGCTGATTGTAGGAACTCAAAAAGAGCGGAGAATCGTTCCGCTCTTTTTGTTTTTGTAAGCTTCCACCATGGTTACCAAATTCGCGGCTCGGCTTTTCATTATTCGCGGGTCAATGCATTTTAGTGTTCAAGATGATATGGAACACTGATAACTACGATCCCTCGCTTAAACAAAAGCGCACCCTTCAAGAGCAGCGAATTCTGGTTATGTAGAAAGTGTTGCCACCAGCGTGCCGTGACGAACTCCGGAAGCACCACTGTCACGATGTCGTCATCTGCGCGTTGTTCAACGCGGTCTATATATCGCATTAAGGGCCGCACGATTGAGCGATATGGCGATGCCAACACAACAAGATTTACGCCGGTTCCCCACTTATCCCATCGCTCTCGAAGTCGGCGCGTCGCGGTGTCATCCAGATCTACATAGACGGCAGTTACATGTCCCGGGGCAATCGATTTGGCATATTCCAATGCGGTAATCACCCCTCGATGCAGCCCCGATATCGGTACCAGAACTTCGTGTTTGATCGGCCGAAGACCCGAAAGTCCCTCCGTCGAAAGTTGTTTGGCAATTTCGACATAGTGGGTATGAATCGCGCGAAACATCACGACCAGGAGCGGGATTAATAAAATCACAGCCCATGCGCCGTGCGTAAATTTTGTGGTGGCAATGACGATCGTTACGATGCCGGTGATGATTGCACCTGTAAGATTGATTGCAATCGGCAGAACGCGTTTGCTACGCGCCGCGGTCGCTTCTGACGCCGAAGTCTTAGATAAAACCTCGCCGCCCGTCTGAATCCTTTCCGCCGGATTCTGACCTCGATGTAAGCTGTCGCCAACATCGTGTCCACTACGTTCCCGCAACCAATGAATAACCATCCCGGATTGGGATAGAGTAAAGGAAAGAAAAACACCAACTGCATAAAGCGGAAGCATTTTCTGTTCGTCGCCACCAAACAGCCATACCAATCCGCCGGCGAACAGCGCCAGGAACACCACACCGTTCGAAAAGACCAGGCGGTCCCCGCGATTCGCGAATTGTCGCGGCAGAAAGCGATCCGCCGCCAGAAGACTTGCGAGCCTGGGAAAATCGGCAAAAGACGTATTTGCCGCAAGCACAAGGATGGCCGCTGTTGCCCCCTGAATTATGTAATAGAAGATGCTGCTTCCAAACGTGTGCCGGGCCATCGCAGAGACAAGTGTTTCCTCCGGGCCGATTGGCAGTGCTTGTAACTTGTATGCCAGAAAACCAGTGCCGAGAATGATGGTGCCCATAGTTACGGCCATCCAGGTCAGCGTCGTCGCAGCATTGTCCGATTCAGGTTTCTTAAACGCCGGAATACCGTTTGAAATGGCCTCGACGCCGGTCAAGGCAGTACAACCCGCAGCAAATGCGCGCATTATCAGCCAGATCAGCAACCATCCGGACAATGCGTGGTATTTAAGGTTCCCCACCGATTCGTCAAAGTAATGATGCTCGGGTGGCGGGATGGTCGAGCCGGTCGTGTAATACTTGATAAACCCGACGACAATCAGCGCCAGCATCGAGAAGATGAAAAGGTAAGTCGGGCCCGCAAAGATCGCTGAAAGGCCGAAGTGATGGCGGCAACACCGGATGAAACGGAAACGGCCACCGTCAGAATATAGTCAACCAGTAAAGAGGCGCCGGCGACCAGCCCAGCCTGAGTTCCGATGTTATCCTTTGCAACAATATAAGCGCCGCCCCCGGAAGGGTAAGCGTGAATAGTTTGCCTGTAAGAAAGGGTCAGAATTCCAAGCAAAGCCGTGATGCCAATAACGATCGGCACCAGGTACACTGTGGTGGCCGTACCGGCAGCCACCAGAACCAGCAGAATTGCTTCATTGGAATAGGCAACAGACGAAATCGCGTCGGAAGAAAAGACCGCCATTGCGGTCTTTTTCGACAAGCGTTCATGATGCGCCATTGCCGACCTGATCGGACTACCGACAAGAAAGCGCTTTAAATTCTTAATCATGCCCCCCCGGGCCGAATAATTTTGACGAATCCTTAAAAGAAAACCGGTAAATCGCGTCGGAAGGCGTCTTTCCACAGACCCATCCGCATCACCAACAGCTCGAACAAACAGGCACTGGAATTCGTTGAGCGACTACCACATGTCAAGGCTTCAAATTCAGTTCGGCAACATCTGAATAACGCAAAACAGGGTGCGGAAGCATCTTGCTTCCGCACCCTGTAACAAACGGTAACGGCAATGCTCTTCCTTTAAGCCTACGAGGTTAGCTGACGGGCTCGGACTGAAAGTATCCGTCACAATGAAAGCCATGGTCATCATCGTGATACGCCCCATGTTCGGTCGCGACCGAACACTGGTTCCCCCGTGCCGCCACCGATAATCGGCGAGCAACCTCGGCAGTTTAATTTTCAACGCCGAAATACTACGCGGGTGCCCCTTCGCTGTCAAAGCTAATTTTGTTCTGGTTCAAATGGGATAGTTAAAAATAGCAGCACTTTTGCCTATACGGGCGCCCGACAAATCCGAATTTTTGCGATCCGGTTGCGAAAATTCGGCAAATTATAGCATGTGGAATAACACGCAGCCGGCATTTATTCAAGGCATCATATTAGCAATGGACAACCCATCCTTCCAGGTATTACATTAGATGTGTTCGATTGAAGACGTATGTTGCCCGCTACTCAACCGTCCTAATTGCAATCCGGACAAGTGCTTTGGCTATACGACCAAAAGCATTTGTCCGAAAACCAGAGGGTGACGAAATGGCGAAACTCACAGGCAGACCCGTCAAAAGAACGATTGGACCAGGCCACCTTCGCAAACACTGGCACCGGATGCTCGGGAAAGTTATATGTTCACGGCGTGGTCACAAGTGGGTGATAGGTATTGGATTCCATATCTGTAAACGGTGCCGAATTACAGAGTGAGCGCTCTTTAAGGGACGTTCGGGTTCGCCCCACAATTCCGTGCATAATCGCCTTCTCTTGTTTTAGCGGTTTTCACGCCTTTGGAGCTCCCACGGTGTACAACTCTGTTTTTACGACATTGACGAGCCTTACTATAATTCCCCTTCTTTCCTGACATCCAGTGCTTCGCGAATGATACTCCCAAGACTTTCAACGTTATATGGCTTCTGAAGTACCAATCCGTCGAATTTCTCGAAGGAATATACGGACTCTGAACTGTAACCTGTCATTATCACCAGGGGTAAATTCGGGCGCAGACGTTGAATCTGCTGATAAGCCTCTAACCCGCTCATTCGTGGCATAACCAAATCCATTAACAAAACATCAATTCGTTCAAGATTTTTTACGAATACTTCCACGGCAGATTTCCCATCTTCAGCAAGCAGCACTTTGTACCCCAGCGCTTCCAGAATGTCTTTCACCAGCCAACGCAGGGCTTCTTCATCTTCGGCGACCAGGATGGTCTCGGTGCCTCCTCCATATCTAGGGGCCGCTCGTATAGGTTCTTTATCAACAGCCGATTCTATAGCTGGAAGATAGATTCGAAACGTAGTTCCATGTCCGATCTCGCTGTAAACATTAATGTGGCCGTAATGCTGTTTTATGATTCCATATGCCATCGACAGCCCAAGGCCTGTACCCTTTCCAATCTTTTTTGTTGTGAAGAACGGTTCGAAGATCCTTTGCCGTGTCTTAGCGTCCATCCCGGAACCCGTGTCGCTAACCTCAAGTTGCACATACTTGCCCGGCAGGGCGTAGGGGTATTGAATCGAATATGATTCATCCAATACAACATTCTTTGTTGATATCAACAGGCGTCCGCCATTGGGCATTGCATCACGTGCGTTGACTCCAAGATTCATCAATACCTGGTCGATTTGAGCGGGGTCTGCATAAACCGTCCAAAGATCAGCGGAAAGGACTTTCGATACCTGAACATCCTCGCCAATAATTCGTTCGAGCATTTTGATCGTACCGCCGACGGTATCGTTTAAGCTGACCGTGCACCGTTCCAACAGCTGGCGGCGACTGAATGCGAGGAGTTGCCTGGTCAATGCCGCCGCCTTCTTACCTGCCTTTTCTATTTCCAGTATTCTGTTTCGATGTGGATTGTCTTCACTGGTCTTGTCCAGAAGAAGCTGTGTATTGCCTAAAATCGCGGTTAACAAATTATTGAAATCATGCGCGACCCCGCCGGCCAATGAACCTATCGCTTCGAGTTTCTGAGAATGCATTAACCACTCTTCGGTGCGGCGCAACGCATCCTCCGCCTGGGCTCGATCCTCAATCTCAGCTTTCAGTTTGAGGTTAAGCGTAGTCAGCTGTTCAGTTCGCTCCAGTACTTGTTTTTCAAGATTTTCTTCAGCCTTTCTGCGTTCCAGCAGTCTCATAACCTTTGCTACCAACCGATGTTGCTCGAACGGCATTTCAATATAGTCGTCTGCGCCTGCGGCAAGTGCCTCGACGATATGCTGTGTTTCCTTATCCAGTGCGCTAACCAGCAAAATTGGAATGCGGTTAAGATCGACATTCTTTCTAATTAAACGGCATAGTTCGATGCCTGACCCTCCTGGCATAACAACATCGCTCATAACGAGATCCGGATGTTCACGCTCTACCAACTTATATGCATCTTCGATGCTCTCAGCAGTCAAAACATTGAAACCGTACTGCTTAAGCAAACTGCTCATTAATTCCCTGTGCTCAAAAGTATCGTCAACAATCAATACTGTGTTTTCCGTAGCTTGAGTAGCCATAAGGACCTTTCTGTGGTCGGGATAAGGTTCTTGCCCAATGAACAAGGAACTTGCTATGCGGAATAACGTTATCTCGCCCGGCGTAAGAATTCATCACACCAGTTCCACCCACCAACGGGAGTTCACAAAGAGCAGAGCAATCAAGACCCAGCTTCACCTCAATTTTATTGAACCGAGTTTCGAGTTTCCCGGTACTGATCGGAGTAGCCATTATCGGCACGGCCCTCCTGGCTTGGCGGCGAGGTTCCCTCAAACTCCGGGGGAAAGAGTTTTCCTTTCGGATAATACAGGTCGACGGCTACAAATGTAAGCCCGGCCTTTTCAAAAACTGGAATATTCAAAACTTTGCTGGGCGGTCATCTAAGAGAATTATGATTCTCTTTCGCCTAAACAACAGTTTTACACGTCTTGATTGCGATTTGAAGAATTATAGCGGGAAGTGAGAGGCGCGTGATAAAGGGGCCGAAAGTCTCATCTACTCGCGGCCCCAATCCTTAACCGTGTGAGGTTAAGGGGCGAAAGACGTTCAGCCTCTCGCCGAATGCGCGGCACTTTACCAGAAGTTGACGGTGGACGTAAAGGTTCGCTTGTATTGCACCGGCAATTCCCCGAGCCGCGATTCCTGGACACCATTTTCGGTCACATGGCTGGAAGCGGGTTACTGGAGTCTTTCGAACGAGGATTTTGCGGACACGAACTGGAATTCAATTGCGGCGAAAGGCTGCGAATTCCGGCTGCGCTCCTAATTCAGACGGGAAATCTCATAAAGCAGATGTTGAAAATCATTAATTTTTCATGCCCTGACGACTCGTCGTCGCCGCTCAAAACAACTCGAAGTTATACTCGATCTGCACTTTTACCGAAACTGGCTGCCCATCCTTTTGTGCAGGCTCAAACTCGATTCGCTTCGCAGCATCCAGGCAACTCTCGGTCAACCCTTGTGGAAGGCCCTGCACTACCTTTGCGTCTGTCACTTTGCCCGTGCGACATAAGACAATAGTCAAAACAACGTTTCCGGAAATTCTGTTGCGGCGGGCCGCCTGGGTGTACTCGGGTGCCGGTCTGTTTGTAATTCGGGCTTTGCGAGAAACCTCCTCTGGTTTGAAGACCGTGCCCTGACAATCTGCGTCGTTCGTTGCTTTTAATCCGTTCGACTGAGAAATTATTGATACAGAGAGCCCGAAACATAGCACCAGCAACGACAGAGTAGAGACCCTATTTCTCATGAAATTCGGCTCGCGATTAGTAGAAAGTGATGTTCAGGAAAGCAGAATTCTTTCGCGCACAGTTCGCCCAAATCAAGCTTCACCGTTATCGATCTCTGACGCGTAAGAAATTGAAAGGTTGCCCGAATATTATCAGGTATTCGAATTCCTCAAGTTCAAATTCACGTTTCCCACATGCCCCACGCGTTTCCGTAGATGGCGCGTCTTTTGCAATTCTTTACCATGGACTTACAAACTCTTTACGTCGCAGGTCTCAATTCCCGCGTCTAATGTATATATTGCTGAGGCTTAATAAAGCTACGTTTATTCGTGTGTCCTGGGAGGACAATTTCATGCAGGTTATAGCGTCTCTGGTATTTGCAGTTTTACTATTGACCATTAGTACAATCTGCACGCAAGGGCAGAGCAGTTCGGAAACACAGCCGGTTCCCCAGCAGCAAACTCAAGGTATGACGAATCAAAGGGATTACAGCACCTTGATAAACAGCATTTTCACGCCTTATACCGACCAGCTTAACCTTACCATGGAACAACAGTTTCAGATTGTCGCGATTATTTCCGGCGAAGAGGCAGTGGCAGCGCCTGGGATCCAAAGACTGATGGAGGTCGACCAACACCTCGCTGAGGCTTCGATCGCATATCCTATTGATGAAACGACACTCCAGGATTTGTCGTCTCAGGAAGCGCAAATATTGACGGAGCTGATCGCAATGAAGGTACATGCCAAAGCGCGAATATACCAAACTCTGTTACCAGCCCAAAAAGCATTGGTTCAGCAGCACATTCGGGCTGCGGGCGGCCAGGGAAATGAAGGCCTCACCGGAATAGGCTTTAACTAAGCCACACAAAGGTGACAGGTAAACGGTAGCAGGTGACAAATCAGTAAAAGTGTTCGCGCGCCAGCGCGCAGCCTTCCCCTTCCCCCTTCCCCTTTCCCCCTTAACCATTTCTTTTCCCCTCCCCTCCCCTTCCCCAGCCCTGAAAATGTTTGGTGAAATCCGAAATGTAAAGATACAATCTTGAATCTGCAGGACGCTTTGACGCCGCTCGTAAACCAGAGGCGGACGAGCGTCCATCATGTCTTGTCGGATCTCTTGAAATTAGGAATCCTCGGCCCCCACGGAGGTAAGTCCAATTTGATCGAAAGACGAAGAGCTAAAAGGGCGCAGGTGAATCTCGCTGCAAAGTGGGAAGGCGTTCTCTCTCAAATGTCAGGTACAGTCACAGACATCAGCACAGGCGGCTGTTTCGTACTGACAGAAGATAGAGTCCAACTCGACGAACTGATCCGCCTCGAAATACAGCTTC
>WNFR01002056.1_pt1 | contig 21015 bp, 17 predicted proteins | sample 5400221 | NCBI WGS metagenome assembly WNFR01 (sample SAMN13153357, study PRJNA577476) | soil metagenome | isolation source: 40 cm soil under Madrone tree | place: USA:California | collected 2016-06-14 | reverse complement strand
ATCCTTGCGATCGGTGGCGCCCGGATAAGGATCGTCCGGCGCGCGTTTTGGGTCGAGTGGCTGCAACTCGCCTGGAAACCCGTCCAGGGAAAAAATCTGCCGCGAGTCACTCGGGCGGCTGAAGTCAGTCAGCACGGAGAAAAGGCCGAGCGCCGCTGGGAGCGGCAACCCCAACTGCTTAAGGCGAACGGCCACCTCGCAAGTCAGAACGGCTCCCGCCGACGTGCCAAAGATTCCGATGCCCTGCGGTTTGTAGGTCTTCAACAATTCTTTGTAGACGGCGACCACGTCATCCGCCGCGGCCGGGAAAAGATTCTCCGGCGCGAGCCGGTAATATACCGAGACGACTTTAATCTTCGTCAGGTTCACGATGGGAACGCCTTCGATGAGCGATCCCGAGTCGGACACAAACCCGCCGCCGTGAAGATTGATCAGCACGCGGCTCCGGTTCGCCTCCGGCATGGCGAGCGGGCTGATGATATCGGTGCGAACCCCTGCCATGCTGGTTTCGTCAACATTGACCGGGTAGAGTCTGCGCGCCTCGGCGGATCCCCATTTGCGCCAGGCATCGGTGGCGGTGCGCCTTTCGCTCAGAGTCTGTGCCTGTAATTTCTTCTTGCCCAGCGAAGCTAGCCACTCCTGGGCCTCCGGGCTGACGGTCGACGGCATTGGTTCTACGCGGGTCACGTGCGCGGTGCCGTCGACGTCAAAGCTGGCGGAGTCGGCGGGTGGAGTTGAGTAGGACTGCGCCGCAGCCGGCAAACAGAGCCCCAGCCCAGCTGCTACGACGGAACAGAAATTAGGGGATTTCATGCCGACATTTGTACCAGACCGCGGGGGCCGAAATCGAGGTGGCAACTCATCGGGTGGCGAGTCTTAATTCCGGCTTCATCGTCCTCTCCGTGTGCTCGGTGGCCAAGCCTGGTTCACGCCACCGTGTACTTGCCTCGCTCAATCATCTTTTGGGCGATCTGCTGTCGCAATGCAATGGTGTTAAACGGTTCATGCTTCACCAGGCGCCGCAGGATCGCCAGTTGCGTGCGCAGCATGTCGCCCTCGGCAACTGCCGCAATGATCTTTTTCGCCGCCGATTCGATCTTGTCCATGGCTTGTGAGAGATACACCCGCGTCATGGCGATCGCAGTCGCCGCTGACGCCTCGCCCTTCTGTTGGACCATCTTCTGCGTCCGCAACACCGCTGACTCCATGGCATAGGTCTCGATCACCATGTCCGCTATCGCTCCCATCACTTCTTGCTGGTCCTGTATCGCCTGCATGTATTTTTGAGTCGCTGCCCCAGCGGCAAACAGGCCCAGCTTCTTAGCCTGCGCCACCAGTTTGCGTTCATCGGCCAACGGGCCTTCCAGATCTTCGCCCAGGCCGGGTCCGGCGAGTACTTCGTCCATCAGTTTCTTGATCGCTGGCATCAGCGGTAGCTGTCCCGACATGGCGCGCTTAAGCAGGAAGCCGGTAATGATCAGCCGGTTGATTTCATTAGTGCCTTCGAAGATGCGATTGATACGAGCGTCGCGGTAAGCGCGCTCCGCCGGGTACTCTTCGACAAAGCCGTAGCCGCCGTAGATCTGGACCGTTTCATCGACTACATAGTCGATCATCTCCGAGCCCCAGACCTTGAGGATGGAGCACTCCACCGCGTACTCCTCGATCGCCTTGCGCGTTTCTTTGGCGGCATCGGCGCCGGCTTTGTCCACCTCGTTCAGCGCTACGTCCATCATGCCTACGGTGCGATAGACGAGTGCTTCGCCGACGTAGATCAAAGTCGCCATATTTGCCAGCTTTTCGCGAACCAATCCGAAGTCGGCGATCACTTTGCTGAAGGCCTTGCGCTGCTTGGCATAGGCGATGGCGTTCTCCAGCGACAGCCGCGCTCCGCCAACACACATTGCACCCAGCTTGAAGCGGCCCACGTTGAGGATGTTAAAAGCGATAACGTGACCCTTGCCAATTTCGCCCAGAAGATTTTCCACCGGGACCTTGCAGTCGTTGAGGATCAAGGGACAGGTAGAGGATCCGCGGATTCCCATCTTGTGTTCTTCCGCGCCGATCGAAAATCCCGGGAAGGTTTTTTCCACCAGAAACGCGCTGAACTTTTCTCCATCCACTTTAGCGAACACGGTGAAGAGGTCGGCAAAGCCAGCGTTGGTGATCCACATCTTTTCGCCGTTGAGGATGTAATGCTTGCCATCGGGCGAAAGCTGGGCGCGAGCCCGGCAGTTCAGCGCATCGGATCCGGACGAGGCCTCCGACAAGGCATAAGCCCCGACGATTTCCCCAGCAGCGAGTCGAGGCAGATATCTCTTCTTCTGCTCTTCCGTACCGAAATAAACGATAGGCAGCGTGCCGATTCCGGTATGTCCGCCCCAGGTGGTGGCGAAGCCGGCGTATTTGGCGATGTGATCGGCAATTACGGCGGCGGTGACTTTGTCCATCTCGAGGCCGCCGTAGGTTTCGGGGATCTCGACTCCGCTCAACCCAAGGTCTCCGGCCTTCTTCAGCAAATCGCGAGTGACGGCGAAGTCCTTGTGTTCCATCTTCTCGGCATTGGGCAGGATCTCATTGACCGCAAACTCTTCCGCCGTCTGCCCGATCAGTTGGTGCTGCTCGGTAAAGTCCTCAGGAGTAAAGACCTCGTGAGCTTTGCGCTCCTCGAGCAGAAAGCTGCCGCCAGAAATCTTGGTGCTGGGAATTGCAGTTGTGGTAGCCATCGAGATACCCCTTTAACCACCAAGGATAGGAAGTTGCACGAAGGAAGGATTGGTTCTCCTTCGTGTACCTCCGTGCCCATCCTGGTTCAAGCTTTTATCTTTATGCCTTCACATCCATCCCGTCCCGTTGACGAACCGTTTAATGCCGTCCCTGAGATGTACAACGTTGAAGTTTATAAGCAGTCCGATACATTTACCACTGAGTTTGAGGTACGAAAGGATTTGGGCCTGATGGACAGGGGAGATGCCGTCGACCGACTTGATTTCCACCACCACGAGGTCCTCGACGACCAGGTCCATTCGATATCCGAGATCGAGCTTCACTCCCCGATAGACGACGGGAAGGCCAAGGTTGAGCGGCAGATCGAAATCCTGCCTGCAGTTCGTATTGCAAACACGCGGTGTAGGTGCTTTCGAGTAAACCCGGCCGAGTTCGGTATGCACCCGTCATTGCGGCAGTTGTCACTGCAGGACTGACCCGCTGCGGGCTGGTCGATCTGATCGGGACAGTCGCCATAGCATCCTCCAGCCCCATGGTTGTCAATCAATGCCGTACTGTCCAGGTCATGCGTCACAATGGCAGAGAAAAATCCTCAACCACCAAGGACACAAAGGTCCACTAAGGAAGTCCCATAGAAAATGGCTTTCCTTAGTGGACCTTCGTGTCCTTGGGGTGGTTAAAGGTTTTCGAAAATGCCGGCAGCGCCCATACCTCCGCCGACACACATAGTCACCATCCCGTAGCGCGCATTGCGCCGCTTCATCTCGCGAATAATGGTGGCGGTCAGTTTTGCCCCAGTGCATCCCAGCGGATGACCCAAAGCAATTGCGCCTCCGTTGGGATTCACCCGCTCCGGATCGAGCCCGGCTTCTTTGATTACCGCCAGCGACTGCGCCGCGAAGGCCTCGTTCAGTTCGATCACGTCGATGTCAGAGAGCTTAAGCCCCGCCATCTTCAGCGCCTTCGGGATCGCAAATACCGGCCCCATTCCCATTTCCTCCGGCTTGTATCCCGCGGTAGCAAAGGAAAGGTAACGAACCAGGGGCTTGATTCCCAACGCCGCCGCCCTCTCGGCCGACATGACCAGCGCCGCGGCTGCTCCGTCGGAGGTTTGTGAGGAATTGCCTGCGGTCACAGTCCCCTTGGCATGAAAGACCGGCTTGAGGGCGAGCAGGGCTTCCAGCGAAGTATCAGCCCGAGGGCCTTCATCCACCTTGAACGCAATTTCCTGGCGCTTCAGTTTCGACCCGTTCGGCGTAGTGAAGCTTACGTTCACCGGCACAGTTTCATCGGCAAACTTCCCCGCGTGGATCGCAGCCAGCGCTTTCTGATGGCTACGGAGCGAAAATTCATCCGCCTCTTGACGCGTGATGCCAAAACGCTTCGCCAATCGTTCGGCGGTCAGGCCCATGGTGAGATATGCGTCGGGATAGTGATCAATTAGCCAGGGATTGGGCGATATTTTGTGTCCGCCCATGGGAATCATGGACATCGATTCTGTTCCGCCGGCGAGAATGATCTCCGCACCGCCGCTCATGATGCGCTCGGCCGCCATGGCAATCGCCTGCAGCCCGGACGAGCAGAAGCGATTGATGGTGATCGCCGAAGTCTCGACCGGCAACCCCGCCCGCAGCGCGGCGATTCGGGCGACGTTCATTCCTTGTTCAGCTTCAGGCGTAGCGCAGCCCAGGATAACGTCTTCGATTTCTTTGGTATCCAGTTGCGGCACGCACTCGAGCGCGCCCTTGATGGCAATGGCAGCAAGTTCATCGGGACGGCTAGCGCGCAGCGTGCCTTTAAACGCGCGTCCCACAGGAGTGCGAACCGAGGAGACAATGACTACTTCTCTCATAACCGTTTCCAGAGGCTGACGTAAACAAGTCTACACTCAAGCAGATACAAGATATTGGATGCTTGCGATGACCATGTGGGCCCAGACGTCTCGGCTGGGCGAGCCAATCTCGCCACCGCGCACTATGTCTGCCGGGCAGGTGAGGCACCTGCCCCTACTATGCATCTCAGTTCCGCAGCGTCTTCCCGGTCTTCAGCGTGTACTGAATCCTCTCCTGCGTCTTCCTCTCGCCGCACAACGACTTAAACGCTTCCCGCTCCAGATCCAGAATGTACTGTTCGCTCACCGGCGTACCCGAAGTCACATTTCCGCCGCACAATACTTCCGCGACTTTGGTGGCGATCTTCACTTCGTGGTCGGAGATGTATTCGCCCTGCCGCATGATGTGTACTCCCAGCCTCAACGCCGCCAGGACGTTTTCTCCGGGGGCGGGGACATCGGCACGGGCCTGCGGAGGTTCATATCCGCTGTGAACCAGTTCCAGGGCTCGGGCCTTGGCATCGGCCAGCACGCGCTCCCGATTCATCGTGATGTTGTCGGACTCATGCAGAAAGCCCAGGCTGCGCGCCTCATGAGCGGAAGTTGCAACTCTGCCGGTGGCAATGATCTCGAAAGCTTTCTTCATGGCTTCGATAAGTTCGATAGACTCGACGCGCCCCGGACGAATCGTCGCCGCGCTATCAAGTGCGCGCAGCAGCATCTCCTTGCAGCCGCCTCCGCCCGGTAGCAGGCCGACGCCGACTTCCACCAGTCCTGCGTAGAGCTCGGCATGAGGTTGGCTGGCCGCGGCGTGCAGAGTGATTTCGGTTCCGCCGCCAAGCGTGAGCCCGAAGGGTGCAACCACCACGGGTTTGGGTGAGAACTTAATAGCTTGCGTCATGTCCTGGAACTGGCGGATGGCGAGGTCAACCTCGTCCCACTCTTCCTCCTGCACCGACATGAGCAGCAGCATGACATTGGCGCCGACCGAGAAGTTGTCGGCGTCGTTGGTGATGACAAAAGCGTCGAACCCGTCGCCCGGTCCATTTGGTTTCAGGGTCTGACTAATAAGACTGACAATGTCTCCACCCAGAGAGTTCATCTTGGAATGGAATTCGATGCAGGCGACTCCATCACCGAGATCGACCAGCGATGCGCCTGAATTTTTCTTGACCACTCCCTTGGATTTCTTCGCTACCTCAACCGACCAGACTCCCGCCGAGACTTTCACCGCTTCATACTTTGCCGTCCTGAGATCAAAGTAGACCCGGCCCGAGGCGGCCTGGGGATCGTCCAGGTACCAGGATTTCTTCCCGCCCGCGATCAACTGTTCGACATTCGCCGATACGGTATGCCCTTCTTTCTGCATGCGGGCTACCGTGGCGTCAACTCCGGCTGCGTCCCAGAGTTCGAACGGACCCAGCTTCCAGTTGAAGCCGAGGCGCATGGCGTGGTCGATCTCGACAATCGAATCAGAAATCTCGCGAACGCGGTTGGCAGAGTAGTTCCAGAGGTCAGACAGCATCGACCATAAGAACGCGCCTGCTCTGTCTCCCTTTTGCGGGCTGCCTTCAAGCCCCAGCAGCGTGCGCAGGCGAACTCCCGGATCTTCAATGTTCTTTGCCATGTCCAGAGCCGGGAACCTGGGCTTTTGGCGGGGACGATATTCGAGCGTCTTCCAATCCAAAGCGAGGCGCTCATCTTCTTTGCCGTCACCGCTCTTTACTTTTTTGTAGAAGCCGCCCTTGGCTTTGTCGCCCAGCCATTTGCGCTCCAGCATTTGCTTGTAGAAGTCAGGCAACTGGCTCGTGTGTGGCAGGCTCTCCTGCCCGCCTGCCTTTTCCATATTGCCGACCACATGCCCAAGAATGTCCAACCCAACCAGATCAATCGTGCGAAACGTGGCAGACTTCGGCCACCCCACGGCGTCGCCGGTCAGCGCGTCCACATCTTCAACGCTCAGGTCCATCTCCTGCATCAACCGCATCACGTTGAGCACAGAAAAGGTGCCGATGCGATTGGCGATGAAGTTGGGCGTGTCCTTTGCGAAAACCACGCCCTTTCCGAGATTGACATCGCTGAAGTGGGCAACGGCCTCAATGGCTGCGGGATCCGTTTCCGGGGTGGGGATAATTTCCAGTAGCCGCATATAGCGAGGCGGATTGAAAAAATGCGTCCCGAACCACGACTTGCGGAAATCGTCCGAGAAGCCTTCGGCGATCTTTGCTACCGGCAGGCCGCTGGTGTTCGTGGTGATGATCGTCCCCGGCTTGCGCATGGCTTCCACTTTTTCTAGTAGGGCCCGCTTGATCTCAAGATTTTCGACGACCGCTTCGATAATCCAGTCCACCTCACTCAAGCGCTTGAGATCATCTTCAAAGTTTCCAATGGTCACCAGCCGTGCCAGTTCAGGTTCGAAGAGAGCAGCGGGCTTGGATTTCTTCGCAGCCTCCAACCCGGCGGCGGCGATCTTGTTGCGGGCAGAACCATCCGCGTCCGGGGGAACGATGTCGAGCAGGTAGCTGGGCACGCCCGCATTGGCGAAGTGGGCGGCGATGCGAGCGCCCATGGTTCCGGCGCCGAGAACAGCAACTTTGTGGATGCGCTTCATGGAAATACCTCAGAGGAACGACGGAACAACGATTGTATAGCGGCGCCAGTCAGTTCATGTGGGGCGGACACTCTTGTCCGCCGCTTTTGAATTTGATCTCGTCTAAAAATTTCGTATTCAGGCTGTCCACTCCAAGTCAAGAGCGGCGGACAAGACTGTTCGCCCCACACGGGCTAGGGCAGCTTATCGATGGCCCACTCGTCTTTGCCGGCGCGAACGACCACGATCTGCGATTTCTGCGGACGTGCAGCACTGGCGGAATCGGTCAATGATGTAAACAGGGCAACGGGGAATACGTAGCACCCCGCCTTGAGCTTTCTTCCGCGTGCGATCTCGTAGGCCGCGTCGTGTCCCGAAGCGAAGAAAGCCTCCAGGCGATCTTCAGAGCTCTTCTGTTTCGCGATATCGGTCAGCATGAGCAGGCCAGTTTCGTGGTCCTGATTCTGCCAGGCCTGAAGGAAGCGATTGGCAGCGGCCAGGGCAGAGGCATACCCGGGGTCGGGGGAAGGAGGGGAATGCCTGGTTTTAGCGATGGAGACGGTGGACGCCTGCAACGCCAGAGAGAGGGCCATAAGTGGAAAGGCAAGATGCCTCCCGGAAAGCCGGCGGAACGTCGATGCTACCAGTTCACGATTCACTCATGAATTATGCCGGAACCTGCCAACCACTCCTATCACCACCAAGGTTCTCTCCCGCGCGGGCGAGGGCGCTCGCGCCACATCGACCACTACGAAATCAATTTGGCCAATGCGAAGGCCGCGGCTGCGGCCACGCCGCCAATCGCCATGGTCTGTACCGCACTACGCGCCGGCCCGGTGCCTGTATATCGCCCTTTCAGATATCCGAAGAGGCCCAGCGCGGTCAGCGTCACGACTGCCGAATACGCCAGCCCATGCACCGCACTCGAAAGAAGGATGTAAGGCGAAAGCGGAATCATGCCGCCAGCAATATATGCGGCGGCGATTGTGGCGGCGCTGGTGACTGCGCGCCGCGGATCCGGCTCTTCCAGGCCCAGTTCGAAGCGCATCATGAAATCCACCCAGGCGTCAGGACGTCGGCTGAGCGCTTCCACCACCGGAGTGCTTTCCGAGGCCGTCATACCATAGGATTGAAAAACGCGCCCCACTTCAGCCATCTCTTCTTCCGGGATCTCTTTGATCTCGCGATACTCGCGCTCCCTTTCCTGCTCGTAGTGTTCGGCATCGCCTCGGGCCGCCAGGTATCCTCCCAGACCCATGGCGATCGAACCGGCCGCAATCTCCGCCAGTCCACCCACCACGATCAGCCGAGTGTTCTGCACCGCGCCTGACAGTCCGGCGGCGAGGGCGAAGGGTACGGTAAGACCGTCCGCCATGCCGATCACTATGTCGCGCACGAGATTGGTGGCCATGAAATGGGTTTCGACGTGTTCGTGCGTCATGATCAGACCTCCTCCGGGTGGGATTTCAAATATAGAAGGGCGCGCCGGACTACATCGCGTTCCCCTCGATAAGCTAGCCTGCGTGGCGCTTCTTCCGCCGGAATCCAGAACGCCCGCCTGACCTCGACTCTCATCTCGCGAGAAACGTCGTCAATCTCTCCCGACTCATAACGCAGCAGGAAAAACGAAACGATCTTGAATACCCTTTGCTGGTCCCCCCATGAACGCACATAAACGTACTTGATGTCAGCCAACTTGGCGATCGGCGTCGCGATTAGCCCGGTTTCCTCCTCGACCTCGCGCAGTGCCGTCTGTTCCGGCTTTTCGCCCGGATCCGCCAGTCCCTTGGGTAACGCCAGTACCACTTTTCGTGAAGTCTTCTTGGCCGAACGCGCCGAAGAAGCCTCTACCTGGGGCTCAATAACGGCCATTTCCCAGCCTTCTCCAGACCGTTTCACCACTACGCCCCCCGCTGAGATTTCTCGAACCATGGCCCCCAAGTTAACAGGAATGCGGGAGTTAGTCATTGGGGCGCAATTTGTCCGCAGGTAACGCTATCGAGCTAACCGACGTGCCTGGAACTATTGTCTGGGAGCTGGCATCTTAGTTGCTAGCTAGAGCCGGGGTTGCCGGGAGAAATGAGGTTCCGGTGAAGAGTCTGGGCAAGATCATTCGCTCTGTACAGGCCTTCGGACGCGGCCTGTCAGGCCTGTCTGGGTCCGAGCCGGCGCAGCCTTCCGGCATTGGACTGGCCCTGGGTGGCGGTTTTGCTCGCGGCATCGCCCACATCGGCGTTCTGAAGGTCCTCGAAGAAGAGAATATTCCTGTGAGTCTGGTGGCCGGCACCAGTGTCGGCGCGCTCATCGGCGCAGCCTACTGTAGCGGCGTCACCATCCCTGAGTTGGAACAAATGGCTACGCGGGTGCGCTTCAAAGACTTTGCCCGCTGGACCCTGTCGCGTTACGGATTCGCCAGCAACGAGCGCATGATCAAGTTTCTCAGCAGCATCCTAAAGGTCAAGACATTCGAGGAATTGCGGATTCCTCTGGCAGTGACCGCTACGGATTTTTCCACCGGTGCGGGAGCGGTCTTTCATTCCGGCCCACTGGTCGACCCGGTGCGTGCCAGTTGCGCTTACCCGGGAATGTTCCTCCCCGTAAAAATCCGTGGGCGTCTATTAGTGGATGGCATGCTGGCCTACGCCGTTCCTACAGTTCCGTTAAGAGAGATGGGAGCCCAAAAGGTGCTGGCCGTGCATCTCCGGGGAGCCTGGACCAACGGCGATGTTGGACCACGACATCTCTTCGACGTAATCGGTCAGTGCTTCGCGATTGCCCAGGAGATGAACTGCGGAGTCTGGAAAGCAGCCGCCGACCTGGTGATCGATCCAGACGTCAACGGATTCAAGTACGACGATTTCGAGCGCTCAGCCGAGTTGATTCGTTCCGGAGAGACTGCGATGCGCGCTGCTTTGCCCGAAATTCGGAAGTGGTTGCAGCAGTCCGAACCAGACCGAAAACCTCAGCCCGTCAGCATCAACCAGCCCGCAACGGCGCCAGCGAAGTAACTTCGTTCGCGCCGGGAACCACCATTGCCCACGTAGCGGCGGTCATCCGAGGTCCGCGTCCTTTGCGGGCCGAAGGATCCATTGGATTCCTCGGCCGCTTCGGTAGCGCCGCCCAAATGCATAGGTCCTTCGTTGAGAGGCGCCCGCTTCGCGAGCCACTCCCTGCCTCAGGATGACAATGGAAAGTGAGGTGGGCAGTTCGAATCGCAGGATGTGACTGTGGAATTGGCTAGCCGAACGTCGCTCGGCTGGACAGCCGAGGGCGGCTGTCCCCACGCGGATCTTGGCGCCCACCAGAAACCGGAAACTAGAAACTGCTACTTCATCACCCCACGCGAGGCAATCCCAATATTGTCGCGTGAAGTGTTCTTTACCAGATACATCATTTCATCCGCCTGGCGGATGATTTCGCGTGGTGTCTTGGCGTCGTGCGGGTAGGTGGCAACGCCCATCGAAGCGCGGACGTTCAGATTCAGTCCCTCTTCCTGGCAGAACATGCTGGTCCGCAGGCTGTCGCGCAGGCGTTTCGCCACGATCAGCGCCGCATCTTTTCCGGTTTGCGGCAACAGCACCACAAATTCGTCTCCACCGTAGCGGAAGGCGTAGTCAATCAATCGCAGCTGCGCTTTGATCAGGTAGCCGATCTCCATCAGCAGCTTGCTTCCGACCAGATGTCCGTGCGTGTCGTTGACCTGTTTGAAATGGTCGAGGTCGATGAACAGCACCGTGAACTCATAGCCGTAGCGTGCCGAACGGTAGACCTCGGTTTCGAGCGTCTTGTACAAGTGACGGGCGTTGTAGAGGCCGGTGCAATCGTCGGTGATGGTGAGTTCCTGAATTTTCTCCACCGAGCGCGCGTTTTCAATTGCAATGGCGGCGTAGTCGCAAATCGATTGCAGGAAGAAGGACTCCTGGTGGGTAAAGTTCTCCATGCTGACATTGACCAGTTGAATGACGCCCAGCACCCGCAGCTTGGAGCGCAGGGGAACGCAGATGATCGAACGCGTCTCCCACTGGGTCATCTCGTCAATTCGTTTGGCGAAGCGGGGATCGGTGTACACGTCAGGCACAACCACACGCTCGCCGTGTTTCGCCACCCAGCCCGCAATGCCTTCGCCCACTTTGAGCCGGACATTCTTCAGGGCCTCGGATGCTTTGCCTACCGCAATGGCGAAATAGAGTTCGTCGCGTTCTTCATCCACCATCAACAGAGACCAATTGTCCGGACGGAAGTATTCCGCCATTTTTTCCATGATGGTCTGCAGGATGGAGTCCAGGTCAAGAGACGAAGTCAGGGCCTTGGCCACATCATGAAAGATGCCCAGTTCCTGCACTTTGCGGTCGGCGGCGGCCTTGGTCATGAACTGCGGTCCTCTATGCGGGCAGGAAGTGTTGAAATTATATGGGCCCGGGAAAGCCGGGGCAATCAACCTTAGTAACCTGAACCCCTGAAGCCACGTCCTAAAGGACATGCGCCGGATGCCGAAAGCGGCCGGCTCGTTTAACAATGCGGTTCTCTCCTCCCGCAAATTCATGGGGCTGCAGGGCCTTGATTAACATATATTTATCTCTATCACTCTTAATCTTTGATGCGGCCAGCTGCACCCGAGGACCGCAGGAAGACGGCCAGGTGGAATCCTTTGGGGCACGTTTAAAGCGGGAGAGGGAACAGCGCAAGATCACGCTGGACGATATCTCTCTTGCAACCAAGATCGGTACCCGCTTTCTCGCCGCGCTCGAGGAAGAGCACTTCGATCAGCTTCCCGGCGGCATCTTTAACAAAGGGTTCGTCCGCGCCTACGCCCGACATCTGGGGATCGACGAAAACCAGGCCATTGCGGATTTCGTGGCTGCCAGCGCTCCCACCCTCCCTGAGAACCCTGCGGAGGACACGCCAGTGCTGGCCGCCATGGCAGTTCGGGTACCAGAGAGCAAGAAAATGAGCCGCGGTAACGATGGCATACCCTGGGGTATCGTCGCGATTGTGCTGTTGATTACTGCCTTCGGCTTCGCGCTATGGGGCTTTCACTCGCGGGAGAAGCCGGCCCCAGGCATTACGGTTCCACAGTCGGTTCGGAGCGAGCAAACCCAGCCAGCCTCGCCAGAGTCAGCCGGCGCTGCCCCTCTGGCGCCACCGGCCGGATCCTCGGCAGGCTCTCCGGAAGCTGCGACGCCCGCCGTGGGTGCGGTATCGAATGCAGGAGCTTTCACAGTGTTGATCAAGGCGCGCGAGGATTCGTGGCTCAGCATTACAGCGGATGGCCAACCGGTCATGCAGGACACGCTCACCTCGGCGGCGGAAAAATCCGTCCAGGCCCACAACCAGATTGTGATCAAGACTGGCAACGTGGGGGCCTTGGAGATCTCGTTCAATGGGAAGAAGCTGGCGCCGCAAGGGCGCGACAACCAGGTAAAAACCCTCACCTTCGATCTTAACGGCGTGCGACCCTGAGGGTTAGAAATTCTTCTTTTTGCCATTCGCCGCCCTCTGGCTACCTCCTGGACGCCGATCTCACCGCTGGCTGGCCATATTCCCCTCCCAGGCCCAAAATCGTTGCTTCCCACTGCCTTCTCTGGTAATTTATTAGAGTCCGCAAAGTACTCATTTATAGGCTGTTTGCGTTCTGACCCTCCCGCCAGGTCTTAAAGTCCAGATCGCATGAAGGAGAAGCTACTTGTCATCTCGTAACCGCTATCTTTTTACGTCTGAATCGGTGACAGAAGGCCATCCCGATAAGATTGCCGACCAGATTTCTGACGCTATCCTCGACGCCTGCCTGGCAGAAGATCCGTCCAGCCGTGTGGCTTGCGAAACCCTGACTGCAACCGGCCTGGTCGTCATCGCGGGAGAAATCACGACCAAGGCATATGTAGATTTCCAGTCGCTGGTTCGAGGCACGATCGCCGCCATCGGCTACGACAACGCGCTCTACGGCTTCGACTCCAACACCTGCGCCGTCATCTCCAGCATCAACAAGCAGTCCGGTGACATCGCCATGGGCGTCGATACCGGTGGGGCCGGCGATCAGGGCATGATGTTTGGCTACGCCTGCAACGAGACCCCTGAGCTGATGCCCACTCCCATCTCACTGGCGCACAAACTGACCATGCGACTCGCTGAAGTTCGCAAGCATGGCCGGCTTCCTTACCTGCGTCCCGACGGCAAATCGCAGGTCACAGTCGAATACGACAAGAACCACAAGCCGATCCGCGTGGACGCGGTGGTTGTTTCCACCCAACACGCCGAGACGGTGGGCAATGAAGAACTCCGCGGCGACATTCTGAGGCACGTCATCCAGGCCACCATCCCCGCCCAGTTGCTCGACGAAGACACCAAGTACCACATCAATCCCACCGGACGCTTTGTGATCGGCGGCCCCATGGGCGACACCGGTCTTACCGGACGCAAGATCATCGTGGACACCTACGGCGGTATGGGACGTCACGGCGGCGGCGCCTTTAGCGGCAAGGACCCGACCAAGGTTGACCGCTCAGCCGCCTACATGGCGCGGCACATCGCCAAAAATATCGTGGCTGCCGGCCTGGCGGACCGCTGCGAGGTCCAACTCGCCTACGCCATCGGCGTGGCCGAGCCAGTCAGCGTTCTGGTCGACACATTCGGTACCTGCAAAGTCGACCCCGACACCATACCCGATCTGGTGCGGGCCAATTTCCACCTGACCCCGAAAGGCATTATCGACTCGCTCAAGCTGCGCCGCCCGATTTACTGTAAGACGGCGGCGTATGGACACTTTGGCCGTAACGATCCCGACTTCACCTGGGAAGCCACGGACAAGGCTGCCAGGCTGGGCAGCGACGCAGGTCTGCGCGAACCCGCAGTACAGGGCGCCCGCAAGTAGTTCTGTAACCACAAAGGCCACGAAGGTGCACCAGGGAAACCCGAAACTCTGATTTCCTTCGTGTTACTTTGTGTCCTGCGTGGTTCAATAGGTTCAATAACGCACGCGCCACAGGAGAGGTATGTCGACGACACCTACGCAACTGAATTGTGATGTGAAGAGCCTGGATTTTGCCGACCTCGGCAAAAAGCGGATCGACTGGGCCAATCAATCGATGAAAGTCCTGCAGATCATCCGCAAGGAATTCATCAAGAACCAGCCGCTGAAGGGAATCCGCGTTTCGGCTTGCCTGCACGTAACTGCCGAGACCGCGAACCTGGCCATCTGCCTCAGGGACGGCGGCGCCGACGTAGTGCTGTGCGCTTCCAACCCTCTCTCCACGCAGGATGACGTGGCTGCTAGCCTGGTCCGCGACCACAATATCCCAGTCTTCGCCATCAAGGGCGAGGACAACGAGACCTACTACAGCCACATCCTCGCCGCCATCGACCACAAGCCCCAGATCACCATGGACGACGGCGCCGACCTCGTCACCTTGCTCCACACCAAGCGCCAGGACGCGCTCGAAGGCGTAATCGGCGGCACAGAAGAAACCACCACGGGCGTGATTCGCCTGCGCGCCATGGCCAAAGAAGGCGTGCTGCGTTTCCCCATCATCGCGGTCAACGACGCCGACACCAAGCATCTGTTCGACAACCGGTACGGCACCGGCCAATCCACAATTGACGGCATCATCCGCGCCACCAACTACCTACTCGCAGGATCAAAGTTTGTGGTCGCCGGCTACGGCTGGTGCGGACGAGGCCTGGCCAGCCGCGCTCGCGGCGCCGGAGCCGAAGTTATCGTCACAGAAGTCGACCCGACAAAAGCGCTCGAGGCACACATGGACGGCTTCCGCGTACTGTCCATGACCGAAGCCGCCAAATTGGGCGATGTGTTCTGCACCGTCACCGGCAACAAGAGCGTGCTGACGAAAGAACACTTCGAAGTCATGAAAGACGGCGCCATCATCTCCAACTCCGGCCACTTCAACGTAGAAATCGACATCGTGGCCCTCGATAAGATGTCGTCGTCCAAGCGCACCACGCGCAGTTCGGTCGAAGAATACTCGCTGCGAGACGGCCGCAAGATCAACCTGCTGGGCGAAGGCCGCTTGATCAACCTCGCTGCGGCCGAAGGCCATCCCCCATCAGTGATGGACATGAGCTTCGCCGACCAGGCGCTCTCCGCCGAATACATGGTCAAGAATTACAAGACGCTGGAGAAGAGGGTCTACAAAGTTCCTGATGACCTCGACAAGCGAGTCGCCAAGCTCAAGCTGGAGTCGGTCGGTATCAAGATCGACAAGTTGACGCCGGAACAGGAAGAATATCTGGCGGGCTGGTCGGAAGGAACTTAACAGCGGTGATGAGTCAACTGGTCTTCAGGGGCGGCGCGAGCCGCCCGTTGTTTTTTGGATTCAGTCAATGCCGCTCGCATCAACTTTTGTGCCAGCGGCAGGCGATGCAAGGGTCCTTCGCTCGAGATAACGGCGGTTGGAGGGCGGGGGCGGTGGAAATCTCCGATATCCTTTCACGCATCCAATTTGAATATGAAGCGCCTTGTCATCCTGTTTACCTCGATCCTGATTGTGACTTCTCTCGTCTACGCCGCGGACGACGTGAAAACGGCGAAGGTGCTGGCGGTGAAAGCATACGATCGCGGACGCATCGCGTTCTGGGAAGGCAGGGTTCCCATCTATGATGGCTATCCTTTTTATGACATTACCCTAGCCCTCGACCAGAAGAAGTACGTGGTGCGATACGAAAGCATGACCGGATACTACCCTTCCAACTGGAAGGCAGGGCGCGAGATCCAGGTTCGGCTTGGGGGCAAAGGGAAGATGTTCCTGCTCAACGGCGAAGAGGAAGTTCTCGCCCTGATCTATAACGGACATTTGCAGGACTGCGTGCCTTCGACCGGACGGCCGACCAACATCGGCGCTGGTCCGCAAGTGCCTTGCGACTGACGCCGGGCTTCCCGCGTGCGACCCCTGAGGTCGTTTTCCGATGTGGTAAATTCGAAACATACTCATGAAAGACGTTGCGTCCTGGGCATTGAACACGGCCGCGCTGCGTGGGGCCTCTTACGCTGATGTTCGCCTGGCCGATGATCGTCACCGCGGTCTCTCTACTAAGAACGGCAAAGTGGGCAGCGCTTCCGTCGCCGAGTCATTCGGTTTCGGGATGCGCGTAATCGCGGACGGCGCCTGGGGTTTCGCCGCCTCGGATGATTTCTCCCGGGCCGGCGTTGAAGCTACTGCCGCTCGCGCCGTTGAGATTGCCAAAGCGTCTGCGCGGGTGAAGATCCACGATATCGAGATGGCTCCGGAAAAGCCGGTCACCGCTGAATGGACTTCGCCATTCCAGATCGATCCATTCACCACGTCGGTCGACCAGAACATTGAGCTGCTGCTAAAAATTGATTCCGAGCTGCGTTCCGTGCCCGGCGTGACGCTGGCTGAAGCCAATCTGAACTTCCGCCGGGAGGAGTTGTGGTTCTTCTCTTCCGAAGGCGCCGACATTCATCAGACGAAGTACACCACCGGAAGCGGCTATGCAGCGTACGCCTTTGCAGGAAGCGAAATTCAGAAGCGGTCCTATCCAAATTCCTACGGCGGACAGTGGCAGAACAAAGGCTATGAGCTGATCGAAGAACTGAAACTGGTTGAAAACGCGCGCCGGGTGGGCGAAGAAGCGGTAGCACTCCTGACCGCCGACAAATGCCCCGAGGGCGTATTCAAAATCATCCTCGACAGTTCGCAGCTCGGCTTGCAGATCCACGAGTCGGTTGGGCATCCCATCGAACTCGATCGGGTCCTGGGGATGGAAGCGAATTTTGCCGGGACATCCTTTCTAACATTAGACAAGCTGCGCACCCTCCGCTATGGCAGCGACCTGGTTAACATCGTGGCGGACGCACGTCAGGAGCACGGTCCTGGCCTCGGCACTTTTGCCTTCGACGACGAAGGTGTCCCGGCACAATGCACGCCCATCATTACGAATGGCTTGTTCACCGGGTATCTGAGTTCCCGCGAGACCGCCCATACCATTGGTGCGACGCGCTCGGGCGGAACTCTGCGCGCCGATGGCTGGAACCACTTGCCTATCATCCGCATGACCAACATCAGCATTCTCCCCGGCGAAGAGCCGCTGACCCGGGAGCAGCTGATCGCGTCCACCGATAACGGCATTTACATGGAAACCAACCGCTCCTGGTCGATTGACGATAAGCGTTACAACTTCCAGTTCGGCTGCGAAGCGGGATGGGAAATCAAAAACGGCAAGCGTACCCGAATGTTGAAGAACCCCTCCTACAGCGGAATTACTACCGAGTTCTGGGGCTCGATGGATGCAATTTGTTCCTGCGACGAGTGGGCACTGTGGGGCACGCCCCACTGCGGGAAGGGGCAGCCGCAACAAGTCATGGGCACGGGCCACGGCGCCGCGCCGGCTAGGTTTCGCAATGTGAAGGTAGGCACGGCGTACAAGGGAAATTAGAGCCATGCCACCAGCTTGTCATCCTGAACGAGTTGAGGGGTCTGCTGTCTGCCGAATGAGGCACAGTCGTCGCCGGAATATTTTCCATGTTGGTTAGGCTTTCCGAACTCAAAGTGCTTCATGCTGACCAGAGACCAGGCCGCCGAGATCTTCGAGCAGATAAAAAAATATTCGACCGCCGATGAGGTCGAAGCCATGATTTATGGCGGCAAGTTTGCCCTGACCCGTTTTGCCAATAACACCATCCACCAGAATGTCGCGGAGGAAAACTATTCCGTCTCGGTACGGACAGCGTTTGGCGGACGTACCGCCCGGGCCACGACTAACAAGTTCGACAGCGACAGTCTCAAGCGAGTTGTGCAGGCATCGGAGATTCTGGCCAAGGTTCAGCATCCTGATCCCGACTTGCTAAAGATGCCGGGCGCGGGCGAGTCACGCGCCACACGAGCCAGGCCCAGTCGGCATTTTGCTCAGACGGCTCGGCTCACTCCGGAGCTGCGCGCTGACGCGGTCGAGAAAATTGTCCGAGTGGCGACCCGGCACAAACTCATCACGGCCGGCATCTTTTCCTCGTCGGAGTCAGTAGAGGGAATTTTCAACTCGCGCGGACTGAACGACTGGCACGCCCAGACCTCGTCCGAGATTTCCATCACCATGCTCGCGTCCGACTCCTCGGGATGGCAGAAGGCGAACTCACCCGACGCAAACCAACTTGACCCCGCCGCCCTCGCGGAAATCTCCGCGCGCAAGGCGATCGAATCGGCTCGCCCACGCGAGATTCCGGCCGGCAAGTACACCGTCATTCTCGAGCCCGCGGCTGTCCTCGATATGTCGGGTTTCATGTTCTGGGATTTCGGCGGCTTGTCCATACTCGACCAGCGTTCGTTTTTGAATCAGCGCGTCGGCACTCAAATCTTCGGCTCGAACATCAACATCTGGGACGACGCGGCGCACCCGTTGCAGTCGGGCCCGCCGTTCGACGGCGAGGGCGTCCCCCGGCAGCGGGTGCACCTCGTCGAGAATGGCATCGTCAAACGCCTCGTCTATGCGCGGGCGACGGCGGAAAAGATGAAGAAGTCAGAATACAAAGACAAAGTCGGCCCCGTGGCAGCTACCGGACATGGCTTCTCGCTCCCCAACGAAATGGGAGAGGCCCCGATGAACATTGTCTTCGACACTCCGGTAGACCCGAACACCGTCGAGCAGATGATTGCGTCCACGGAGCGCGGCGTCCTGGTCACGCGCCTGTGGTACATCCGCGAAGTCGATCCCTACGAAAAGATTCTTACCGGCATGACCCGCGACGGCACCTTTTATGTGGAAAACGGCAGGGTGCGGCATGGGATTCTGAATTTCCGCTTCAACGAAAGCCTGATTCATATGTTCTCAAATGTGGAGGCGATGGGTACTCCAGTCCGCGCCAGCGGCGAAGAATCCTTCGATATGGTAGCGCCGCCGATGAAGGTTCGGGACTTCAACTTCACGGAAGTGACGAAATTCTGAAAGCAGCAATTGGCAATTAGCTGGACCGCATAGTTTTGCCAAGTTGTGACTTTCAGGGCCGTCGGTCGTTCGTCGTTGGTCGTTGGCCCAAAAATCAACCTCCACATACGCGGGCCAACGACCAAGGACCGAGGGCCAACGACCCTGCCGCACTTACCCTAATTCCATGATCCGCAAGGCTTTACCCCTACTAGTTCCATGACTTCCGTAACTTTTATCGGCTGCTTTTGGGGTGTAATCTGCACCACGTAATGTCGAACAATGGGCGATTTGCGGAGGACGGGAATCCCGGTGCCGGCACAGGAGTTCGGAAAGAAGACTCGCCGTCGGTGTCCCCCGCAGCCGTGAAGCGCGAACCCGCATCGACGAAAGCCAGCCGCGCGCACTATCCCGACATGCAGAGCGCGGCACGATTTCCCATCAAGCTGCCGATTTTGGTGAAATCGAAATCGGGCGCCAACGCAGCCGAGACCGAAAATATCTCGGCCAACGGCGTGCTCTTCCACGTGGACTCGGAAATGCCGATTGGTTCGATGGTGGACTTCACCATCTCGCTGCCGGCGGACGTGGTGGGAGCGGAGGCCGATGTGCAGCTCGATTGCCGCGGCCGCGTAGTGCGCAATTTTGAAGAGCATGGCCGCCGTGGCGTCGGCGTAGTCATCGACGAATACCGTTTTGAGCGCCGTTGAGGCCAGGGGACTGAAGGGCAAGGAAACCGAATGGCAAGCACTTCCGCCAGCATGGAGATTGACGTCGAGCAGCCGCACGAAGTCGACGGCCAGTTCATTCGCGTAATCGTGGCTGACACACAAGCCATCTTCCGTGCTGGGCTGCGCAAGATCTTCGCCCTGGAAGATGACATCCGGGTGGTTGGGCAATCTGAAACGCTCGGCCAGACCCTTTCCGCAGCCAAGAAATTTACCGCTGACATCCTGATCTTCGAGTCGGCCCTGGCGCAGAATCCCGTGGAAGCGGTTTCGGACCTGATACGGCAAACTCCCAATCTCCGCATCGTTGTCGTCACTCCGGAGTCGAACCAGGAACTTACGCTCGAACTGCTTCGCCGGGGCGTGCACGGAATTGTTTCTCGCGATGTCGAGCCTGAACTCCTGGTTGACTGCCTGCGCAAAGTTTCGGAAGGCCACCCCTGGCTCGATAGCCGCGGGACGCAGTGGGTGCTCGAAGCCTACCGCACCCAGGGCTCACGCCCCCCGTCAGCGAGGACCAAGGTGCAGCTGACTCCGAAGGAATCGCTCATCGTCTCCTGCGTGACCCAGGGGATGAAGAACAAGGAAATCGCGCTGCGCGTTGGCACCACCGAACAGGTCGTGAAGAATTACCTGCGCAAGGTCTACGACAAGCTGGGCGTAGCGGACCGCCTCGAGCTGGCTTTGTTCTGCCTCCACAACCGGGTCCTGGACGGCGGTGTGAAAGTGCCGGCCGCCCCGGTGCCGTCATCGGGAAATGGCAGCGCCCAAGAGCTAGCCCCCGCAAGCACGGAAACCGTTACCAAGCCTTCCTGATTGCTCGCTCTCTTCTTTTCGTTCTCGTCGCAGAGTTGCGGTTTCCGCACCACGGGCCATAGAATCAAAGAGCAGAAATTTCCCGCCTCAAACACCGCAGGGGGAGAGATGGCCGAGTGGCTGAAGGCGCACGCTTGGAAAGCGTGTTTACTCGAAAGGGTAACGTGGGTTCGAATCCCACTCTCTCCGCCACACAGTCTTGGTTGCAGAGAAATCGGGTTGTATTGCCGCAAGAATCGTTGAAAATCGCCGCAATTCTGCAGTGTCTTGCCTCCAAACCGCACCGGAGAAAGTGTCACATCGAACCCCGCGGGGCAAGTTTTCTGGCATTTCTCTCTGGAGGGCACACGCACAGTCCGGTTTCAGAGACTCCATTAGGCGAATGCAATGCGATTACAAGCCGATGATGCGGCGAAAGCGGCTTGACTTCGTAA
>WNFR01002054.1_pt1 | contig 21022 bp, 14 predicted proteins | sample 5400221 | NCBI WGS metagenome assembly WNFR01 (sample SAMN13153357, study PRJNA577476) | soil metagenome | isolation source: 40 cm soil under Madrone tree | place: USA:California | collected 2016-06-14 | reverse complement strand
CAATAAGCTTTTTTGGAGAACGCGGAATTCGGTTGAATTACCAAAAGGAGAAACGATTGACTCAATCGTTTCTCTGGCATTCGAAAGGCTGCTTTCAGGAGGGCGTGAATGGGAACCGCAAAAAGACCCTGACCTTAAAAAGTATCTTATGGATGTGATTGATAGCCTGCTCTACCACCTGTCCACAAGCAAAGACAATACACTCTTGAGCGCAACCTCCGATGTCACTGGACAAAAAGAAATCGATTGGGAAGCTGGTTCTAAAGAGCGGCGACCTGAACGGGAATGGCTCGCCGCTTCCGCTCGAACGCCGGAGCAGCTATTGATTGAGGTGGAAACGGCTCAGCGCGAAGAACGCGTCCTCGACGAACTGGCCAAAGCCTGTCGTGAAGATGACGAGTTGACCAGAATTCTTCGTGCCATACGCGGAGGTTGTGACCAACCCGGCGAAATCGCCAAGGCCACCGGCATACCTATCAAGGATGTTTACAGCGCTTCCAAGCGCCTCGACCGGAAAGCTGCTGCTATCCGCAACCAAATGGAATCTAACCAGGCCAAAAAGGCTAGAAGGAAGTGAAGCGATGGGAAAGAAACGGACAGAGTCGAGTGCAGAAATACTTGATCGAGTCAGAAGGCTTAGCGCGTCAGCAGAATGGACGGATAAAGAACTAGACGAAGCGCTGAGTGAGAATGGCATTGATCCGCACAAGCTCGCAAATACGGCGATTCTTGCGGTGAGGCAGCTTAATCAATCGTTGCTTCATTCAGACGCCGACAGCGAAACCTTAACAGAAGAGCCGCTACCTCTCTTGGGCGCTTATAAGAAGAGAACCAATATGAAGCCTGCGGCGATTGCAACAGCGCTCGGTGTTAGCGTCACCTTTATCTCGGATTTGAATCGTCATGCCAAAACAGTGCCGCAGACTTGGCGTAAGGCTCTTGCAAAAGTTGCAAAAGAAGCTCTGGACATTCCAACAACGGTTACGCTCCAGGCATTTGAGCAGCCGTTTGTAGCACCAAGGGCCGCTTCGAGAGACGAGGCGTACAAGAAAGACACCACTACTTGGGAGCAAATCTTGGAACGTTCAGGCATGAGTGAAGATAGGAAGATATATTGGCGCGATCTTCTGGAAAAAGAATAAATGTATGCGATCACTTAGGTATCCCAGAGAACGGGCACGTTCATGCCGCCAAATAATTGGGACCTCGTCCCACCAGTTATTTGAGCGGGTCGTGCGCTATCTCTCTGAGGTTTATGAAATAGAGTTGGAGCCCACGACAAAGGCGTTCCTTGAAGGAGGCCGCGCTGAGGTGTCTCCGGCAGAGGGCATTCTTTTCTATGACAAACAGCTTGACATCGATCCCTACGAACGACTTCTGGTAATACTCCACGAACTGGGTCATTTGGAGTTGCATCCGCGCCTGCGCCGTAGTTGCTCGGTGCCGGAAACACTTGCCGGTTCGATGTACTTGAATGATGGTACGCCCTCGCTAGCGAGATATAACAGACGCGGCAGAGAAGAAACTGAGGCAAACAGCTTCGCGGTCGAATTTCTTTGTCCTTGCAATGAGCTGTTTGAAAAGTGGGAGAGTGAACCGAATAGTGGCAGTCCATCGTTAGCAAAAGCCTTAGGCTTGCCACTCCACTTAATTCAAGCTCAGTTGGCCGAGGCACTTTATGAAATTACGCTCGGCGGCGAGGCACCGGAGGAGAAGAAACCGGTAACACCCGATGCAAGTCAGCTCGAAGCTGCCAGGTATACCGCTGGCCCAGCGTTGGTCAACGCTGGTCCTGGCACAGGCAAGACGGCAACTTTGATAGCGAGGATCCAGTTCCTGATCGAAGATCTTCACGCTTCCCCAGAAACCATACTGGTACTGACTTTCAGCAACGACGCAGCCGAAGAGTTAATGGATCGTATTCAAAGGAAGTTCGGGTCTGAGATTGCTTCTCGAATAGAGGTTAATACGTTTCACGGTCTGGGAGTTTCGTTCATTCACCATCATGGCCATTTCCTCGACATTGATGAAGATGCGACCGTAATTGATGAAACAGGACAACAAGAACTGATTTCCAACTTGTTGGGAAACGTCGACTGCGAAAAGATCCTGAAGCTCTACGACCCTTCAGAAACGGCCGATGGAATAGGTCGGCACATTGGTTTTTTGAAGGACAGGGTTCGATTTCCCGAAGACCTTTCCGAAGAGCTTAAGAAATGGACACCATCAGCAGCAGAAATGGAACAGCACGAACGTGCGAAACAATTTCTTCAGCTCTTTCAAACATATGAGCTCGCAAAGAAAGACGGCAAACTGATCGACTTCGCAGATTTGATCGCCCTCCCCGTAAGAATTCTTGAGCAGCAGCCGACATTAGTTGAAGCGTATAGGACTAAGTATCGATGGATCATGGTCGATGAGTATCAGGACGTAAGCCGAAGTGTCTCGAAGCTGCTGCGCCTGCTTTGTGATGCTAAGACGAACCCGCCTTGGGTAGTTGGCGACACGCGACAAGCGATATACCAATTCCGAGGAGCGGCTCCTGAGAATGTTGATGAATTCGAAAGTGACTTTGGCGGTGCCAAGATGTTCTACCTCAACACGAACTACCGTTCGAGCGCCGAAGTCGTTAAGGCAGCTAATCAGATGGCGACGCTAATTGAGCAGCCGGACCGAACTAATGCCGTTTTCAGCGAACGCTGGAAACCAGGAGTCGAACATGTGGCTGTAGGGGACCCATCAGTGATAGTTGCGATCGCAGACTCCGACCAGTCAGAACAAGCAGGTATCGCAAATCAGGTCAAATTGTGGCTTGACGCCGATATTCCATTTCGTGACATCGCAGTGTTAGCCAGGCGCAATGTCGATGTTAGGAATATCGTTCTAACCCTAGGCGCCCAAGGAATTCGCGCAACTACAAACGGCTTGATTACTGCTGAAGGTGCGGCAGGAGATCTTGCAGCGGTTGTGACGTTTGTCAATCGCCCTCGGGCGTCTCTTCCTAGACTAGCATGCGCTTTAGGACTAGAGAGATTTGGGGCAACGACAACGAACGACGTAATAAAGGAACTCCTTAGCACAATCGACAAGGATGCCAACTTCGCTGACGGCGATTTCGGAGAAGGCGGAACGTTAGTCAACGACATCCGGCGTGCAATCAGTGCCATGAAAACCGCTACTTTCAGTGGTGATGCCTTCACAATGATGTGTATCTTCCTGTTCGATGGAAGCGATTACTTGCGAGCCGTTCTTAAGAAGGAAGTCGGTGCTTCTCGATCACTTATGCTCGATGAGATTGTGACCTCGCTATCGAGAGCGGCTGTTTATCGGTTTACACATTCCGGAAGCAAGCCTTGGAAATCCAGGAAGGCTTTTGGAGAATATTTCCGAGCTTCGTTGTGTTCTAGCACGCCGTGTCTTATTCCTCCACGTTCCACGTCTGACGCCGTGAGAGTAATGACGTGTCACGCATCAAAAGGGCTGGAGTTTCCGTGTGTTGCGGTCGCCGGCCAAACGCTTAGCCAGGTTTCCAATCAATATGATTGGTTGCCTCCCTCTTGGCAGCCTTTATCCGATACCGACGTGGCCCAATCAAATTCAGTATTTTTTGTCGGCGCAACTCGTGCGCAGCAAGCTCTTTTCGTTTCTTACGCCAGTACCGCGAGCGGCACTGAGCATTCACGGCAGCGAAGGATCGTACCGCTATTGCAACGATGGCAGTCGATACATGGAATTCCAATTATTCGATTGAATCCAATGCCGCCTCCAAGCGAGGCGATTGTCATGGGCCCCATTTGGGGCGGCTCACCTGCTCGTCCACTTTCCGCACGTTCACTCGATAAGGATTCTTGCGCCATAAGAACCTACCTAGATCAGTTTCTGAAAATTAATCCTCCGCTGGATTTCCGACCTCTTTACCCGATCTTCTTCTCGGTTGTGCGAAACGCTCTGAGAGCGATTCTAGAACTAGCTCATGAACAGCAAGGAAGGGTGAGTGCTGTCCAGGCGAAAGCCATTCTCGCCAAACTATGGCCCACTGATGAAGATATTGTCGATCACCCACACGCCAGGATTTATTCAAATCTAGCCGAACGTTATGTCTTGAATTTCGCCGAAGTATACGAGCCCGAGCCGAAGCTGGCTGAAGTTCTGAACCTGATAATTGACGGCAGTGAGAATAGTGCACCATTGAGTCTCGATCTGATAGCACATTATCGCGACGAGCGCGGCGTTCCTATCGCACTGAATTTCCGACCGGAGTCCATTGCTCAAGATGTTCGAAGCCAAGGTCTCCTTTGGGGTGGGCTGAAGCCGCCTCAGCGAGTTGGCTTTGTCATTCTCAGAGAGATCGAGCCCAACGTTCAACCGTTTGTCTTTTCGGGAGAAGACGGAACGGTACATTCCTATCAATGGACTAACAGACAGGCTGACTACAACAGAGAGTCTTCCCGTCTTACTAACCAGTTAAGAGAATTTGGACAAGGCGTCTTTAAGACAACACTGAAATCGCGTACATGCGATCGGTGTCCCGACAGGATTTCATGTCCCCATTGGATGGGTCTGTTGGAGAATGCTGGTTGAGAACTTTCTCAGCTGGTCTTACATCTTTCGTAATTGGAGGTCTGACGATGCTAAATGATAATCAATCATACGACTGTCCGCTTTGTGGTTCCTCACTAACACGCCGGGAGTATGAGAAGGTCTTGCACATTGACGACGCTCGTAAGAATGAGTTTGCTCAAGCTGAAGAGAAATTAGCTCGCGAACGGAATCAGTTGAAGAGCGAGCGAGAACGAATCGCAGCTGAGGAAACTGCGAAAGCTAAGAAGGCGGAGATCAAGCTTCGTAAAGAACTTGCTCAAGCTGAAGAGAAACTGGCTCGCGAACGGAATCAGTTGAAGAACGCACGAGAACGGATCGCAGCTGAGGAAACTGCGAAGGCTAAGAAGGCGGAGGTCAAGCTTCGTAAAGAATTAGAGGAGCTGCAGGCGAGTGCTAACCAGATGAAGGCCGCATTGGCGGAAAAGAGTTCGATGTCGACCCAAGAGAAGCGTCGCATTGAACGTGAGGCGGCTCGGAAGGTTCAAGCAACCTTTGCTCAACAATTTCGCAAAGAGGAGGAAAAACGTTTAAGGATTGAAGAGCGTCGTGACCGCGACGCTGAAATCTGGAAAAGAAAAATTGAGGAGCTGCAACGACGAGCGGAGTCGCGCGATCGTGTCCATTTTGGCCCGGAAGGCGAAGAGGAGCTTGAAAAACTCCTGCGAAGGCAGTTTCCCATGGACGATATTCAGCGAAAACGGCGCGGTGGCGATATAGTCCAGATGATTATTGAAGACCGCGAGCCTTGTGGTTGCATAGTCTATGAGTGCAAGAGAACAAATCAATGGCAGCCGGCCTTTGTTCGCCAACTGAAACGGGCGATGGAAGTTCAAGGAACGCGGTGTGGGCTCCTAGTATCTCGTGTTCTTCCCCCAAGCCAGTCGGGGATATGCATCGTCGATGGTGTCATAGTTGCGGCGCCACAGTTTGCGCATCATCTAGCGTCCATCTTGCGTGATGCGGTTGTGGAACTTTCCCGCGTTCAACTATCCGAACAGGGCAAAGCAGAAAAAACTCAGGAAGTATATCGCTATCTCCGCAGCGAGGAGTTCAAGAACGCCTTACAAGTAATCGATAGCAGAACGAAGGAATTGCGAGGCGAATTGGAAAGAGAAAAATCCAACCACGAAGGTTGTTGGACTCGGCGCGAGCAACACTACGCCGCGATCGCAAGACAGACCGCCGGAGTCACGACCCGCATCAATGAGATTCTTGCTTCGCTCCCCAGTCGGCGCCTTGCGCAGGTACATCGTTTAAGCAACTAAGATCCCTTTAAGGTCGAAAGGAAACGAACATCATGCCGAGAAAGTTTGAGCTCTATGATCCTCGGAACAATTACTATTATGGCAAGATCAAAGACAATGGAAACATTGAGTTGTACGACAGCGACAACGAGTATTACTACGGAAAAATGAAGCCCAATGGGAAGCTTGAATTTTATGACGGTAACAACAATTACTATTACGGAAAGGTAAAGCCAGGTAACAAACTCGAAGTGTATACGCCTGACGGCGAGTATTGGTACGGAAAAATCAAGTCATAGAGCATCAAGATTGCGAGTCTAGGGCAGGCATTAGGAAACCAGCTCGTTCAATCACGCGGCCATTCTTAACAAGACGCTTCGTCGCCTCCAGCGCTGCTCGTTCCACCTTGCCACCCGTTCTAGCGTACCCTAAAACGCGGGCAATCTCCGGGATAAGCTCATCCTTAGAGACGCCGCGGGTCAATCGAAGAACAAGAATCGCCGCTTCCTCCAGTTCTTCAGGAGGAACGTACTGGATTGGCCGTGATCCGTTACCGTTCGAGGCTCGGCGAACTTGTGGTTTTGAGCTCCCGGACGGCCATAGGAATTTGCCCTTCCGTAACATCCGGCCACTTCTCGTCATCGACGAAATTGCATTGCGAAGCGTGTGTTCAATAGTCGATCCCACACGCTGGAGCTTGTACATGCGAGCAACTCGCAGAATGAGCAAATCTTCGTGAACTGGTCCTTCATGAAGAACGACACGTAACACATCTTCCCGGACGGCGGAGTCCGCATAATAGTAGAAGTCTTCGGGGCGTCTTCGACTCGGTGGCGTTTCCGAATATGTGTCTACCAGTGCGGCATAAGGATCGGATTCGACTTCAACGGCGAGAACCGGGCCTGCCTCATCCTCCTCTTCGTGATTGCCGCTACCCCAAGGAGTTGGTGGCGGTGACCCCTTTGGCGGTTCGTTAGAGTCATCCGATTCATCACCTTTACGCCTTAGTCTCACCACCCGATCAAGTATTCGCTGAATTGATTCTCGTCGATTCCGAATCCAGTCGGTTGACCAAACACGGTGAATGTTCCAGCCGAGCCTCTCGAGAATCTCCTGCCGTAGCCTGTCGCGGTCGCGGGCTACAATGGCGCTATGATATGTTGCCCCATCACATTCGACTCCTAAGATATAGCGACCAGGTCGTTCAGGATCTCGTATGGCTAGGTCGATACGATAAGAAGACACACCCACTTGACGATCCACCTCCAGGCCCTTCTCGCGAAGTGCGTCATAAACGGCAACTTCAAAAGGAGATTCAGATTCTCCGCCTGACCCCATACTCTCGGAAGACAGTCGACCGTCTTTCGCAAAGTGCAGATATCGCTTTAGAATCTTTGGCCCGGAAGTCGTGACGCGGCTTTCATCGATATCGTGCGCCAGAATTGATGTCACCAAAATTGTCTGCCACCGTGCTCTACTGACAGCGACGTTCAGGCGACGTTGCCCACCAGAAGTGTTGATTGGGCCGAAGTTCAGTGACAGTACTCCGGAGCTGTCTTTGCCGTATCCGATAGAAATAATGATTGTGTCGCGCTCATCTCCTTGTACATTTTCCAGCGGCTTCACATCAAACGGCTCTTTGCCGTGCGGCTGCAGCAGTAGCTCCAAGTCTGGTCGCTCATTCCTGAGTTTAGCGACCTCATCCTCGATCGCCTCCTTCTGTGCGGTACTCAGCGCGACAACCAGGAGGGACCGACTTGCTCCCCACTCGTCTAAGTGCTTTGCTACTAACTCGACGACTCGCTGCGCCTCTATTCGGTTGGTGCGTGAGCGTCCGCGGTCATAAACACCCTCCCGGACATATTCAAGTTTCACGCCCATATGATCAGGCGCGGGATTTACAGGCGCGGGAAAAGTAATCAGCGAGTTGTCGTAGAACTCCGCGTTTGAAAACGCGATCAGGCTTTCATGCCTACTTCGATAGTGCCAGTTCAGCGGACAGGGCTGCATTCCAGCAGCGTCGCAGTCTTCTAACAAGCTCTCAAGTACTTCGACGTCCGCTTCCTCATATTCATCACTTCCATCATCCAACGATCGTTCAAAGAAGCGACTGGGTGGCAACTGTTTCGTATCGCCAGCCACGATTACTTGTTTGCAGCGGAGCAATGCTCCAATCGCCTCCTCAGAGGGTATTTGAGAAGCCTCATCAAAGATCAGAACGTCGAATTGAACTGAATCCTTCGGCAGGAACGTAGCGACCGAGAGTGGGCTCATTAACAAACACGGCGCTAAACCAACCACGATCTCACCACACTCCTTAAAGAGCTTACGCAGGGGCGCATGCCGGCGCTGCTTCGCCAGTTCTCTGCGGAGAAAGCCCAATTGTCCGACCGAGGGTCCTTGGAGTTTTGGCTGACGCTCCACCACCGCTGCCTTTACCAATTCGGCATACGCCTGCATCAAGTCACGGTCCAACTTTTTGAATCGGAGAATGAGATCTTCGTGATCACGCCAGTTGAAGTCACGCAACAAAGGTAATTGCTCATAGACCGCGTCCAATTGGAGGGTAAGAATTCGTTTGCGAAGGCACAGTTCCAGATTTTCAGCCGGGATCTTCTTCTCAAGAGCCATCCCAACGAATTCGGCCAGACCATTCCGCTCGCATTCATGGCGAAGGCTCTGGAATTGAATCCACTCGCTCATGGAACCAATACTTTCGATTTTCTTTTGCAGCCAATTCAAGAGAGACCAAAGTTCACACGAATCTATTCTTGAATCATCGAGCCGAGCGCTCTCCAGATCGAAAGTCCGCATGATGTATCGCTCTCCGCTGTTGATTCTTTCAACCAGAGGAGTCAGTTGAGGAATTAACGTTGCGGTGCTTTGAACACTTTGGGCGACGCACGCGGCGTCGAGAACATCTGTGCCGGAAAACTTACCGGAAACGCAATCGAGAAATCGCCTAGTCCAATCCAATGCGGAGATGACCGCGTCCCACGACGTATCTATGCCGCTAAACAAGGAGCCATAACGTTCGACTAGCGTAGACTTTGACTCTTCAATGGTGTCTTCCAGGTGTTGGATTTCGCGCGCCGACTGCGCGTCGGCTGATATTTGAGCAGGCGACCGCTGAATATCTGAGCGCAGCACGGATGTCATTGAGGCAAGACCGGTATTGAAAGCCTCCAAATCTTGACGGCCAACGCGAAAACCCTCTCGCAGTCCGTTGATACTCGCGTCGCCTCCCTCGCTCAGCCCGGTAAGACTTGAAATGACAATGTACCGCCCCAGTTCATTCAATAACTCGCTTATGAGGGTCTCTTCCTTCCGAATCAATTCGCTCAATCTGGCAAAGCGCTGCACCGCCACACCGCCGGAAAGACAAGCCTGAACAAGTTTTTCGGGTAGAGCGGTACCCCGGTAGAACTCCAGCAATGCCTGCATGTGTTCAAGCCGACGGCCAATGTCCGACCAATCTGTCTCGATGCCTTTGAAGTGATAGCCAAATACGGCTTTGTGGTAATCGTTATGCTGTTCAAACCAATCTTGGATGTCCTGCGCCTCTGCTCCAAGATCGATCAGCCGGAGAGCATCTAGATAAGCCAATCTAGTCTTCTTATGACGCGTCGAACGAATTGCTTTCACGGAGCGACGGTAGTCACCGGAAAGAAATCTGAGAAAGCCTGAATAGCGCTCGCGGAATTCAGTCCTCCAGGATTGAAGCGGTAACTTCAGGAAATGGTCCGTCGAGTCTTGAAGCAGGGCATCGCGCAATTCCTGCAACCTCGTCTGCTTCTTCGCTGCCTCCTTGCCTTGTTGAACGATTGTTTGGAGCTCAACCGAATCAAACCAATCTTTCGTTGGGCGAAGATCACTCCCAACAATCGCGGCAATATCAGCGAGGCGGGAGCAGCTTGTTCTCCGCTCAGGCACATCCTCACCGATCATCGCAGCCAGCTCACTACCGACATTTTGCAAGCGTGAGAGTGCTTCTAAAGTGTCGTCGAGCAGCTTAGACAGTGTTGGAGCGCTCCGTGCGAGCGAATCGTGAAGCTGGTCACCCTTGACGCTCAACAATATTCGGCCAGTCGACTGGACTAGGTCATTTTCGATGACGGTACAGTCTTGAGCGAACAGTTTCACCGAGTAGAGTTTCAATAACTCCTGCTTCAATCTGTGGTGACGCTCTTGTTGCCGAGCGAGCACTGAAGCCTCATCTCTCAACTCGTCTAGGGAAGCATCGCCGAGCCAGGATCGAGGCGGACATGGAGAAATGGAAAAGACCTTGGCCACTTCAAGTAATTCGCGCAACACTTCAAGTGAGTTGGGTGCCGCGACCCTCATGGTTTGGGCCATTTGGCTGGAAATAGGAATCGCCGCGCCAACCGACTCAACAAGCAATTCCAACTCTGCCTCCATCTCGGCTTGAGATTCCAAAGACCAAGTCAGAATCGCACAACCAAACCACGGATGTTCGAAGTAATGCAGCAGCATCCCTGGCATTTGTGCGAGTCGTCGCGCTTGACGAAGGAGCGCTTGTTCGCCGTCACTGTCGATTGTGGCAATCGGAAGGGCTATCTTTGCTGCGACTTCTGGCAGTTGAGCAAGTTGGGCTAACTCACCATGGAGATCAAAGGCAGAACGTCCGTTGATTATGGTTTGGTGCAGAGTGCGCACATAGCCGTTGAGCTCTTGGCGTAATAACAGGAGACGATCAAAATTCATCCGAGCTTGGCGTTGTGTAGTAGGAGCAGACGTCAGTGCGGCACGTCCGATACGCTGCAACACATCCAGCTTTTTGGCTTTGTCACTGTGAAGCTCAAGACAGAACGGCGATATTCCAACATCTTCTAGGCGTTTATGTACTACCGATAACGCAGCCATTTTCTCGCTGACGAAAAGGACTCGCTTACCTTCTAGCAGGAACTGCGAAATGAGATTTGTAATCGTTTGGCTTTTGCCGGTACCTGGTGGGCCCTGAATAATAATGTCTTGTCCCGCACGAGCTCGGAGTACTGCTTCCATCTGGGTCGAATCGGCGTCTAAAACTGTGAACACTTGCGATGGTGGTATTTCGTCAAATGAAGTCGTCGGCTCTATGTCTGGCGGCAGGCTGAATTCTCCAAAACCACTCACAGCAACCACGAGTGGATTATTAGCAGCATCCAAACAATGCGCTTCCAGATCCTTGTACATGGCGAGCTTCTTGAAATGGAATTGCGCAAGCCAAGCTTCATGTAACACGCGCCATCCCTTCGACCGCACGCGTTGCTCCACCGACACAAGAAACCTTCTCAAAGAATCGTCTGTTGGATCTGAATCGAAATCAGGAAGAGAGAGATCAAAATCCTGTTTCAGCATGTACGCGAGAGTTGGGTTGACTTCGAAGTCCTCATCGAAAGGACTCATTACATATGGACTCAACCGATTCTCTCGTTCAAGTTCTACAGGGACAAGAAGAAGGGGGGCCTTATAGATGCCCGAGTCGTTAAGTGCTCGCCACTCGAGTATTCCCAGCGCAAGATAAAGAGTGTTGACACCACGCTCTTCCTTGCTAGTACGGCCTAGTCCTTCGAGTCTGTACAGACTCTTGTCAAGATCGGGTGGCGACTTGGATGTTTCCAAATCGCCTGCCTTAACTTTGTATCTTGGAGACTTGGGATCGCTTGACGCTTGCTCATCAAAAAGGCCCGGTTTTTCTTCGCCTTCGAATAGTGGAAACTTCAGAGATCGCTCTGCAATCACGAGTCGTTGGAAAAGCTCGTCAGGGTCAGGCTCAGTGATTTGAACCGTTGAGACTTTCGTCGCGCGAAAACTAATCAGACGGTTACCGGCACCGATATCAAGCAGCCGCTCTTTCCATCGGTTGTACTTCGCCTCGAACTTTTCGCTGAGTGATTGAGCCATGATGAGAACCGAAGATCAAAGAGGAACGTGCCCATCTGGTCGAAGGGAGAGCATGATACCGAACTTGTGTGCAGCCCGCAAACATCTCACCTATCATCGAGTCGCGAAGTTACATCTTACAAATCTATTCTTCAACCCTCCTAATAGCGTGACGCCATTGCTCGCACACTCCAGCTATCTGACGGTTCGTCCGATAACGGCGCATTGATGCCCTAGTCACTCATACGCCAAATGAGCGAGGCAAACTCAACTCAAAGCCCGAAGCCGGTCCGTGACTTAGCTGAGCTTCGGGTTTTCTTTTCTGTTTCAGTTGTTCAAGCATTTTGTCCGCTCGTTTCTGCGCCCCTTGCAACGTTCGGACTAACTAATGGGCCCCGGTGCAGCATGCTCATCAAGTCCCAAACTTTCGAATCGCCTGGCGTGTCGTTTAGATTCCACGAGTACGACTGAAACAGCTTCAATAAGTAACTCTTCGTCAGGCGACCATGCATGCCGACAAGGAGGCGGCAGCAGTTTCCCTCACCGCCTGGGCCAGCGTTCGATGAATGAGTCGATTTGCTTCCATCCACGAAGATTGAAGTAGCCGACAGAGAAGTCCGCGCGGTCGGAAACTTCGAGAGTTTCACGCAGCGTTGGCAGAAGCTGCTTGTCAATGTTGTCGAAGATTCTTGGCATTAGCTAGTTCGCCGGACGAAGCTGATAGCTTCGCTGGTCATCTTGAGCCCGATTAGGATTCCTACTTTTTCGGATTTCCCTCAATAGCTGGATATCGCTTATGAAGGCTTTGTAGGAAGGTTCTGCGCGTCATCCGAGCTGAGATCGTCAAGTGCGTCACTGAGCCGACGCTGTTCCTCCGTGGGAAGCTTGGTCACTTCTTCAAGTATTTGCCATCGTTGCCATGGTGAACGCTCGAATTTCCGTTCAGTTTAGCACCTCCCGGGCAACTCCGCGCAAAAGGAAAGTGATCGTTATATTTATCACCGACGAAGGCACCTTCTTTGTTTTGAAATTCCCACAGCAGCTCACCAACACTAACCACCAGCAAGTTCTCCGGCGCCGCAGAAAAACGCCCCTGCGACTGCCGTCGAACATTAGGGACTCCGGCGAGGACAAAGCGCACCGCCTCTGTCTAGGACGGTCATCCGATAACAGCGGATTACGTCCTCCAAAAGCCCGCGCCCAGGAAAGGCGCCCGGACGTAATCTCTGTTATCGAGACGCCTCGCCTTTAATCTATTCTCCCCGTTGCGCCTCCGCTTCGCTCGCCCGCTCGGGCGCGCCTCGCAGTGCTCACTTCGCTAACGCCCCCGCTGGGGGCTGGCGCTAGGTTGTGAAAGTATGCGACAGCGTTAGAACATACTGACGCGGCTGTCTGGCCATTTGGGGCACCTGCGGGCCACACCTCGATCCGGCATTTTGGAGGAGGTGCATTCAAGTTTGAAGTGCAACTTTGAGATTAGTGGTTAAGAGGCCAGCTGCGGTTAGGAAAACGCTCGACCATTTCATAGCGGAGTCCGGGTGACTCCGTTTCGGACCTGATCGGAATGGTCCTAACTCCGGCGTACGGCCACGCCGCGGATCTAGCAGCAGAGGCAGCAACGATAAGCGCCTCACCTTTTCTTAGGGATCAAACGCCAAGTGAGTTTGCCGCCGGAGTAGCCTTCGCTGCGGAGGCCGTCAAGGGTCTTCGCTACGCTCCGATAAACTCCGCGAACTATAAAATAGTTCGCTGCGCCCTTGACTGCCTTCCTCGCTACGGCTGGGAGGGTATATAAGAGCTGCTAACGCAGCTCAGAAACCTTGGGTTTCTAATCTTTACGCACCTGTTGTTCGAAGTCGGTTGGCATACCGAAAACATCTATCGGCGGAACCGTTAGACTCGATCGACGCTTAGCATCTTTCGTCCGGATTCGATTTGCATGCTTGGGAACCACCCTCACTGGTTTAGCCCACGCGTAGCTGCGCGCATGTTGCTCCGTCAAACCAAGCTCCCGCAAGTGCCTAAAGCCTTCATGTCCGCCGAACTCTGCGTACAGAAGCCTGGAGCACTTACCTAATATGTTGACGGTACAAACTCTTCCCGTAATGCGGGCTGTAGCACTTTCGATCATCTGACGGAAATAAGCGTCGCTAACGGGTCCGCCGCGAAGGCTTCGGCTGGTTCCAACAAACAGATATGGGTTAATTGGATCACGTAGTTTCTGATTGCGCTCTCGCATGAATCGCCCAACCAAGTCTCGTAGCCACGGCTCGTCTGCCGGCTCCAGCCGAAGAATCGCTCCAGTGCGACCCCGAGACTGTCTGCCTCTCGAAAATTCCCGCGGCTGCCACTCGAGGCTGAGAACATCTGCCAACGACTCACGCGATTCCGCGCCGAGTGCGATAGGCCGACACTGCGAAGGAATTCGTACAGTCCGGAGTTCCCACACGTAGAAAGCATGATTGAGAAGAAGATAGAGCAGCATGGCCTCTTCGGCCGGCATATTCGGGTCTTCTATGGCCTTCCAGAGGGCATCGATCACTTCCCAATCATAATACTGGATGGTCAGCGGGTATTTTCTCGTTCGCCTCCCTCGCTGCTTCCTCCTCTTCCTTCTCTGGGCTGGCGGCGCAGGATTTACTTCGATCCCTTCTTCCACGTCCTTGAGCCAACCAAAGAAGATGCGGAGCCTGGCGCGGTACTCGTATACCGAACGCTCTACGCAACGGATCACCTTTTCGTAGGAGTGGAGCGCGCCGCACTCCGAATGTTCGCAGGCGGCCGGTGGAGCCTCGCCTCTGGCGGTTACGTTCTTCGTGAAGGAGCAGTGTCGGCACTTCCATTTCAGTCCGAGTGTATGTAGGTATTCTTCGACATGCGCGGCTTCAACTGTACCAAGCGACGTCAATCCTCGTGTGGCGCACCACTTCCCGAAGCGAAGCAAGGTGCGGAAGTGATTGAGGCTGGCTCTAGGTGTGTTCCTTCGCTCGGTGCGAACCCAAAGATCGTATTTCTCAGAGACTGCGATGACGTCCGCTTCCATGGAAGAAATGGGAATAAGTGGTGTGCTCTCTCGCTCGCGCTCCTCCACGTCCTCGTCATTCGCCGGCTCTAACAGGAGTTCGCCAAGTTGCTCAAGACATGAGCGCACGTGCGCGTACCTCTTGCCCAGCAACGTGGCCCTTAATTCACGGATGCTTTCCCATGTTAGGGGGCCGTCGAATTGATGGCTTTGCAGGAAGACACCGAACTCATGGAAGCGGTTCCAAGTCCTCTCATTGACCGTTGCCCAGTTGATTAACCCAGCGAGGTGAAGGAACAGAGTTAGGTTGTACTCGTTCGTTATTATCACTGTTTCGAGGTAGCGTTGCAGTCTTTTCGGCGCGTGACGGTTCAGGTTGCAGCGACGACAAATCTTGTCTTTCCGATGTACGTACGGCTTGTCCTTTCCGCAGCGTGAACATCTGCCCTCGCCACAATTCACTATGCGTTGGCAATCCTGGCAGTAAGCTCCATAGGGTTTCGCGACCGGTTTTCTCCGCCTGCATCTGGCACACTCTATCTTCGCAAGTAGTATCGCTCTCCTAACGCAAAGGGGCAGAAGCCAGCGCCCTCTTTCACGAACCGCTTCTCTTTGCCGCATCCACCGCAGGTGGCCTTCGGCTCCTTCCTGTGGCAGACCTCGCAAATCATCTCCCCGAGCAGCACGGTCTTTCGCCGCTGGCGACAGCGCATGCACTTCACCACGGGCCGCTTTCCAGTATGTGACTGACTCAAATTGTTACTCCTTAGGATTACAATCTGTCTTTGTAGAGCGTTCTTGGGTCGGTGAATGTAGCCCGCAAGGACTTTGGCTTTCCCGTGCTCTGACCTTGAATAGTTTCATCTGGCGGCTTCACATATTCGTCGACGGGCTCGACGACTCTAGGTTCGTATAACGGTGAGGGCTTCTTACTTTCTAACCTGTCTTTCGCCCACTGCCGTGCTCTAGCAGGATTCGGAATGAAAACGTAGAACGCGTCCGAACGGCAGTTGAAAACGTCGCACAGCAGTTGAATCATTTCTCCGCGCGGGGCAGGTGGCTGGCTTCTTAGTAGCGCCCTTAAAGTCTGTACCGTCACGATCACTCCTACGGACTCCTCGATGAATGCCTGAAGCTGAACAGCCGTAGCGATCTGATGGGTCTCTTTCGCATATGCTTTAAGGTCCCACACGACGGTATCCATTCCTCTACCTGTTGTAGACCATCGCTCTGAAACCCGTCCTGCCGGGCCTTGGTCCACGGGCTTGCTTCATTGACACCAATCTCGTCTTGCCTCTGGATCTGATATAGAGACACGTCGACGAGGGGCTGACGTGTCCGAGTAACTCCATCAATTCCCAGAGCTGATTGGGATTTGCCTCAATGTAATTAGTCGCGAAACTTGCGCGCAGGTCGTGAAGCGTCAGCTGCGGCGGAAGGTTCACACCAGCCTTGCGAGCGACCTTTATGAACCGTGAGAACGTGTCTTGTAGCGTAGAGTAAGACAGTCTTTCGCCCCTCAGAGTCAGGAACAGCGCCGGATCAACCAAATGGTTGCGGAAGCGCGGTCGCACTTCCCGCTCGTATTGCATCAATGTGATCAGTGCCGGATCCGTCAGGGGCATCAACCGCGTCTGCGGGCCTGATGAGTTGCACCCCTTGCCGTAGCGTGTCTGTATCACTCTTTTGTTATAGAAGATGTCCCTATCCTCACCGAGGGCGTCGAGATTGAGGATTTCAATGGAGCGCATGCCGGTCTCGGTAATCAGCATCACGATCGTATAGAGCCGTCCTACCGTGGAATTCCTATTCGTCAGGCCGGGATAAACTTCCCGCAGGAAGACCAGCAGCTCCAAAATCTGCTCCGGCGTCAGGAAAAATCTTTCGGCGCGCAAGATATCCCGGCTATGGAGTGGGTATTCGACCCCCGTGAATGGGTTTTCTATTGGGCCGTATCTGGATGAGATTGTTTGCAGCCCCTCAATAAACGGGGACTCAAGTGTGCTGATGAACAGGCGTTCGAGCTGCGTGGCATAAGCTCTCACCGTCGTAGGCCGCAGACAAACTTTGTTGTCGTCATCGACGGCGCTGAGCGTCAGCAGGAATTCTTTGATACGCTGGCGCCCTTCGAAAGGCTTCATGGCTTCCCAAGCGTAGAGTTGATGTTCACCGCTCTCGTCCCGCACCCGGATCTTTTCAAACCAGCGCTGGATGAACCAACAGGCGCCGTCTATTGTTCTTTGGCTTAATCCACGAGTGATGAAGGTGTCAAAGTAGTTCTGCAGAATTTGCTTATGATCCTTCAGCATCTCTTGCTGTGATCGTTGTGGAGTGGCGACTGTGACAGGATCTAAATGAGACATTGAGATATCTTCCTTTCGGTCAATTGCATTAATCAAAAAGCCGGGCTCTGTCCTCTAATGGAGGAGCTCAACCATCTATTTCTCAACTTTGGCCCCTAAGCAAAAAGGCAAGATTGTTGTTCACTGGGCCAGCAGGTGATGGGAGTAACGAACGAGCGTCAAATGCGGCTTAGTCTGCACGTGCGGTGACCACGGTCGGACCCTCGATTCAGAGCAGCGACGGATGTAACGAAAGAAGATCTTTCGGGCGAACGAAATCCTTTCCCCAAAAACTCACAAATAGCTGGAATGTACCGTACTACGTGAATTGTGCTGGCCCGGCCATCTTTTCCAACACCAATTGTTCCAATATAAGTTTTGCCTTGCACACCACTCCCTTAACAAAGAGTGTGCCACCAAATTCCATTGATCAATCGTAGCGAGGCGATGCAGATCGTAAACTGAGAAATGATTCTGATTTACTCTGATTAAGAAATTTTGTCTGGCGAGTAACGAGCATTTTCCAACAGGGTACTAAGCGCGGAAAACCGAAAGGATACTTTCCAGTGTAAAGAAAAGTTACCGGTATTTGAGGTCGCAGACTTAGCTCAGGCCCGGTAAATTGCCCCGACAGCTTCATCGAAATCTTGTACGGCAATTGCAGGAAACGAGAACGGCGGCAGGCAGCACAGCGAACCTTGAGAACTCACGTTGTTCGCGTTCGGGTCCTTCACTAGAATGAGTAAAGTAGGAGATGACGCAATGGAAACCAGCTACGTCATGGAGGTTGATGGCGCTTATCAGATCACTGGCAGTCGTGTCTCGCTTGATTCAGTTGTCTATGATTTTCTGAGCGGCCTATCTCCGGAGAGTATCGCCGATAACTATGACACCCTGACGCTTGAGCAGGTTTACGGCGCGATTACCCATTATCTCGCTCACCGCACCGAAGTCGACGCCCACCTGCGGCGAAACCATGCCAAGTTTGACGACCTGCGAATCCAAGCACGTGCAGCTCACCCGCTCTTGTATCAGAAGCTCGAAGAAGTACCAGAGCTTCGGTCTTGAAGGTTCGGTTTCCAGCAGACGCCGATCTGCGCTTGCAGATGTCTTGAGTGTCCGCAAGCGAGGAAGGACCTGTTCGCAAGCGCCGACACCTCTCTTGTCTCTGGTGGCCATCTTTGATTCGTGGCGTTAGCTACTCAGCCTCAAAATCGGAGACTTTCCTCGCATGGCGGCGAACGGAGACACCCACCCCGTCTCTGACAGATCCACCGGCTCTCCAGAATTCCGCCCTCTGCCGAAAGGCAATAACAACCATTAGGTCACAGAGCTTTCTGAGACCGCCTTCCCAGCTACCGCTAACTACTGTTGATGTTTTTTCACCCTGCCGCCGTCTTGCTTGGCCTTGGGAACGCCAACACCAGTGAGAGAACATCCGTATTCGCAACCGAATTTCCCGAAGTAGTCTTCGCGCACGGAGTTTGCATTAAGCGCCCTCACGCCTGGCGCGATCGATCCGCTTGGCCGTCTTGAACACACCATCACGAGGACTCGATAACGGTCCTTCGAAAAGGAGCCGAGTCCGCAACAGAGGAACGCGCGAAGGTCTCACTAGTTGCCGACACGACGGCCAAAAACACCAAGCGGTGATTAGTTTGTCGCTCTGGCTCCACCGTTGCGCGGAGCATGGTGAGAAATTCTCGGTCTGATTAGACCAAATGAGCTGTTCCGTTCAGGCGTATTTTCAAAGCCGTCTTCAGAAGTAGAAAGTGAGTATCATGAGCAGCGAAATCGAAGAGATACTGGACAAGAGGCAGCTCTCCGAGATGCTTCAAGTTTCAGAGCGCACGGTTGAAAGGTGGATCACTGAATCTCGAATACCGTACATCCGCCTGCCCAAACGTGGCGCCTGGTCCGAGACACGCTTTCTGAAATCCACAATATTACTGTGGCTTAAAAGGAGCGAGCACAAGGCTTCTAACAAACTTCTGAAGGAGGTAGAACATGAAGAAGGCTGAAAAGCTTCCGCAAGGCGTCTTCTGGAGAGGGAACGTCATGTGGATACGTTACCAGAACGAACACGGCAAGACCGTCAAAGAAACCACCGGACAATGCACTGTCAAAGTCGCGCAACAGATTTACCAAAAGCGAAAAACAGAAGTCGCGATGGCGATCAACTTTCCCTCCAGGGCGTTCATGAGAGTTTCTTTCAAGGAACTCTTCGACTACTGGTGGGAGAACCACGCGAAGAACAAACCGAGCAAGTTCGAATACTTGACGCCGCGCCTGGATGGAATCTTCAAACTGAAGGCCAGACATATCAGTTCCGATGTGGTGCGGGAATTCTTGAATCGTTTGAGAGACGAAGAGAAATTGTCGGGGTCGAGCGTCAACCATTACCGCACCATTCTCAACTCTGTTTTCAACTACGCAATCAGAAACAAGAAGTATGACGAGAATCCGGTCAAGGCGGTCTCGACCTTCTCCGAGCCGTCTGGCCGCGATCGTTTCACGACAGCCGAGGAGATTTTGCGGTTCTTTCAGGAGTGCGACAAGCAAGAGGACACAGAACTGAAGGTGTTTGTAACGATCGCCGCGACTACAGGGCTCAGGAAGGGTTCGATCCTTCCGCGAAAGTACACTGAGGTATTCCTGGCCGAAAAGATTCCTTACATCTACGTAGGAAAAACCAAGAACGGAGATCCGATCAAGATACCTTTGGCCGGGATTGCGGTAGAAGGGATCATGAGTCTTCCGAGCTATGGAAACGACGATTACCTTTTTCCAGCTAAGCCGAATGTTCGGTTTAAATTCAAGGAGGATTTCAAGAAGCCCCACGCCTGGGATCTAGGAAAGAGGTTCAGGAGGGTTTGTAAGCTGGCCGGAATCATCGGTCTGAGAATTCACGACCTCAGGCACTTTGCCACCACCGTACTCTTCATGGATGCAATTCCGGATGCGATGATCGCCAAAATGACGGGGCACAAGAGCAGGGAGCTGCAGAAGTATCAACATCTGAGCCCAGAGTTCAAAAGACAGACAGTAGAAAAAATAGCTCAGAAACTCACTGGCACACCTACTGGCACAGTGTCTGTTTCTGAGCTAATTCAGTAGCCCTTAAAGGCGCTAACTTATTGATAGAACTGGCGGAGCCGACGGGACTCGAACCCGCGACCTCCGACGTGACAGGCCGGCGTTCTAACCAACTGAACTACGACTCCGCATTCAAACCCAAGATAGCAGATATCAGAGGTCATATGTCAGTCAAAACCCAACATCTGATCTCTGACGTCTGACTTCGGACATCTGGTTTTGGTGGGCGCGGAGGGACTCGAACCCCCAACCTCTTCCTTGTAAGGGAAGCCGTCTACCATTGACATACGTGCCCGTTTCAAAAATCAGTGCACTGCCGCTGCGCGTCGAATGGTGATCGTAGGGAAAGCATCGATAGCTGTCAAGGAAAGGTTTTCGACAATTCGTAATTCAGGGATGTTCACCCCGTTCGGGGTGACATGTTTATAGATCGACCAGCAGCAATAACGTCCCCCAACTCCGTTCGGAGGGGCGGAATTCAGGTGGAACTTGACCACTCCCGAAACCTTCCGCTCCTCCGAACGGAGTTGGGTATTGGGCGTTTGCGTTCCCGGCTATAAATATCTCACTCCTAACGGAGTGAAACCCTCGGTAGAACTGCGACACTTCCAGCCCACGACCTTCGCGAAGCAAACACCCGACTAAAGTCGGTACTCTATACACCGGTCGCTCGAAGGGCTTTGGCTTGCCGGAGATTTGCGATTATTATTTAGACAGCCCCAGCACTTATTCAGGTCGGAATCATGCGCGGAGAACGAATCGCAGTCAGATTGTTGGGTTGTTTCGTCTTCGCGGGGCTGTCTTTCGCTTCCCTGGTCGCCGCCAACCAC
>WNFR01002989.1_pt1 | contig 21027 bp, 22 predicted proteins | sample 5400221 | NCBI WGS metagenome assembly WNFR01 (sample SAMN13153357, study PRJNA577476) | soil metagenome | isolation source: 40 cm soil under Madrone tree | place: USA:California | collected 2016-06-14 | reverse complement strand
CTTGGGCAGGCCTCGCGCGTAAGTTCTCGCGGCCCTTGATTATCTCACCACATAGTGGCCATGAACCCAGACTCTTTGACCATGGCGCCTTGCCCAATGTCCCGGCCTCCAGACGTAATACGTGCGGCCCACGTAATAACCACCGCCGCGATTGTAGTACGGCCGATCGCCAATCTCGACTGTGACACCGCCTGGGTTGCCATAGCCAGGGTAACCGGCATAACCGGGTCCGTATGGACCATTACTCGCGTAACCGGGTCCGTATGGGCCAGGACCCGCGTAGCCGGGTCCGTACCCCGGACCACCATAATAATCAGTGCATCCGCCTGCACCGATAATCACAGAAAGGAGAAGGAGCAGGAGAATCGGCCATTTTGGTCTGGTTTTCGTGCCATTCCCGACGGAGACCGCTTTCGCTTCCACGTAAGCGTGATCAACAATGTTCATCTTCATATATAATAATATACGGATCAGACGAAGCTTCACGCGTCTGAATTCGCGAACTTCTGGATGGTGCGACGGCATTTGAGCACGTGTCGATCGACGCGAGATGTCGATCTTGCCCGCCTCACGACTGCGCTTCCGCCTTCGCCAAGCGTATGGCGGGGGCGAGCAGGACGAGCCTTAGCGATCGGCGAAGATCGGGGTGGCGGAACTGCCCGCCGCGTCCAAGGCCAGACCGTGATCGTTGCGCCGGAGCGATCCTAAAATCTGGGCGACGTTTTGCGACGCGGCAGCGGAATGAAAACGCACCAATCCAACCGTGGTGTGTTTTCCAAAGACCGTGATCATGATGGTGTCGTCATCAACCGAATTCATGAACATGTGGCTGCCGTTGCCTTGATGGTAGAGCGCGTTGAATTCGATTTCGCCAATGCGGCGCGCCAGTTCCCTGGTGGCAGCAAATGAACCGGCTGCAAGCGCGGCAATGACGGTGACGTCCATTACGCTCATATCGCCAAATTGCGAGATGACGTTGCCGCCGCGATCGATTACGACCGTCAATTCCGCCTCTGCTTTTTTCAAGAAGTCCCCGAGCGCGCCGTCGAGCATGGCGACGTCTTCAATTGTCAGGACTGGAATCGAATTCATACGGGAATGCTCTGGCTCTGCGGCAGCGGCGGTTCTAGCGGGATGGCCACTGACGGCGCTGTTGTTTGCGGCACATCGTTTTGCTTGCTGAATTTGTGGAGCAGTATTTGGGAGACGGCGTTGAGCGCGGCGAAAACGTTTTGTCCCGTCCTGGAATTGACTTCGAAACTCTGGAGACGCTTTTTTCCGTTGTTCAACGCGTATTCCATGTAGCTAACGGGCGCGATGTTGGGCAGATCGCGTTTGTTATATTCAAGCACACACGGCAGATCGTTGATCGAGATGTTCTGTCGGGCCAGATTGTCCGCGAGGTCTTTGAAACTCTCGACGTTCTCCTCCATTTTCTCCCACTGTGAATCGGCGACAAACACAATCCCATCGACACTGCGCAGAACGAGCTGGCGGGTGGCGTTGTAAATCACCTGGCCGGGAACGGTGTAGAGCTGGAACTTGGTGGTAAAGCCCTTGATGACGACGGCCTTGAGCGGCAAAAAGTCGAAAAAAAGCGTGCGATCCGAGGCGGTGGCAAGGGAGATGAGATCGCCCCGGTTTTGCGGATCAATCCGCTGATGGATGTAAGCGAGATTGGTGGTCTTGCCGCAAAGTGCGGGGCCATAATACACGATCTTAAATTGGATCTCGCGGCTCGCGTAATTAATGATCGACATGAGCGGGCTCTGGTTGCGAGTAAATCCGTGAAAGTTTCTCCACCATCGTGACAAGCTGGTTGCGGCTCTCGGACGGGAGTTCGTCGCCGGCATGCAAAGCCGCCAAACAAATGTTGCCATGCATGAAAAACGTGACCGCCGATTTTTCGGCATGCAATGTCACGGCCCGGAGCGAACCGAGCCTGACGCCGACCATGTGCTTGTCGATCTTTTGCAGAATTGAAGGCGCAACCGCGCACAAACCCTCGGCCGCGAGTTCCGCAGGCAGATTCCCGGCGAGACTTAAACCATCGGCAAACGTAATTGCGCAAGCTGCCACGCCGGGAAGGGCATGGGCGCGGAGAACAACGCTCCTGGCGTCGAGTGTTTCCTCTTTCGCCGAGGATGTGGCGGGCAGGGTCTCGCCCTGCTTGTTGATCTTTGCTTCGACAGGCCTGGCACCGGTCTGAAAGCGTTTGGCATCTTCATCGGCTTTGATTGAGAACGGGGTCTCAATTGTTTCTTGCAAGACAACTTCTTCCTGATCGTCGCGCATCCGCAAAGCAGTCGCGGGCAAGTTCTTCAAAATCTCCTGCAACGGCAGTGACACTGGCGTTTCCAGAGGATCGACATTGAGAAGTTCGCGATAAATCTCGGGCATTGCATTTTGCAAAACCTTCGGAGAAACGACCACTCGTCCGCTCGCCAGTTGAGGCTCAATTAAAGACAGGGGAAATTCTACGCGAACATCTTCCGGGACCGCCGACGGACCTCCATTCAACTGAAATGCCGGCACCTCTTTCAGAACCGCGGTCAGGACCAACGCGATTTTCGTGTCGAATTCTTTTACCGGTGCAAATTCGGCTGGTAAGCCGGTTTGTGGCTGCTGCTCGTCAGGGAAGCAGATAACCTGCGGGCTAATGTCGTTGCAGGGCGCGGTAACCTTGAAACGAATTCGCGCGCGCGCCTGCGCCTCGGGTAAAACAGTTGGAACGGGCGGCCCGCCCAGGGCTGGAACGCTCTCAGAAGCGGGCGCACCCGTTCCGTTCGATGGAAGGTGAAAAGGAATTTTAGGGGGAGCAGCTGATGTGCTTGTGCGGAAACGCTCCGTGTCTTCGCGAGTAACCCGCAAAAGTGGCGTTTCGGCTTGCGGGACGGTGTGGTCGCGCACTTGGTCGGATCTAATCTGCAAATTCATGAACTGCGCGAGGACCTTGTTGAACGGCAGCGGCACAACAGTAGAATCAGTGGGGGAAAGGCGACTTAAAAAGATTTCTGGCGCCCGCTCGTAAATACCAGCCAGCGAAACAGTCGGTCTGCCGCTCGCCATTCCTTTTTCGAGATCCGAGGCCTTTAGCAGAATGGTTCGAGCCGAGTCGAATGTCTCTCGTGGTTTAAGGTAATGGCTCGGCAACTGATCAAGAATGTCGCTGAGCGGAAGCGAGATAGTGCGTTCCGTTTTCGGTTCCAATGCGGGCGCAACCGCGGTCCGCAACTCACGTGACCGCGGAGAAGTGGAGGTGGTCTCGAAACCAACTGCGCGCAGCGGCGGCGGCGGCGAAGCGAGGCCAGGCACGACACGGAGAGGACCCGACGCTGTAATCTTGCGGGTCATATTCGGGAGCACAGTTTTGCTTAAGCGCTGACTGCTCGGTTTTGTGACGGGCACAGCAACCGTGCGCGGAGACAAACTACCCGCCGAGGCAGGAAGCAGACGTGCGCGTGCGCGTTTAAAAAGAATGCCATCGAGCGCTTTTTCAATACCAACCATGCGCAATGTTTTCATCCCCTCGCTTATGGCTTGATTCTTGATGATCGAGGCCGAGGCGCGCTTGATAATCAATCGGCGGATCGCTTCGCTTACCGGGAGTGCTTCGACAATTGCAATACGTCCGAGGTAACCTCGTCCCCGGCAACGATCGCACCCGGTGCCGCGGTAAAAAACCGTCCCCTTTTTCTCCTGCAGGCCGAGGCGTTCGAGAATCTCCGGCTCAGCAGCAAACTCCTCCCGGCAGTTCGCGCACACTCGCCGCACGAGGCGCTGAGCGCAGGTCATGAGGATGGAACTCGAGATGAGAAATGGCTCGATGCCCATATCGTCGAGGCGAGTAATGGCGCCGGCGGCATCGTTCGTGTGCAACGTGCTCAAAACCTGGTGACCGGTGAGGGCGGCCTTGACCGCGATATCGGCGGTTTCGTTGTCGCGAATTTCACCCACCATCACGATGTCTGGGTCCTGGCGCAGGATCGAACGCAGCGCCGAGGAAAAATGGAGACCGATATCGCTGCGCACCGCAACTTGATTAATGCCCATCAGCTCGTATTCGATTGGGTCTTCGACCGTGACGATGTTGAATTCGGGACTGTTTAGTTCATGGAGGACTGAGTAGAGCGTCGTCGTTTTCCCGGACCCGGTTGGCCCGGTGACCAGAATCATCCCATGCGGGGCGTCGATGGCTTTTCTAAACTTGCTTAGCGTTTCCGCGTCAATTCCCATCTGCTCGATGCCGCCGGTGAGTGAAGCTTTGTCCAGGATGCGGACGACAATTTTTTCTCCGTGCGCTGTCGGCAAGACCGAGATGCGCAAGTCGACTTCCTTGCCCATCACTTTGATGCGAAAGCGACCGTCTTGCGGGAGCCGGCGTTCAGCGATGTTGAGTCCGGCAAGGATTTTGATGCGCGAAGTGACGGCAAGCTGGAGCGCCTTTGGCGGCGACTCGGCCAAAACCAGTTCACCGTCGATGCGGTAGCGTAGCTTGAGTGAATTTTGGAATGGCTCGATGTGAATATCGGAGGCCTTTTCCTTCATCGCTTGCACGAGAATGAGATTGACGATCTTGATGACCGGTGCGTCCTCACTGTCGGCGGTAAGCCGATCCAAATCGATTTCCTCGTGGTTAGCAGCGTGAACTTCGATCTCACCTGTTTGCACCGCCTCCTCTGCGACTTTCTTCAGCACCTGGCTCATGTTGGCGCTGGAAGTGTGGATGCCACTCAACGCGTCGTTCACAGCTTGTTCAGTCGCGATCATTGGTACGATCTCCAGCTGAACTCGCCGTTTTAGATCGTCTACTGCCAGCACGTTCGTCGGATCGGCCATGGCTACGAAAAGTTTCCCGTTCAAGCGTGCAATTGGGACGAGCTTGTTTGCCTTCGCCATTTCACGCGGTACGAGCGACATCACTTCTTCCGGTACGCGCAGCTTGGCCAGATTGACCGGTGGCGTATTGAGGCAACGACCCATGCTGAAGGCCATGTCCTGCTCGGTTACGAACTGTCTGTCGGTCAGGATTTTGAGAAAGCGACCGCCTTCTGTTTTCTGAATGCCGACTGCTTCCTCAAGCTGATTCGGCAGCAAAAGCCCGTCTTCGATCAGGACATCAGCAACGCGTTCCGCGAAAGATTTGCTTCTCATGTCGACGAGCATTTAAGCCAGGGGATCGAGCCGATAAATAGATTGCAAACTTTTTACGATGGCCGATGGCCGCGCGAGGTACCACGCGACCGTGTAGTCGACGGACTGTTGCAACGCTTCGCGTCCGGTGACATCGAAAGGATTGCAGCACGCCACCATCAGCGTCCGGCTCACTAAATCGAACGGCACAAAGAGGCGCCCGACTGTCAGGTAGCTCGGCAACATCGGCGCGATCTGCCGATCGACATCGTAATATTCCAGCGGCACATATGCGAACTCCGTCCGATCGATTAAAGCGGAGAGCGTCGCGTCCAGTCGGCCGAAATCTTCCTTGCAAAGGTGGTCCAGCAGCGACACGGCCAGCGCTTGCCCGCTCAAATCCTTGTTCGACTGGTTGACACTCTCGAGCGCGGCCTGCACTTCCTCTTTGCCGAAGAGCTGCTGCGCAATCAAAAATTTCGCAAGATGATCATCGCCTCGCTCGTGGAGATTGGCCAACTTGCCGACTTTTCCGGCGCGCCCGCCGATGTCGATCAAAGAGCCATCGCTCTCCTCCGTCGAATCGTTCTTCGATACAGCGCTGACATCCGCCTGGCCGGACGCTTGCGATCGCGTTTCGATTTCGCCCAGCATTGCCAGAATATCCGGAGCGTTCGGATCCTTTGCTAAAATTGCTTCACACTCCTGCACTGCGTTCGTGCGCGAGCCGACATTGAAATATGCCTCGGCCAGCCTGCGTGAAACGCGCAAAGACTCATCGTGCCTTCCGACCTTCTGGTAAGCTTCTTTCAGTATTTTCAGCGATTGATAATCGTCAGGCTGTGTCTGAGTAATCGCCTCAAACATTTCTATCGTCTGGACGATCTGGCTATGTTCTTCTTCCGACAGGGAGTGTTCCAGCACGGCCCATTGTAAAAGCTAGAAACATGCCTCTATAGCCCCGTGTGGCCGCAAATCCCTCTTAAATGTGCGAATTCTCAGTCATGAGGAGTTCCACTTCAGCTTCAGGCTGACCCTCGCCCGAAAAACCCCAGTCGCCGTGACCAAAACGAGCAACCTGCTTTTAAATCTGCGTCGAGCGACGAATGCGCCCCGCTATGCAGATGTTTGCGTTTTTAGCATTTTGATGGCGTCGCGTAATTCGGCCGCCCGCTCGTAAAGTTCACTCGCAATCGCCGTCTCCATTTCGCGCTGCATGATTTCCAGTTTCGAGAGCGGACGTTTCGCGCGCACTTCCTCGAGCCATTCGTCCAAAAAAGCGATCTCCGAGCTTTTCGCAGCGAGTTCCGGAAAATTCGAGCGTTGAAAAAAATCTGCGATCGCGTCGCGCCCACGCTGGATCTCCCGCATCGCTTCGGCAAACTTTCCGTCTCCCAAAAGACTGGATGCCTTCGCGCGCGTGTTCATCATCAGCACATAAGGCCGAAACTGCTGCAGGCTCCAGGAGAGCTCTTCGCGATCGGTATGCCCGATAACAAAATCGAATAGGTCGAGATTGCGTTGCGTGTCGCGAACCACACCCGTGAAATCGTTGATCTGAAACAAACTCAGATAGCGATGGTAATATTGAATGCCTTCCTGCTGAAGCTCGGCGCATTGTTCCGGAGTGAGTTCGTAGGTTTCCCCGCGCTGCACCGCGCGCCCGGCCCGCTGTTGATGATAAGCCAGGAGCGATTCGCAACCGTGCGGCCGCGCGCCATCTGGTCGCCCCGTCATCTCCATCTGGAGGACACCGAGATCGATCCGCAGCTGCAACTTCTCCCGACCATCGAGTCCAACGATTTTACGGACTTTGATCGCACCCGGCTCGTGTGGCCAATCCTTGAGAAGCGTGTTCAGATCCAAATTCATCGCAGATAAAACATCGAACATTTCACCTTCCTTTGTCAATGGCCTGAAAAAATGAGCAGTGGGCTGCTTCAATCGCGACGGCAGAGCACTCTCATTCTCGATTTTCACATCTTGAAACGCGTCGGGTTTGACCGCAGCTTGCGCGAATGGAGCAGGAAATCGAGGCGTTCATTCGTTTCCTCGCAGTCGAGCGCGGGCTTTCGGAAAATTATCAACTCTCGACCCAGCGCTCGCTGACCGAGTTTGCGCAATGGTGCGCAGCGAAGAAAAAGATCGACAACCCCGCAGGAGTCACACTGCCAGTCATCAGCGAGTATCTGGCCGATCGGAAACGGGGCGAGCTCTCCGCTTCCTCAATTAAACTCATCGTCGTAGCGCTAAAGATTTTCTTTCGCTTTCTCGCTGGTAAAGGCGCCGTCGAGCGAGACGCAACTCAGGGACTTGCTCTCCCACGGATCGAACGTTACTTGCCCGAAACGCTGAACGAATTACAGGTCGAACAATTGATCGAGCGCATCGATACGAAAGGTCCTCACGGATTGCGAAACCGGGCGATGGTCGAATTGCTTTACGCAAGCGGATTGCGTATTTCCGAACTGGCCAACTCGCGCCTCGAGAATCTGGATTTCGACGAGCGAATTTTGCGCGTGACTGGCAAAGGAAACAAGACGCGGCTCGTGCCGGTGGGCCATAAAGCCTGCGATGCACTCGCAGCCTACTTGTCGATGGAACGGCCTAAACTGGTGAAACGCCGCAGCGGCAGCGAGATTTTCCTTTCGGAACGCGGCACGAAATTAACTACGGCCCGCATCTGGCAGGTCGTGAAAAAAATCTCGCGGCATTCGGGACTCGAAAAAAATATTTATCCGCATTTGCTGCGGCACAGTTTTGCCACGCACTTGCTGAGCAACGGCGCCGACCTGCGCATCATTCAGGAGATGCTCGGCCACGCCGATATCTCCACCACGCAGGTTTACACCCATGTCGATCAACAACGCTTAAAAGCTGTTCATCGACAATTTCATCCACGGCCCTGAAGAAGGCTGGCTGGGACAATTGCGCCGGTTGCGACCATTGTATGAGATCATTTTCCTGATTAATTCAGACACTCATGAGACGAATTCTCGTTTTGATGATCGCCGGCGCGCTCGCGGCCCTGGCGATCTGGTACGGCCTGGGCGTTTACAAAAAGACTTCGGCGCCGGCCATGGGTGTGCTTCTTCCGCGGGAAACGATTTTCTTTGCCCACATCCCGGACTTCGAGCGAACTCGCGATCAGTGGCATCACGCCGACATTTACCAGCTCTATCAAGAAGCCGCGGTGCAAGATTTCCTGCGAAAGCCGCTGGCCAAGCTTCCGAAAAGAGACGCGACTTCGCAAACCCTACAGGAGATCGAACAGCTCGACCCAAAAGATGCGTTTCTCGCTCTGACTTCCATCGCGAATAACAATCCGATATTCGTCGGCGGGTTTCGTTATCGGGGTAGGCAGGATGCGGCGGAAGTAATCATCGGCAAATGGCGAGGAAAATTGCTCGAGAAGAATCCGAGCGCGAAGCGTGAAAAAACCGCGTATCAACAGCACGAGATCGAAACGATCACCGCTACGCCTTTTACCCTGGCGACGGCTTACGACGGGCATTGGTTTTTCCTATCGAATGATTTAGCTCAATTAAAATCGCTTCTCGACCGAGCCGATCGTCGAGCGAAAGATCGACAATCAACCATCGACGTCGACGAGTCATATCGCGCCGCGATGGCGCACATGCCGTCAAGTTATGCCGTGCTCTTTTACCTTCAGCCGAAAGAGATCGCAGAGAAACTCGGAGCGCTTCGAGGCGCGATTGCCCAGCAAAACTCGACGGGCCAACGCACGCTGGAGCAGTTACGAAGCGTTTGCGGCGCAGCACGCTTCGACAATGGCAAAATCCACGACGTATTTTTTGTCGGCATGCCAAAATCCACTCACAATGCTTCGCTTACCCAATCATCGGTTCGCCTCGGAACCAAGGATACCTTTTTCTGCCTTGCGGCCCTGTTGAACCTGGAAAAATTTGCCGCGCTCAACCAGAAGGGCGCAGGCGCGCCGTTTACAGACTGGTTGCGGAAACTTTTTGACGCTGCCTCACACAATGGTGTGACGGTTGACGATTGGAGAGCGGCCTTTGAACTTGAATTGGGATCGTTGGCGGACTGGCCGGCGACGGCACACTGGCCGTCGCTCATCGCGACACTTCCGGTCAAGGACCCGGTGCGGGCAAACAAGATCGTCGGCGTTTTGACTCCCTCGATCGACAACGATGCTGCCTGGACAAAAACGGAAAAGGATGGCGTCAGCTATTTTTTCATGCCGACACCAGCGAGTTTCTTTGCAATCACGCCAACGATTGCCTTATCGAGCCGTCTCATGGTTGCCGGTCTTGATTCAGTTTCGGTGGAGGCGGCGATAAAACGCGACGGCTCAGCCTCGGAGTTGTCGAACTCCCAAACCTATAAAGCCGCGGCGCACCTGCTGCCGGCGCCGACCGACTTTTTCGCTTACATCGACATGCCGCTTTTATATTCGCGCCTGGATGCCGCGATGCGCCCGATGCTGTTGATGAGCGCGGCGTTTATGCCCGCGATTTCCGAGCACGTCGATGTGGACAAATTGCCGCCGCCCGAGATCGTCGCAAAACACCTCAGTCCGATCGTTTCTTCGCAGAGATATGAAGGCGATGGCTATGTCGAAGAATCGATCGGTCCGATCACGTTAGCCCAGGCGGCAATCGGTCTGGGGTTGCCAGCCGTTTACTGGGCCTTCACTCGCCAAAGAGCGGATTGAATCCAGCAAAAAAAAGTCGACGGATTGCGCCATTGTGACACTATTTGGCTAACCTGGCACAGTTGGCTAAGAATTATGCTGTTACCTCCACGAAAAGATGCTATTTTTTTCGTCCTATGGCTATTCTAAAGAAAAATGCATTCTCCCGCCGGATTCCCGATCTCGTGACGGAGGAACTGGTCGCGGTGCTCTCCCGGCGCGCCTCGTTCGAGTTCAAAGAACTTTTCGATATTGTGCATGAAAATCTGCGGGCGCGAAATGCGGCCAGCGGTGGCGAAGAAATGCTCCGGCTGCGTGCTTATGAGAAACTACAGAATTTGGTCGCGCGCGGTGCGGTGAAAAAGAATGGCAAGAAATACAAAGGCCTTCCATCGGCACTGGCCCATGCGATTGCCCCTCACAACGGGCATATCCCAGCAACCGCACGATAATCGAATCCGCATAAGACGCTTCGCATTTTCGTAGGAGAGCGAATGTTGCGAGAATACCTGCCGGTTCTCTTGCAAATTATTGTGGCGATCGGATTCGCTGCCTCCGCTCTGCTGGTCAGTGTCATTGTAGGGAAAAGCGGGACGCGCTCGGCCCTTAAGGACAGTCCGTATGAATGCGGGATGGTGCCGCAAGGCGGGGGCCAACCGCGATTCAGCGTAAAGTTTTACCTCGTGGCCATGCTCTTCATTCTTTTCGACCTCGAGATCGTGTTCATGTACCCGTGGGCGGTCGTTTACAAAGAGGAAGTTGCGAAGAGCAGCATTATCTTTTGGAGCATGCTCAGCTTCATCACCATTTTGATGGTGGGCTACATTTACGCACTGAAAAAAGGCGTGCTCGATTTCAAGAAGTAAGGCGGGAGGCGTTCTCTCCGCTAGTTTCCGACTTCTCTGAGTTCGGTCAAAACGCCCACCAGCCTCGCACAAAAAGGCTGGCGAAAAGCGCAAAAAAGAGGAGCGACCAGACCGTTATGATCGCATTCCAGAATCGGCTCCTCGCCACCAAAGCGAACAGGATGAAGATTGGGAATAGCGTTAATGTGTAACGCGGCATGCTCGCGATAAAGGTCACGCTGGTAAAAAGCAACCAACTCCCAGTCATCCACATGGCGTAAAGCGGCCGTAGTTTGATCCAACTGACGATCGTGCAGATCAAACTCAGGATCACAAAGTACAGCTCTTGCGCTCCGACCATTTCCGCTTCGTTAGCGGTGCGACCGAAGTTCCCGATCACCTCCCGGATTCCCACCCAAGGCCATGAAGTCGACATCGCAAATAGCTTGTGCCTCATCCGCAAAAACGCGAATGGATCGCCCGTAACTTGCCAATTAACCATCAAATAAACGCCGAAACCGACGGGCACGAGTGCGATCCAGAGCCACTGCCAATTCCAGCGGCGGCCGCTCCAGTATTGATGCATCGCTTCTACGGCAAGTGTAGGAACTAGAATGGCGCCGGGTGCGCGCGTCATCCAAGCCAGTCCCCCAAGCACACCGGCCAGCCACCAGCGTTCCGTGCGCGCCGCCATAAGAGACCCCAGAACCAGCGCGAGAAAAAGGCTCTCGGTATAGCCAATGTGCAAAAAATATGCCGTCGGAAAGATCAGAAAGAACCACGTTGCGCGTCGCGCGACGCCGGCGGAATAATCCAAATTGACCAGTCTTCGCAGAAGAACGGCGGCGGCTATCGAGGCGAAGGCTGAAACGATGAATGCGCCAATTAGATAATCTCCCGTGAGATGACCAAAAAGCCGGACCGACCAGGGAAAGAGCGGATAAAACCACGCTTTCAGCGTGTCGGTCGCGTTGTAACCGAATTGGGCAAGCCTCTGGAAATGCAATGAATCCCAATGGTTCCAGATTTCGAGCCATGCGTGGGTGCTGGGGAGGCTTTTGTCTTCAAGAATTTGGTAACTCTTGGCTCCGAATGCGAAGAGCAAAAACTTGACGGCCAACACCCATCCCACCACCAGCCAATCGTCCTTCGTCAGCAAGCCAACGGCGCGCATCAATCGCCGGCGGATTGTCGATCTTGCAACCTCGGCTTCGCTCATCTGAGAAAGAAAAAATGCTCCGCTTGTTCCATCCGCCGACGGATCTTTTTTATCGTGCCGTAGCCAGAATGACCACCGAATAAACTCGTCCGCTGGCGCCGGATTCCCACTTGCACGCCCCGCTGGAACCGCCTAATAGCTTTAGCCTCCATGATTCACCACATTGTCCTCTACAAACTTAAACCCGAGGTCACTCCCGCTCGCGTCGAGGAGATGATGATGAATGCCCGCATGCAGCTTTTGAAAATTCCGGAGGTTCTGAGCATCAAATGCGGAAAGCGGGTCGACCCGGAATTACCCTGGCCGTTTTTTATCGCGATCGACTTTGAATCGATGGACAAATACGCCATCTTCCGCGAAGACCCCATTCACGTGAAGTTCATGGAAGAAGTGATCAAGCCGAACACGGCCGACTCTCTCAACCTGGATTTCGAGATGGATCCGGGGAAAGACGTTCGATTTTCCTAGCTCGTGGCGGCAGGCGTGCCGCCTGTATTCTGTCTGGTTCGGCTGCTTTTACGACCGTTGCTATTTCTGCGCGCCACGATTAATCATCGTGCGCGATGCGACTCGGTTACCTTTACTCGCGTTATCCGGTCATCTCGCAGACCTTTTGCGACATGGAGATGCTGGCCCTGGAACAACTCGGCGTGCCTCTCGAAATCGGCTCGGTTTATCCGCCGCTCACCAGCTTGCGTCACGAGCATATCTCCCGACTGCGCGCGCCGATTCATTACGCACCACCGCAGCGAATTTTGCGGATTTGGGAAAAAAAAGCAAAAACCAGCGGCAAATGGCCGGCTGGGCTTGTCAATCTTCACGAGCGGAAATATGGCCCGCAATTCAAGCCCGGGCAGCGCGCTCGCAATGCGCTTTATTTCGCCGAGCTTTTCACGCATAAGGACGTCGATCACGTCCATGTCCACTTCGCCAATCGCGCCGCCCACACTGCGCTGTTTTTAAAAGAGATTTCCGGTATCCCGTTCAGCGTCACGGCGCACGGCCAGGATTTCATGACCGATCTGGGCAACGACGAACTCCTGCGTGAAATTTGCGCGGCTGCGGAGTTTATCGCGGCCGAGACTGATTACAGTCGCGAGCTGCTTTGCCAGCGGTGCCCGGATTCGGCTGCGAAAATCCATCGCGTTTATAACGGAATCGATCTCGAATCATTCCCCTCTCCGCTCCCGGCAAAACAAAATCACGCGCCGCTCATTCTCAGCGTTGGCCGGCTCGTTCCCTTCAAAGGATTCGACTATCTCATTGACGCCTGCGCGGAATTGAATCGCCGCGGTCTCGATTTTATCTGCGAAATCGTTGGCGACGGACCATCACATGAAAACCTTCACAACAAGATCGACAAGTTAAACCTCTCATCTCGCGTCGTTCTTCTCGGTTCCCTGTCGCAGGGTGCGATTTTCGAAAAATTGCGCGCGACCGACATTTTCGCGCTGGCTTCGGTAGTCGATTCCCAGGGAGGAAGCGACGTATTTCCGACAGTGATCCAAGAGGCAATGTCCGCCGCGCTCCCAGTCGTCTCGACACGACTGGCCGGCATTCCCGAATCGGTCGTGCACGACGACACCGGATGGCTGGTGCCGCCGGGCGACACGGCCGCGCTGGCTGGCGCGCTCGAACAATTGATTCGCGACCCTGCACGACGGCAGCGTTACGGCCAGGCCGGCCGTGCGCGAATGGAGCAGCATTTTGAAATCAAAAAAACTGTCGTACCACTTCTTCAACTTCTCCAGAAGTCGTCCGTCCCGCGACCCAAATCGCCCGCTTGTCCCGCCGTTCGCCAGATCGCTTATCTGATCGATCGCTGGCCGGACAAAAGTCTGCCGTTCGTCGAACGCGAGCTTCATGAGATGGAACAGCGAAACATCTCTATCGTGCCGTTTGTCTGCGAGTTAAATTCCTCTGCACATTTTACTCCGGTTATGGAGAAGTTGGTCGACCGACTGAATTTTTTGCCGGACGCGATGGCGATCGAAGCAGAGTGGCGAACGAACCGCGCTCTTGCGCAAAGACTGGAAGAGGAGCGAGCACGCGAAAACGATCGCGCACCGGCCGCGATTTTCCTGCGACAGGCCCGTTTCGCTCTCGCATTACGCAAACTCCTCGTGGCGAAAAACATTTCGCACGTCCACGCCACGAATGCGCATGCGCTGGTCTGCGCGCTCATTTTGCATGGGATTGTCGATCTTACCGTCAGCGCCACGATCGAGCGAAAGCCGGAACTGCCGCAAAGCTGGCTCGAAGCGGCGCTGCGCCGATGTCAGGGCGGACGGCTGAGTGATCGCAAATTGATCCGGGAGCGCGGCAATTCATTTCTCTTCGACAAGGCAGCTCTTGTTTCTTTTCCAAAGAGAACGCTCCGCCTGCTCGGAGAAAAAATCGGGATCGATTTGACCGATCAGGCAAATTTCTGGCAGGAATGGTCGGAGTTGCTGGTTCGCTGGAGTCGAGAGTGCGTTGGCGAAAAACTAAAAACAAACGGATGAACAAAAAAGCCATTCTGCTCGCCGGCGGCGCCGGCACGCGGCTCTTTCCCCTAACGAAAATCGTCTGCAAACAGCTTCTGCCGGTTTACGACAAGCCGATGATTTGCTATCCGCTCGCCACGCTCATGCTGGGCGGTCTGCGCGAGGTCCTTCTCATTTCGACACCCAAAGATGTGCCCATGTTCCGTGATTATCTCGGCGATGGCGCCAAACTTGGCATCCGGATCGAATATGCCGAGCAGCCGAAACCGGAGGGGATCGCGCAAGCTTTTCTGATTGGCGCTAAATTCATTGGCAACTCCGGCGCATCACTCATTCTCGGCGACAATATCTTCTACGGGAAACTCGACTTCTACCGCGAAGCGCTCGCGATCGAACGCGGCGCCTGCATTTTCGGATACCAGGTTCGCGATCCGCAACATTACGGCGTGGTCGAGTTCGACGCCGCAGGCAAAGCAATCAGTCTCGAAGAAAAACCGAAGCGGCCGAAAAGTCATTTCGCCGTGCCGGGGCTTTATGTGTACGACGAGCGCGTAGTCGAGTTTTGCCGAACCCTGCGCCCCTCGGCCCGCGGCGAACTCGAGATCACGGATTTGAATTTGCTTTACCTCAAACGCAAGGAGCTACACGTGAAATTGCTCAGCCGCGGCATGGCCTGGCTCGATACCGGCACGCAGACCAGTTTGCTCGAGGCCGGCAATTACATCGCGACTATCGAACATCGACAGGGATTGAAGATCGCATGTCTCGAGGAGGTCGCCCTCCGCATGGGCTTCATCACTCAATCGGAGCTTGCCGCGATAATCGATCGACTGCCAAAGAACGAATACCGCGACTACCTGCGGATGGTTTGCGACGAAGGACCGCCCGTTTCGCACGCCGAGCCGGGAGGCTAACTTATTGGGGCTGCTCCCGGAGCAAATGGCTCGTGTCGGCGAGCAGTTTCGTTACGGCATCCGCCTCAGTCGCCTCGTAATAACCGCGAATTTCACCGTGTCGATCCACCAAAACCATTCGCGTGCTGTGCACGGGAATTCCAGTTTCTTCGCTGCCCTCTGAGACGGCCAGTTTGAATCCATCGCGCGACAGATGGTAGATGGCGGACTGCGCGCCGGTCAGAAAATCCCAGCGACCGGATTGCGCATGCAACTTCTCCGCGTAGCCGCGCAAAACTTCAGGCGTGTCCTTCTCTGGATCGACAGTGAAGGAAACGAGATGGACATCCGTTTTTTGCAAAGGTTTCTGTAGCTCGCTCATCCGTGTGCTAATCATGGGACACGGCCCCGGGCAGGTCGTAAAAATAAAATCGGCGATCCAAATTTTGCCGATCAACTGCGCGGATCCGAACGACTGCCCATCCTGATTAACAAGCTGGAAACTTGGGACGGTGCCATAGGAAGAAACGGTTCTCTGGGCGAGAGCACGGAGCTCGATGTGACGCAGCCAAAGTAAAAGCCCGGCAGTAACAAACGGAATGAGAATCAGCGTTACCTTCCAGGCCGTCGCGCTTAATGACGAGCCCCGCTTCATTGGCACGGACACTGTATTCATAACTTCGTCACGACGAGCGCGACGAGCAAGAGCGGCAGATAGACAATGGACGTGACGAATAATGCGCGCGCTTGTTGCGGCGTTCTTTTTCCGTGAAACCGCATCGCCATTACGATGAATACGCCTCCGAGCGCGAACGCAATTGGAACATAAATTGCGTTTGTTACGCCAAGATAACCCGGCACGCCTGCTACGATCAAAAGCAGTATGCAAAACAAAACGCTCTGGCTGGAGCTGCGCGCTCCAGTTTCATCACCGCTCGACATCATTTGAAAGCCCGCGCGCGCATAGTCCTCCCGGTACATCCAGGCAAGCGCAAAGAAATGTGGCATCTGCCAGAAGAAAAGAATCGCAAACAAGCTCCAGGCCCCGGCATCGAGACCTCCGCGGGCCGCCGCCCATCCAATCATCGGCGGAATCGCCCCCGGGATCGCGCCGATCAGCGTATTCGTCGTACTAATCCTTTTTAGCGGCGTGTAAGCAAAAATGTAGAGAATGATGGTGAGCGCGGCGAGGCCGGCCGCCAGCGCGTTGCAACTGAGTGCAAGATAAACAATTCCCGCTACCGCGAGCAGAAGGCCGATTACCAGAGCATCGCGCGCCGGCATTCTGCCGGCTGGAATCGGTCGCGTTTTCGTTCGCCGCATCAAGGCGTCGGCTCTCCGCTCCCACCATTGATTGAGCGCGGCCGCGCTCGCCGCCGCCAGCGCCGTACCGAATAGAGCATGAAAAAACCGCAAATAATTGACCGGATTTTCGGCGCCGAGATAAAAACCGACCGCGGTTGTGAGCAGAACCAGGAGCGTGAGGCGCGCTTTGACCAGCTCGGCAAAATCGGCAAGAGGACGACGGCGCGACCGCCGACCGTCTGTCGGAATGGCCGCTACTTCACGATCAATCGCAGCCGTTTTCATGTAACTTTGGCTCCTCTCGCCTCAAAGCTGGTTGTCGATCTTTCAACGGCCCGCGCGTACAAAATTTGCCAGCAAATCGCGCAACTGCTCACGCCAAAGGATAGCATGGTCGCACCCATCGCGACATGCGCGGTCGCGATATCCGCGGCCTTGTTGCTCCAAATCGTCCAAGCTCCAAGGGCAAGTTGAAGGAACAGGAGAAGGGCCCACGAGATCGACAATCGCCTCAGCGCCGCGACTCCGCCCGCGTCTCGCCAAACCCGCAGACAGAAAACGAACACCGCGACGGCAATAATCAGCGCGAGGAAGCGATGCGCCATTTGCAACCAAATTTGAAACGCAGTTACGTCAGAATAACCTCGCGCCTCGCGCCAGGAATTCAGTTGTGCCAGCGCGTTTGGGCTGGTATCCGGAATCCAGGCGCCGTTGGCCGTTGGAAAATCGAGAATGGCGAGGTCGCGATGCTGATGGCGCATGGTCGCGCCGAGCGCGAGCTGCACATAAATCGCAATTGTTGCTGCGAACGCGAGCGTTTTGAGCGGCGCAAGTTTTTTTAGATCGATCGTTACGTTTGAGAGCAAGCGCCAGAAGTTTGTCGTCATCAACGCGATCACGACAATGAGTCCGAGAAACGCTTGGGCGAGACAGGCGTGAAAGATTCCGATTTGATCCTTCAACATGGTGACGCGCAGACCGCCGAGAATTCCTTGCAAGATCACACCGGCAACTGCGATTAAACCAAGATTACGGATCGAGTGTCGATCCTGGCCGACCCAGAGCCAGATCGCGAGAATGATGGTGAGAAATCCGACTGTCGATGCAATCAGGCGGTGAGTGTGCTCAAAAAAAATCCCGCCGACCCATTTCGAGACCGGAAATAAAAACATGTTGTAGCCGAAGGTGGTCGGCCAATCGGGCACGGCCAGGCCGACCCCTTTACTCGTGACCATTCCGCCGCTGCAAATGAGAAGCAGGGTCGCGAACGCAGTGAACCAGGCGAAGCGATTGAGCCAAGCACGGTAGCGGCGGTCTGCGACCGCCGAACTTTTCAATGCCGATTCGCCCACGACTGATAGATAACTCGATTGAGACAAGCTCGGCGCTGAATTAAAGCGCCGCTACACAAGGGCCGAGCCTTATCCGCTCGGGCTTGGCGAGGTCGGCGGCGCGGCGGGTTTGTTTTCTGGTTGATTCACTGGATTTTCCGTTTTCGGCGCGCCGCCGGGCGGCTGTTGACCTGGCGCTGGCGCGGCTGCCGGTGCGTTTTGCGTTCCAGCTAATTCAGCGCGTTCCTTCAGCCATGCTTGATATTCCGGCGGCGAATCGACCACCAGCGACCCCTTCATTCCGTAATGACCCAACCCGCAAAGCTGACCGCAAACAATTTCGTAAGTCCCGGTTTTGATTGGTTTGAACCACATCGGGATGAGCGAGCCAGGAATTGCATCGGCCGCGATGCGCATATGCGGCAGGCAAAAATTGTGAATCACATCTTTGGAGGAAAGCTCGATGATGACGGGACGATCGATCGGCACATGCAATTCACCCAGCGTGACCAGATCGTCTTTACCGGCCGGATCGTTCGGGTCAAGACCAAGCGGATTCGAATTGGTGACGAAACCGACATCGCGACGGCCAAATTGGCCGTCCGGTCCCGGCAGATGAAAGTTCCAGTTGAACTGCTGGCCGACGGCATGAACAAGGATCGCATCTTTCGTCGGCGGAAACTCGTTCACGCGCTTGGCCCATAGTGGAATCGCGAAGCCAAGCAACAGAACAGCTTCGATTAAGACGACAGAGAACTCGAGGTGGGTGGAAATTCCACTCCGCACCCCGGCATGATCGGCCGCGGGATGACGGCCTTTGCGGAAGCGGATCAAAACGAAAATAAAAAAAAGCGACCAACCGACGAAGAGGGCCCCCATGAACCAATGGGAAAACTCCAGGATATGATCGATCTGGTAACCATGCTCGGATGCGTTCGGCGGTTGGCCGAGGAACTCGTTGATGAGCGCCAGGCTACTCATATTGGTCCAAGCCTTCCTCGGTTAATTCCTGATGCGGTTCGATCGGCATCCGGCCATGACGCCAAATACTGAAACTGAATGCACCGATCCCGCCGACTACCGACATGACCGCGCCAAAAAGAAACCAGATCGCGACCGCCATGTGCTCGGTCGATTTGCCATCTTTGGCGCCGTAACAAAACGGGCAGGCGTTTGCCTGCTCGGCGGCAAACCAGATCGACAAGAGCATGATCGATAAAATTTTCGCCCTCATGTGATAATGCGAAGCCGTTTCATTTTCCGGTAAAACCAGACGCCGTAAACGACGAGCGCGAGCGCGCAAACAAACGACGCGATTGCGCCCGTGAGATAAACCGGGGCGCCTTCTACGAGGTCGACCCAGACACACCAACCGCCAACTCCGAGCGCGAGCAGCGTCGAGAAGATGATGAAAACAATATGGAAGCCTTTGAGTGACATTTAACGCACAACCGGGTTGTACCACGCGAGGAACGTAAGCCAAAAAAGTGCGAGCACAAAAAGGCCGGTAAAAATGAGGACGCGGTAGATAAGCCGCTTTTCCGCGGCCAGATGCATGAAAATTGCAGCGACCATTCCTGCTTTTAACGTGGCTACGAGCATGGCCACGCCGATGTTCGCTTTGCGCGTTCCAAAATCGACGTAGGAGAGCGCAACCGTGATTGCGGTGAAGGCGAGGAGAAGACCGCCCACTACCAGATAACCTTTAACGTGCTTTTGCACGTTGTGCGCGTATTCCTCGTGCTCGCTCGGGTCCTGGGAAATGTCGGGTGGGTTGTTCATCGGTTAGAGCAAATAAAAAAGCGGAAAGACAAAAATCCAGACAAGATCGACAAAATGCCAGAACAGACCGGCGACTTCGACGCGATTAGCGAGATGTTCCGGATTGCGCTGGTAAAGCTTTTTGCTGACCGGCAGCCACATGTAAATGAAAACAAGCACTCCGGCGAGGACGTGCAGCCCGTGTAATCCGGTGATGGTGAAATAGCTGGCGAAATATGCGCTGTGAGTCGGCAGAAACATGGTCGCGCGTTCGACGTCGTCTTTCTCGATCGTGGCAAGTTTGTGCGTAGGGGGCACGTAGAGAAAATGCGGCCGATCCATCGCCGGGTTGGTCGGGTCCGCGTTTACCGGATCGAGATAGACTTCGTAGTCCTTGATGTTGGGATCGGTTAGCGCAGCGCGATTGTGCAGATGACCTGTGATCTCAAGGCGCGGCGGGAGGCCCTTCGCAGCCGCGTGCTCATTGCCGAGATACTGTTCGTACTTCGCGAGCGCATCCGGTTTAATATAAGCGCCGAAGTGGTCGAACTTCTGCGGCCATTCGTAGACCAGCTTGACGGTCAAAAAAATCACACCGCACAAAATCGTCGCCAGCATGTACCACCAGTAGGTCCGATATTTTCTCATCTTCAACGCGGCCCACGCCAGTACGACGGTGACCGAGGACAAGATTAGAATCGCGGTGTTCATCGTCCCGACCGGAACGTTGAGCAGGCCGTGCGGCCACATGCCCGGCGGCGCGTCGAGCCGCAAAAAAATGTAGGCGGAAAACAGTCCGCCAAAGAGCATCACTTCGGAGGCAAGAAAAAGCCAGATGCCGATTTTGGCATTCCACAGACCGGTGTCGGGTCGGGTGGAAATGGTGTACGGAATTTCCATTCGTCAGGCTACCAGCACCGGCTCAGCCGTTTTGCGTCGTGTGCGCTCGGTCGCTTCCACCGGCTCGTTCTGCATCGTGAAATCGCGCTCGCGTCCAGGCAGGCTGTATTCGTAGGGGCCGCGATAAGCAACGGGCGTGACGACGAAATTTCCATGGGGCGGCGGCGATGGCGCCGTCCATTCCAGCGTGGTCGCTTCCCATGGATTGTCGTTCACTTTCCTGCCGTGTTTGATGCTCCAGAAGAAATTGATGATGAACGGAATTTGAGCCAGGCCCATGATCCAGGCAGCCCACGAGATGGGCGAGTTCCACTGAAATCCGCTCAGACCCCAGATGTGTTCGCCCGAAAGAGTCCAGCCTTGTCCACCGTCGTACCAGCGCCGATGCATGCCGAGCATTCCCTGCAAGAACATCGGGAGAAAAATCACGTTCATGCAGACGAGCGACGGCCAAAAGTGCACTTTGCCCCAGAACTCGT
>WNFR01005017.1_pt1 | contig 21029 bp, 18 predicted proteins | sample 5400221 | NCBI WGS metagenome assembly WNFR01 (sample SAMN13153357, study PRJNA577476) | soil metagenome | isolation source: 40 cm soil under Madrone tree | place: USA:California | collected 2016-06-14 | reverse complement strand
GCGGATCCCGCGCGGTAGTAGTGGACGCGGCGATTCACAGGATCCTTGACCATGATCCCGGTTTGCCGTGCGCTATCGCGAATCACCCATCGGGTATCGATTCCTTCTTTCTGCAGCGGGTCGGTGCCCAGTTTACTTATCCACGCCGCCTTAAACCCGAGGCGCGCCAGTCCAACACAGGTGTTACTTTCGGCGCCTCCGTGGTCGACGATGAAGTTCGTTGCGTCACGGAGAGCAGTGCCCAGCGGAGGGCAGAGAGTTGCCATCGTCTCGCCCAAAGCGATCAGGTCGTAGATCACGGTTCCGTTACTCCGAGAGGCAATCGCAGTGAGGATGGATATCGCACTCGACTTTTTTCCAATCGCCGCCGCACACCCAGTTTGAGATGGGCGATAGTGTCGCCCTGATGCAACGAGTTCCGCAACTGATTAATCTCATCCTGGAATGTGATTGCGTTCTGGGAATGGCCGTTTAGTGCGGCGTTTCGCAGGTTGAGAAAGAGTTCAGGGCGGAGATTCGCGATGGCGGACACGATTCCGGTTGATCCGCGCTGAAGTGCCTCCAGCGCCAAACCGTCGGTACCCATGTACACCTCGAACGGGGTTTCCAGTTTCGAGGCTATCTTCAAATATTCGCTGTGGCGTTCAATGGAGCGCGTCGAGTCCTTAATTCCGGCCAAGCCCGCGTGAGCGAGCCTGCGCGCCAAGTCAGCGTCAATGTCGTTTCCTGCTCTCCTGGGAATTACGTATGCGTACAATGGATAGCCACTGCTTGCGTTCAACAGTTCACGGTAGTGAGCTTCCAGACGCGGGCCGTCGAGTTCGTAGTAATAAGGAGTGACGGCGGTCGCGCCGTGGGCGCCGGCGTCGAGCGCTTTTTCCAGCAATCGCAGAGTAGCCCTGGTGCTCGGCCGGCCAACTTGTGTAATCACGATTGACCCATCGACGCATGCACCGAGCACGGTCCGCGTGATGAGCAACACTTCGTCGTCATCGAGCAAGGGACCCTCGCCCGTAGTGCCACACAGAAAAAAACCATCCACACCGGTGCCGCGGAGATCTGAGACATGAGCTTGCAGCGCATCTGTGTCGATGTCTCCCTCCGAGGTGAACGGAGTGAGCAGCGCTACAAGAAGAATTCCGCGTGACATGGCAACACGATATCCTATGCGTGCCTGAATTCGAAAGAGGAGAACCGACGTTGCCGGCTTCGCAACCCAAGTCAGGAGCATCGATCTACGATCTCGACACTCCAACCACCCTGATTGATCTTGATCGACTCGAAAGGAACATTCGGGATTGGCAGGCGAGCATGAGCCGATGTGGAGTCAAGTTTCGTCCGCACATCAAGACACACAAGATTCCGGAGATTGCCCGGATGCAAGTGGATGCGGGAGCAATCGGAATCGTTTGCGCGAAAGTCAGCGAGGCGGAACCATTTGCGACAGCCCGGATCGAAGACATATGCATTGCGTATCCAGTGGTTGGTGAACTGAAGTGGCGGCGCATTGCCGAACTGGCAAAGAGCACGAAGCGCATAACAGTGAACTGCGACTGCGAAGAAGCTGCTCGGGGATTGTCAGAGGCGGCCGCCAGAGCCGGTGTCACGATTCAGGTCCAGATCGATATTGACAGTGGTCTGCATCGGGGAGGGATTCCGCAGGACGACCAATCCGGGATTCACGAATTGGCATGCAAAATCGCGTCTCTGCCGGGGCTGCAGTTTGGTGGAGTCACGACCTTTCGCTCAAGCGGATTTCCTGGCGCGCCGCCTCCAAAAGATGCCGGACACGCGGAAGGAAGATTGTTGGTGGACATAGCCAATAGGCTTGGGGCGTCCGGTGTCGAAGTGCGCGACGTGACAGCGGGCAGTACTCCGACGGGAAAGTGGGTTGCGGAAGTGCCGGGTGTCACGGAAGTGCGGGCTGGCAATTACGTTTTCAACGACCTCATGCAACTGAACAATGGTATCGCGGACGAAGACCAGTTGGCCCTCTCGGTCCTGTGTACGGTGGTGAGCCACAATGGAGACGGTCGCCTAACCATTGACGGTGGATCAAAAACTTTTAGCGGTGACGCCGGCGGTGTAGGTGGCAACCAGACGACTCCTGCGGCCATTGCCAGGGCCGTGGATCGCCAACTTTTTGTGGAACGCCTGAGCGAAGAACATGGGATCGCTCGTGCCGACAATGCGGTGAAGTTGGGAGAGAAAATCCGTTTTTATCCATATCACGCCTGCACTTGTGCAAACCTCAGCGATGAGATCATCGGATTCCGGGGCGAGCGAGTTGAGGTCGTTTGGCCGGTGCGGGCACGAGGGCTTCGAACTTAAATCTGGGCACTGATCAAAAGAGGATTTTCGATGGCAAAGTACGTGATTCAAAGCGAGCAGGGGGCTGCACCGCGGGGCGCTTACTCGCAAGGCTGGCGCGCCGGGGACTTCATCTTCGTAACCGGAACGGGTCCGGTAGATGCCGAGACCGGCAACCTGGCGGGAGAGTCGATTGAAGAACAGACCGAACAGGTGATCAGGAACATGGAATCTGTCCTCGCTGCCGACCATGCCAGCCTGGCTGATGTGATCAAGGTGACCGTCCACCTGATCGACACCGCTCTATTCGCACGGTACAACGCTGTATACGCTCGCCGTTTCTCCCAACCTTATCCGGTGCGTACGACGGTCGGAAGCGACTTGCGCCAGTTGCCCGGCATGTTGATTGAAGCGGATTGCGTTGCCTACGCTCCGCAACGGAGCTCTCCCGCACGGAAGGGAAAGGCCAGTACACCCGCAAAGAAAAGCAAAAAGAAGGGCCGCCGGGCGAAGTGACAGAGTTGCACCGGTCGCTTTAGCGAGCCGGTGGCGACATACTCGCGCGGGACTTGCGGAAGTAAAAGTAGAGCGGTAGCCCGGCGCCGATCAATCCGAGGCCGACGGTGGATTCCAGGGGACGAGTGTGAATCGTGTTCCAGACCAGCCAACTGGCGACCAGCACGAACACGATAGGCAAGAACGGATATGCCAGGGTCTTGTAGGGGCGCTTTGCCTGAGGCATTTTGCGGCGCAGAATGAAAACAGAAGTGGTCACCAGCGCATAGAAGATCCACGACGCGAATACCACGCAGTCAGTGAGCTGATCATACGTCCCTGAAATGGCCAGCAAGCTGGCCCAGATTCCCTGCAAGACAATCGAGAACACGGGAACATGCGTTCCGGCACTCACGCGACCAAACGGAGCAAAAAAAAGGCGATCGCGCGCCATGGCGTAGGGCACGCGCGCCGAAGAAAGAATCGTGCCGTTCAACGCGCCTAGCGTGGAGATCACAAAAACCAGAGAGACTAAGGTTGCGCCGTAGCGCGCCATAAAAGTCTGGGCGGCTTTGGCAGCTACGGGCAGTGCGTCGCGGTAGGTTGTGGAATTTGAGGTTAAGGCATCCGAAAACGGGAGCGCGTAGAAGTACGAAAAGTTTGCGACGCAATAAATCACCACTACAAGAGCGAGGCCTATGATCAGGCCGCGCGGAACATTGCGCGTGGGATTTTGTACTTCTCCGGCAACCATGGGCATTTGATTCCAGCCTTCGTATGCCCAGAGTGCCGCGAGCATGGCTGTCCCGAACGGGGCAAGTCCGGCCCATGGTCCGGCGCCCTCGGGCCGCGCGAGATTGGCCAGAGTGCCGCTTTTGGAAAAGAGGAGGATGCCGCCGACGATGACTGCAATGCCGGCGACTTTGAGAAACGTCATCAGCAATTGAACGTGGCCGCCCAGCACAACGCGACCGCAGTTCAGTGCAGAAAGCACGACGATGACGGTCAGAGCTAACACCTGTTGTGTTCCGAATCGCCAAACCAGGGTTTGGCCAAAGGCGTGGTACGTGGATTCGGCCCAGAGATGGTTGATCGGCAAGATCGCGGCAAGAAAAGTTGCAAAACCAACCGCCAGGCTCGCAATCGATCCGGCGGATCCCATCACGAATCGCATCCATCCATAGAGGAAAGCAGTCCCTTCGCCATAGGCCTCAAGTAAGTAGGCGTATTCGCCTCCTGCACGTGGCAGCAGACCGCCCAGTTCGGCATAGGTGAGGGCTCCCGCCATTGAGAGCAGCCCGGCGAGCACCCAAGCCCATAGCACGAGACCGGGTGAACCGACGGTCTGAGCCATCACGGCGGCCTTAAGAAAAACTCCCGTGCCAATCACCGTCCCCACGACAAGGGAGATCGTGTGAGCGAGCGTTAGCCCCCGATGAAGTTGTGGCGTGGACGCGTCAGGGGAGGAACTCATTTATGGTGGCGGAAACAGCTAAGCAAAGGCATAGGGATGAATTCGAGGAAGTATATGGCTCCGACCGAACGCGGACAAGTAGGCCTCCCGGAAGAACTGAAGGACTATGAAAATCAGCATGTGGCAGTCCTGGTCCACGTTGATCCGGATAGCGGCACGATTCACATCGCGCAGATCGTAAGCCATCGGAAAACATGTCAGCCAAAGTCAGCAAGGACGGCAAGATTGTCGTTGATGACAAGAACAAGAAGAGTTATAGCGACAGCAACCCCGACGCTAAGGGCCACGAAGGTCAACATGCCTTGCTAGTCGTGCATGTTGACCCTGCGTCCAATCTAGTGGAGATCGCACAGGTCGAGCCCGCGCGACCCTGAGCTGCGCTTCTCACAGGCCTACCTGTAGCAAGGTAGGCCGATGATCGCCGTGCAAGCGATCGCTATGCGGCTGTTTCCGCCGTTTCTGGAAGGAGGCTATCCATCTCGGCCTCCTTTTTCGCTTCCAACACGTGGGTTCTGGCCACGAGCACGTAGATCGACGGCACCACAAACAGCGTAAACAGCGTCCCGATAATCATTCCGCTAACCAGCATGATTCCGATGCTGTTACGCGCACCGGCTCCCGGTCCTTTCGCAAGCACCAAGGGGAAGTGGCCGATTACTGTGGCGGCCGTCGTCATCAAGATAGGCCGCAAGCGGGTCGTCGCTGCCTCGATTACCGCCTGGAGCTTGCTGAGGCCGGTTTCCTGAAGATGGTTTGCGAACTCCACGATCAGGATTCCGTTTTTCGACACCAGTCCCACCAGCGTAATCAGGCCCACCTGACTGTAGATGTTCAGCGTTGTGAGTCCAAGGAACGAGAACAGCAACGCTCCGGAAAGTGCCAGCGGCACCGATCCTACGAGAATGATGAATGGATCCCGGAAGCTCTCAAATTGCGCCGCCAGTACGAGGTAGATAAGGATCGCTGACAGCAAGAAGGTACCGAGAAACTTGCTGCCCTCGACGCGAAGCTGCCGAGACTCACCGGCGTAGTCAACAGTGAAGCCTTGCGGCAGGATGGTCTTCGCCTGAGCCTCTAGAAAACCGAGCGCCTTGTCGAGCGGCACATTCGGCGGGATTACTCCCTGTATCGTCACCGCGTTCAGTTGCTGGAATTTCTTCAGCTCTCGCGGTTCGGTCGTCGTCTTTAACGTGGCGAAGGTCGAAAGTGGAACGAGTTTGTCATTCGATCCTTTGACGTAGATCTGCGACAGTTGATCGGGTGTCAAACGTTCCGCGCGCTTGATTTGTGGAATGACTTTGTAGCTTCGCCCCTGAATGCTGAAGCGATTGACATAGTCGCCGCCAAGCATCGTAGAAAGATCCTGGCCGGCCTGCGTCAGGTCAACTCCTTGCGAGCGGAGTTTGTCACGATCAAAGACAACCTCAGCCTGTGGCTGGTCGAACTTCAAGTCGGCATCGGCAAAGATGAAGAGGCCGCTGGCGAACGCCTTCTGCACAAGCTGTTTGGCGAATGCATCGAGCTGCTTCGGCTCCATGGCCGAGGTAATCACAAACTCGACCGGGAAATTTCCACCGCCCGGCAATGGCGGCGGTGTGAGCGGAATCACACGAATGCCCGGAACTTTCGACAACGGACCCACGGACTCGACCAGGAGTTGCTGAGCGGTCTTGGTTCGCTGGCTCCACGGCTTGGTTACCATGCCACCGAACCCGCCGTTAGGAGAAGTAATCTGGAAGATGCTGCCACTCTCCGGGAACGAGTGATACACGTCGTAAACCTGAGAGGTGAACAAGTTGGTTTGATCAATCGTAGAGTTCGCGGAGCCCTGGATGACTCCGAAAACAACTCCCTGATCCTCAGCAGGAGCCAACTCATGCTGCGAGAACATGTAGAAAGGCACGATCAACAGGACAACAATAGCCCATACCGTCAGGACCACGGGCCGGTATTGCAACGTACCGGACAGCGTCCGCGAATATGCGTTGCGCACGCTTTCGAAGCGCCGATTGACCCAGCCCGCGAAGCCCCGATCGGTGTCTCCGCCACGAAGCAACTTCGAGCCCATCATTGGTGACAGCGTCAGCGCTACTATGCCCGATACGATGACGGCTCCGGCGAGAGTGAAGGCAAATTCGCGGAAGAGCGCTCCAGTCAAACCGCCCTGGATACCTACCGGCGCGTAGACTGCCGCCAGTGTGATCGTCATCGCGATAATCGGACCAACCAGCTCGCGGGCCGCGTCCTTGGCCGCTTGGAAGGGTGTCTTGCCCATGTGAAGATGGCGCTCAACGTTTTCCACGATCACGATTGCGTCATCGACCACCAAGCCAACCGACAGAACGATCGCCAGCAGAGTCAGAAGATTGATCGTGAAGCCGGCGATCAGCATGAGAAACACCGCACCGATCAAAGAAATCGGAATCGCGACGACCGGGATCAGCACCGAACGGAACGAACCCAGAAATAGGAAGATGACAACAACAACAATAAGGAGTGTCTCGGTCAGAGTGCTGAGAACTTCGTTGATCGCGTCCTGGATATAAGCCGTCGAATCGTAGGGCACGCCGGCCTTCATGCCCGGAGGCAACTGAGCCTCGATTTCCGGCAGCGTAGCGCGGACTCGCTTGATTACGTCCAGAGAATTCGCGGTGGGAAGCACCCACACACCCATGAACGTGGCGGTCTCGCCGTTGAAGCGAACGTCTTGCTCGTAGTTCTGCGCTCCCAGCACGACATCGGCAATTTCGCCGAGACGTACGACGACTCCCTTGTCTTCTTTGACCACCAGCTGCCGAAATTCATCGGCGTTGCGCAGATCGGTGTTGGCGATCAGGTTCACCGATACCATTGAGCCTTTGGTTTGGCCGAGCGCAGAAAGATGGTTGTTCTTGGATAGTGCGTCTCGCACCGCGGAAGCGGATATGCCGAGCGCAGCCATCTTGTCCGGCTTGAGCCAGATTCGCATGGCGAACGTGCGGTCTCCGAGGATGTCGGCGCGCTGCACGCCGCTGACGGCGCTCAACTTCGGCTGTACGACACGCGTCAGATAATCGGTAATCTGATTCTGATCAAGACTCGCGGACGAAAAGCCAAGATAAATTGCGGCAAACTGGTTGTCCGCCGTTTGCAGTTCGATGACAGGCGCCTGCGACTCTGGCGGCAAGTCATTGCGCACCTGGGCCAGCTTCGCCTGAATCTGTGTCAGCGCAGCATTGGTGTCGTAGTTGAGCTTCAGGTGCACGGTGATCGTGCTGAGTCCCTGAGCGCTCGCCGACTCCATGTAGTCGATGCCATCGGCGCTGGCGATCACGCGCTCCAGCGGAGTCGTGATGAATCCGCGAACCAGGTCTGCGTTGGCGCCGACATAAACCGTCGTGACCTGCACCACTGCAATATCGCTACGCGGGTACTGGCGCACGCTCAACGAGCGTATGGCTTGCAGGCCAGCAATCAGGATTACCAGATTAACGACAATCGCGAGGACCGGTCGCTTAACGAATAAATCTGTGAACTTCATTTAGCTATCCTCGGGCTTCGGAGCCGGATTGTTTCCGGGCTGAACTTTGTTGTTGACCTGTACAGCCGCACCATTGCGCAGTTTGAAAACTCCGGAGCTCACGATCTCATCACCGGGCTTCACTCCCGAAATGACCGCGACCTGATCGCCTCGTGAGCCGCCCACTTTCACGAACGTCTGACGCACGCCGCGGTACGTCTGCCCCTTCGGGTCTTTGAGGTCGGTGATGACGTACACCGAGTCCCCATACGGCGCATAGCTGATGGCTGAAGTCGGCAGTGTGATTACCGGGCGAGGCGCGCCCATTGACAGCTCGACCTGGGTGAACATGCCGTGGTGCAACTTTCCCTCGGCGTTGGAGAGCGTCGCCTGTACCTGGATATTCCGAGTCGTCTCATCCACCACTGAGTCAATCGCCGTGACGCGGCCGCTGAATACATGGCCCCCGACCTCTTCAGTGGTGACCCGCAACGCTTGGCCGATTCGCACCTGGCTGGCTGTCTGCTGGGGAACGCCGAAGTTCACATAGATCGGATTGAGTGACTGCAGCGGAACGATGGCCCCGCCGCCGGCAAGGTATTGTCCAAGGTTGACCTTGCGGATTCCCAAAACACCCGAAAAAGGAGCGCGGATCGTCTTTCGCTCGATCGTAGCTTTGATCTCTGCCACGTTTGCCGCCGTTGCCTTTTGTTGAGCGGTGGCCTGGTCGTACTCTGCGCGAGAGATGACACCGGCCTTTACCAACTCATCCATCCGGGCGAAGGTGACCTTCGCAAGATCGCGTTGCGCTTCGAGGGAAGCGAGTTGCGCGTGTTCCTGGCGGGTGTCGAGTTCGACCAGCACTGTCCCTTCGTGGACTGCCTGTCCCGATTCGAAAGCGATCCGATCAACGATCCCCGGCAGGTCGGCGCTGACCGTAACACCATGCACGGCCTCAACCGTGCCTATGATGTTCAAAGTTCCCGGCCACTGTTCTTGTTTAGCGACAATGCTGGTGACAGCTTCCGGAGGCGGTTGAAACGAGGAGCCCGCGGCAATCGCCGACTGCACTTGTTTAAATTTCACGAAGCCCAGGGCCGTAAGGAGCACGAACACCACTCCCAGGGTCAGGATCATTCTTCTTGCCATAAGTTCCCCTTCTGCTGAAAACGTAAGGTCCACGTTTACTAAGAGCGACAGTTATGCCCTTAGCCCAATTTCTACTTGTATGACGAACAGATGCTCGCCGAATCGACAAGCACCCAAATAATTTTTTCGATGTTGTAAATGGGATCCGCAGCGCCGTTAAGCAGTTTTCGCTGCCAGGCGTTGTTGCGCAAAGAATCCGCTAGCGGCCACCGCGACATCCGTCATAGTGGTCTGTTCACTCATAGCCATGTGCCTTAGGGCTTGAAGTCGCGCGCGAACAATATCTGTCCGGGAACATGCCAGAAGAGTCTTGCAATCCTGATCGGAATACCCCTCGAGAACAGACATAACAAAAACAAAACGCTCGAATGTGTTGAGTCCAACGACTGGAGTGAGCTTCGCCTCGATCTCGGATAGTTCGACCTCAGCGCTCGCAGCCGAAGCCGCCAACGACGCGGAACGCTGGCGCGTCGGCTGCATCATTCGGATTGCATTCTGGATAATTGTCCGCCGAGCCCACGACCGAGCCCACTCTTTGAAGACTCGATTTGCGCCGATAGAATGCTCCAGCCCGGAAACAAAACATTGCTCAGCGTTCGCGCGGTTGCCGGTGAGCAGAAATGACAGGAGGTAAAGCCCCCTCATGTCTTCGGCGAAGATTCGGCAGAAATCACCTGAGACCGCGTAAACGGCCACTGGAACGTCAGAAGTGTTCCTTAGCTGCGTCAACTTGCACCTCCGTGATACCTGGTTCTGAACCGATTGATTCCTTTTGATCTGATCCACGCATCCGACCGTGACATCTTCGTGCCAGCTTCTTTACGACATATCTTGTGAGAACGCCGCAGCAAGCAAACTTTGCACCTTCGTTCATCAGTTCGAGAATTGCGTCCTGCCCTTCTTGTCCGATAACCGTGGCATGGCTCAGGTCAATAACAAGCTTGCGTCCCTGAAGATCCTTGCCCGCGTTTCGCCAGGTGCTTCTCAGCTCCTCGACCCAGGGGTCGACTAGCTTCCCCTCGACAACCAACCGGCGGTCGGATCTTGTATCGATGATTGAAATCTTCAGCATTGTCTGCGCGTCAACGATTCGACAGTCGCAATACGCTGGCCAAACCGGATCACTGCGTCAATGCCCGTAAGCAGGTGATATATGGGAGTTCTTGAGCAGACCGTGACTCCAAGTGTCGATAAGTGTCGACGCCACTGTCGACGCTTCTTAGACGAGAATCGGATTAGGCCGCTTGATCATTGGAGCGATCATGGTCGGCAGGACGATCGCGATCAGCATCCAGCAGCGTCAAAGTTAGGCTCTTTTGCGTTCGTCTTTCGATGTGATTGGCGCGATGCCAAGGCAATTCCCGGATTGTTGCATTCAGAAATGTCAATAGAAAGAGAACTGCGGCCGTACTGAAGCCGGCGAATATTGAAACGATAAGCACACAAGTACCAAAGCACTCGTAGTGCCAAACCGACGGGAGCTTGATTACATGATCAGAGCGAACGAACAACAGGGGACGATTGTCGAAGTGTCGGAAGTGTCGAACTCTATGACACCACTCGTGGGTCAATCCCGAGCTTCTTCATGCGTGAGATTAGAGTGGTGCGTTTGAGACCAAGACGCGCCGCAGCACCTTCCGTCCCGCCAACCCGCCCGCGTGCGCCTTTCAGAACTCGCAGGATCTCATCGCGCTCGGCGCTATCGCGAGTCGCAAACGTCGGTACGACCTTGCCCCCGTTCGTCAGTTCGCTGATTGGCACCTGAAGAGCCGAGCCATGGGTGAGGATCACAGAGCGTTCAATGAAATTTTCGAGCTCGCGAATGTTGCCGGGCCAATGCCAGGAGGCGAGCTTTTTCATCGCGGCTGAGGGAACCGACTCCACCTGTTTCTCCATTCGCCGGCCATACTTCTGAGCGAAGTACCGGACCAGCAATGGAATGTCTTCCGGGCGTTCCCGCAGAGGCGGAATGCGAATAGGAAAGACATTCAGGCGGTAATACAGATCGCTCCGAAACTCGCGGTTCTCTATCATCTTCTCCAGGTCACGATTCGTGGCAGCGACCAACCTGATATCAACCTTCTTTGTTCTCGTGCTGCCCAAACGCTCAAATTCACGCTCCTGCAAAGCGCGGAGCAACTTCGGCTGTATCTCAATGGGAATGTCGCCGACTTCATCCAGGAAAATCGTTCCCTGATCGGCGAGTTCAAGGCGGCCAACCTTCTGAGAAATCGCGCCCGTGAAGGCGCCGCGCTCATGTCCGAAGAGCTCACTTTCCAGCAAGCCCGTGGGAATCGCGGCGCAATTGAGCTTTACAAAAGTCCTGTCCTTGCGGCGGCTCCGATCGTGAATCGCTCGCGCGATCAATTCCTTTCCCGTGCCCGTCTCGCCCAGAAGAAGGACTGTCGAGTCGCTCGGCGCTACCGTCTCGACCAACTGAAGGACATGGCGTAGAGCCGAACTCTGGCCGACGATGCCTTCAAAGTCCATCTCACCGCGGATTTCCTCCTCCAGGTACAGCTTTTCCTGTGCAAGCCTGTCCTTCAGGTCGGCAATCTCACTGTAAGCCAGAGCATTCTCGACTCCGATCGCGACCTGGTTCGCAACCTGCGTCAGGAAAGAGACTTCATCGTCATCGAACGCGTTCTCTTCCCGCCGGGCGACCGCCAGTACTCCGAGCAGTCGATTCTTGCTCATCAGAGGGACATCGCAAAAGGAGTTCAGCCCTTCTCCAACTGCTTTGCGATACATTTCCGAAGGCATCTCCGCTGGATCGAGTCGGTTCACGACAATCGGTTTCTTATTTAGGAAAGCGTTTCCCGGTATCGTTCCCTGAATAGGGACCAGGGATCCTTCGGTAAAGACTCCGCGGCTTTCGGGAAAATCCAGTGCGTGTACTCGTAAGTGATTGCCGTCGGCATCCGCCAACATCACTGCCGCAGCCTCGCATCGCATCACCTGGCGCACGCTGGAGGATGTCACGTGGAGGAATTCCTGAAAATCAAGATTCGACACTACCTGATTATTCAGATCGAGGATCAGCTTCAGTTGGTCTTTCACACGCTGCGACACGCAGAAATTCATCGCGGCGTCAATCGCGAGTCCGATCTGATCGGCAACCAACGAGAGGAAGAGAACTTCCTCCTCGTCATAAGCATTGGGATAAAAGCGGCCTAGACTTAAAACACCCAGCCGTCGATCTCCTCGCTTCAGCGGTATCGTGCAGGTGGATGTGATTCCCAGATCGGCAAGAAACAGGCGATGTTTTTGGAACCGCGTTTCAACTTGCCAGTCATGGGTTAGCAAGAGTTGGCCAGACTCATACACGGACGCAATCGGAGTGTCTTCCCAGGTAGCAGCGGTCCCAGCCGGGATCTCTATTACCTTCCCGTTCGCCTCCAACATGCACCATTCAGGATTCTTCGTCTGATCGTCAAAGGCGACGACCTGCAAGTAGTCAAACGGAGTAACTTCGCGGAGTCGAGTGGTAAGAGTGTCAAACGCAGTATCGCAATCGCTGTTAGCGATGGCGCTCGCTGCGCGCAGAAGCGCTAAGTACCGTTCCTCCTCAACCTTTGGATAGCTCGACGCTGTCGTGGCCATGAATCTCCGCCAATTCAAAGATCTTAACAAGCCTAGCGCGCCTCCGGGATTCCACACGTATCCCGAGGAGAACGAAGGGGATGAATCCTTTTCAATCTGATGCAGTGAAACTCAATAAGGCTTCTCAAAAGTGTCAGAAGAATCGACACTTGTCGAAGTCGGCGTCGACAACGTCGACAATTACTTCTGGGAGACTTCGCCCGTCGTTCTTCTAAGCTCCCTAGCATCAACCGGATGGCGGCCCAACGCGGTGTCTCCGATCCCCTGGCACTGCCATTGCATTTACTGAGAACAGCTGCGTCAACCGATGCACCCTCAGGTCAACGACTGTGGTGGTTGAGCATAACTAATTTTCTCAGGGAGACTTTCAGAAATGCGAAAAGCATTAATCATGGTTGCAACTGTGGCGTTCCTATTTGTGGGTGCCGCGGTGGCCCAGGAATCTCGTTCAGAGTTCAGTGTGCAGGGAACTGGTTTGTTCACGAAAGATTCGGCTGGTCAGGGTACGACGCAGCGTGGCACTGAGGCAGGCGGTTTCCTGGTTGGTTACCGATATCACTTTAACCGCTGGCTGGCCGGGGAAGGTGTCTACGGATACGGACGCAATACGCAAGAGTATTTTGCGGCCGGCGGCCTCTCCAGAATCCAGGCGAATGTTCATCAAGCTACCGGCGGACTGGTCCTCAGTCTGCCAGCGTCCGCAAGGTTCAGGATCCACCCGTATGTACTTGCTGAAGGCGGAGCGCTGATATTCGATCCGACCGGCAAAGCCGCCCGACTTCGGGCTGAGAGAGCTGAACACGAACACTACGACTCATGCGGCTCAGCCGTCCGCAGGACTTGTATTTCGGTTTTAACGAAATTTGAGCTGCGAGGGCGCTATTTGGCGGCGCCCTTGCAGGTGTTCTGGCCTTATGGTTTTCTTAATCTAGTCCTCAAAGCTGAAACTTAACTTCCTGCCCTGGTAATCCTTCAGGATTCTCTTCAGAGCCTGTGTTCGAAACCGGCGAAGATGATTGCGTAACCGTCGGCAACATAGGGAAGCCGAACCCCTCCAAGTCAGTCTTGAGCCGCTCGATGGAACTGAATTGGATCGCGTGAATTCCCAGCGCTCGGGCAGCACGAACGTTGGGCTCGCGGTCGTCCAGAAATAAAGTTTCTAGTGCTGAAACGCCCAGGCCGCGAAGAGTGTGCTCATAGATGGCGGGGTCCGGCTTGATCATTCTGACTTCAGCAGAGAGCGTCTTGAAATCAAAGCTCTTCATCCAATGACCATCTGTCCGAACGTGCGCCGCCAGGTCCAGCGGCATGTTGGACAGGATGCCAGTCTTGATTCCCGACCTTTGAAGTTCGCTGACCCAATTGAGCATTTCAGGATCTGGGTGCGACCAGATTTCCACTTCTGTCTTGCGCAGGGATTTAATCTGCTCAGGATCAATTAACGCATTGGCTTGGGCTGCGAGCGCCAGCCAGTACTGGTCGGCGCTGATGTCGCCGCGATCATAAACATTCCGGCTCGATTCCCACAGTTGGTAAAACACCTTAAAACTAACGCTGAACATCTGCGCCATGCGCTGGAACTCTTCCCTAGTGGGGCTGCGCACCAGAACCAGACCGTAATCGAAAATGACCGCTTTGATGTTGACGAGATCTTTACGTTCTGTGGACATCAAACCATTTTACATTTCGGAAATGTTTGCCGGTTTTCAGTGAATATCCTCGTGTTCTCCGAGGTACCTCGGTAATCTTCGTGTGGCTGCAGCAGCCCGCCTTTGTGGTCAACTTGTGCACAGCTATGAAATTTCCGGCTGAGCCGTATAACGAGTCCGGCATTTTCGTCGACCAGTTGTCGGTGACTTACGAAGTGGACGGTGGTCAGACAATTCGTGCATTGGACCGGGCCAGTATTGAAATCCGGCCTGCCGAGTTCATCGGCATCTTTGGTGAGTCCGGCTCGGGTAAGAGTACTCTGGCGGCAACATTTGTACGTCTGCTGCCGCAGAATGCGCGGTACGAGCATGGATCAATACAGTTCCGTGGCCGAAACTTGCTTGCGATACCAGAAAGTGAGTTGCGCAGAATTCGGGGCGCGAAGATCGCCCTTATTCCGCAAGACCCAGCTCTCGCTCTGAACCCGGTCATTACCGTCGGCGATCAGATCGCGGAAGTACTTCGGGCCCACGTCCGCATGCCGGCGAAAGAACGCAGAGCGCGCGTGGAGGAGTTGCTCGTCGAGGTTGGCTTCGACCAGTCACAGCGAATCTATTCCGCATATCCGCATCAACTCAGTGGAGGGCAGCGGCAACGCATTGTCATCGCTCAGGCGATGGCATGTCGTCCCGCAGTGGTGATTGCGGATGAGCCGACCAGCAAACTCGATGCCTCGTTGCAAGCGGAGATCCTGGCATTGATGCGCGAAATCAGCAGACGGCATCGCGCCGCGTTCGTGCTGATTAGTCACAACCCCGCTGTGCTGGCGGGATCTGTCGATCGAATTGTCGTGATGTACGCCGGACGGATTGTCGAGGAGGGTCGCACCGAAGATATTTTTCGCCGTCCGCTGCATCCGTACACGCAAGCACTTTTGCGACTGACCAGCCGATACCTGCCGGCGACGCGTCCTCGGATTCGATTCCAGGCGATCGACGGGGAGCCTCCGGACTTGACCGTACGTGGCGTCGGCTGCCCTTTTGCAGCGCGCTGTCCGGAGAGAATGCAGGTGTGTACAGAGCGCGATGTATACGAAACCACGCCGCATCCTTTGCAGCGAGTGAGTTGCTTTAAGTATGGAAACTGATGCCAGCACCATGAAACCGACGGCCGAGCGCGTGCTTCACGTTAGCGGACTCAACAAGAGTTATCGGCGCAAAGGTGCTGGCTGGCAGCGAACCGACGTCGTGATCGCTGCCAGCGAGGTTGAGTTCGAAATTTTCTCGGGACAGACCCTGGCTCTTGTGGGGAGTTCCGGATCAGGGAAATCTACGGTGGCCCGCTGCGTGACGCGACTTGAAAAGCCGGACAGTGGGCAGATCTGGCTGGAAGGCACAGACATCGCGCAACTTGACTCGCGAGATCTACGCCCAATCCGTCCGCGAGCGCAGATGGTATTTCAGGACGCTGCCACTTCCTTGAATCCGCGCTTCAGCGCTGCTGACGTGATTGAGGAGCCGCTGCTCATTCGGGGACAATCCGACAAGTCTGCACGTCGCGCGAGAGCGAAAGAATTGATGCAGGAAGTTGGATTGTCGCCGCAATGGGCTGATCGATCCGCGATGGATTTCAGTGGCGGTCAACGGCAAAGACTGGCGATCGCGCGAGCGCTCGCACTCAAGCCGAAATTGCTCGTGCTGGATGAAGCTCTCTCCGGCTTGGACCTCTCGACCGAAGCGCAGATCGCGAACTTGCTGCTGGACCTTCAGTCGGCTCACTTCCTCGCCTACCTTCTGATCTCGCATGACCTGGCCCTGGTAGCGCGGCTCGCGGACACGATCGCAGTGATGGCGAAGGGCAGGATTGTTGAACAGGGACCGACGTCGCAAGTTATTGCCAAGCCCGGTCACCCGGAAACCCGCGCCTTGTGCGCATCGACACACGCTGCGCAGGAAAGTCTTACCGCACTGGGAGTTACTCCATGAAATATCCGGTGCGACGAGCAATTCGGGCCGTGGTGCTGCTATTTGGCGTGTCGGTCCTGTGTTTTCTGTTTACGGAAATGGCGCCCGGGAGTTTCTTTGATGAGATGCGACTCAATCCGCAGATCTCTCCAGAAACCGTATCGGCACTGCGTAGCCGCTACGGCCTTGACCGCCCTCTGCTACTGAGGTATGGCCAGTGGCTGACGTCAGTTGCCAAAGGCGACCTCGGATTCTCGATCGCCTACAACGCGCCGGTCGCGCCGCTGCTTTGGGATCGGGCACGAAACACTCTCTTGCTGACGACCACCGCAATGGTGCTTACCTGGCTGATCGGCGTTCCGCTCGGTGTGTGGAGTGCCGCCTACCGGGGACGATGGCTGGACAGGGTGGTTGAAACCGGCAACTCGCTGCTAATTTCGATTCCCGAAATCGTGATCGCACTCGGCCTCTTGGCGCTCGCGGTACGAGTGCGTCTGGTCCCAATTGGCGGAATGATGTCGATTGACCACGACGAACTATCCGCTTGGGAAAAACTTCAGGATGTTCTGCGCCACCTGTTGCTGCCCACGGCGATACTAGTGCTCGCCGGAATTTCCGTTGTCATCCGGCACGTACGCGCCAGGGTGGCAGAGGTGCTCGACGCGCCTTATGTGCGGGCAGGCTGGGGTCTCGGCATTGGCCAGTCGCGTTTGCTGTTCCGGCATGCGTTGCCTGTTGCGGCGAGTCCGGCGATTTCGCTTTTTGGTTTTTCAATCGCTTCGTTACTCAGTGGTTCGCTGCTGGTGGAGGTCGCCACCGGGTGGCCAGGGCTCGGGCCATTGCTGCTCGAAGCGACGCTCGCACGCGACCTGTACCTAGTCATTGGAGGAATCATTTTTTCAGCACTATTCTTGCTTGCGGGCAATTTCATCGCCGATCTACTGTTGTTAGCATCCGATCCTCGCATTCGCACAGGCGGTCTCGATGCGGAGTAAGCCGCGAATACGCCTTCTCATTGTGCTTCTGATTGGGATGCATCTCGTGATTCTGCTCGCAGGTTTTTTCGCGCCCTACGATGCGAAAGCGCAAAATCGCAATCTCCCGTATGCTCCGCCGACGCGGCTTCACTTCACGGGAACGTCTGTTTTTCATCTCCGTCCGTTTGTGTACGCTGTTGTGTCGGACTCCGAAGGCTTCCGTGACGACTCGACGCAGCAATATCCAGTCCGTTTTTTGGTGAGAGGCAGTTCGTATTCGCTTGGACTCTTTAAGTCGGACCTCCATCTCTTCGGGGTCGATAGCCCTGCGCGCATCATGCTGTTGGGCTCCGATGCTTTCGGACGCGACGAACTATCAAGTCTGCTCTTCGGAGGCCAGATATCGCTGGCTGCCGGCTTGGTGGCGACGTTGTTCACGCTGGCGATGGCAGCCGTCATCGGCACGGTTTCTGGATTCTATGGCGGGTGGATCGATGAATCGCTGATGGCCGTTTCTGAGTTATTTCTGTCATTGCCCTGGCTGTACTTCCTGCTCGGAATCCGCGCGTTCCTTCCGCTTCACGTTAGTCCAGTGGGAACGTTTCTGCTCCTCATCGGGGTGATCGGAGCGATCGGTTGGGCCCGTCCTGCACGGTTGGTGAGAGGCGTGGTGTTGAGTGCGCGCACAAAAAATCACGTCCTGGCCGCTCGCGGATTTGGCGGCTCCGATCTTTATTTGTTGCGACGCCACATCCTGCCGGAGACTTTTGGTGTGCTTCTGACGCAGGCTGCTTTGCTGGTTCCGTTGTATATCGGAGCGGAAGCCACCCTGTCATTCTTCGGCCTCGGTGTCAGCGAGTCAGTACCCAGCTGGGGCAACATGTTAGCGGCACTCCAACATTACAGCGTCCTGGTGTCATATGGCTGGCTCCTGGCTCCGGCAGCGGCGCTCGTTGTTACGTCGGTAATCTACCGGATGCTGGCAGATGCGCTTCAACCAGCCCGTTCCTAAGTAAAATCAAATCAATCCGACCAGGGATCTGTGGGGTAGGGGTGAATATGAAGGTCGCAACTCGCCTTGCCCTCGTAGTGTGTCTGTGCGCGGCAACATTGTTGGCCAGCGCTCCCGCTCCGCAACCTGTCAACCAAGGGGAAGAACTCGCGCGCGTCGACGGTCCGACTGGGCGCTACGGCGGCCATCTTGTCGTCGGCCAGCGGTCCGAACCGAAGACACTGAACCCCGTTACAGCGACTGATGCGGTTTCCCGAGAGGTGTTCGAACGTCTGCACGCCGATCTGATTGGCATCAACCGCGGAACGCAGAAAGCCGAGCCCGCCCTTGCAAAGTCGTGGAAGATCTCGCCGGACGGCTGTATTTTCACCCTCAAGTTGCGCAAGGGTATTCGCTTTTCGGACGGACATCCCTTTGACGCAGACGACGTAGTCTTTTCTTTCACCGTTTACCTCGACGAGGCGGTGAGTTCTCCCCAGCGCGACTTGCTGATTATCGATGGCAAGCCGCTCGCCATTACCAAGCTCGATCAGTACACCGTCCGCTTCTCGCTGCCCCATCCGTATGCCGCCGCCGAGAGGCTCTTTGACAGCTTTGCGATCCTGCCTCGGCACATTCTCGAAAAGCCTTATCGGGAAGGTAAGTTCGTGCAGGTATGGGCGCTGAATACTCCTCCCAATGAAGTGGTGGGCCTGGGACCGTTTCGGGTAAAGCAATACTGGCCCGGTCAGCGGATTGTGCTGGAACGGAATCCGTATTACTGGAAGGCCGATCGCGAGAACCATCGCCTGCCCTATCTTGACGAAATCGTTTTCATGTTCGTCGGCAGTGAAGATGCGCAGGTCATGCGCTTTGAGGCCGGCGAAACTGATCTCATCAATCGGCTGAGCTCGGAGAACTACGCTCTCTTGTCGAAAGAACAATCCCGAAGCCGATCGCAACTGGCTGATCTGGGACCCAGCCTCGAGTACAACTTCCTCGTCTTCAACCAGAACGATTTGTCTGGCAAAAAACTGGACGACATCGCCCGAAAACAAGTCTGGTTTCAGGATCTGAAATTTCGTCAAGCCGTATCGGCTGCGGTGGACCGTGACTCGATCGTAAACCTGGTCTACGGTTTAAGAGGAACAGCGCTGTGGGGGAACGTTGGGCCTGGCAACAAGATGTGGGTCAATCAGTCGATCCCGCATCCGCAGCGTTCGCTTGAAACGGCGCGCCAACTGTTGAAGTCGGCGAGCTTCACCTGGAATGTTGCCGGCGACCTTCTGGATCGCACCGGGCAAGTGGTCGAATTCTCCATCGCGACCAGTTCTTCCAACGCCCAGCGCATGAAAATGGCGACTCTGCTCCAGGACGACCTCTCCCACCTCGGCATGCACGTCCACATCGTTCCGCTGGATTTTCGCGCCATAGTCGATCGTGTGTTTCAGAGCTTCGACTACGAGGCGGCGATCATGGCATTGGGCGGCGGAGACGCCGATCCCAACCCCGAAATGAACGTCTGGTTGTCGAACGGAAGCACGCATCTCTGGCGAATGAATGAGACGCAGCCCGCGACCGCATGGGAACGGGAGATCGATCAGTTGATGAATCAGCAGATGGTCACGCTGGACTATCGCAAGCGGAAGAAACTATACGATCGCGTGCAGCAAATCATTGCAGAACAGCTTCCGTTCATTTTCCTGGCGACACCGAATATTTTGGCCGGCGCGAAAGCCGACATAGGCAATTTCCAGCCCGCTCTGCTCGATCACTACACGCTCTGGAACGCCGATCAAATCTATCTTCGCAACGCTGAGAGCGCAGGAATCCGGTGAAGACTGCGGCGAGGGCGCAACTCGAAGCGAGGAAGCCTTCGTCCGACGAACGTCTAGTCGCACTTTGTCTTGAGGGCGACCAGCAAGCCTGGGCCGACCTGGTCGACAAATACAAGAATCTGATTTATTCGATCCCGATCAAACTCGGCATGTATGACGACGCCGCGGACATCTTCCAATCCGTATGCGTCGATTTACTTTCCGACCTTCCACGCCTGCGGGAACCGAAAGCATTACCCAAGTGGCTGATGCAGGTTTGCTATCACAAGTGCCTCGAACATCGCGCACGGGCGAAGAAACAGGTCCAACTCGAGGACGAGGACGCCGAGAACTTGCCGGCAGATCAGAGTTCTGCGTCACTTCCCGAGGAGATGCTGTCCCAACTTCAACGGGAACAAATGGTCCGGGATGTAGTGTGCGGTTTGTCGCAGCGCTGTGAGCGAATGGTGCGCATGCTGTTTTTTGAAGTGCCTCCCCGCCCCTATCAGGACGTGGCTAAAGAACTCGGAATCGCGACCGGATCGATCGGGTTTATCCGCGGCCGCTGCCTCGACCGGCTTAAGAAACAGCTGGAGAAGATGGGGTTCCAGTGAGCGTCAAAGCGGTTCAGCAAACTGAAATTGACGCCCTCGTCGAGCGACTGCTGGCGCTGGACGAACCTGCCCGCCGTGACTTCGTTCGCCAGGATGCCACAAAGGACTGGGCCGGACTCGCATCCGTACTTGCCGAACGAGTCCGCGAGGAAGTCCGCATTGATACAGCGCGCGCGAAGCGACTCGCTGACCTCGCCGTTACCGTCGCGGAAACCATTGGCAACCAGTTGGCGCTAGCCAAAAGCCTGCGTGCACGCGCGAATGCGCTCTATGTTCTGGACGAGCACGCCGCTGCGATCGAGATGCACAAACAGGCCGCTGCGCTCTTCGAAGCAGAAGGCGCCGAAGAAGAGCTGGCGCGCACGCTGAGCGGATCAATTCAGCCTCTGCTTCTACTCGGACACTACGATCAGGCCCTGGCTGCCGGCGATCGCGCCCGCGCGCTCTTTGCCAGCCAGGGAAACACCCTGCGCCTGGCGCGGCTCG
>WNFR01002053.1_pt1 | contig 21031 bp, 21 predicted proteins | sample 5400221 | NCBI WGS metagenome assembly WNFR01 (sample SAMN13153357, study PRJNA577476) | soil metagenome | isolation source: 40 cm soil under Madrone tree | place: USA:California | collected 2016-06-14 | reverse complement strand
AGATCAGCCGTCGTTTTCTTCCCCACGATATCCATCGCGTGGGCCATTTTGATCCGAGCCGAAAAATCGGCGAGCGGCCCGTTACTGTTGTGATCGAAAATCCCCTTACGAACCTCCGGTGTGACGAAGGGACCAAGCCGCGCAAGTATTGATACCTCCAATGCCTTTTCAACCAGAGCACTTCCGATAATCGCTATGGATCGATCACCCATCGGGCTTGGGTGTGATTCCAACGCCTGCATCAAAATCCGTGTAATCCGGTCTTCTGGTATCTGTGCGGCCAACTGCTTCAAGCGAGCGGACGCTGATATCTTCTTAGCCATACACAAATCCGTTCAAAGCGGGGCTTCAATTCGCGGCTTTCCCCTGATCCAGTTCCGCAACTTGACCCATAACCACTGACGCGGCCATGTCTGGTCGATCTGATATCGGTTCACCATCAACTTCGCATAACCTGCTTCAATCATCCCGTCCATCGCCTTATCCACGAGCATGGTCTGAGATTCATCGGAATCGTGCGTTACGAATAACGGGTGAAGCGCGGAGTACTGCCAGAATTGGGTTGTAACCGGACGCTGAAATGATTCGAAGTCGTGATTTATTTTCTTCCTTCCCCACACCTGGACATGACCGGCTGCGATCTGCTCATTCATCTGAACGATGGCGTCATTATGCTGTACGCCGACTTGGACCATCATACGCCCCGCGCCGGGTCCGTGTGTTTTCAGCACTGGTGGTCCCGGTTGCTTCACCCGCGCTCGTGAATCATTGATGATGTAATCCAGCGCCTTCCACATCGGCATGTTCGGGCGCGGCCTCGGTTCCAGCCCATAGACCTTCCGCGCAATTTTGATCGCCTCGGGCAATAACCATGTCCCGATGATCAGCCCCAGACCAATCGCAAAAAGTCCGGGATAGCTCGCTCTGGATAGTATCCAGTCGTCCGACAGAGCTATGTCGTCTTTCAGCGCGCCCCAGTCATTCGGTATCCAGTGATGGCCGGTGAACGCGAACAACGTGTAAATCGCCAGAAGTAGACGCCATCCGGTCCGGTACTTGTTTTCCATTATCCGGATGTACTTCCGTTGGACCGACTAACGCAATCCGATTCTTGGCTGCATTAGACCCCCTTGCCCACTACGGTTTCCGCAGTGCATCCGGTTCCGGGTCATGGATCGGCTTAAGCTCATTACCAGCATCCGCGATAAGCTTTTCCATCGCGGTCATGTGTCCCAGTAGATGGCCCGCATAGACCCGAGGGCTTACGTGAGCTTCTGTGAGGCACCGGCTAGCTAGCTGATCCAGCATCGCGTTATATTGCAGAGCTACGCTGATCAGTTGGAGCACTGTCGGTCCCGCAGGCTCCCCTAGCAGATAGAGCCGATCAACATTCCGATCCAGCATCGGTGGAATTTCGACCTCAGCCGTTTTCATCACATTGGAAAAACTGATCGCGTTGACCTCGCCCACGATTTTCGTTTGCGAATCCAGCAATCCCCGAATTTTCAAAAGCCGTACCTCTAGGTATTGCAAGTCCGGCTCTATCGCGACCGCGATGCATCTGGCTTGCAACCGTTCCTTCCGTAGTGCGATCTGTTCGGCCCGCCTCGGCACCCATACCCCAAGGTACAGAGCCAACACGGTTGCAACCGCCTGAACGCCTGTCGCACTCGAAATGACTATCGTTGGAATATCCGTCATTTCCCTCCCTCAATCCTATGAATGGGTGCCGCCTTTATTGACCGTCCGAACCGGGCAAGCCAAGATCAGTTTATCCCGTGGGCCACTTCTGTCCGGGGAATCCTCGGATCGGGGTAATAAGCCATGTCTTGGAGTGACCGCAGGTACGCCGGACTTGCTAGGTTCCGACACTCGCTTTTGCGGGCATCGTCAGTTTACCCGAATCCTGAATATGAGCCGCTGATCAATCGGGCGACTGCCGCCGATCTGGAATGGCTAATCGCCCGGATTGACGAACATCTTGCCAAGAAACCAAGCCACCTGAATGACCCGGATTTCAGCGTCCAGATCAAAGAGGCATTCCTGCACTACCGGACAATCGCGGCTCAGGCTCAACACACCCGGAAGACGGTCACCGATAATGCTCGTCGCTGGTGGAGCGAAGCCCGCTCGTGGATCAGCCTGACGGTCGCGATATTCGCCCTGATCCTATCGTTGATCGCACTATTCAGACTGCACCAGTGACAACCCACACCCTTTTCGTCCGTCACGCCAGCACGCCGCATTTCGGCCGAAGATATCAAAGCGACACCCGAATAGCCTACGGCCGACCCAAGTTATGGGTCTGCCGGGCGTCGCACTTTCCCCGCAAGCTCATGGCGTATTGGGTTGGCGGCACCACTCTCTGAGCGCGAGGCCCCGGGAGCGGTGCGGTCCCACCCGCTCTCAATTGCGGAAAAATCCCTAGAGAAATCTTTCGGTACCCGACTGGGCTTCCTCGTGCAGGGTCGTGTTCGACTCCCACCTAAATTGCCGATCCCGCTATTAGCTTCTGCTCAAGCGATTCAAAATCTAAATCCAACGCGTCGTATACGGTGCGGGCGCTTTTCTCCACGTATGAACTCGTGGGTACCCCAACTACCGACATGCTGGGGTCTATGAAATGGGCAAAGTCTCTGAAAAAAAGCCACGAAGCGCGTTTGTTTATCCGATTTATGTCGCCGTAGTTTGTAAACATCACCGCCTTTGCATTGGTGTTCTTGCTGCGATCCAAAAATTTGTCCAATCGTAACCGCCGAGAATTTGTGTCATCGAATCCGTAGCCAAGAATGTACACGCAAACCGCGTCCTGAATCGCCATTTGAGCGTTTTCTAGAATCTCTTTATTTTGTTCCTTGTCCGCCGCTTCGATTACACGAATGCCACCCGCCGCCAGATACGCGCGTTCTACGCCGTTGTTGAACTGTCCAAGTACCGAAGATATTTCCTCCAATCTTACATTTGTATTGGCAATACTTCTAAGGTTTGCCGCCTCGGGAAGTGGGTTGTAAACGCCGACTTCATTCTCGCTAACGCGCCCGTAAACGTGAAGAACACGCCCAGAAAGGAAAGTGAGGGCTTCCGCCTTAAACGGATCGTAGGCTTGCAACGAAGCCATAAGGTGATGCTCAAGCGAGGTGTCGTAGTTGAATGTGACGAAAGTCACTTGGTTCTGATGAATCTGTTCAGGTTTTTCGCAACCGCTTACGATCTTGTTCACAAGAAACCGATACCAGTTGTCTTGAAATTTGCTCTTGTGCAATTGCTGGACTTTTTGCCGCTCACCTTCATATGGCGACTTTTTCAGCAACAAGACGCGATTCTCATTGCCACCCCCATTATCCCTGGCCTCACAGTCCAATATGACCCAGGCGATTAGGAACTTCCCCATCTCCCTTATGCTCGGGTTGTGTCCGAGGAAATAGTCGATTACGGGTGGCCGCACTTGTGACAGGCGTTTTGAAATGTCCTGGCATTCCCGCGCCACCTTTCTGGATTCGGATACTATGGGGTTTATGCCGCTGTCTTTGACTCTATCCCTTATGAGTTTCGCCGGTGGCCCCCCCCGCGCCGCCGTGGGTTCCCAGAAGGTTGAAGCCCTCAGCCGCATAGTCAGCCTTTTCAATGACCGCCGTTACAAGGTCCTCGCCCGTTGGATACCCGTAGTGCCAACTCGCCCCGGCACCGAGAATGAAAACTGTCTTGTTTACAAACATTCGTCACCCCCCACCCGATCCGTGACGCGGCCTCGGGAGTTGCTCCGCCGGTTGGCCGATTCGCGCAGTTAGTCTCCCAGTATCACCGCGAGGAAGAGCCTGTTCGTGTTCGCTCCAATTCCAGACTGCCCCAGTGCAGCTTCAAAACAGTCCGCATGCTACGCCAGCACCACAGAGTTCTCGGGCCGCGACTCCTGACGGTCTCTATGGATGATTTGGTCGGTGTAAAGCGCCAGCAATGACTAAATATCGGCTAGTGTAGATGTTAGACACGACGTTAGACATGTTCCGGATCATCATCTTAGGTGCCGGAAGATATTTTAGTAACCCATTGATTCAAGAGGGAAAGTTGGTAGCGGGAGAGGGACTCGAACCCCCGACACGTGGATTATGATTCCACTGCTCTAACCAGCTGAGCTATCCCGCCGCCGATCGCGAGGAGCAGGGATATAGGGCGAAGGCTCATTGGCTGTCAACCGCGCCCACACCCTCCGCTGCTAGTCGCTCAACATGGCGTTGATCTTGAGGGCCACGCCCATCCTGCCCTCCACCTTCAGCTTGCCGGTCATATAGGCCATGGTGGGGTCGAGGTTGCCGGCGAGCAGTTTTTCCAAGTTCTCCTCGGAGAGCCGCATGGTGGTGTCGGCCTCGCCGTCGCTATTAGTGATTGCCGCCTGATCGCCGGTCCCCTCCCAGAAGATCACACCGCCGTCGTCGAGAGCGAATTTCACCTTGTAGCCCAGCTTGGGATTCTGGGCAGCGCGTTGGCGCAGCGCCTCGGTGAGGCTTTCGAGGCTCATGCCGCCTCGGCGACCGAAGAGGCAGCGATGAAACCGCCGCCCATGACGCGATCACCCTGATAGAGGACGCAAGCTTGGCCGGGCGCCACGCCCAGTTGAGGCTCGGCAAAGCGAATGCGGCCATCGGCGAAGACCTGGGCGGGCACCGCGGGGCTGGCCGAGCGCAGCTTGACCTCCACGGCCGTGCCCTCCGGGTTCTTCGCGTCGGAAGCCAGCCAATTGATTTCCCGCAGCCTCGCGCCCGCACAGGAAAGAGCCGCCTTCGGCCCCACCACCACCTGGCGACGCGCGGCATCAAGCTTGAGAACGTAGAGCGGCTGCGCGCCCGAGACGCCGACGCCTCGGCGCTGGCCGACGGTGAAATGGATCACGCCCTCATGCCGGCCGAGGATGCGCCCGTCGATATGGCGGATTTCGCCGGGCTCCGACGCGCCGGGCCGCAGGCGCTCGACGACACCCGCGTATCGCCCGTCGGGCACGAAGCAGATGTCCTGGCTGTCCGGCTTTGCCGCCACCGGCAGGGCGAATTCCGCGGCCAAGGCACGCGTCTCCGGCTTCGTCAACTCGCCCAAGGGAAAGCGCAGGTAATCGAGCTGATCAGTGGTGGTAGCAAACAGGAAATAGCTCTGGTCGCGCTCGCCGTCGCGCGCGCGGTGGAGTTCGGCTCCGCCCGGCCCGCTGACCCGCCGGGCGTAATGTCCGGTGGCAAGGGCGGCCGCGCCCAGATCGCGCGCGGTGGCCAGAAGATCGCGGAACTTGACCCGCTGATTGCAGCGCACGCAGGGGATGGGCGTCTCCCCGGCGGCATAGCTGGCGGCGAAATCCTCCATCACCTCCGCACGGAAGCGGCTTTCATAGTCCAGCACGTAATGGGGCATGGAAAGGCGGTCGGCCACGCGCTTGGCATCATAGATATCCTGGCCGGCGCAGCAGGCGCCCTTACGGCCGATGGCCTGGCCGTGGTCATAGAGCTGGAGTGTGATGCCGACCACGTCATAACCCTGGCCCTTCAGCAAGGCAGCTGTGACCGAACTGTCGACGCCGCCCGACATGGCAACGACGACGCGGGTCTCGGCGGGCGGGCGATCGATACCAAGGCTGTTCACGGGACCCGCCCCTCAGCGCTTCTCGTCGAGCCAGGCCATCTGGATGGCCTCGAGAATCTTCTCGTTCGACTTGGCCGGATCGTCGTCGAATCCCGGCAAGGCCTGGACCCATTTCCACAGATCGGTAAAGCGCAAGTTCACCACATCGGCGTCCGGGTGGTGCTCCTCTAACTCGGCGGCGATGTCGTGGATGTCGGTCCAGCGCATTCTACTTCTCGACCATCAGGTTGCGCGTGGCCGAGGGCAGCGAGACGGTGAGCCCGTCCAGCTCCTCGGTGATCTTGATCTGGCAGCCCAGCCGTGAGGTATGGGTGAGGCCAAAGGCCAGATCGAGCATGTCCTCCTCGTCCTCGCTGGCGGGCTGCAACGATTCATACCACTCGGGATCGATGATGACGTGGCAGGTCGAACAGGCAAGCGAGCCCTCGCAAGCACCCTCCAGATCGATGTCGTTGCGGTGGGCGATTTCCAGCACCGAAAGCCCCAGCGGCGCCTCGACCTCGACGCGCGTGCCGTCCGGCTTAATGAAGGTCATCTTGGGCATCGCCCCTTCTCTCCCGAATTCCTACGAGCCGACGGCGGTCGGTGCGTCCGCGGCGGTGCCTGTTGCCACGGAAGCCTCCACCTCGTCAAGGCTGCGTCCGGCGAGCGCCTGGCCGATGGCCCGATCGATGCGGGCCTGGGCGAAGGGCAAGGCCGCCGCCTCCAGGGCCTCGATGGCTGCGACAATGAGTTCGCGATCCTCACCGGTTCTCAGCGCGTCGAGGCGGGCCGCGGCGGCGGCGATCGCCTTCTTGTCCTCTTCGCTCGCCAGCGCATAATCGGCGGCCAAAGCGGCATCGAGGGCCAGGCGCACGCGCTCGGCGTCCACTTGCGCCTCGATCAGCAAGCGTCGGCGCATGTCGTCTTCGGCGTTTTCCATGCTGTCGCGCAGCATGCGGATCATGTCCTCGTCCGACAGGCCATAGGAGGGCTTGACCTCGATGGCGGCGCGCGAACCGCTGGTCTGTTCCACCGCTTCTACCGACAACAGCCCGTCCGCATCGACCGCGAAGTTCACCTTGATGCGGGCCGCACCCGCGGTCATGGGCGGAATACCGGTGAGCTCGAAGCGCGCCAGCGACCGGCAATGGTCGACCGTTTCGCGCTCGCCCTGCACAACATGAAGCAGCATACCGTTCTGCCCATCCTGATATGTCGTAAACACCTGGGCCTTAGCGACGGGGATGGGCGTGTTGCGGTCGATGACCTTTTCCACGATGCCGCCCATTGTCTCAATGCCCAGCGACAGGGGAATGACATCGAGCAGCAGGGTATCGGAGCCGCGGGTGAGCGCGCGGGCCTGCAATGCCGCGCCTAGCGCCACCACCTCGTCGGGGTCGATATCGGCCAGCGGCGGGCGGCCGAAGAGCTCCGCCACGCGGCGGCGCACCAGAGGCACGCGGGTCGATCCTCCGACCAGCACGATGCCGTCCACCTCCGCAGGCGGTAGGCTGGCATCGTCCAGCACGTCGCGAACGATTTTCAGGCTGCGCTCGACGAGGGGCGCGATCAATTCCTCGAAGGTGGCCCGATCCAAGCTGTGATCGGAGGCACTATCCCCCAGCGCAAGGCGCCAGTTTCCCCGCTCATCGGCGCTCAACGCCTCCTTCGCCTTGCGCGCCAGCATGAGGGCCTGTTTCGCCTCGCCCGATGAGACCGCGCCGCCGCGCTCCGCGAGGAAGCGCTCTGCGATGGCATGGTCGAAATCGTCGCCGCCAAGGGCCGTGTCGCCGCCCGTGGCCAGAACCTGAAAGACATCCTTCTCCAGGCGCAGCAGCGAAATGTCGAAGGTCCCGCCGCCCAGGTCGTAAACCGCAAATATGCCTTCGGCGGCCTTGTCGAGGCCATAGGCCAGTGCGGCCGCCGTCGGTTCGTTCACCAGGCGCAGCACTTCCAGCCCCGCAAGACGCGCGGCGTCCTTGGTCGCGCTGCGGGCCGCATCGTCGAAATAGGCGGGCACCGTGATGACGGCGCGGCCGACGGCGCGACCCAAATCCTGCTCGGCTCGAGCCTTAGCGGCGCGCAGAATCTCGGCGGAAATCTCGACGGGCGTCAACAGGCGGTCGCGGATCTTGAGACGCACCATGCCCGCGCCCGGAACGATCTCGAAGGGCAAATGCCCCGCCAGGCGGCGTACGTCCTCGGCTCCGCGCCCCATCAGCCGCTTGATCGAGGCGACAACGGCGCTGGGGTCGCCGACCAGCGCATCGAGAGCCACCACCCCCACCTCAACCACGCCATCGGCGCGGTAATGCACGACCGAGGGCAGCAGGCCGGTGCCGTCGGCCGCGCGCAGCACCTCAGGGCCCTGGTCCGTGGCAATCGCGGCGACGGTGTTGGTGGTGCCTAGATCGATGCCGATGGCCAGTTCCGCTTCCTGGGCGTGGGGGCCAGGTGTCGCGCCTGGCTCATGGATCTGGAGCAGGTTCATGCCTCGACCCCGTCCAGCAGCCGGCGCTTGCCCCGGGCTTCCTCGCCCAGCTTGCGCCAGTAGCGCAGCCGCGTGGCAAGACGATTGGCGCCTTCCAGATCGCCCTCGCGAAAGGCCTTGCCCAGGTCGGCCAGACAATTGATGGCGGCAGCGAGCGCCTTGGCGGTCAGCGCGTCCACCACCCCCACCGTCTCGGCTTCCATCAGGGCCTCGCGATTTTCCATCGCCTCGGTCAACAATTCCTCGTCATCGACGGTTGCCGCATGGGCGGCGGCAGTGCGAATGCCGGCAAGCTCCAGAAGGTGCGCAGCCCGGGTCAACGGTTCCTTCAGCGTCTCATAGGCCTGGTTCAGGCTGGCGGACTGACTTTCCGCGATCGCGCGCTCCTTGGCTGCACGCCGCGCGAAACGGTCGGGATGCAGGTTGCGCTGAAAGCCGAAATAGCGGCGATCGAGATCGGCCGCGTCGATATCGAAATTCCGTTCCAGGCCGAGGCGAGCGAAATGATCCAGCTGGCGCGGCGGTTGAACCACCCCGCAGGTATGGCAGAACAGCGCGCGGCCGGCCACCGGCCCATGACAGGACCAGCAACCGACGATCCCGTCGTCCTTATCGAGCGCCGCTGACATTGCCGTTGCGCCGCGGCTATCGCCGGGCTTCAGACATGGAAGGATTCGCCGCAGCCGCAACGACCCTTCTCGTTCGGATTGCGGAATACGAAGCCCGACTGCAGCTTTTCTTCGACATAGTCCATCTCGGTACCCAGGATGAACAATGTGGCCTTCGGATCGATCAGCACGGTGACACCATGCTGTTCGACGAGCTCGTCCATGGGGTCCTTCTGATCGGCGTATTCGAGGGTGTAGCTGAGCCCCGAGCAGCCCTTGGAGCGCACGCCGATGCGAATGCCCAGCGAGGGCTTGCCTCGCTTGCTCAGAAGTTCCTGCACGCGCGAGGCGGCGGCTTCGGTCAGCTTTATTGCCTGGGGACGCGGTCTTGCCATGATACTCGTCAATTCTGCTTTCGCTGGGTCTCGAACTCTCGCCGCCGGTCGCTACTCCGCCGCTTCGGCGCGCTTGTTCTTGTCGCGGTAGTCCCGGATTGCCGCCTTGATCGCATCCTCGGCCAGGACCGAGCAATGGATCTTGACCGGCGGCAGCGCCAGATGCTGGGCGATCTGAGTGTTCCTGATCGTCTCGGCCTCGTCCAGCGACTTGCCCTTGATCCATTCGGTGGCAAGCGAGCTCGACGCGATGGCCGAACCGCAGCCAAAGGTCTTGAACCGCGCGTCTTCGATCAGGCCGTCGGTCCCTACCTTGATCTGCAGCTTCATGACGTCGCCGCAGGCGGGCGCGCCCACCAGGCCGGTACCGACCGAGGGGTCGTTCTTGTCGAGCGCCCCGACATTGCGGGGGTTCTCGTAGTGATCGATGAGCTTGCTGCTATAGGTCATTTTGCGTTCTCCAAACCGTAGACGAAGACGCGCCCGAAGGGACGCGCCTCAATGCTCGGCCCATTTGATCGATTTAATATCGATGCCTTCCTGGGCCATTTCCCAAAGCGGACTCAATTCTCTTAGCCGCGTCACCGCCGCTACGACCTGTTCCACCGCGATATCCACTTCTTCCACCGTGGTGAAACGGCCGAGGCCGAAACGGATCGATGTATGCGCCATTTCCTCCGCCACGCCGAGTGCGCGCAGCACATAGGAGGGCTCGAGCGAGGCCGACGTGCAGGCCGAGCCCGAGGAGACCGAGAGCTCCTTGATCCCCATCATCAGCCCCTCGCCTTCAACATAAGCGAAGCTGAGATTGAGATTGCCGGGAATTCGCGGGGCGCCCTCGCCGTTCAAGACGACGTCGGAGAGACGCGAGGTGATCCCGTTATACAGCCGGTCACGCAACATGGTCAGGCGCTTTGCTTCCTCGGACATTTCCTTCATCGCAATGGCGCAAGCCTCGCCGAGGCCGACGCAGAGCGGCGTGGGCAAGGTGCCCGAGCGCATGCCGCGCTCCTGCCCGCCGCCATGGATGAGCGCTTCCAGTCGCACCCGCGGCTTGCGGCGAACGTAAAGAGCGCCGATGCCCTTGGGGCCATAGATCTTGTGGCCGGAAATGCTCATCAGATCGATCTTCATCGCCTCCACATCCATCGGAATCTTGCCGACCGCCTGGGCGGCATCGGTGTGAAGATAGACGCCCTTGGAGCGGCAGAGCGCGCCTATCTCGGCGATCGGCTGAATAATGCCGATCTCGTTGTTGACCGCCATGATCGAGACGAGCGCCGTTTTGGGCGTGATCGCCGCTTCGAGCGCCTTCAGATCGATGAGGCCGTTCTGCAGGACCGGCAGATATGTGACCTCCACGCCTTCCATCTCCAGATGGCGGGCGCTGTCGAGCACGCATTTATGCTCGGTCACGCAGGTGATCAGATGATTCTTCCTGTCCTTGTGGAAGCGCATCACGCCCTTGATGGCGAGATTGTTCGATTCCGTGGCGCCGGAGGTGAAGATGATCTCGCGCGGATCGGCGCCCACCAAGGCGGCCACCTGCTCGCGCGCCTTCTCGACCGCTTCCTCCGCAATCCAGCCATGGGGGTGGTTGCGCGAATGAGGATTGCCGAATTTCTCGGTGAAATACGGCAGAAAGGCCGCGACCACCCGCGGATCGGTGGGCGTCGTCGCCTGGTAATCGAGATAGATGGGGGTGGCCGGCCGATTGCGTCCGTTCTGCTCCGCCACCTTCTGCGCCTGAATATTCATGCCACTCACATTTCCTGTTAGGCCGCGAGGCTGCGGACCGTTAGCCCGTTCCAGGCGGTCATGAACCGATCGATATCCGAGGCTTGGCTCAGCCAGCCAAGGCTGACTCGAATAGCCGAGCGCGCGAGATCCGGTGCCACGCCCATGGCCAGCAGGACCGCCGAGGGCTTCAACTTGCCCGAGGAGCAGGCCGATCCGGCGCTGACCGATACGCCGGCCAAATCGAGGGCCATCACCTGGGTCTCGGCCGAGATGCCGGACAACGCCACGCAGACCGTGTTCGGCAGACGCGCCACGCCACCCCCGAACAGCACCGCGCCACGGGACGCCACGGCGATGCGCCGTTCCAGCGTATCCCGCAAATCGGCGAGGCGAGGCGCTTTGTCAAGCTCCCGTACCGCCATCTCCGCGGCCGCGGCGAATCCTGCGATGCCGGCGAGATTCTCCGTGCCGGCGCGCTGGCCCCGCTCCTGCCCGCCACCCCGGAATTGCGGGGCGAGGGCAACGCCCTCGCGGCGATATAAGGCGCCGACGCCGGCCGGACCGCCGAGTTTATGGGCCGAGAGGCTGAGCAGGTCGACGCCCAGGGAATTGACATCCACCGGCACCCGTCCTACCGCCTGTACGGCATCGCAATGGAGCAGCGCACCATGGGCATGGGCAATCCGGGCCGCCTCGGCCACGGGCTGAAGAACGCCGGTCTCGTTGTTCGCCAGCATGAGGGAAACCAGGGCCGGCCGCCTGTCGCTGTCCAGCATCGTAGCCAAGGCGTCGAGATCGACGAGGCCGGCCGATGTGACCGGCACAATCTCGGCGGCCGGCGCGGCGGCGCGCACCGAATCATGTTCGATGGCGGAAATCAGGATTCGCTCGCGACCGCTGCCGAGAAGGGCCAGGCCGTTCGCTTCGGTGGCGCCGCTGGTGAAGACCACTGCCGGCGCCGCCGCGCCAATGGCGGCCGCCACCTGCTCGCGCGCATCCTCGACCGCCCGGCGAGCGCGCCGGCCATGGGCATGCACCGACGACGGATTGCCGCCCAGCGCCAGCGCCGCGTTCATCGCCGCCGCCGCCTCCGGGCGGATCGGTGCGCTGGCGTTGTAATCCATATAGACGGGGGCGGTCATGACTTCGCGCTCACTCCGCTGCCGCCGCGGGCGCGACGGAATGTTCCGGCTTGGCCTCGGGCGCCCCGTGGGCCTCGCCCATCACCAGATGACCGCTGCGCAGGACCCGGCGATTGCAGACGTCGGCCAGCGAGACGGAGCTCAAGTAGACGTGGATCTGGTTGCCCAGCTCCTCCCACAGATCGTGGGTCAGACATCGGCTCTTGTTTGCCCGACACCCCGCCGAGGAACCAGTCTTGCATCGCGTCGCCCGGATGGGCTCATCCACCGCCAAGATGGCATCGGAGATGCGGGTATCGTCGGCCGCCCGGGCCAGCAGATATCCCCCGCCCGGACCGCGCACGCTGCGCACCAGCCCGCCCCGCCGGAGCTTGGCGAAGAGCTGTTCCAAATATGAAAGCGAGATCTCCTGGCGCTCGGCGATGTCGGCCAGCGCTACCGGGCGCCCGTCGCTCTGGCTTGCCAGATCGACCAGCGCCATTACCGCATAGCGGCCCTTGGTGCTCAGTTTCACGGCATCACTCCTTCAACAGTCCGATTTACCGCCGGCGGCCAGCCGGTCGTCATCCATCCTGTCGTTGTCGACCACGACATGGGGTATCTGACCATGGGATAATGGCTTGCCCAGCGAATCCTTCTGCGCCGTCGGCCGCACCTCCAGCGCAACCAGTCTTTCTTGCAAAATGGCAACCTGCTCGGCCATCGCCTCGAACGCGCGGGCGACCGGATCGGGCACATTGCCGGTCGGCGTGCCATAGGCCACGAACTCACCCATCTTCTTATGCGGCTGCACGGCCTTGGCCGGAATGCCGACAACGGCTACGCCGGCCGGCACGTCCTGCACGACGACTGCATTGGCACCTACACGGGCATGCGCCCCGATGGTGATGGGCCCCAGGACCTGCGCCCCCGCGCCGATAATGGCGCCATTGGCGATAGTGGGATGGCGCTTGCGGGCGACCTGGGCTGCGGCATTCACCGAAGGCGCCACGCCGCCCAGCGTCACTCCGTGATAGAGGGTGACGTCATCGCCGATCTCTGCGGTCTCGCCAATCACCACGCCCATGCCGTGATCGATGAACAGCCGGCGCCCGATGGAGGCGCCGGGATGTATCTCGATCCCGGTCAGGGCGCGCCCGAACTGGGACACAACCCGCCCAAGCAGGCGTTGACCGTGGCGCCAGAGCCAATGGGCTGGGCGGTGGAAGAACAGAATATGCACACCCGGATAAGTAAGCAGCACCTCCACGCGGGAGCGCGCAGCCGGGTCCCGGGTTATAACTGAATCGAGATGCTGGCGAATGCGCTTGAAAATCATGACCGCCGCCGTGGTAAAGTCCCTTTTTGCCCAAGGGGAGGGTTGGCTAGCCCCCTGGACGCATGAGGAATATATAATAAGTCCTACTGCTGCAGTCAAGTTTAAGACCAGGATTCACGGCCGCCTAGGCAGATAATTCCTAGTGCCACACTCGGATTTGTACATTTTTCCCGGATTTCCAAGATTGCGAGGCTGATCGGCTATGCCTGAAGTGATCATGAACGGCCCAGAAGGCCGGTTGGAGGGGCGCTATCAGCATGGCGAGGGCCCCACGGCCCCTATCGCCCTGATGCTCCATCCCCACCCGCAGCATGGCGGGACGATGAACAACAAGGTCATCTATGCCCTCTACCATGAGTTCGCCGAGCGCGGATTTTCGGTCTTGCGCTTCAATTTCCGCGGTGTCGGGCGCAGCCAGGGCAAATTCGACCGCGGCGAAGGGGAGCTCAGCGATGCCGCGTCCGCGCTGGATTGGCTGCAGACCTATAACCCGAACGCCTCGGCCTGCTGGATCGCCGGATTTTCCTTCGGCGCGTGGATCGGCATGCAGCTTCTGATGCGCCGGCCGGAGATCACCGGCTTCATCAGCGTGGCTCCGCCCGCCAATATCTATGACTTCAGCTTCCTGGCCCCCTGCCCCTCCTCCGGCCTGATGGTCCAGGGCGACCGCGACGACATCGTGCCCCATGAAGCAGTCGCCAAACTGGTGACGAAGTTGAGCAACCAGCGCGATATCAAGATCGACTACAAGATCATCAAGGGCGCCAACCACTTCTTCAGCGATCACCTGGATCAGTTGAAGAATGTGGTCGACGAATATCTGACGCGCGTCCTGCCCGCCTCGGCCGCGCCTGCCAAGGGCAAAACGAAAGCGGCAGCGCGTTAAAGGTCAGTTTAACCGCGCGGGTTGAGCCGCGGCGCGATCCAGGCGCCCGCCGGCCATGGGGCGAGGGACGCCCGTGGTCATGGGCAGGCTGAGCGGCAATCCTGCCAGCGAGCGGACCGCCAGATAGGCGAAGGCTTGGGCCTCCACGGCGTCGCCATCCCAGCCGACACTCTCCACCGGCTCGACCGGCACGCCGAGCGCCGTTCGCAAAGCCGACATCAGGACGGGATTATGACGACCGCCGCCGGTGACCAGCCAACGCTGCGGGCGGGCCGGCAGGCTATCGCGCGCGCGGGCCACCGCGGCGGCGGTGAAGGCGACCAATGTCGCCGCACCATCGGCAGGGGTCAGCCCGGACAGGCCGGCCGGCTCGAAGGCATCCCGATCGAGGGATTTGGGCGGCGGAAGGTCGAAATAGGGATGGGTCATGAGCGCCGCCAAGGCCTTGCTGTCGACTTGACCCGAGGCGGCCAGCCTTCCACCCTCATCCACGGGACGCCCGGTATGGCGTAGCGCCCAATCGTCGATGAGCGCGTTGCCAGGGCCGGTATCGAAAGCCAGCAGGGAATCATCGTTGGCCCCAATGAAACTGACATTGGCCACGCCGCCAACGTTGAGCACGGCGAGCGGCCGCTCGAGCCGGCCGGCCAAAGCCTGATGATAGAGCGGCACGAAGGGGGCGCCCTGGCCGCCGGCGGCCACATCGGCGCCACGGAAATCGCTGATCGTGTCGATGCCCGTGAGCCGCGCCAGAAGCGCACCATCGCCGATCTGCCAGGTTCGCCGCCTCGCCGGTTCGTGGAGAATCGTCTGGCCGTGAAAACCGATGACGCGCACAGCAGAGGATTCGACCCCAGCAACTTGCAACAGCCGCCCGACACCCTCAGCATGGCGCCGGGTCAATTCCGCCCCGACTTCGTCCACCGGCCCCCGGCCGCCCAATATGCCGCGCAGCCGCCGGCGAAAATCGTCGGGATAAGGCTCCGTCAGCACCGGGCCGAAGGCGACATGGGAACGCCCGTCGGTCGTCAGCAGCGCGACATCGATGCCGTCGCAGGACGTCCCGCTCATCAAGCCGAGCGCCAGAACTGGTTCGCCAATGGCCATGGGCTTTGCCATACGCTTGTGTTACATGACCGGCCGAAATCGGCAAGCGCCGACGAGCGGACCCCAGTATGAGCGAACCCAAATCCGAGTTCCTGCAAAACTTCATCTCGCGCGGCTATTTCCATCAATGCACCGATCTGGAGGGGCTTGACGCGCTGGCGCTCGCCGGCGGGCTTGTCGGCTATATCGGCTTCGACGCGACGGCGGAATCGCTGCATGTGGGCAATCTGGTCCAGATCATGCTGTTGCGCCGGCTTCAGCAGGCTGGCCACCGCCCGATCGTGTTGATGGGGGGCGGCACCACCAAGATCGGCGATCCCTCTGGCAAGGACGATAGCCGCAAGTTGCTAAGGCCCGAGGATATCGCCCGCAACATCGCCGGCATCCAACAGACCTTCGCGCGCTTCCTCTCCTTCGGCGATGGCGCCAGCGACGCGCTGATGGCCAACAATGCAGATTGGCTGGACGGGCTTGCCTATATCCGGTTCCTGCGCGACTACGGTCGTCATTTCTCTGTCAATCGCATGCTCGCCTTCGACAGCGTGCGCCTGCGCCTGGAACGCGAGCAGCCGTTGTCGTTCCTCGAATTCAACTACATGGTGCTCCAGGCGTATGACTTTCTTGAATTGTCGCGGCGCCTTGGCTGTCGGCTGCAGATGGGCGGTTCCGATCAATGGGGCAATATCGTCAACGGCGTCGAGCTAGGCCGGCGCGTCGACAATCGCGCACTGTTTGGGCTGACGACGCCGCTGATCACGACGGCCGGCGGGGCCAAGATGGGCAAGACCGCCGCCGGCGCCGTCTGGCTCAACCCCGATAAGCTCTCGCCCTACGACTACTGGCAATACTGGCGCGACACCGCCGACGCCGACGTCGGCCGGTTCCTGCGCATGTTCACCGATCTGCCGCTGGACGAAATTGTTCGGTTCGAGGCCCTACAGGGACAGGAGATCAACGCCGCCAAGATCCGGCTGGCCACAGAAGCGACGTCGCTTGCCCATGGCCGCGCCGCCGCCGAGGCGGCGGCCGAAACTGCTCGCCAGACCTTCGGCGAGGGCGGGGCTGGTGACGATCTGCCGCACATCGAGGTCGCGCTGAGCGATCTGGCCCGGGGGATTCCCGCCATAGACCTGTTCCACCGCAGTGGCCTTGCCAGCAGCAGGAGCGAGGCGCGCCGGCTGATCAAGGGCGGCGGCGCGCGGGTCAATGGCCAGGCGCTCAGCGACGATGCCGCGATTCTGACCCATGGCGATGTGGCGGCCGAGGGCTACATCAAGCTCAGCGCCGGCAAGAAGAAACACGCCCTGGTTCGGCCGGTCTAATCCACGCGACCATCAATCAAGCTCGCCCGATCGCCTCGGCTCGGCGACGCTGCAGGAACCGCCGCACCGCCGGATCGGGCTCGAGACCGATGGCCATTTGATAGGCCTGGTCGGCGCCATCGGTTTGGCCGGCGCGCGCCAGCAAGGCGGCGCGCGCTGCCCAATAGGATTGATATTCTCCAAGCTGGGCATCCAAGGCCAAGGTATCGAGCATGGCGAGGCCGGCGGCGGGGCCGCGGGTTTCGGCAATCGCAATCGCCCGGTTGATCGTCACGACGGGCGAATCGATGATCGCCGCCAGGGCTTCGTAAAGCCGCTCGATCGCCGCCCAATCGGATCCGCCGGTCAGCCGACGCACGGCATGGGCCGATTGCACGGCCGCCTCCAATTGATAGCGGCCGACCACGCCCATCGCCCCGGCGCGAAACAGCAGGGCCTCGGCTTCCTCAATAAATTTGGCGTTCCACAAGGCCACATCCTGTTCGGCGAGCGGCACGTATTCGCCGGCCCCGTCGCGCCGGGCGCCACGCCGCGCATCGGCATGCAGCATCAATGCCAGGAGTCCCAGGGCTTCGGGTTCTTCGGGCAACAGCGAGGCGACGAGACGGCCTAGCCAAATGCCTTCCTCGGCCAGATTGCGATGGCGCAGTTCCGTCCCGGCGGGATCGGACCAGCCTTCGCTGAAGACCGCATAGATAGCCTCCAGCACGGAATCCAGCCGTTCACGAAGTTCTTCGCGCTCGGGCAGGCGAAAGGGAATGCCGGCCTCTCTGATCTTGTTCTTGGCCCGGACTAGGCGCTGGCTCATGGCATCCGGCGACAGAAGAAACGCCGAGGCGATCGTGGCGGCATCGAACCCAAGGACGGTTTGCAAGATCAGGGCTGCCCGAACGCCGGGGTCGATGGCCGGGTGGGCACAAGCGAACATCAACCGCAGCCGGTCGTCGGGTATATAGGCGTCGTCTGCGGCCGAAGCCGCCAATTCCTCGGCCATCATCCGCAGATCACCGGCGGCGCGCTCGCTACCCTGGCGCCGGCGCGCGGCGTCGACCAATTTGTTGCGGGCCACCGCCATCAACCATGCTTCGGAATTTCGCGGGATCCCGCTTACCGGCCATTCAGTCAGTGCGGCGGTGAACGCCGCCGAAAGCGCATCCTCGGCGCTAGCGACGTCACCGGTCCGCGCGGCAAGAAAGGCGACGAGCTTGCCGTAGCTGCACCGGGCCACCGCTTCGGCGGTTTCGCGGACAGGCTCGTCGCTTCCTTGCGGCATGGCGCCCCTTTTTACATCGGCCAGATGGGGCGCACTTCGACCGCGCCATGACTGGCCGCCGGGCATCGCGCGGCCCAGGACAACGCGGCATCGAGATCGGGCGCCTCGACGATGTAGTATCCGCCGAGCTGTTCCTTGCTTTCGGCATAGGGCCCGTTCACCACCTTCGTCTTGCCGCCGGAAATGCGAACCGTAGTCGCCGAGGTGCTGGGCTTCAGGCGCTCGCCTCCGCCCATTACACCCGCCTTGATCATTGCCTGGGTATAGGCGCCATAGGCGGCATGCATCTGATCGGTGTCCGCCTTGCTGGCCGCCTGCTGAGCGGCTTCGCTGGCAAAAAGCAGCAACATGTACTTCATCGGAATCTCCTTTGTCCGTTTAGGCCGGGCAATATGCTCCGCCGTCCCTATGACGTTCGAACCGGTTGGAATTCGACAGGGCCTCGTCATTATTTCGCCAAACGGGCCGCGGGAGCTTAGTTTTTCTTTCCCGGCGCGAAATTGGGCGGGAGCGCCGAGGGTTTGCCTTCGCCGGAGCCGAACATGTTGAACACGCCGCGTAGGAACCCCGGCGCCAGCGCCGACAGGGGATTGACGATGATCGTGGGCTCCGAGAGTTTCCCGGTCGCGCTGTAAACGACGGCGAACATGCCGCTGCCCTCGCCCCCGGTCAGCAGATACCCCACCAACGGGATCTGACCGATCAGGCTGTTCAGCGCATAAGCGGGAACGACCGTGCCGCGGATATCGACCTTATCGGTGTCGTAATCCAAAAATCCGGTGGCGGTTAGGCCCAGCGAGGGGCCATAGGTGCGGGCCAGCGGTATGTCGATGCGGCCGCCGGTCTTGGTGAAATCGCCGATAAATTTGTACATCTGGAAGCCCTCGCCGGTCAGCGCATCGGCAAGCCCCGTCAATGTCGCGATCGTCAGCAGCCGGACCAGCGCCGATTGCCTGACCAGCCGATATTCGGAAATCTCGGCATGCCCCGTGATCGGCCGCCTGGGCTCCGCATCATTGGCCGTGCCGGTGATGGCGAGGCGGCCGCCCACTACATTGCCGACGATATCGAGCAATTTCAGGGCAGCGCCCGCGTCGTCGGCGATGACGGACAACTGGTGGATCCCGTTGGCCGCCGGCAACCAGCGCAGGGTCAGCGCCTTGCCGCCCGGAAGACTGCCATCCGCCTCCATGGAGAGCCAATGCAGCCCGTCATAGGCAGCCTTGAGGCGAACGCTCTCGATCGCGCGGCCGGTGCCGACCACGACGCGATCCAGGTGGTCGGCGACCAGGGTATAGGGCCCCGTCGGCTTTTCCGTGCCCGGCGGCGGCACCGGCGCCGGTGGCGCGTCCTGGCCCCCCACCTTGCTTTTGCCGATGAAGGGCTCCGCATCGAAGACGCCGCCGCCCACCTGGATATCCCAGCGCGGGCCGACGAATCGGATGGTGACAGCGCTGAGCTTGGTCTTGCCCAGCACGATATTGTCGAAGGTCGCCTCCAAGAGCTCCCCGCTCGAGGCGAACTGCCCACGACCGTTGCCCGTGAAGTCGCCGGCCTCAAAGGTGAAGGCCGAAATCGCCACGGGCCGCTGGTTCTCGAGTGTCATTTTGATATTGGCATGGCCGGGAAAGCCCGCCGGCTTCTTCCATTTAGCGAATTCGACTTTGGCGACGGCGTTCAGCAAATCGAAGTCTATGGCCACGTCGCTGAGCCGATTCTTGTATTCGGTGTAGACAAGATCCGTGCGCAGCGGGCCATTGATCACGTTGCGGTAGTCGAAGCCCAGGCGCGCCAGCTCGTCCGCATTGGTGTTGGAGGCAAGGGCGATGCGCGTCGCGTACTCAGCGCCGTCGAAATGCAGGTCCCAGCGCAGGCCCGCGGGAATCCCGGCAAGCTTCGCCGTGCCGGTCGCCCACATGCCTTTGCCATCGAGCTTCAGATCGAAATTTCCCTCGGTCAGGTCGTGTCCCAGGAATATGCCGCCCAGACGCGCACCCTCGATTTTCGAGGCGCCGGTCAATTGGACCTGCTCGAATGCCAGTTCCTTGATGGCGGGAAAGCGGAAGGTGAGATGGGTCTGGGTCGTGCCGTCGCTCTCGGCCGCCTTGATGCCCACCCTTCTGGGATAACCCAGGCGCGGGTTATCGAGCAACAAGAGGGCATCCTTCAGTGGGCCCTTCACATCGCCCTCGACAGCGATGATCTGCGCGACCTTGTCGAGCCCGGAAATCACCAGATGGCCGCGTTGAAGGGCGAGATTGCCTACGCCGCCGGAGGCAAAATCGGCGACGAACTGGCTGGCATCGAAGGTAGCGGTGCCTTCGGCTCCACGGATAGGGGGCAAAGGTCGAAGATAATGCAGCCCGATGCCGCTTGCCTTCAATTTGCCGCCGAAGGCGCGCAAGGTTGCCGCCCCTAAATCGCCGCCGGCGAACTCGACATCAAAGTTCGCTTCGGCTTCCTTGACGAGGCCCTCGTCTATTTCACTGACGATCCAGTCACGAGGGTTATCGAGGCTTCCGCCGCTTTTCGGCCACAGGTGGGGCAAGGCGGGCACTGGAACGTTGCTGAGGACGACACGGCCCTGGAATCTGAGACGCCCACTCTTCGCCGCATGCTGGGATATCAAGCCGCTCAACTTTCCGCTGGCGGCGAGCTGCGGGCCGTCGAGGTCGAGTGCGAAGGTCTCCAATGTCAACGTATCGAAGCCGTCGTCCAAGCGGCCGGCGAGTGCCAGGCCTGCGATCGACAAGGGCGCATCGAAGCGATTGGGCAGATCGATCTGGCCCGGGCCGCTGCTGACCGTGAAATGCACGGCACCGATGTGGCCGTTCAGATTGAGCGAAGCCTCGAGCGCGCCGTCGAACTGAAGATGCGAGCCCGACAGCGCGACAAGATCGGGGGCGATCAATCCCAAGGAGGCAATATCGACGCCGTGATAGCGGCCATGCATTGCGATATCCCGGGTCGTGGAATTGAAGGCGAATTTCACGCTGAGAAGGGCCGGATCGCCGAGTTCGACGACCTGGGCTGAAAACTTGCCGGTTATGCCCTCTCGGTCGCGCAACAGATCGATGTCGATCTTTGGCGCATGCCAGATCAGGCCGGTGCGTTGATCGTCGAAGACCAGGGTGCCGCCGACCAG
>WNFR01002051.1_pt1 | contig 21035 bp, 12 predicted proteins | sample 5400221 | NCBI WGS metagenome assembly WNFR01 (sample SAMN13153357, study PRJNA577476) | soil metagenome | isolation source: 40 cm soil under Madrone tree | place: USA:California | collected 2016-06-14 | reverse complement strand
AGGTACTTGCTGTCAGCAACGACGCCGATGATTTCCGTCGGTGGGTTTACCTCTTTCATGTCAATGGTCACGCGCTTACCGATCGGATCTTCGCCGGGCAGGTACTTGCGCGCGAAAGTTTCATTGACGACTACGACGTGACGCTCATCCGTCGCTTCCTGTTCGGTGAAGAGGCGGCCCTGCTTCAGCGGGATTTTCATTGCCCGGAAATAGTTCGCGTCAGTGACGCAGATCCCGGTCTTCGGCTCTTGTCCGGGAGCTGGTTTGGGCTGGCCTTCGATCTCCACCGACGTGCCGGAGTGAGGTCCATTGAAAGGAAGAGTGTTGATCGCTCCGGCCGATTCGACATCCGGAAGTGTTTGGAGTTGGCTCACCACCTGTTTGAAGAAGTCAATTGTCTTGCGCGGCGTGTCGTACCTCCAGCCCGGCAAGCTGACGGTCATCGTCAGCACATTATTCGCGTTGAATCCCGGATCAACTGATTGCAGACGGCGAAAGCTCTTAATCAGCAGGCCGGCGCCAATGAGTAGCACGAACGCCAGAGCAATCTCCGCCGTCACGAAAGCTCCGCGCAACCGATGACTGCGTGCGCCGCCACCGATATTCTTTCCGCCCTCCTTCAAGGACTGGGTGAGTTCGAATCGCGTAGCTTCGAACGCCGGCAGCAGGCCGAAAATGATTCCCGTGAGCAACGACACTCCCAGCGTAAAGAAGAGTACGGGCACGTTAATGCCCACGCGCGCCGGCCCAAACAATTCGGGCGGGCTCAACGAGACCAGCAAATCAGTTCCCTGCCACGCGAGCAAGAGACCCAGGCCGCCTCCCAGCGCCGCGAGGATCAAGCTCTCAGTAAGCAGTTGCCTGACGATGCGTGCCCGGCCGGCGCCGAGAGCAGCTCTGACGCCGAACTCTTTTTGCCGCGACACTCCGCGCGCCAGCAGGAGATTCGCCACGTTGGCACAGGCGATTAGTAAGACGAAGCCCACGGCGCCCAAAAGGATGAGCAGAGCCTTCCGAATTTCGCCGCTGAACTGCGTTCGCAAAGGAACGAGGTTAATGCCGGAGTTCGTATCGAATTCCGGATATGCCTTTTCCAACCGCGCGGCGATTGTGTTCATCTCAACCTGGGCCTGGGCCAGCGTGACGTTTGATTTCAGTCGCCCCACCGCCATCGCAAACCGGCCGTTACGCTGACGCAGTTCATTTGAAACCTGCCAGGGCCGAAATATTTCTGCCGGCTTGTTACTCATCGAGGTCTTGGCAATGTGCAGGGTGAAGTCACTGGGCAGCACGCCGATGACGGTCGTATCGCGGTTATTCATAGTGAAGTGCCGTCCAATCACGTGCTGATCGCCGCCGAACCGTCGCTGCCAAAACCCATAACTCAAGACCGCAACGTCCGGTTGATCCGGCTTGCCATCATCCGGTGAAAAGGTGCGCCCGAGGATCGGGTTAACGCCGAGTACTGAAAACAAGCTGGGAGTCGCAATTTGTGAGGGCACTTCTTCCGGCTCGCCATCGCCACTCACCTTCGCGCTCAAGTCAAAAAAGGCAGCCATGTCTTCGAAGACGTGGTTCTGTTCTTTCCAATCGTAGAAATTGCCGAGGTTGATGGTGTTAGTCGCTTTGCCACCGGCGCGAACCCGGTCTTCCCAAACCATCACCAGGCGGTCAGCGCTGCCATAAGGCAAAGACCGCAGCAATACCGCGTGCACAACGCTGAAGATGGCCGTACTGGCGCCGATGCCGAGAGCAAGTGTAATCACTGAAATCAGCGCAAACGCCGGACGCTGCGAGAAACCCCTTAGCGCGTAGCGAATATCCTGGATCAAACTATTCATGGATTACCTCATTCATATCTGAGCGCCACCAGCGGATCGACTTTGGCTGCGCGCCGGGCCGGGATCAGAGTTGCCAGTAACGCCACCGCGGCGAGAATTCCCGCCACCGCGATAAAGGTCTTTAAGTCAGTTGGCGTTACTCCAAACAGTAATCCCCTGATCAGACGCGTGAGGGCGAAGGCCCCCGCCAGGCCAATTGCCTCGCCGGCCAAGACCAATATGATTCCTTGTTTGAAGACCAGCATCAGCACGTCTATAACGCGCGCACCCAGCGCCATGCGGATGCCAATCTCATTGGTGCGTTGCGCGACTGCGTAACTCATCACTCCGTAAAGACCGACGATCGTCAGGATCAGCGCCACCACCGCAAAAATCGCCAGCAGGGTAGTATTGAACCGCGGCGCCGCCACCGTCACAGCGATATGCTCGTCCATCGTCTTTATATTGAAGACGGGCACTTCCCTGTCCAGTGAATGGACCTCATTCTGAACTGCGGTTATCAGACTGTGGGGATCACCTGTGGTCCTTACAATCACGGTCATTTGGTTGAACGGAATTTGCGCAACTGGAAGGAAATAACCCGGCCGCAGCTCGGAACTCAGGTTGCGATTTCGAACGTCGGCTACCACGCCGACGATCTCGCGCATTGCCGGTTTGTTTTCATCGGTAGAGATTCCCGGCTTGATCCGTTTGCCAATGGGATTCTCACCGGGAAAGAACTTTTCCGCGAAAGTCTGATTGACGATGATGACCCCCGGCGCCTTCGCGTCGTCCCTTGCATCGAAATCGCGTCCTTTCAGGATTCGGACACCCAGCGTCTTAAAATAGCCTTCATTGATCGCGAAAAAGTCAGCGGAGGGTTGATTGCCCTTAGCGACCGGCCGGCCTTCGGTCTCAAATGAAATGCTGAACAAGTCTCCGCTCAAGGGCAGGGGTATGACGGAAGTGGCGGAGCGAACTCCCGGCAAGGACTCAATCCGAGCTGTCAGGTCGCGGTAAAACTGCGCCTGCCTGGCAGTCGGATACTTGACCTCAGGTATTCCGACCACAAACGTCAAGAGGTTTTGCGATTCGAATCCAGGGCTCACGTGTTGCAAACGCCACAGGCTTTGAATTAACAAGCCGGCGCCCACCAGCAACACAATCGCGATCGCCAGTTCGCTAACCACCAGGACTCCGCGAATGCGGTTGCGGCGCGAGCCGTCGCCTGAGCTACGCCCGCCTTCCTTGAGCGATTCGGTCAATTCAGTCCTGGAAGAATGGAGCGCCGGGACTAAACCGAAAACAATCCCGGTCAAGACTGAAACCAACAGAGTGAATCCAAGTACGCGCCAATCCAGCCCTACCTGCAGTGCGCGCGGAATATTCTCTTTACCCAGAGTCACCAGTAGATCCGACCACCAAACAGCCATTACCAACCCGAGTGTTCCTCCGGCCAACGAAAGCAGCACGCTCTCAGTCAGCAACTGCCGGACAACTCGCATGCGGCTGGCGCCGAGCGCTGAACGAATAGCCATCTCCTTATGTCTCATGGTGGCGCGGGCGAGCAACAGGTTCGCCACGTTGGCGCAGGCGATTAAGAGCACACAACCGACAGCGCCCAACAGGATTAATAATGCCGGGCGAAGATCGCCTACCAGAGCTTCCAGGGCCGGCTCAACCCGGCTGCTCTTGTGCAAGTCTTTATCCGGATATTGTTGCTCGAGACGGGTGCTTATGGCGGTCATTTCCGCTTGCGCCTGTTCCTTTGAGACACCTGGCTTGAGACGCGCGATCACATTCATGTAGTGAGCGCCTCTTTCGTCGGTCATCGGCTCTTTACCTTCCCTGTCAACCGCCACGGTGGTCCAAAACTCTACCGGCTCATTCTGAATCGGGAACTGAAAGGCTTGCGGCATAACGCCCACGATGGTGTAGTTCTTGCCATCGAGGACCATCGACTGGCCCACTGTTTTGGCATCCGAGTTGAAGCGCTTCTGAAACAGTTGCTGACTTAACAACACCACGCGGCCACTCTCCCCGGGCTTGTCTTCATCGGGACGAAATCCGCGTCCCATCACTGGTGTGACGCCCAGCAAGGGGAATAGATCGGCGTTAACGACACCACCCTGGAGCCGAGCAGGCTCGCCCCGGCCCGTCATAATGAAGTCATTGGTGTGATAGGAGGCCATGTATCCAAAGGCGTGGTTCTGTTCGCGCCAATCGACAAAGTTTGGATAAGAGGCGGATCCTCGCGAATAACCGCGGGTTGAATCCGTTTCCCACACCATCATCAATTGGTCGGAGTTCGCGAAAGGCAGAGGCCGCAGCAACACGGAATTGACCACGCTGAAGATGGCCGTGTTCGCGCCAATTCCCAACGCCAGCGCGATCGTCGCGACGATGCTCACGCTGGGCGCCTTGAGCAACATGCGTATTCCGTATCGGATGTCCTGCCAAAACGTCATCATGACTCCCTTCGTACTTCCCACTCTTTGAATCGAAACTCTCTATCCAAATTCCCTGCGCCGGTGATGGGCCTGGAAACAGGCGCGGCAACCAGGTCTGGGAATTAAGTTGCAGCCAGCCGCAACCAAACTGTGCCTCGGCTCAACCGAGGTCACTCATATCGCAGCGCCACCAGCGGATCGACCTTGGTCGCCCGGCGCGCCGGAATGTATGAAGCGACGAGCGCGATCAAACCCAACAAGAGCGGCACGCCCGCGAACGTCAGCGGGTCGGTGGGCCCGACGCCGTAAAGAAAGCCAACTATCACGCGCGTCGAGGCGCCTGCCAGTAGCAATCCCACCGCGAGTCCGACTGCGATGACGAACAGCCCTTCGCCAAGCACCAGTTTCAATACATCCTTTTCCTTTGCGCCCAGCGCCATCCGCACGCCAATCTCCCGCGTGCGTTGCGCGACCGAGTACGAGACGACTCCGTAAATCCCAATCGCGGCCAGCAGCAGCGCCAGCACGCCAAAACCGCCCAGCGTCCACGCCGCGACGCGCGAGGGGAACAGCGACAGATCCAGTTGGTCGCGTAACGTCTTCACGTCCGCGACGGGAAGATTCGCGTCGAGCGCGCGTACCTGTTCGCGCACCGCGGTGGCGACAGACTGCGGCGCGCCGGTGGTGCGAACCACCAGAGTCATCTTTGGATCGTAGGACTGGAACAGCGGCTGATAGATGTATGGATGCGGCACCTCGCCGAGCGAGCGATACTTACCGTCGCGGGCTACGCCGATGACTTCAAGAAACGGACCCTCTGGCCCACTTACGCTAACGCGCCTACCAAGAGGGTCCTCGCCCGGCCAGAGCGTGGCGGCCAATGTCTCGTTGAGCACAACAACCCCCGGTGCGCCTTTACGATCGGCCTCAGTAAAATCGCGCCCGCGGAGCAGCGGAGTCTCCATCGTCTTGAAATACTTCGGGCCCACGACGTTGAAGCCCGTGCTGATGCCTTCGTCTGTTTTCCCACTGCCCCGACCTTCGGTAAAGACCTGGAACTGAGCAAAGGAGAAACCGAGTTGCGCGAACCTCACCAGACTTGCTCGCTCGACACCCGGCTGGGCTTCGACCCGAGCCAGCAAATTGCGGTAGAAGTTCTCTCCTGCAGATTCCTTGTAGCGCAACAGTCCCAGGTTGATTGGTACGGTCAGGGCGCGCTCGACGCGGAAGCCCGGGTCAATCGTGTTCGCGCTTTGCAGCGAGCGGATGAAGAGGCCGGCGCCGACCAGGAGTACTACCGACAGCGTCACCTGTGCCGTCACGAACGCGGCGCGCAGGCGCGAGCGACGAGAGCCCGCGCGCTGAGCGTCTTCGCTCTTGAGGGCCATGACAATGTCCAGCCGCGAAGCCTGTAGTGCCGGAGCGAGTCCGAACACTATGCCGGTGATGACCGAAACTCCTAACGTGAAGATGAGCACCCGCCAGTCCAATCCGAGTTCGAGCGACGCGAGCGGCGTGGTTTGCAGGTAAGAGATGAGAAGTTGATTCGCCCACAGCGCCAGCAGCAAGCCCAGGGCGCCGCCGGCGACGCCCAGCAGGATGCTCTCCGTCAGCCACTGACGAACCAGGCGCGGACGAGTTGCGCCGAGAGCCTGGCGGATGGCAGTTTCACGTCGACGGCCGGCTGCGCGGGCCAAAAGCAGGCTGGCAATATTCGCACACGCAATCAGCAGCACGAGTGCAACTACAACCATAACGATTCCCGCCAGCGGTAACGCTTCCTCTTGATCCCGCGGGTCCATACCGCCATTCATGCTTAAAAGTTGAACGCTGCGCAGCGTCTCAGGGTTGACCTTGCCGCGATAGGTCTCGGCAACATGGCGGGCAACGGTGGTCAGCTCGGTTCCGGCCTGCTCACGCGAGACGCCGGGTTTCAGCCGCGCAAAGATCTCCAGCCAATGGTTATCCCGCTCGATGAATCTGTTCCTCACCGGGTCCGCTGACCTGGAGGCCTCGGGCGGGTTGAGGACTGGCTGCATGGCAAGCGGCACCCAGAGCTCGCGGTTGAGGCCAACTTCGGTGCCGATGAAATTTTTGGGAGCGACGCCGGCTACCGTGAAGCCCAAGCCGTTCAGAGAAATTTTTTGACCGATGATGGCAGCGTTCGAGTCGAAGCGCGTCCGCCAAAGGTGCTCGCTTAAGACGACAACGGGCACCGGCGTCTGCCCGTCCTCATTGCTGAAGGTGCGCCCCTTGAGGGCGCCAACTTTGAGCACGTCAAAATAGTTCTCGGTCACGTACTCGCCCTTGATGAGTTCCGGTTCGCCGCCTCGTGCGAGACTGAACTCACTTGTACCCGTGGCGGCCGCCATTCCTTCAAAGCTTTCTGTCTGCTCTCGATAGTCGACATAGTCGGGGTAAGAGATCGACGCCCGCAGCCACACCACGCGACTTTGTTCCTTAACCACCGGCAGGGGCCGTATGAGTATGACGTTAACGATGCTGAAGATTGCCGTGTTGAGACCGATTCCGAGTGCCAGCGATACTATCGCCACGCCCGTGAAGCCCGGCGTCTTCCAGAGCATTCGCAACCCGTAACGCAAGTCCTGCAATAGCGTCTTCATTTTTGTCCTTCACTCATATCTCAACGCCGCCAGCGGATTGACTTTGGTCGCCCGGCGCGCAGGGATGTAACACGCGAGCAGCGCGACACCAGTCAGCAAAAAAGAAACCGCGACGAAAGTTGATGGATCGGTCGGCGTCACACCAAAGAGCATGCCCGTGAGCACTCTCGTAAGCGCAAAAGATGCGGCTAGGCCCAGTGTCAAACCCAATAGAATCAATCGCACGCCCTGGCCCAGCACCAGCCGCAGCACGTCGCGCGTCTGCGCGCCTAAACACACGCGCAACCCGATCTCCTGCGTGCGCTGAGCGACTATGTAGTTCAAGACGCCGAAGATGCCGACCGACGCCAGGAGCAATGCCACCATCGCGAACAGTCCCGTAAGCATGGCGTTGAAGCGCCGCCGCGCGACCGACTCAGCAACTAGTTTTGTCATCGGCTGAATGACCGCCACGTACTGGTCCTTGTCCACCTGCTTGATGCTTTCACGCACTCCGGCGGCGAGGTTTCCGGGATTCTCAGCCGCAGAGCGGACCACCAGACTCATGAGGGGCTCTGGAGCCTGCGTGTATGGCACGTAGTATTCGGGGCCCGGCTCAGTATCGAGACTCTCGTGGTGCACGTCTCCGACAATGCCGACGATCTCGCGCTCCGGCGGTTTGCCGTTGTCCCCGGGCTCACCCTCAATCATGATGCGTTGGCCGAGCGCCTCTGTCCCTTTAAAGAAGCGGCGCGCCAGCGTCTCGTTGATTATGATCACCGGCGTCGCAGCCTGTGTGTCCCGCCCGTCGAAGGGCCGCCCGCGCGAAACTGGTATTTTCAGCACGCGAAAGTAATCCGGACTGATAGTGCGATGGTTGGAGATAGGCTTATCTTCAGGCCTAAGAGCCGGGCGACCTGCGATCAGGAACGTATTTGCGTTGCTATCGCCGCCCAACGGAATTGGGTAAATGACCGCCGCGGCTTCGACGCCTGCAATCGCCCCAGTACGCTTGACGATCTCGGCGAAGCCTGCCTGCTGCTGTTCCGGTTTCGGGTACTTAGACTTGGCCAGCGAGAGGTTGGTGCTCAAAACGTGCTCTGGCTCAAAGCCTGGACGGACTTCGCTCAAGAGCAGAAAACTCTTGCCCAGCAATCCCGCGCCCACCAGCAAGACGAGCGAAAGGGCAACCTCTGCCACCACCAATGCCGCGCGAACTCTATTGCCCGAAGCGCCGGCGCCGGCGTTCCGCGCGCTCTCTTTAAGAGCGCCCTGCAGGTCCGCGCGGCTTGCTTGCAACGCCGGTGCGAGACCAAAGATCACACCGGTCAAGACAGAGACGACCGCCGTGAAGGCGAGCACATACATATCCAACCCAATCTCTTTTAAGCGCGGAATATCCAGTGGACTGGTAGCCAACAGCAAATGCAGTCCCCACCAGGCGACCAACAAACCGAGCGCCCCGCCGAAGAGCGAAAGCAGCAAGCTCTCGGTCAGGAGTTGCCGCACAACGCGTCTACGTCCCGCGCCGAGCGCGGCCCGGATCGCCATCTCTCTGTGGCGCGCTGCGGAGCGTGCCAGCGACAGGTTGGCGACATTGGCGCACGCAATTAGCAACACAAAGCCGACCGCGCCCAGCAGTACTAAAAGCGGGGTCCTTGAACCCCAGGTAAATTCTTCGTGCAACGAGATGAGACTCGCTCCCAAGCGAAAACCTTCGTCCGGATATTGCTGTTCAAGTTGCGCGCCAATAGATCGCATCTCGCCCTCGGCGGCAGCGGCTGTCGCGCCCGGCTTGAGACGGGCGATTACGCGGAGTGAATAGCCGTTACGTCGCTGAGTTCGCTCACCGATTGCGGGTGCCAGCGGTTTCAAGAATTCTGTCCTGGTCGCTTGCGCCGGGAAGCGAAAGCCTTCGGGTGCCACACCTAAAACAGTTACGTTCGTGTTCCCGATTTTGATTTGTCTGCCCACTATGTTCGGGTCCGCGTTAAAGCGTCGCTGCCACAGGCTATAACCCAGTACAATCACCGGCGGCGCATTGGGCTGATCATCCGCGCGGGTAAAAGGACGACCTAAAATGGGGGTGACTCTTAGGAGCGGAAAGAGATCGGCAGAAACAGCAGCTCCGTAAATCGGCTCAGGGTCGGCGTCGTCTTCGCGCAGCAGCGCCCCCGACGAGTTGTAAGCCGCAACCTGTTCGAGTGTCTTTGTCTGCGCTTGCCAATCCACAAAGTCCGGATAGGATACGACGGTGTGATTTCGCATATCGTCCCTCCTGCCCCAGGGCACGAACAGCCGGTCAGCCTCGCTGTAAGGTAAAGGTCGGAGCAGGACGGCATTCACTACACTGAAAATCGCAGTGTTCGCACCGATGCCCAGCGCCAGAGTAATGACGGCGATCGCCGTAAAGCCTGGCTGCTTCAAGAGGCTTCTGAGTCCGTAGCGAACGTCTCTGAACAATATTTCCATGGTTCCTCCCACGCTATTCGTACCGCAGCGCCACCAGCGGATCGACTTTCGTTGCGCGTTGCGCTGGGATGAAGCAGGCCAGCAGCGACACGGCCGTAAGCAGAATCGTAATCAGCGTCAATGTCATTGGATCAGTTGCGCTCACTCCGAACAACAAAGTCGTCATCAACCGCGTCAAGACAACGACGGACGCCAAACCGATCGCCACGCCAATCACTACCGGAATCATCCCCTGCTTTATGATCAGCCGTAAGACGTCGCGCCTTTGGGCGCCCAATGCCACGCGTAAGCCGATTTCATGCGTCCGCTGAGTAACGGTGGTGGCCATGACGGCGTAAATGCCAATCGCCGCCAGCAGCAACGCCAGGGCGGCGAAGAGTCCGAACAACAACAAGCCAAACTTGGCCCCCGAAAGCGTACGGTCAAGCAATTCGTCCATCGTTCTGATACTGGTGAGTGGTTGATCAGGATCGAGCGCGCGCACTTGCTCACGGATTACGGAGGTCAGTGTCTCTGGCCCTGTGCTGGTCTGAACAGCCAGCATGAGGTTGTTGCTCCAACCCTCACGCCGGTGCTGAGTCAGCGGTGCATAGACTAATGCCGGGGTTGGTTGATTGAGGCTGCCCCCTTTGACATCCGATACGACACCGACGATTAAGCGACGCGGGAAACCACCCCCGAGGGTGAGCGCCTCAGGCGGCATCAGGTTCTCCGGTGGTCCCATCCAGATGGTCTTGCCTACTGGATCTTCGTTTGGAAAAAAGCGGCGCGCCAGTGTTTGATTAATGATGGCAACGGGTTGTGAATTGCTCGTGTCCTCAGTTGCGAACGGCCGCCCTTGTCGCAGAGCTATTCCGAGTGTTCGAAAGTAATCGGGGCTCACGAGCGCAAAGCGAATCAGCGGCACTTTATCCATAGAATCCGCGGCTTGGCCCTCGACGCTCAGAAACTTGCCCCAACCCTGTCCTGCACCAAGCGGCAGGAGCGTAGCAGCCGTCGCAGACTTGACGCCTGGCAAGGTCCGGATGCGTTCAAGCAGTTGCTCATAGAAAACTAATCCCGCCGGGTCGCGCGGATCATCAGCCGTTTTTGGCTCCGGATACTTTGCTTCCGGCAGGGGCACGCGCAGGGTTAACACATTGTGTTCGGTAAAGCCCACGTCTACCTGGCGCAATTTGATAAAGCTGCGCACCATGAGCCCAGAGGCGACCAGCAGCACCAGCGCCAAAGCAACTTCGGCAATCACCAGCAGCCGTCGCATGCGACTTTGTTTACGGCTGCCAATCCCGCTACGTCCGCCTTCGTTGAGCGATTCACGCACGTCAGCTTTTGCGGCTTGCAACGCCGGCAGCAAACCAAAGATCAAGATCGTCAGCAGTGACAGCGCGAATGTAAAAATGAGTACCCGACTATTCACGATGATCGGGTTACCTCGTGGCAACGATGCAGGTAACAACGACGAAAGCAGATCTATTCCCCATATCGCCAGCAGGAGGCCGAGCAATCCTCCGATTATTCCGAGAGGGAGACATTCGATCATCACCTGACGCACGATACCCGCGCGGCTGGCTCCGAGACTTGCGCGAATTGCCAGTTCTTTGTGCCGCGCGGAAGCGCGCGCCAGTAGCGGGTTGGCGACATTGACACACGCCACGAGTAACACAAACGCCACGGCGCCCAGCAACACAAGCAACCCTGTACGCGAATCACCGGCGATCTGCTCTTGCACGGGAACAACTAACGCGCTCACGCCGGCGTTTCCTGGGATTTCCCCGTAAATGGTTTTTGCAATAGCGCTCGTGTCCTGTTGTGCTTGCTCCACGGTGACGCCTGGCCTGAGCCGACCCACGAGGCTGATGAAATAGTTGTTGCGCGTAGCCATGTTGTCGTTCGTTGCAAATGAGAGTGGCGTCCACAGTTCAACCTCGGGGAGGTTGTCAAAAAAAGGCAGTCCTCGGGGCATCACTCCTGCCACGATGTAACTCTCACCGCCAAGCTTGATCGCCCGGCCGACAATATCGCGGTCACCCGCGAAGCGTCGCTGCCACAATCCATAACTGAGCAGTACGACATGGTGCCTGCCAAACTGTTCTTCTTCGCTGGTAAACAAGCGTCCCAATGAAGGTGAAATTTTCAGTACTTGAAAGAGATTGGAAGTGATGTAAGCGCCCTGTATAAGCTCCGGCGGACTGCCAGCTGAGGAAAGGTTAAAGTCTCCATTATAAAAGGCCGCCAATCCCTCGAAGACTTGATTCCGGTCGCGCCAGCCGTAGTAATCGGGCAAGGCACTACCAGACGTGGACACGCCCTGTGAAGGCATCGTTGACCAAAGAAACACCAGTCGGTTGGCTTCGGGGTATGGCAGGGGTCGCAGCAGCACTGCATCAACTACGCTAAAGATGGCTGTGTTGGCGCCGACGCCCAACGCCAGCGTCAGTACGGCTGTGAGGGCGAAGATGGGATTCTTGACCAGCATTCGCAAGCCGAAACGTAAGTCCTGGAATAGTGAATTCACTGTTTCTTCCTATTCGTATCGCAGCGCCACCAGCGGATTGACTTTCGTGGCTCGGTGCGCTGGGATGAAGCAGGCAAATAGCGCCACCAATGTCAGCAGCGCGGCGATCACGCCAAACGTCAACGGGTCTCTGGGTCCTACTCCGAACAGCATGGTGGTCAAACTCTCGAGGTACTTCGTCAACACGTAGGCGCCCCCGAGTCCCAGAGCGACGCCAGTTAAGGTCAACACCAGTCCCTGCTTCAGAATCAATTTCAGAACGTTGCTGCGGCTCGCGCCGAGCGCCATGCGAATTCCAATCTCGTGAGTGCGTTGAGAAACCGAATAAGCCATGACCCCGTAGAGTCCGATTGCGGCAAGTTGCTGTGCCAGCAGACCAAACAGACTGAGGAGTTTTGCGAACAGCCGTTCCACCGCCAGGGTTTCATCGGCTTGCTCGATCTGGGTCTTCATGTCGATGAGGGGAAGATTGCTCTCGACATCGTGGACTGCCTGTCGCACGGTTCCGACGTAGGCACCCGGATCGCTTGCCGTGCGCACTTCGAAAGTGGCAAAGCCCATTCCCCGCAATGATTGCTTCCAGGAAAAATAAGCGGTTGGCGGAGTGTCATCGCGCTGACTGGTGTACTTCGCATCGCGCGCCAAACCTACTATCTCGATCTCGCTCGGTTTCTCTGAATCCAAACCGAATCGCTTGCCAATCGGATTGTCGTTGGGAAAGAATGTTCGGGCGAAGGTCTGATTCACTACCGCGACCTGAGGCGCCCGCGCGTCATCCTCGGCCGATAGACTTCGCCCCAGCAACAGCGGAATCTCCATGGCCTGCAGGAAATTCTCGCGTACGTTGTGGATGTGGGTCTCGCCACTTTCAACCGGCCTGCCATCCGCGGAAGTCTTCACTCCAGGCAAGAAGAGCGAACTGCTGGTGGCCCCGGAAGCAAGCAGCGCATGCCGAGAGAAAGTGACGCTCTGCACCCCGGGTACCGCTTCGAGACGATCAAACATCTGTTGATACAGGGCGGCGAGCCGATCCTCTTTGTACCCGATCAATCTGGGCTCAACACTAAAGAGCAGGAGATTGTGCTGATTGAATCCCGGTTCGACCTGTTGCAGATTGCGCAAAGTCCGAATCAAGAGTCCTGCGCCGATGAGCAATAACACCGACATTGATACCTGGGCCACGACCAGCGATTTGGCCAGCAGCGAACGTGTATGGCCGCTGGAACCTCGGCCCGTATCTTTCAATGTCGGCGTAAGATCCGGCCGCGTTGCACGCAAGGCAGGCACAACCCCAAAAATAATGGCGGTCACGCACGAGAGGCCAAGCGTAAAGCCAAGCACCCGTGGGTCGAGCTGAGGATCGAGGGCAGCCATTCCCCGGCCACCCCACCCGGTGACGGCCAGTAAACCGTCTTTAATCCAAAGCGCGAATAAAACTCCCACTCCTCCGCCGAGTAATGCCAGCATCAGGCTCTCAGTAAGCAACTGACGGATTAAACGCCACCGGCTCGCACCCAATGCCAGCCTTACCGCAATCTCTTTCTGTCGCGACGAGGCTCGTACCAGTAACAGGTTCGCGACATTGGCGCACGCGATTAGCAGCACTAACCCGACCACACCAAATAACAAACGCAGCGGTTTAGTTAAGAAGCGCCGCGCATTCATCTCGCCCTGGCTGCCGGAGTCAATCGCAAGGCGCGGATAGTCCTTAGGCTCCAGGGGACGAATAGGATTTTTGGACTGTGACTGTCGCGCCGCACGATGATCCAAAACGGATTGTGTAAAGGTGCCGGCTAAAGTGGATCGCGCCTGCTCCAGCGTCGCGCCTGGCTGCAGCCTCCCCATGATTCTCAGCCACCAGATGCCGGCGCCCTTCAAATATGATCGTTCACCGGCAACCTGCGGCTCCCACGCCAGGGGAATCGAAATGTCTTGCGTTGATCCGACCTGGCCCGTGCCTTCGAAACCCGGCGGCGTCACCCCAACAATCGTAAAGGCGACATTGTTGAGATTGACCTGACGGCCCACCATCGCTCTGTCACCATTGAAACGGCTTTCCCAATAGCGATGGCTGAGAACCGCAACCGGCGGGGAGCCTCCATGATCGTCCGCGTCGCTGATCGTGCGGCCGATCATCGCGGGCACCCCGAGTGTCGAATAGTAGTTGCCGGAAACGACTTGTCCGCTGACAACTTCAGCCTGGCCACCCGCGTTCAGGTTCAGGTCCACTCCGGCAAAGGCGAAGACATCAGAGAGCACGCCCTTTTCCTGACGAAGTCGAGAGAAGGTTTGAAATGGAAAGGATGTCCCGTTGGTGAGTCCGGTTACTGGATCACGCTGATTGCTTCCGTTGTAGCCGCCGGGACCGAATTTCTCTCTGTCCCAGGTTGCCCTGAACAAGACCAGTCGATCGGGATCAGTGACTGGAAGCTTCTTGAGCAACACCGCATCGACCACACTGAAGAGCGCAGTGTTCGCGCCCACGCCCAGCGCCAGGGTCAACACCGCAATGGCCGTGAAGCCCGGATGCTTTACCAGCATTTGAAACCCGTAACGTAAATCTTGCCAAAGGGAATTCATGGTTAAGCTCCGTTGCTTTCTTAGTTCATCGTGATCTTTATTCGCACTTTAGGGCCACCAATGGATCGACTTTCGTGGCACGGCGCGCCGGGATGTAACAGGCAGCGAGTGCGACAATCGCCAAAGTCATAACCACTGCGACAAGTGTGATCGAATCAGTGGGTGTGACACCGAAAAGCAAGGTCGTCATCAAGCGAGTCAAACCCCACGCGCCAATCAACCCGATGCCAATCCCTGCAGCAACAAGTCTAAGCCCCTGCCTGATCACGAGACGAAGCACGTTGCCACGTTGCGCGCCCAACGCCATGCGAATTCCCATTTCTCGCGTGCGTTCTGTGACTGAATAGGTGAGCATTCCATACAAACCAATGACCGCGATGAACAGGGCAACTCCACCAAACACGCCAAACAACGTGAGACTGAAACGACGCCCATCGAACGAGTCTGAGAAAACCTGCTGCAGCGTTGCGAAGCTGGTGGGCACATCGGACCGTAGATCCTGTACCGTCTGGCGTAAGGAAGGAATAAGAGTTTGGGGATTGGACTGTGATCGAACGACGAGGGCCAGTCGGGCAACCTGCCACCACTGTGGCCGCTGCAATGAAGACGCATAAACTGCCGGCTGAGGCTCTCGCTCGAGGCTCGCGTCACGCACGTCACCAACGATGCCGACGATTTGCATTAGACGTTTGTCGGTGTCCATGTTGCCGAATTGAATTCGTTTGCCGATAGGATCCTCAGCCGGCCAATAGCGCTGGGCTAATGATTGACTAATTACCGCCACATGCTGCGTATTCACTTTGTCCGAGCCATCGAACAATCGACCACGCAACAGGGGAATACTCATTGCCGAAAAGTATCCGGCACTCGCGACGCGATATACTGCGGACCCGCGCTGAGACGGATCGTCGTTAATCAGAAACGTTCCGGCGGAGCCGCTACCTTGTAGCGGCAGCACGTTGATGCCACCCACTGCAGTAACACCCGGCAATTGCCCAACGATATCGAGAAAGTTCGGCGTGACCTGAAAGCCCTGCACCCGCTCTGGCGAATCAGACCCGGTGAGGTTCGTGCTCCACCAGCGATATATTCCGAGTTGTTCAAACGTCTTGTTCTGCGCGCGCCAATCGAGGTAATTGGCAACGGTGACTTCGTTTCGTTCAACTCCGCGACTCGGAACCTTATCCCACAACGCGACAATGAGATCAGGATCAGGGAACGGCAGCGGCTTGAGCAACAGTGAGTTGATCGTGCTGAAGATCGCACTATTGGCGCCGATGCCAACCGCGAGCGTGACTACGGCAATGATCGTGAGGGCCGGACGCTTTAGCAGAGAGCGTACAGAGAATTTTAGATCCCTCAGTAGTGAATCCATAGAAGTTCTCCGAGCCGTGATTCAATTGTCGTGGCGCGCGCATCCTGCGCGTGATCAAGGGCAGAGGCCCGAGCTACTTGAGCAGTCGAAAAGCTACCCTCTTGCGATCCAACCGTCTTCCAGCCGCACAATCCGATTACCGTAAGTGGCATTAGTCTCAGAGTGCGTAACCTGGACGATGGTGGTGCCTTCGTCATTGAGGCGCTTGAACATGTCCATGATTTCTTTTCCCTGGCTCGAATGGAGATTCCCTGTCGGCTCGTCAGCCAGAATGATTCGCGGCTTGGCTACGACCGCCCGAGCGATGCCGACCAGTTGTTGCTGGCCGCCGGAGAGCTGACTGGGGAAAAGGTCCTTCTTGCCTACGATCTGAAATCTATCGAGCGTGTCACAGACGATGGATTGCCGGTCCTTTTTGCTAACATCACGATATGAAAGTGGCAGTTCGAGATTTTCAAAAACGGTCTGATCGTCCAACAGGTGATAGCTTTGAAAGACGAAGCCAATGTTGCGGTTGCGAACTTCAGCGCGTTTTTTTGTATTGAGCGAGTGAACCGCTACGTCATCGAAATAATATTCGCCGGCCCATGTCTGGTCGTGCATTCCCAGAATGTGGAGCAAAGTAGACTTGCCGGCGCCGGACGGCCCCATGATGGAAACAAACTCGCCTTGTTGGATGTCCAGGTCGATGCGGCGCAACACGTAGGTCTTCGCCACGCCGTGAGAGAAAGACTTTTCGATGTTGCTCAACCTGATCATGCGATGTCTCCAAAACCGCTCTCTTTCAATTCCCGCTTGGCTTCTTCGATCTCACGCCGGTTCGCACCAGCCTCTTCCTCCACGATCAGGCCATCAAAAAGATGGACGATGCGGTCCGCGTGCTGGGCGTAACGTGGGTCGTGCGTCACCATGCAGATCGTGGCCCCACCGCGGTGCAGTTCACGCAGCAATTCCATCACCGCTTCGCCGTTGGTCGAATCCAGATTGCCCGTTGGTTCGTCGGCCAGAAGGATGCTGGGCTGGCCGCCGACCGCGCGCGCGACTGCGACGCGCTGCTGCTGGCCGCCGGACAGTTGGCTGGGAAGATGCTTGGCGCGATGGCCCATGCCAACGCGCTCCAGTGCATCGGTCACGCGCTGCTTGCGATCGCTGGAACTCATTCCGCGATAGGTCAGCGGCAACTCAACGTTTTCATAGACGGTAAGGTCGCCAATAAGATTGAAGCTCTGAAAGATAAAGCCGACTTCGCGATTCCGAATGCGCGCGCGTTCGGACATTGAGAGATTCTCAACCGGGTGTTGGTTCAGAACGTATTCGCCATCGGTAGGAGTATCAAGCAAGCCCAGAATCGATAAGAGGGTTGACTTGCCGCAGCCTGACGGTCCGGCAATCGAAAGGTATTCACCCTTCTTGATGTCCAGATGGATTCCGGAAAGGGCGTGGGTCTCGACTTCGTCGGTATAGAAAACCTTCTTGACGTCAGCGAGATGAATCAGGGGATCGGATGCAGTCATTACGGTCTCCTTCGAATGTCCGACAAACTTCAGTTTGTCGACTATAGGTTTAGAAGCGGGCTACCGCTCGCCTTGGTCGGGAATTGGCCCGACGCTAGACAAGCTGCCAAGGATCGATTCGACAAACCGAAGTTTGTCGAACATCTACCGGACGCGAATTCTGGTATAGCTATCCAGGCTCGACGTGTCGGACAAGATCACCTGATCGCCTTCTTTTAGTCCGCTGAGAATCTCGATCGTGCTGACGGAACTACGCCCCAGCGCTACCTGCGTTCGCAAAGCTTCTTGTCCATCCGGAGTCAAGCGAAACATGCCCACGGTCTGTTGTCCCTGGCCGAATGCCGGGCGGCCTACAAAGAGAACGTTGTTAAGGCGCTCAAGTTCGATCGTTCCATCGACACTCAAGTCCGGCCGCGCGCTCCCTGGCAGCGGTCCGGTCAATTCGGCATCGACCACAAAGGTGCCTTCTCGCGCTGCCGGATCTATGCGCGAGACTTGTCCTTGAATGATTCCATTGCGCGTATCGACGGCAACGGGCTGGCCGACTCGGACGTCTTTGATTTGGGTCTCGGCGATTTTCAGTTCAGCTTTAAGTGAGGCGGGATCGGCAACTCGCGCAATGTTAACTCCCGGCGCGACCTGCTGCCCTTCCTGCACCGCCACCACTTGCAACACCCCATTCGTGCCGGCGCGCACCTTCAAAGCATCGACCTGATCTTTTTTGAGTTTGGCGAGCGCCCGCAGTTGCTGGATTCGAGAATCCTGAGCGTAGATTTGCGACTTGGTGGCTTTTCCGCTTATCGCCAGTCTCTGTTGCTCAACCCTGACCCTGTTGGCGAGATCTTTTACCTTCACCCGAGAAATCTTTAGCAACAAGTCGGCTACAAGTCCCTGTTTCGCGAGCACCTCGTCAGTGTCGAGTTGTATTTTCGCCTGGCTGTATTCGGCATTGATGGTGGCGATGGCAGACTGCTGCGTCATGTTTTCGCTTTCGAGGCGCACGCGCAGGCTCTCCTGATCAGCCTGGGCCGCTTTCACCTGAAAATCGGCGTCCAGGGCTTGTTGTTCCATCTGCGGATTCGAAAGCTCTACGATCACAGTACCGGCTCCCACCTCAACTCCAGCCTGCACCAAAATCTTTTCGACTCGCCCATCCGCTGGCGCCGGCACCCAGCGAGTCACCTGCGGCACTAATGTTCCGTTGCCCCTCACCTCACGCAGCATTTGGCCGCGCCTAACCGTCTCAATCACGGCGGTGGAGCGATCGAGGGTGGGAGCCGCGGGCTTTAGCTTTGCCAGGACAAACGTAATTCCGCCAACCGCGGAGAGACCGACAACAACGAAGACCCCGGTGCGAATTCGCTTCTTGAGTTTTGATTTTCCCGGCCGCTTGATATCCATAAACGTGTCCGCGGTGCAGTCTTCCAGGGATCATGATGTCAAAGCCTGTGCCACCAAGTGTCTCTGAGAACACATTTGGCCGATGATGTCTCTCAAATCGGCGCATATCGGTACTTGCTGATGCTCATCATTCAAATGGCGACGAGCAAGATTGCTCGCGACAGTTGATTTGAGCTGCAGGGCGTTTCAATTTTGGGACGGTGGAATCCCACTTTCGAAAACCGATCCACAAACATGATCCAATATTTTCTTGGCCCACGGGACCGCTGTCGATCAGAATGGCGGCTCTTCACTCTTTGCTATTTGGTGATCGATGGTTGGCTTGGATGAAGCTGGATGAAGCTGGATGACGCTCTCTGGTAGTGAGACTAACCCGCGCCGAGTTGCGCGCGGATTTCATACCGGCCGAGTCTTGTGCCAACACAGCGAGTGTCATTTTCCTGGCCTGACTTCGTTTGGAGTCAGCCTTCAGGCGGCGCCCGGGTTCCAGTACTCAGGCGAGTCAAACGCCCCCATCCAGCTTCGTTCCACCAAACAGGCAAACCCGTTCTTTCCTCGGACAGCTGTTTCATAGCCTTGCCGTCCCAGGACCAGGATCGTCGCGTCGCTGGATATGGAATCGGGAGCGGCGCTCCGCGCGAGCAGAATCTCAGCATTCCTTTCCATCAAGTATTGGTCGACAGGTGCCATTGTCGAATATTTATCCGATTGTGCCGCCGCCTTCGGCACCAGGAAACCGATGCTGATTACCAGCACCAGGGCCATGATACTGACCACCCTTGTGGCCGGTCTCATCTCGAGGTATCCTTTCGCCGTCGCTGCTCGCTCTCCTTTATGATTTCGCTCAAATCCACAACCGGCCGTATCTCAACCGGTCCAAGTCCATACTTAAAGCCTGGAAGCTGTGAGATAAGCTGAACGGCATGATTGAGGTCTCGCGCCTCAAGGACCTGAATGCCGCCGAGCTGTTCCTTGGTTTCCGCATAGGGGCCATCAGTCGTCGCGACTTTGCCGTCTTTCCAGTACAGGGTCAATGACGTCTCCGGAGGCTGAAGAGGTACTTCGGCAACAAGATGTCCGTTGGCGCGCAGATGGTCGTTGTACTCAAAGCATTCGTCGAATATTGCGTGTCGTTCGTCCTCGGTCATCCCTTCGAATTTTCCTGGCTCGATGTATCCCAAACAGATGTATTTCATCCATTCCTCCTTGTTTTCTGTGTGCCGCAAGATCGAGAGCCCGGGCCACCGGGAGCGAATGCTTATAGACTTCCGGTTGTGATCGCGCCTGCACGCTCGTAATTCACGACAATGACGCCATTCGAGCCGACTATGCTTTCCGTCACCTTGAATGCCGCCGGGATGGTGCCCTCGGCAAACAGCCGTTTTCCGTCGCCCAACGTTATCGGAAATATCATCAGCCAGAACGTATCGACCAGATCATGCTTGATAAGCGTTTGAAGCAGATTCCCACTTCCCCAAACGTGCAGATCCGGTCCTGGCTGCTTTTTGATCTGGGTGACTTTTTCCGCAATATCTCCGTTTAGAAACACCGACGGCTGCCATTCGCTCGACGTCACGGTGTTCGAGGCGACGTACTTGGTCGCCGTGTTGGCGCCGGGCCATATATCGCCATGTTGCGGCCAGAACGATGCCCAAATCTCAAAGGTTTTGCGCCCCAGCAACAGGTCGAGCAGCATATTCAACATTTTATTCAGGGCCGTTTCAATCGCCTCGTCGTGATCGTGATATGGCGCTGCCCACCCGCCATACGCGAAGCAGTCGCTCGTATCTTCGTCCGGCCCGCCCGGGGCTTGTATAACACCATCAATGGAAATATGTTCAAGCACAATAATTTTTCTCATGATTAGGTTCCTTCGAGTAAGAATCATCCACAGATTACGCAGATTACACAGACAGATTGGGAAATACCCTAATTGTGCTTGCTCTTTAATCTGTGTAATCTGCGTAATCTGTGGATGACCTTCCGGGCGCGAGGCGGCCAGACTATTCCGTTGCTCCCTTCGGGTCCGGGTAGAAAAGAAGCTCGCGCACCTCGCCCGGCCCATCGCATGAAATGGCACCCTTGCGCGCCCACGCCAGCGCCTCGTCCATATCGGCAGCTTCCAGTATCCAGAAACCGCCCATATGCTCCTTGGTCTCGGTGTATGGCCCATCGGTGACGAGCACCGTACCATCAGGCTGCTTCCGCACCGTCTTGGCGTTGCTGGCCGGGGAAATTCCGCAAGCGAACTTCCTGGCGCCGGCAGCGATCATTTCGCGGTTGAGCGCGTGGATCTCCTCGATCA
>WNFR01002050.1_pt1 | contig 21036 bp, 18 predicted proteins | sample 5400221 | NCBI WGS metagenome assembly WNFR01 (sample SAMN13153357, study PRJNA577476) | soil metagenome | isolation source: 40 cm soil under Madrone tree | place: USA:California | collected 2016-06-14 | reverse complement strand
TATCTTCCGCACTACCGCGCGCAACATCCGGAAGCAGTCGAACGAAACCGCGAACGCCAGCAACGGCGGGACCAAAAGCGTCGCCTCCAGTGGCTTGAAAAGAACAACTTAGCTTTGGACCTAAAGCGTTCTGCCGCCGGGGTTTGGATGGTGGGGCCAAGGGTGGCCGATCTTGACAAGAACAACTTAGCTTTCACACAAGTCTTTATCTTCGAGCAACTTGGCAGCAGGACCGCGGCTCCTACGCGTGCTTGAAAAGAACAACCCTATGGTTTTCTTGGGGGCCTGCCCGTATACCCAAACTCAGACCCATGCTGAGCGCGGAACAAATCAACGAAATTCATCGCCTGCACTGGGCCGAGCACTGGCCGGTGCGCAAGATCGCCCGTCATCTGCACATCGGGCGCAGAACCATCGCCAAATATCTCGCCGCGCCGGCGCAGACTGCCGTTCCCCGTCAGCGCGCCAGCAAACTGGATCCCTTCAAGCCCACCATCGCCGAGTTCCTCGAGCAGGATGCTCATGCCCGGGCCACGGTGATCGCACAGCGACTCCGGCCGCTCGGCTTCAGCGGCGGTCTGAGCATCCTGAAAGCAGCGTCGGCTCTACGCCGGACTGGAATCTTTCAAAATCCCAACAGATCACGTCAGGCCAATACTACTGCGTGTCGGGAAAGGTCAACAGTGCGGACAAACTGTACCTGGTCCTCGAGTCGGTCAAGATGGACACCAAACACTGCCGGTGTTCTACAACTCCTGCTCCTGCTGACGGCGCGGGAGGATCGCTCATGAAGTAAAGATCTACGTTGCAGGGAAAAAACTCGAAATCAAGACTGCTTGTTCTTTCGCCGCAGCCGGCGCCTGGGTGTGTTCCGTGCTCGCCACTGCGCTATCTGGCCCACCTTCAAACCGGCGAAAGTGGCTCCCTCTTAAACCGGCGCTAACATCGGACGGCACCAAAGGGAACGTTCCCGTATTCTGTGGTCTTGAACGGCACCGTGGCCTATGTCGGCTGCGATCGGGATCGTGAAGTCGTCGCGCTGAACGTGGCCAGCCCAACCAGCGGCGCATTCGTCGCCCGCATTCAACTGGATGGCAATCCGAACGGCATGACGCTCAGCGCAGACGGCGCAAACCTCTATGTCGCGCAGGATAATCAGGACCAGGTCGCGGTCATCGATACCGCAAGCAATACGGTCATCCACAAAATCGACACGCGCGGTCCTGCCCGTCTGGATTTTCCGCCGAACACAACCGGTGCGGCGCCGACGGCAGTCACCATCAACCAGGCGACGAAAACGCTTTATGCAGTCAACGCCGGCTCGAACTCCGTCGCTGTAATCCCTTTAACTGGTCCACAGGCTTTCAAAACCATCGGCCTTGTGCCGACCGCATACGACCCGACCGATGTTGCCTTCAGCGCCGACGGTAGCTGGACATATATCATCAACGGCAAGAACGACACCGGCCCAAATCCTGGCTATGGCTACGGCAACCTGGCCTTCATTCAGTTCATCACGTTTCCGGGCGGCAACGCGGCGGAGTCTGCCAAGCTGAATTCAAACAACCAGTATCAATTTCAGTTGGAACACGCATCGCTCGTCAGCGCCGCCGTCCCATCTGCGGACGATCTTTGGGAATTAACCTCACGGGTGGCTGCCAACAATGGATACTTGGCCAGACCCTCTGACGGGGACGCGGCGGTAATGCAATTCCTGCATTCCAAAATCAAACACATAATCTACGTCGTGAAGGAAAACCGTACCTTCGATCAGATCCTCGGCGATTTGGGCAATGGTTCCAACGGGGACGCGTCGCTGACTCTCTTTGGCGCATCCGTCACTCCCAGCTTCCATCGTATGGCACGGGAGTTCGTGACCCTCGACAACTTCATGGATCCCGGCGACGGTTCGATGGACGGCTGGTCTGGTCCATGCGTGGCCGGGTGACCAATACGGAGACCATCACGCAGCAGGAGAACTACGCGCGTGTAAACCGCGGCCTCTCCTATGAAGGGGAAGGCCAGAACCGGAATATTCCAAGCAACCTGAATAGCGTCGCGGCGCGCGACTTTTTCTTTGACCCAACCGGCGCAACTACGCCCTATAGCAACGCCACCGCGTCGCTGAAGGGCAGCACCCCGAAACATACTGGCTGGCGACGGCGATCATGCGGCCACCGACGGCCCAACTGGTTATCAGCAGGGCTATATCTTCAACGCTGTGTTGAACGCTGCCGGAACCATTCGTAACTACGGCTGGATGGCCAATACTCCGGGCAGCATCGGAACCATCGCCAACCCTATCTCTGATCCTTTCGCAGCCGGCGTCATCCAGACCACCGCGGCTAATCAACTCATCTATGAGAATAAATTTTATGATCCGTACTTCCGCGCTTACGACCAGGCCTACCCGGACTATTGGCGTTTCAACGAATGGAACCGCGAATTCCAGCAATTCGTTGCCAACGGCAACCTGCCGACGCTCGAGATGATTCGCGGCCTCAGCCACGATCACACGGGCAGCTTTAGTTCGGCACTGGGTGGAGTCAATACCCCGGAACTGCAACAGGCGGATAACGACTATGCGGTGGGCTTGCTGGTCCAAGCCGTCGCCAACAGCCCTTACGCGAGGGACACGCTAATCATCATCATCGAAGATGACTCCCAGGACGGAGCCGACCACGTGGATTCTCATCGCGCCACCACCTACTTCGTTGGTCCTTACGTGAAGAAGAAGGCAGTGGTGAGCCCCGCTACAGTCAGGCCAATTTGCTCCGTACTATCGAGGACATCCTGGGCACGGAGCACCTGAACCTGAACACCTACTATGCGCGGCCTATGGCGGATGTGTTCGATACCAAGCCCTCAGGCCAGTGGAAGTTCAAAGCCGTGGCGTCGACGCTTCTGAAGTCGACCACACTGGGACTGGATCCAAAGAAGGTCGAGTTCGCCTCCGGTCCCGACTTGAAGCCGACTCATGACGCGCAATACTGGGCGGAGAAACCCGCGGCTTCGACTTCTCGGGCGAAGACCGCGTTCCAGCCGAGCTCTACAACAAGATCCTCTGGGAAGGTATGAAGGGAACGGCTGCTCCAGCTGCCAAAACCCGCTTCTCGAAGGTCGAAGCCGACGAAGACAAAGACGGGAAATAGCCGACGTCCACTCGCCTATCGGTGGGACCCCCATCGGGTCCTGCCGATAGCATCAGGCTCGATGCCTGCAGTTCGGGATACAAGGAAGGATCGGACTGCGGAAGATTTATTCTACAGCGTTCTGAGTCTCTCCAGAGTTTCCGCTGATAGTCGCTTCGTCAGCTCCGCTGCAGGAAGCTCGCGAGCTAGACGCGCCGCCTGGCCGGACCACAATGGAGTAAAGTCGGCCGACCCTGTCGCCTCGGAGTGTGAGCGAAGCGGACCTAGCGCTGCGGCAGCGAGCGGAAAATCCGGCACATTATCGGACATCGGTCCCAGCTCCCTAACAGCGCGATTCACGATTCCTCGGGCGGGACGGCCGGTAAAAATATTGGTGAGCGTAGTTTGGTTGTCCGCGGCATTTTTCAGCGCCTCACGATATACCGGGCTGATCTTGGCCTCTGGGCACAGCAAGTACGCCGTTCCGATCTGCACCGCCGCCGCTCCGAGAGCAAAAGCCGCCACAATGCCACGCGCGTCCGCGATACTGCCAGCAGCGATGACCGGTACTTTCACGGAATCAACAACCTGCGGCACAAGCGCCATCGTACCGACCTGAGTGGAAATATCCGCGGTGAGAAAAATGCCTCTGTGCCCACCAGCTTCGGAACCCTGGGCGACGATGGCGTCACATCCTCGATCTTCCAGCCAGCGCGCCTCATCCACCGAAGTGGCTGAGGAAACGACCTTCGCCCCCGTATCTCGGACCTTTTGAACCAGTTTTTCTTCCGGAAGACCAATATGAAAGCTGACGACCTCTGGATGGAATTCGATCACGAGGTCGCACATCTTTTCGTCGAAAGGGGCCCGGTTGGCGCTCGGAACGGGCATGTTTTCATCGAGCCCCAGCTCCACATAGTACCGCTGCAAGCGTTGTCTCCAGAGTCTTTCCCGATTTGCATCGACTCGCGGCGGTGTGTGACAAAAGAAATTCATATTGATTGGGCGGCTGGTCTGGCGACGTATCGCCTCCAGTTCGTTGCGCATCTGTTCCAGACTCAACAAGGCACAAGGAAGGGAGCCCAGCCCTCCGGCTTCCGAAACAGCAACAACCATTTCATAAAAAACCGATCCAGCCATCGGTGCCTGAATAATTGGTAGCTGGATACCAAAGAGTTCGAGAATGCGATTGTTCGGCCACATCTTCTCTGCCTCAATTTATCTTGCACTACCACTTGCCCGCAAATCATCTGAGTTGTTAGCTCGATGCGCTGGCCGAGCGCCGCCGGGCATTTGGTCATTTGCTGGAATTGGGGGAGGAGGTTTGGGATACACAGGCAGTTCGTCCGCTATTTCATCCTGCGTCAGGAAGCGGACGCCGAACTGACCAAAGCGTTGCAAGATTTGCTTGGGGTCGGACTCTGCGCAAGTGAGCGCCTTAGCAGGAAGGTCAAGATTTTTCGCGGGCGAACTCGCGCTGCGAAATGCATCTTCCAATCCTGCAGGAGTGAACAGAGTGAGCAAGCGAATCCGAGGGGAGCGGATCGCAAATGCATGCGCTTTCAATCTGGGAAGAAAAACGCATTCTCCCTTTTCCACTTTGAAAGCTTCCTTTCCGACGTACACGTCAAACTCACCTTCGAGAACATAGAAGAGTTCGTCTTCGCGCGAGTGCTCGTGCGGAGGCGGTTCATTCCCGGGTGCGAGCGTTGCTTCCACTAAACAGAACGCTCCGTTTGTATCCTTTTTCTCCGCGAGATTCGTCGTCAACGACGCCATGTACCACCTGGACGTCTCGAGGGAGGTAGCCCGCTTGTATGCTTTCAAATGTGACCGTACGCTACTCATGTTTTTTTCTCCTCTAAAGGTTCGTCGCAACGTTAGCGGCGGCACCGCAAGTCACGACGGGATTTCTACTCGTACTTAGAAAACAACATTGGGAAGAGGGGTTGTGTCTGGGAATGTCGTGCTGGACCTAGATTCGTGGAAGCTTTCTGCCGAAACTACAGTCCGGTCAATGAATTCTCGCTCTCGGAAACCGTGCCGCGCCTTATGCCCACTTCGCTGGTCTTGCATTCAACTGAGTCAGTGAACCGCACCCCGGCTATTTGTATGTGTCTAAACTCGACCGAATTCTTCGGAATTCTTCTCCGCTCGGAAATCCCGCGATTCTTTCCGCATTTCACAGCCGCTGCCAGCGCGGCTCTTCCACGGGCCTAAGAACTTCGACTTCAACCTTCATCTTTACCTCATTCCCTCCGACAGTTTCCGATGCCAGTCCGGCACTATCGTCTCATTTCGATTTTTTGCATGGTTGGTCCGGTATAAGACCGACCTCGTATGCGAACGCTACCAAATAGGAGCGGCGGCAGGCGTGAACTCCCCGTGCAGAATCCGTGGAGATTTGGCGCGGAGCTATGTTGTTGAAACCAATGGTTTTGTCGAAGAATCGCGCGGTAAACCGCGATAAGGTGTATCCCCAACGGAACTCCTGTACTCTTACAAGGTTGGCTGCGCTACTTCTCGCCCGCCCCAACTCAAATCAGGTCGGCTATGAAATCTTTCCAGTCGTTCCGCCTCGATCCGGCGAACCAATGCCTCTGGCGTGAGTACGAGCGAGTCTCAATCCCGCCCAAGGCCTATGACGTTTTGCGTTATTTGGTCGAAAACCCGGATCGGCTGGTCACTCACGACGAACTTCTCGAGAAGCTTTGGCCCGACACGTACGTGAATCCGGAAGTCATCCGAAAATACATACTGGAAATTCGAAGGATTCTCGGCGACAGGCCGGACAATCCGGAATTTATTGAAACCTTGCCCAAGCGTGGATACCGGTTTGTTGCTTCGGTCAAAGACGAGGATGAGCCGTCAGAGCTTTCCACGTCGCATCAAGCGGAAGAGAACGCAATCGGAAAGGAGATTGGACCCCAGCCAGCGCGTTCAGAGAAGGAGGGGCTCTCTGGCAAACATGGCTGGTGGAAGCTTGCCATCGTACCGGTGCTGGCGATAACGATGGCAGTAGCGATCGGGGTGCACTTGAGGTCCGCGCGAGCTGGAGCAAATATGGCATCGCTGGACAACATTTCCATCGCCGTGCTCCCATTTGCGGACATGAGTCCACCTAAAGATCAGGAGTATTTTTCGGATGGACTCTCCGAACAGCTGATCCACGACCTCGCGAAAGTACAGGGGCTGAAGGTCGTTGCACGATCTTCGGCGTTTCAGTTCAAAGGCAAGAACGAGGATCTACGCGAGGTCGGACGGAAGCTCGGCGTGGCGAATGTCCTTGAGGGAAGCGTGCGGCGGGAGGGCAACCATGTGCGCATCACCGCGGAACTGATTAAGACGGGAGATGGCTTTCAGCTTTGGTCGCAGACATACGACCGGGAGATTAATGACATCTTTGTAGTCCAGGATGAAATCGCCCGAGCCGCCACCGAAGCATTACAGCCGAGGCTGCTCCGAGGCAATGGGCAGGCGGTTGTTTCGACGTCGCGCAGCGCGAATCCAGAGGCATATCAGGCTTACTTGCAGGCGAACTACATCAGTGTACGTGGTCACGGCAAAGAAGAACTCGAAAAGGCACTCGCTTACACCGATGCGGCTATCAAACTCGATGAGAAGTATGCGCCCGCATGGGCTTTGCGCGCGTCAGTGGAGAACATGAAGGCCGAAGTGGGCCTGACGGAATTTACTGAAGGCTTTCAAAAGGCACGCCACGACGCAGAGCGGGCCATTGCCCTCGACCCTTCCTTGGCTTCAGCCTACCTCGCGTTGGCGAGGACGCATGTCGACTGCGACTGGGATTGGGACGCCGCTGAGATTCTAACTGCGAAAGCAATGGCCTTGGAGCCAGGCAGCTCCGAAGTCTTCCGTCTTCGTTCGTATCTGTCCAGGTCCTTGGGCGATCTCGACCAGGCTATCCAGCTTTATGAACAGGCGGTTACGCTCGATCCCCTTCGTACTGATTCTCATTTGGGTCTTGCATACCTCTTGTTTGTCGCGGGCCGATACGATGCAGCCCAAGTCGAATTGCAAAAAGCTCTGGACCTAAATTCGCAGGCTGCGCTCGCCCATCTCACTCGGGGCAAGATTCTGATTGCGCAAGGAAATCCGCAGCAGGCGCTCGCAGAAATTGAAAAGGAACCACTGGAATGGGCGAAACTTACAGGCCAGGCATTGGTTTATCACGCGCTCGGCCGAGAGCAGGATTCAAGAGCTGCTTTGGCTAGCCTTATCGCAAAGAACCACGCCGATGCAGGCTATCAGATCGCTCAGGTGTACGCGTATCGCGGCGAGTCTGACAAATCATTTGAATGGCTGGACCATGCTTACACGCAGCGCGACCCCGGGCTGCCCGAGATCAAGACCGATCCACTATTGAAAACTCTGCGCCACGAGCCGAGATTCACCGAACTTCTCAAGAAAATGCGCCTGCCAACTTAGTAGTTGGCTGTCGTTCCAAAAACCTGGCTGCTCACGTCGCTGTCTGGCCCCGCTTTCTTCCATAGCAGCGAACCCAGCCTACTCCTATCCAGATGGATTTCGAACGATTGGGTCCAGACACGCATGTGTAGGCACATCTTGATTCTCGCATTGTTTTCCTCATCCAGTTGGACGCGAACCACTTCCGTGGATCAGGAGACATCCAGTGGCCGCGACACTACGAACAAGACCTCCGCTGCCTCAACTTGCGGCCTCAACCGATCGTCGGCAGCTCGGGGCAAAACGTGCCGGCGTTCTCGAGCAGTCCTTCTATTTCCTCATGTCCCTGCTGGTCGCCATTGTTGTGCTGTATGGCTTCAGCCGCACGATCGAGACCGGCCTTATTCATCCACCATCCCCACGACCGATAGTCCTCTATTTTCACGCGGCGATCTTCACGGCCTGGGTTGTCTTCTTCATTATGCAATCCGCGTTGGTCATAACGCGAAATGTGAGAATACAGTTCGGATTCGCCCTAGGTGCCGCCATCCCTATCGTTGGTGTTCGAACCGCTATTGCCATGGGGAAATTACGGTTGCACGAGGGTCGCACCGACATCGCTCAATTCCTGATCCTTCTTCGACATGGTCGCGTTCAGCGTGCCTTTCGGACTCTCGATGCATTGGCGGAAGAATCCGGAATTGCACCGGCGTCTGATTTTGATTGCTACGTGCTCGTTGACCGCTGCGGCTTTCGGGCGGTTTCCAAGCACCCTGATGCCTCATCATTGGTTTTACGCAGGCGTTGATTTTTTGCTTCTTCTTGGCGTTCTGCGCGATCTCGTCGTGACGAAGCGTGTCCACCCTGTCTATGTCTACGCACTTCCCCTACTGGCGCTTGGCCAAACGGCAATCATTCACGCGTTGTGACAGGTTGGCCGGTGTGGAGCAGGATTGCGCGTGCGCTGCTCGCCTAGCCGAAGTTCGTCACTGAGAGGGCTAAAAGAGAGCTAAGTCCTTTGAAATCCGTTTAGGCTAGGGCCGAGTCTGCACTACATTTTTGAATCTGAATCGGCTCCAGACGTTCCGGCAGTTGAAGTTGCAGCTGGTGAAGAATTCTTTGCTGTTCTTCATCGAGTTTGGCGATGCGTCGCAGCCAGAACTCGCGCCCTTCGACCGTTGGCAGCACGAGCCCCCGGTTCGAATCCTGGCGCCCCGCCATTCAATCCGTCAAATATTTGCATGTAATTACCGCATCTGCCATAAGATTTCTTGTCCACTGACCGGGCGCTCTTGCCGCCATATAAATCATGCCTCAGCAACAACACCAAGAACCGATGGAAAGCCGGTTAGCGAGAATTTTCCTGGCTCGATTTGGCGAGGCGCCGCGACTGTTTCGCGCGCCAGGTCGGGTAAATCTGATCGGCGAGCACACCGACTACAACGACGGGTACGTGTTGCCGGCTGCAATCGAGCTCAGTACCTGCATCGCGATCGCACCGCGCAATAATCAGTGCCTTCGTGTTTTTTCCGAAAACTTGCAAGAAGCCGCGGAAATTGATTTAACCGAAACAAATCCGCAACGCGAGGATCGATGGTCGGATTACGTGCGCGGCGTTGCGCTGATGATTCAAAGATTCGGCGTCCCGCTGACCGGAGCCGACATCGCCATTCACAGCGATATTCCAAGCGGAGCCGGGCTCAGCTCTTCCGCGGCTCTTGAAGTCTCTCTCGCCAGCGCGCTTCTTGGTACCTCGGCGCGCTCTCTAGAACTTCTCGAAATCGCGAGGTTATGCCAACGCGCAGAGAATGAATTCGTCGGCGCCAGGGTCGGCATCATGGATCAGTTCGCCTCGTGCTTCGGAAGCCTAGGTCACGCCATACTGCTGGACTGCCGCACGATGCAATACCAGCGATTGCCGCTGCCTGCCGGCCATGAGATGGTGATCTGCAATACCATGGTCAAGCACGCGCACTCCGGCGGGGAATACAATAAGCGGCGCGCGCAGTGCGAAGAAGGCGTACAAGTGTTGCAGCGCTTCTTCCCTACCATCACAGCATTGCGCGACGTGAGCCTTGAGCAACTGCAATCTCGCCGCGCCGATTTGCCTAACCTGATTTATCGTCGCTGCCGTCATGTCATCAGCGAGAATGAGCGCGTCCTTTGTTGCGCAAAGGCGCTGCAGGCGGGAGATCTTGCAACCGTAGCCAGCTGCATGGCGGAATCCCATCTGAGTATGAAGGACGATTACGAAATCAGTTGCCGGGAGTTGGAGGTGATGGTCGAGATTGCCGAGCGCCATGACGGCGTCATAGGCTCGCGCATGACCGGCGGGGGATTCGGCGGTTGTACCATCAATCTGGTCAAGACTGAAGCGGTCGATGAGTTCAAGCGCAAAGTCGCGAACGAATATAAGCTTGCCACTCAGATTGACGCCGATATTTATGTTTCGAAAGCGGGAGCGGGCGTCACCGAAATCACGGTGAGCGCCTAGTCGAATGAACGACTTTGACTGGACCGGACAGCCGCACCGTCGCTTCAATCCGCTGACACGAGAATGGATACTCGTTTCACCGCATCGCACGCGGCGTCCCTGGCAGGGCCAGGTCGAGGCCGCCGCCGCAACCGAAATCCTCAAATACGATCCTGCCTGCTATATGTGTCCCGGAAACAAGCGCTCCACAGGAAACGTGAATCCCAGCTACCAGAATGTTTTTGTATTTGACAATGATTATCCCGCGCTGTTGCCGGGCCGCGAATCCGCGAAAATAAATCATCACGATTTGCTGGTCGCCGAAACGGAATCGGGAATCTGCCGCGTGATCTGTTTTTCGCCGCGCCACGATTTAACGCTGTCCGGAATGGATGAACAGGACATCCGCACGGTGATCGATTGTTGGGCCGGTCAATTCCGGGAACTTGGCGCGCGCCCCGAAATACAGTACGTGCAGATTTTTGAGAATCGCGGCGCAACGATGGGCGCGAGCAATCCGCATCCGCACTGCCAGATCTGGTCCACTACCGGCCTTCCGAATATTCCGAAAGCCGAGCAGGATTCACAAACTGCGTATCGTAAAGCGAAAAACTCTTGTTTGCTTTGCGACTACTATTCCGTCGAATCCTCAGCGCAACTCCGCATCGTGGTTCAGAACGAACATTTCCTGGCAGTTGTTCCCTACTGGGCGGTGTGGCCGTTCGAAACGATGATTGTCTCGAAGCGGCATCTCGGCGCGATCGATGAACTCGATTCGAACGAACGCGATGCTCTTGGCAATATCCTGAAGCGGCTGACGACCCGGTACAACAATCTCTTCCAGACCTCTTTTCCGTACTCGATGGGCTTTCACCAACGGCCGACAGACGGCCACGAACATCCCGAATGGCATTTCCATGCGCACTTTTTTCCGCCACTCCTGCGTTCCGCAACCGTGCGCAAATTCATGGTCGGTTTTGAGCTGCTGGGAATGCCGCAACGCGATTTCACCGCAGAAACCAGCGCCGAAAGTCTGCGCTCTGTACCGGACATTCCCCGTAAACCGCTCGCTTAGCCCGGCTCCGCAATCGGCTCCATGTCGCCAAGCAAAAACACATATCCCGCAATTCCAATCGACAAAACAACCGCCGCCGCAACGAACGCTCCCGAATAACTCTTCGTCACCGTAACGATATACCCTGTCGCTATCGGCGCCGAAATCGCCGCGATCTGGTTGCTCAGATTCATGATCCCGCCAACCGTTCCCACGCTTTCCCTCGGCGCGATCAATGACGGCATCGACCATCCCACCGGCGCCGCAATAGACAGTCCGGTAATCGAAATCGTGATCCACAACAATGCCGCTTGCATGCTGTTCGCGTGCGCCACTCCGAAAATTCCCAAACCCAGCAGCATCCCAGTAACCAGAGTAGTCCTCCGCACCCTCGCCGCTTTCCATCCTCGCTGAATCAAAGTGTCCACCAGCCATCCGCCGACAATCAGTTCAGCTATTGTCGCGCACAGCCAAGGCGCGCTGGTGTAGAACGCGGAATGCCTTAGATCCAAGTGATGCGTGTCGGAAAGGTACGTCGGCAGCCAGGTGAGCAGCAGGTAGAAAACATAGTTGTACGAACCGTACCCAAGCGCCAGACCGCATACTTTCGGTTGCTTCAACAAATAGAAGAACGGCGCTCCAGCCGCCCTGCGCGCCGCATCTTCAGGCTGCGCCCCGCCGTTTTGAATGTGCTCGCGTTCTCTCTGCGAGAGTCGGCTATCCTGGCTCGGATTCTTGTAATAAGCGCAAAACAACGCCAGATACAGCAGACTGATAATCCCCGTCGACGCAAAATTCCAACGCCAGCCAAAATGGAGAAGGATCAATCCAAGAATCGGCACACCGACGGCCGACGAGAATTTCGCCATGGAATCAAACATGGCCGTCGCCAGGCTTCGTTCATTTTTTGGGAACCAATAGCCAACCGCTTTCGCGGTCCCGGGAAACGTTGGCGCCTCTCCGATGCCCAGAAGAAAACGCGCTCCAAACAAACCCGCGATTCCAGTCGAAATTGCCGCAAAAAAAGAAGCCAAGCTCCAGATCGTGGTGCTGATGATTCCCACTCGCCGCACACCGAACCGGTCCAGCAATAATCCCGAGGGAAGCTGCAGCACCATGTATGTCCAGTTGTACGCGCTGAGCAGAATTCCGAACGTCAGGTCGGAAATCCCGAACGTATTGTGCAGTGCATCGCGCGAAACAGAAAGATTCACGCGGTCGAAATAGCTGATCAGAATTCCGAACGCCAACAACACGGCAATGCCCCAACGCCGTCGTGGCACTGCCCCGCCCGCGCTCGATTCGTTATAAGCCAAATTGTTAGTGGTGGCTCCGGTCTGATTTCACTTCGGCGTAGCGGCCTGCCCGTCCTTCAATATCGTCACAAACTGCCGCAGCTCTCGCCGCTCTTTCTCCAGCTCCGCATCCTCGGATCTGCGCAGTTCTTGGCACGTATCCATCTCCCCCTTCGATTTTGCGGCGTCTCCCGCACGCCGATACGCCAGACTCAATTGGTAATGCGCATCGCTCGACTTCGGACTGGCCTTCACCGCGTTCTGGAAAGCCCGTAGCGCTGCATCCGTTTCGCCCCGCGCTTTATACAACATTCCAAGTTGCACGTACACCTCGCCCAGCGATGGATCAATCGCCGCAGCCTTTGTAAAATAGCCCTCGGCTTCCCGAATCTCCGCCTCGCTCTGTTCTCGTCTGCCTTTTTTCCACAAGACCAAACCGAAATATTCATTCGCCACAGCACTCTTGGGTTGCTCGGCCACAAACCGTTTCAGCCGGGCCGCGCTGCACACCGGCAAGTCCGCTGTTGCCTTTTCCATTCTTCCAAGAAACAGATACGGGGCCGTCTCTTGCGGATTCAAATCCGAGGCCTCGCACATCCGCTCCGCCGCCTCCGCAAACTGTCCATCCGCGTAGTGCGCCGCTCCCAGCCCCGCCAGCATTCGCGACGATTTCGGATACGCCACCACGCCCTTCCGGAAAACTTCCGCCGCCGCCACACCCGCGCGATGCAGTAAAAGTTCCGCGCCCCATGCGAAATAATTTTCTTCGCTCGGCTCGATCTTCACGGCCTTTTCGTACTCGCTCACCGCTCCTACGGGATCGCCGCTCTTTTCCTTGGCGTCTCCCAACAATCGGTGCGAGTCCGCATCGCTTGCGGCGCCTCCTCCGGTATTGGACGGGTTGGATTTCAACGCCGCCGTTTCTTTGGCCAGCGCTTCGCTCGTTCGCACGTTTACATCCGCACCGTGCAATCCTGCCGCGCTCCAATCCGTTACGCCAGCGATGGTGAAATTCGGTTCGTCCGAATATTCCATCGTCGTACTCGCATCACGAGTTTTGCCACTCGCGTTTGCCGTTTGCAATTTTTCCATCACTACCTTGACCTGCTTGCTCTCTCCTGCACTCAGTCCGGCCAATTCCACTTTGACTGAACGGAACCCATCTTTTTTCACTTCCAGCGTCAAAGCCCCGAGCGGCGGAACCATAACGACAAACTTTCCGTCGCGATCCGTCTGAACTTCCGCCACTCTTTTTTCCGCTTCATTCGTTAGCGACACCAACGCTTCCGCAATCCCGGCTCCGGCAACGCTGCTAACTTCCCCTTCAATTTTTATTTCTGGCTTTGTTCCTGTTTTCTTAGATTGCATTTCAGAAGCTGATTGCATCCCACACGCAAACGCATTCTGAAGCCCTGCGAGCGCAATCGCGAGCATCAAGCGCACGGCAAGACATTTCCACGCCCAGCGAAACGCAAAGCGCTCGCCGGCACGGACCCGCTGCAATCCCATTTGCATTTGCGATTCCTCTCGTTGGCTCTTCAGGCTCACGCTGAATCGCATTCTATCCCTGAGAGCACACACTGGCCAGCGGCTACCTTTCTCAGGAAGCCACAATTTAGCGAATCGCGAACTTGGTAGGAATCGTCAATCGAGAAAGAGATTGTGGAGATTTTCATTCGCTGGCATCCGCAGGGACATCCAAGCGCGCTGAAAAGCTGGACTGTCCCTGCGCATGCTCAACAATAACAACCTGCCGTCGTTCTACTCTGCTGGCGCGAACGCAATCCCGCGCAGTACCTCTCCAGCCTGCGCGGTGCGAAGCGTCGTGAAATGTCCCCAGCCATTCGAGTTGCTCGCCGGCAGACTTACCGCATTCAGCCGGTCAGTCACCGTCACAAGTTTATTCGGATCGGCGCCTTGATCGCCGTTCGTGCTGATCGTAGAAGTGATCGCGTAAAGGTTTACGGTGCCATCTCCGTTTACCCGGCCAGTCAGGTTTCGGCAGCCGCCCGTGGCAGGATTCAGCGACGCGGGATAATTGGTGATGCTGTAAGGAACGCCGATGTCCAGACCATCCTGCAACGTGTACACAAGATGCCAGGTGCCATCCTGCAGCGTCCATTTTTGCAGTCCCGCAGTAGCCAGCTCGGAATCGTCCGCCACGTTGGTTTGCCCGTTGATGATCCGTGGCGCGACTAATCCGCCGTCGCCTTCATCGCATACATACAACGTGTTCGCATTTGCCAAGAAAATTCCAAATGGAAACATCACCGGGTGTCCGGCCGTTCCGTCTTGCGCAACGCCGCTTGCAAGCGTCGTGGGAAAACCCGGCAGTATCGTGATCGGAGCGGTCTTAACGTCCGTCGGAGTTGGCAGCACGCCGGCGGTTCCCACCTGATACACGGTGTTGATGCCGTTCGATCCGCTGCCTTTCGTCATGTACATCGTATTGTTGAAAATCGTCAGTCCGCGGAAATTGTTATCCTTCCCCGGTTTGTCCGCAGTGGTGTAGCCGACTTGTGTCACTTCGAAGTCGCCAATCATATTGATGTCCGGCGGTACCGGTGCTGTCTGTCGCGGTATCAAAAGTTCCGCGCCCGTCGAAGTAACCAGATTCACGCCGACTTGCGTTTTGGTCAGCTGCGTCTTTGAGAGTCCGCCATTATTATCATTTCCAACCATGTAGTAGTAAGGCGCGGACTTGAACCGCGCGTCCGTTGTTGCCGCTTTAGGCGTTGCCGTCCGTCACGGTGATTTGGCCATTCGCATCAACTTCGGCCACCGACCGGTAGTAGTTCGACGTCACCGGGTTCGTCGGATCGATAGCCCCCGGCGTACTGGAGTTCGACACGTCAAGCTGATTTGGCGCCGTCAAAAATCCCGGCCCGCCGTGATAGCCCACAAATGTGAGCGACTTCCCATCGCTCGCAAGGTTGATGGCCAATTCCGACTTCGAACTGAAGCTGGTAACCAGCTGGTCGCTGGGAACCGCGAGCGTACCAACAAGTTTCCCTTTCGAATCAATATTGTCCAGGAAGATCGCTGACGTAACACCAAAGCTGGCGTCCGGCCCATCGTTATTCCAAACGTTATGCGAATCCTCAAGGTTGGGATATTCGCCGTTGTCGATTGCCGCGCCGCACGTTACCGCCACCTTATTCGAACCGCCAGCGATCAGCGGCACTGTGACATTCCCCGCCACGCATCCCGGCGGTAGTGTCTGGCCAGCCGTAACCGTGTTTGCATCGCCGGTATAAACACTGCGGCTCAGCACCAGGCTGTTCGGTTGAAACTTGAATTGCTGCGCATCGCTTGATTTGTCATCGTTAGCCTTCAGTGCGATCGTCGCGGTCATTGCAAAAACCGCAATCGTTGCCGTGGCTAATATTCGCGTTCTTTTCATGGGCCCTCCTTACGGAGCTATGAAAATCACACGTCAGCCGGACCAGTTGCGTTAATGCTGAGAAAAAATTCTGTCAAAGAGTAATGTATTCCCGCCGGATGGCTTTACAAATTGGATTGAGTGTGGTGGGTTAACTCGGCTCGATCGCTAATAATCTTCCTGCGGTTTACGGCCGTACGGACTCGGCGGAATCTTCGGCGTGCGCGCCACACGATAGGTGTCCAACTCCGCACTGCTAATTATGAATTGCGATTCCGGTGGATGGTTCGCGTGCGCCAGCAGCTCGGCATTCAAGCGCTCTGAACAGATGGACGGCGCGTCCTGATACCGCGCGCGATGCGAAACAAACGCTTCATTCTCGATGCTCAGCGTAAATTCCCGTTCGCTGCCCGCTTCCCGCACGTTAAATGTGTACTCGCGCACCAGCAGTTTCACTTCAAAACCGCGATACTGTACGATCGCTCCGTCACTCATTTTGCACCTAAGCGAGTGTGACAGAAACCGAAGCCCAAATGGACTCTTTTTTTTGCGAGAACGTGTCTGGAAACTTTGCATGAACAATTTCACGCAATCTGTGCTATACTTTTGTTGCGCTTAATACCGCGGTTGTGTTGTGCGGTCCCTCTGGTTTCGTAAGTTACTGAGAATACCCGCCCTCCGTTGCCTCCGTACGTTTTACGCGTAATTCAAAATAAGACTGGCATTGCAGGCCATTGCGCCAGCACGGAACTCCGTGTGTACCGCGAAGACCTCAGCCAGCGAAAGCTAAATGCAAAATTTCTCTGAACTATCTATATCTCCAAGTCTGAAGGAGCGCCTGGTTGCCGGCCGTTTTACAACGCCGACTCCAGTGCAAGCTGCGGCCATTCCGCAGGCTCTCGAAGGCAAGGATGTGCTCGCGACCGCGCAAACCGGCACGGGCAAGACCCTGGCGTTTCTAATTCCCGTGATCGAAAAGCTGCTCAAGCAGCACAAGCCGGGAATCGCCGTACTGGTGCTCGTTCCGACGCGCGAACTCGCCATGCAGGTCGCAGCGCAATACAATGCTCTGCGCGGCAAGCTTCCTCCCGCGGCTCTGGTCTGCGGCGGATTGCCCGAACGCCAGCAGTTGATGGCCATTCGCAACGGCGCGCGCCTGATGGTAGCCACGCCCGGCCGTCTTGAAGACTATCTCGACCGCCAGCAGGTGCAATTCAGCGCCCTGCACACTCTCATTCTTGACGAAGCCGACCGCATGCTGGACATGGGATTTCTTCCCGCCATCCGCAGAATTGCCGGGACGCTGCCAAAAGAACGCCAGACCCTGTGCTTCTCCGCGACGATGGAAGGCGATATGCAGCGCCTGGTGAAGGATTTCACCAAAAATCCTGTTCGCCTGACCTTTGGCTCTACCCTGAAACCCGCGGAAAACGTCCGGCTGCAGGCCTTTGAAGTTCCCGCGAACGGCAAGCAATCCATGCTCAACCATCTGCTTGGCAAAGAAACCGGCCGCTGCCTGGTCTTCTCCCGCACCAAGCGCGGCACCGAGCGCATTACCAAGAGCCTGAATCGCGATGGCATCAACGCCGCCATGATTCACGGCGACCGCTCGCAATCGCAGCGTACCGCCGCCCTGGAAGGCTTCCAACGCGGTCGCTTCCGCGTTCTCGTGGCCACCGACCTCGCTTCCCGCGGCATCCACGTGCAGGATATCGTCCACGTCATCAACTACGATCTGCCCGAAGTGGCGGAAAACTTCATTCACCGCGTTGGCCGCACCGGCCGCGCAGGTGGCAGCGGCGTCGCCTCAACGCTTTTCGTCAAGGAGCAGCGCACCGACCTTTTCCAACTTGAACGCGCGCTCGGTATCAAAATGGAACGACTGCGCGCCGACGGCACACAAGCTCAGCCGCAATCCAAAGAATACGCTCGACCCTCCGTTGATCGCACATCACACGACCGGCCATCGCATAATCGACCCTCAAGTGACCGGCCTTCGCACCAACGGCCATCCAACCTGCCCAAACCCAGCTTGATCTGCCTGCCAGGAGAAGTCCTGCAGGTACAACTCGAAGGCTAAAACCTTCTGGACCGGACGGCCGGGGCGATCATCGCCTCGGCCGTTCAATCGCCAATGCATCAAAAAATGCTTCGTTCGCAGTGAGTTTTCCACACTCGCGCAACTTTTTTCGTGCGCGCACGCCGGAACGGCGTTCAGACCGGGCAATGTAGTGATACAATAGTAGTCGTCATCCAGATTACCCACAGCAGCGGGGCGTACTCAGCCACGGCTGCAATCCGTACATCATTTTCCGCATGATCCTGGCGGCGTACTACGGTCGTGTTTCAGTGCGGTTGTGCATCTAAAGAAGATTAGCGCAGTTTTGGCAATGGATTGACCGGGAGAAACCTTAGTGCTCGTGACCCAGGAAAAAAACGACCACATCCGTAACCTTATCACCATCGGTAAGGAGCGGGGCTATCTGCTCACGGATGAAGTGAATGGCGTGCTCTCGGCCGAGGAACATTCGACCGAAGAGCTGGATAATCTTTTCGCCAGCCTGGAAACCGACGGCATCGAAATTTACGAAGATGTTTCCGCTGCCAAACTCGCCCACACTGCGGTCGAAGTTTCCGACACTACTGAAATCGAAATTCCCCATGAACCGGCTCCAGGCGAAGAAGCCGACTTCGAACGCAAGCCCGGCCTGCTGGACAAAACCAGCGACCCGGTACGAACTTATTTGCGCGAAATGGGTGTCGTTCCCCTGCTTACGCGCGAACGCGAAGTTTCCATCGCCAAACGCATGGAACGTGGCCAGTTACTGGTGCTCAAAACCATTTCGCGTTCCCCCATCGTCTTGAAAGCTTTGATCGCGGTGGCCGACGAATTGCGCAACGGCATCCGTCCCATCAAGGAAATCATTCACTTCGACGACGAAGACTTGACGCCGGAAAAAATCGAGAGCAAGACCCGGCAGACGTTGCAACTCGTCGACAAAATTGCGAAATTTTACGATTTGGCCCTGAAGCAGGCAGTCAAACTGGAAAACACTGCGGCCAGCAACAAGCGCGCTTATTTTCGCGCCAGGCGGCAGTTGGGCCGGACGCGCATTGCCATGTCGCATCTGGTGCGCTCCATCCACTTCAAGGAGCGCGAGCGCAAACGCCTGATCGATTTGGTGCGGCACACCGTGGAGCGCCTGCAAGGTTTGGAGCGCGAAGTTGTGCGCCTGGAACGACGCGCCAACGCCTCGCGCGGCGAAGCCGCCGCCGAAGCGCGCAAGAAATTGCGCTTGAGCCGCGTGCAAATTCGCGAAATCGAAGACTACGGCAAGGCCTCTGCCACCAATTTGAAGCGCGCGCTGACCATCATCATTCGCGGTGAAGCCGACGCGGAACAAGCTAAAAAAGAATTGACGGAAGCCAACCTACGCCTGGTGGTTTCCATCGCCAAAAAATATACCAACCGCGGCCTGCAATTTCTGGATCTGATTCAAGAAGGCAATATCGGCCTGATGCGCGGAGCTGACAAATTCGAATGGCGCCGCGGCTACAAATTTTCCACCTACGCCACGTGGTGGATTCGCCAGGCCATCACTCGTGCCATCGCGGACCAGGCCCGCACCATTCGCGTTCCGGTGCACATGATCGAAACCATCAACAAACAGGTGCGCACGAGCGCGCAACTGGTGCAGGAACTCGGCCGCGAACCGACCGCGGAAGAAATCGCAAAACGCATGGACGTTTCCGTTGATTCCGTGCGCAAGACAAAGAAAATCGCGCAGCAGCCGGTGTCGTTCGAAACGCCGATCGGCGAAGACGAAGAAACCCATCTCGGCGACCTGGTCGAAGATAAAGGCGTTGTCTCTCCATCCGACGCCGCGATTCACCTGAACTTGAAAGAACAAATGGCTTCGATGCTGCGCACTTTGACTCCGCGCGAAGAGCGGATCATCAAAATGCGTTTTGGGTTGGACGACGGCAGCGAACACACCCTCGAGGAAGTCGGCCAGGTGTTCGACGTCACCCGCGAACGCATTCGCCAGATCGAAGCAAAAGCTTTAAGGAAGCTGCGCCATCCATCGCGGTCGCGCCGTTTCCGGATTTTCGTCGAGAGCTCTATCTAGGGACTTCGTTCAAGGGCAACACCGGCGTCAACCTAACTTCAAGGAGACACCTATGTCGATTACATTCCAGAAGCGTCAGAAAGAAATGAAGCGGCAGGAAAAGGCACGCGAAAAAGCGGCACGCCGCGCACAAAAAAAGCTCGCTAAGGGCAAAGACGGCGAAAACCCGAACAGCACTCCCATCGACCCCTCGCTCGACCCGACCATTGACTGGTCTTACCAGAACGAAATCGAACTCGATCGGCCGTAGACCTGGTAATAACAAGCTACTGATACGGAAGCACACGTGAAAAAGAAGAAGGCCTTTTACGCTCTCGCCGTGATGATCTTCCTGGGCGCTAGCTTGGCACTGTTCATCGTTGCCGCAGACGAACAATCCATCATATCGAGTGGGCTGCCTGCAGCTCAGAGAATCTGCTTTCATGACTTAATCACGCAAGGTTTTGGCAAAAACAAGCATATTGAATTAGCAGACTTCTATTTCGGCAAGCAGTATATCTACGCCACAAAACTGGTGCAGTTCAAAGACGTCTACCTACCCGTGTTTGCTGATGGACAGCCTGAAAACGCAAGCAATCTGCGAATCCTGCTGTGGATCCGGAATGATCGAAATTCCAATGAGCGACTCATTGAAAGTGAACAGGATCTGGATCGGTTTGTGGCGGACTTCAATCGCCGTCCGAGATCCGTAGCCGGCGTATTGCGAGAACCTACTGACCGAGTGCGAACACTCGCGGCTGATGCTTACCCGGGAACGAATCGCCAATCTCTTCAAGTCCTTTGGGCAAGACATTTTCCCGCCCAGCAATCGATCAATGTCCTCTGGGGTATTTGCGCGCTGTGTTTGGTAGCAGCAGCAGCTTGTGCTGTGGCATACAGGCGGCAGTCCCGCATTTGAGTTATCTTTTCTTCTGATGTCCAAAAGATTTGCAGGCGCGGGACGGAATCGAACCGCCGATAAGACCGATGATAAGATGATGATAAGAAATAAGACCTTGTCAAGAATTCGTGACATCCTCCCCTCCCTGAAGGGCTGAACGTGTTCCACATTTTTCGCTGGACACAGGGGGCGTCGATATTCTAAGCTGCCCGTGTGACGGCCTGCGGGCAGGAATTTAGCCCAGATATTCTCCAACGCATTCAGCA
>WNFR01002046.1_pt1 | contig 21039 bp, 13 predicted proteins | sample 5400221 | NCBI WGS metagenome assembly WNFR01 (sample SAMN13153357, study PRJNA577476) | soil metagenome | isolation source: 40 cm soil under Madrone tree | place: USA:California | collected 2016-06-14 | reverse complement strand
GGCGCAGTGGAATTCCTGGCGAAACCGTTCGACGATGAAGCCCTGCTCGAGAGTGTTCGCGGGGCTCTGGAGAGTTGAGCGCGACGAGGAAGTGCGTAGGCGGGCAGCAGGAGGTTCTCTGTGGGAGCTGTCGAAAGATCGGGGTCCGGTGACCAGGACGGCAATCAGCGCAGATTCGAGCAGATCATAGGTAATAGCGCTGCTCTGGAATCAGTGCTCGAACAAGTCGAACGCGTCGCGCCTACAGATTCCACCGTTCTTATCCAGGGGGAAACAGGCACCGGCAAGGAACTGATCGCGCGCGCGATTCACAACATCAGCTCGCGGTGCGGACGGCCGTACGTAAAGCTGAATTGCGCAGCCATCCCGTTCGATCTACTGGAAAGCGAGCTATTTGGCCACGAGAAGGGCGCTTTTACAGGCGCTATCGCGCAAAAGGTCGGTCGTTTCGAACTGGCCGACAAGGGGACACTCTTCCTGGACGAGGTGGGCGATATTCCGTTGGGACTGCAGCCCAAACTGCTGCGCGTCCTGCAGGAACAGGAGTTCGAGCGATTGGGCAGCCCTCGGACTCACCAAGTGGACGTTCGGCTCGTGGCCGCGACCAACCGAGATTTGGCGGACATGGTGAAGCGGAATGAATTCCGCAGCGATCTCTACTATCGTCTGAATGTGTTTCCGGTCCTGCTGCCGCCGCTGCGGGCGCGCCGCGCAGACATTCCGGTGCTGGTGGCACATTTTGTCGAGATTTTTAGCCGCCGGATGTGTAAGCAAATCGAACACATTTCTCCGGAAACGATGTCTGCGCTCAGCTCGTACCAGTGGCCAGGCAACATTCGAGAGCTGCAGAATTTGATCGAGCGGAGCGTAATCCTCACCTCGGGGAACGTCCTGCAACCCCCTCTCGCGGGCCTGAAGGGTGCCGCCGAAGACAAATCCCTGGGGGCAATTACTCTGAAGGACGCGGAGCGAGACCACATTCTCAAGACTCTCGAGCACACCCGCTGGGTTGTCGCCGGTCCCAACGGGGCTGCTGCACGTTTGGGAATCAAGAGGTCTACTCTTTACTTCCGAATGCAAAAGCTGGGAATCTCAAGACCAACCGCGAATTTCGATCCTGCGCAGCAAACTAGCCAAAGTGCACCCGCTGAAATTTTAGTAGATTGACACCGTCCATCCATTGTTTTGCGGAGCGGGTTCCTGACGCCGAGCGAGATATCTTTCTCATCGGTTAGGATTGCCAGTATTGCAGATCGCATCGAAGACTCCGCGCGGGCGGGCTTAGATCTCGCCGGACTTCGACCGAATGAAGACAATTCGAACGGACTCTCGGCGCCCGTATGATCGGAATCAGGGGCCACGTCGCGCGACTGTTGCGCGCTACCCGGACTTCCCGCCAATTCGGTCGACAACCATCAACAGATGCAGCCGGCCAGACTGTCGGCATTGAGACAGACTGTTCGCACCTTGGCATTCCACGAGGCGCCAGACTTGGCCCTCGGTCTTTGCTTTCCGTCACTTACAGGCTCAAGGCGTTTGGCAGCCGTTTTGCCTTTAGCAGTTGTGCCTCTTGAGGCAACAAAACTTTTCGTGGCAACACGAACGAGGAGAAATCACCGTGACTCGCCTCCTGAGCACCTCGATCAGTCTAGCGCTCCTTTCGGTAGCCATACCTTTGCATGCGGGCAATCGGCCGCATGCGGGAACGGACAGCCAGACCCCAGCGGTGTGGACCAACGACGACCTCGAAAAACTCCACGACGTTCCTGGGCTGATTTCCATCGTGGGTCAAGTTGACGAAGAAGGGCCGGCGCCGGAATCTGAGCCGCGCCCGTACGTGGAGACCCAGGACCCGGAGTGGTATGCGCAGCAGGCAGCGAATCTGAGCGATGAACTTGAAAGCAGACAGGCGCAGCTCAGTGATTACCTGCAGGCGATTGAAGATGCCCGAAATCTACGGGATACGACGGGCGGCATAAATTTCGCTGAAGGCGCCATTGCCATAACTCTTGACGACGGCATTGATCTCTTGGAGTGGCGCGTGGAGGAAACACAAGCGGCGTTCGACGATCTGGAAGACTTGGCCCGCCGCAATGGCATCCCGCCCGGCACGCTGCGTGGCCAGTGAGGCTCCTTAGCGCTGTTGACGAGGCTGCATGAAGTTTTTTTAGAGCACGGGCCTGACACCAACGGAATGATCTCAATTTTGCACTGGAGAATTTTCCATGAACATAAAGTCGTCGAAGCAGGTTTTGGCCGTACTTCTCAGCTGCTTGCTTGTCCAATTCACAGCGCAAGCCGGCTCCAACGGTCAGACGGGCCAATCCAACGAACAGTCACCAACTCCGGCCGCGAAACCGTCCGCCCAAGAATTGCAACAACTTGTCGCGCCGATCGCCTTGTACCCGGACGCGCTCGTTGCGCAGGTTCTCGCCGCTTCCACGTATCCAACTCAGATTGTCGAGGCGGAGCGCTGGATGCAAAGTCATTCCGATCTCAAGGGTGACAAGCTCGGCAAAGAAGTCGACAAACAGAACTGGGATCCGAGCGTAAAGGCCCTGGCGCAGTTCCCGTCGGTTCTTGAAAACATGGACAAGAACCTGTCTTGGACGTCGTCGCTTGGCGAGGCATATGTAAACCAGCCGCAGGATGTGACGGATGCCGTGCAGACCCTGCGTCAAGAGGCACGTAAAGCTGGCCATCTAAATGACAACGAACAGGAAAAGGTAACGACGCAAGGCAAGACGATCATCATCGAACCGGCCAACCCTCAGGTGGTGTACGTGCCTGCCTATGATCCTTGGCTCGTGTATGGCGCACCTATCGTTGCCTACCCGGGCTGGTATCCGGTACCCGGAATTTTTTGGGGCGGCGTCGGACTTTCATTTGGTATTGGATTTGGCATCGGCTTCTTCGGAGGATTTGGGTGGGGCTGGGGTCACTGGGGCTACGACTGGCATGGCCGTCGAGCATTCTTCGACCATCACGAATTCGTTTCGCACAGCCGAGACTTTGGTCACGAGGGGTTCCATCACGGTAACTTCGGCCACGGCGGCTCCGACCACGGCGGCGGATTCCATGGGTCTTCGGGTTTTCGCGGAGGTTCGGGCTTTCACGGGCAGTCAGGAATGCACTCCGGCGGGTTCAGTGGCTTTGATCACGGCGGAAATACCCGAGGCTTCTCCTCGCGCGGGCAGTCGAGCTTTGGAGGTGGCTCCCACGGAGGTGGTTTCCATGGTGGAGGTGGTTTCCATGGTGGCGGTGGTGGACGACATCGCTGATCGCATGTACCCGCAGGTAGAGCGTAGCGAGAATTCAAGAATGGAAAGGAATACCATGCTGCAGAGAATTTCGATTTTTGTTCAACTTGAACGGAAGAGCTTTGTTCGATTTGCAGTGTCCGTTTTGTTCGCACTTTTCTTGGGCTGTTCGTCTGCACCAATGTTCGCCCAGCAGCCGGGACAGCGGACCTTTGCCTCCCCCGAAGATGCCGGCCCCGCGTTCTTTGTTGCAATGCAGGCCAAGGACGAACAATCTATCTTGGGCATCCTCGGACCGGCCGGAAAGGAAGTCCTCTCCTCCGGCGACGCAGCGGAAGATTCGGATGCTCGCGTCGGATTCGTCGTCAAATACCAGGAGATGCACCGGTTCGTCAAAGAACCAAACGGAACCGTAACCCTGGTTATCGGAGCCGAAAACTGGCCGTTTCCGATTCCTTTGGCGAACCAAAACGGTTCGTGGTATTTCGACACGGACGCAGGCAAAGCCGAGATCCTATTCCGTCGCATAGGCAGAAATGAACTTGCCGCCATGGATGCGTGCCGCGACTTGGTCGAGGCGCAAAAGCAATATTTTGCGCACCCGCCGAGCGACCTCCCCAAGCAATTTGCGCAGACCCTGGTCAGCGATGAAGGCCGGCACAACGGTCTGTATTGGCACGGCGCTTACAACGAGTTCGATAGCCCGATCAACCCGCTCATCGCGGAGGCGTACGGAAAAGGCCCAGAGGACCATGTTGGTGATCAGGTCCCGTTCAATGGCTACTTTTTCCGGATCCTCACTAGTCAAGGACCTCATGCACCGGGCGGAGCCAAGAACTTTGTCGTCGACGGGAAGATGACCGCAGGATTCGCCTTCGTTGCCTATCCTGCGGAGTACCAATCCTCGGGTGTGATGACTTTCATTGTCGATAAATCGGGCACCATTTACGAAAAAGATCTCGGTCCCGAGACAACAAAGCTTGCAGAAGCGATGACCGCTTATGACCCGGATTCCACCTGGCACAAGCCGGAATAAGCGAGGGCTTCGGAGTTGCCAACGTCACGCATTGCGCCGGCTCTGCGAGCCGCCATTCCCGCCCTTGCGATTGGGGCGTCTGTGGTTTTGTGTTCGCTAGAAATGACCGGGAAGCCGCCAGGCCTGCTCTCGAAGCCTCCGGAACTACGCGCGAAAGACCACACTCTTTCGCTAACTTTGCACGCTGCCATCGCAAGTGATGGCAAGAACTCCTTCTACTTTAACGGCCAGCCAATCGCTCCAACCTTGCGGCTGTCGCCGGGAGACCAACTGAAGATTACCTACATTAACGATCTTCCGACAAAGCCAAAGGAAAGTTGCGCGATTACACCGTGCATGGACATGACCAATTTGCACTTTCACGGCCTGACGGTTTCTCCCCACTCTCCGCAGGACGACGTTTTGGACATGATGGCTATGCCCGGGCAATCGCTCAGCTATACAGTGCAGATTCCGAAAGACCACCCGCCTGGCTTGTATTGGTACCACACGCATCCCCATGGAGAAAGCCACCGGCAAGTGCTCGACGGTATGTCCGGCGCGCTTGTGATCGAGGGAATAGAATCTTATTTTCCGGCGCTCGCCGGCTTGCCGGAGCGCGTCCTGGTTGTGCGTGGCCGTTCCGTTGCGAACGACCCTCAGTCTACCGCTTTGAAGCAGCGCGTCGACCTCAGTTCGGATGTTTGTGGTGGGGAGCCAGAGACGCCACACGAGATCATGACGGTGAACGCTTCCGTGCGGCCGCAAATTGAAATCGCTCCTGGTGAGCGCCAGTTCTGGCGCCTCGTGAATGCTTCCGCGGATCGCTACGTGGACCTGCAGCTTGAGGGTCAAAAGTTTGAAATCGTGGCCATGGATGGCGAACCCATCGCCCATCACGACCCCGATCATAGAACGCGTGTCGCCGATCATGTCTTGTTGCCACCGGCGGGCAGGCTTGAAGCCCTTGTTACTGGTCCAGCAGCCGGCACGCCTCGGCGTCTGATCTCCCACTGTGTGGATACCGGGCCAGACGGCGATCCGAATCCAGCGATGGTACTGGCCGACATCGTTCCGCGCTGGGCAGCAGACTCAACAAGCAAAATTTCGCAAAGTTCACTCAAACCTGATTTCAAAACACTGGACCTCGCAGCCGAAGAAAAAGCGCCTCCGCGATTCATCGTGACGTTCACGGAAGACAAGAACGGCTTTTACATTAACGGAGAAAAATTCGCGCTCGATGCCGCCCCGATGGTGCGCGCAAAGGTCGGGACCTATCAGCATTGGAAAATCGTCAATGCCTCACGAGAACTACACCCCATGCACATCCATCAGGTCCACTTCCTGGCTTACGCCGAAAATGGCCGGCCGAACGCCGACCCGCTGTGGCTGGACACCGTGAATGTTCCTTCCGGCGGTTCCGTCGACGTCATCATGGACTTCACCGACCCGGTGATCAAAGGCATGTCCGTCTTTCACTGCCATCTTCTCAATCACGAAGACAAAGGGATGATGGCGAAAATCCTCTTTGAATGACTCACCTAGCGCGTCCCCCAGTTCGAGAATCGAGGCCTCTAAATTGGACGATCTACACAAAAGGTTTCCGTGGCTGTCTCTCCTGCGGAAGGAGGTGGCCTCAAATGGACCGGCGTGGCTGCCGCTCGTATTGGTCTTGGGGGCGTTTGGCGCGGTCGCGTATGCGGACCATCTCGTTGTTTCGATTTCGCTTATCTACCTCTACATCCTCCCTGTTAGCGTCGCTGCGATTTTCCTGCGCAGGAAAATCAGTTATAGCCTCATTGTGGTTTGTATCCTGTTCCATGATTATTACTCCCCGCGGAACATCAACCTAGGGCTTCGGATCTTCCACAATCTCTCCGCGATCTTGTGCTTCGCCTTTGTTGTTTATGTGATCCAGCGGTATATGGAGCAGCGGGAAGCGTTTGCCAAAACGGTTCAGCAGCAGCGCGACGATCTCCTTGAGGACGTGGAGCTGGCCGCGCAAGTCCAGCGCCTGTTTCTTCCCGTGGGCAAACCGGCCATTGCCGGACTCGAAATTGCGGGCATGATGCAGCCGGCGCGGGGCGTGAGCGGCGATTATTACGACTATATTCCCATCGACGCGCACACCATTCAGATCGTCATTGCCGACGTAGCCGGAAAAGGCGTTCCCGCCGCCCTCTTGATGTCCGCGACGGCGGGAGCCATGCAGCTTGAAGCGAACCACGATCGAAATATGCTGGAGATAGTGGGACGGCTGAACGCGGCAATCCACTCCGTGTCGGATGGCGAACGCTACGTGACGTTGCTGCTCGCCGAAATCGATGCACGCAAACGGACACTCCACTATGTCAACTGCGGCCACAACCCCGCGCTTCTGTTTCGAGCAAATACGGGCACGCTCACGTGCCTGGATTCGTCTTGCCAGCCCATCGGACTATCTCCAGACGAGATTTGCGATCTGGCTTCAGCAGACCTTATCGCCGGCGACGTGCTGGTTTTCTATACCGACGGCATCACCGAGGCAGAGAACCAGCTTGGCGAAGAATTCGGTATGGAGCGCCTTTCTGCGGTAGTACGAGGCGGTTCTTCTCTGTCCGCGGAAGGCCTCATGACCAATATCTTCAGCAGCGCGGCAGAGTTCTGCGGCGGAGTTGCTTTCAACGATGATGTCACCATTCTCGTGGTCAAGTGCGATTTCGACGGCTCCGCGAATCTGACTTCGTAACTCATTCCAGAGGAATGCTTAAAGTCTTGCGAGACCTGAGTGGCGCACACGCGTCCCGTCCGGACTCGTTCTCCACCTCTCGGGAAGTCGATGTCCATCCTCAAAGACACCCTGTCAACGTACTGACAAGCCCATGCCATCTGGTGGACTGTTCGCAGGTCTACTCCCAGATTCAGTTTCCTTCGTCCTAGCTTAAGCGTCCCTATTTTCAACCACTTCCTAAAACGTTCGATCTTGCCCCACTGTGGCATCCGGACTGCACTGTCCTAGTGCCTGTGGCAAAAAAACTACTGGGGGAAATCACATGCGAAAACTGTCGCCCTGTCTATGCAGCATTCTACTGGTTATCCTACCTCTCCTCGCCGAGGTCGCGCGCGCAGCGGACCAGACCAAAGATGACGATCGATTGAAAAATTGTGGCACGGTCTTGAAAGAGATTCTCGGTGTCCCTGACAACATTCCGCAGGACTTGCTCGACAAAGCGGATTGCGTCGTTGTCTTTCCCTCCGTTCTAAAGGCCGCATTCATCGTTGGCGGGAGCTACGGGCGGGGCGCTATGTCGTGCCGTAAGGGTGAAAACTTCAGGGGACCTTGGGGCGCTCCCACGATGATGGCCCTGGAGGGTGGAAGCGTCGGCCTTCAAATAGGAGGAGAAGCTACGGATTTTGTGTTGCTGGTGATGAATGAACGGGGCGCGACCGGCATCCTGGCCAGCAAGGTCAAGCTGGGAGGGGATGCTTCCGTGGCCGCGGGCCCGGTGGGCCGCGATGCCTCGGCCGAAGCCGACGCGACTCTGCGAGCCGAAATCTTGAGCTACTCGAGGGCGCGTGGTCTGTTTGCCGGAGTCTCCCTCGAAGGCTCCACGATTCGCCCGGACAATGGCGACAACCACCGTGTGTACGGCAAAAAGATTCCTGCGAGGGATATCGTTCTGTCCGGAACCGTCGCCGTGCCCCCGGCAGCCAAGCCATTGATCTCGACGCTGGATGCAAAGACGCCGAAGCACCGGCCGTAAGGTCGCTTTGGTTGATGCAGTCCGGCCGAGCCGGACGGAAAGATTGGACAGTGAATTATGTGGATTGTTAGGCTGGCGCTGAAGGAACCGCACACCATCGTTGTGCTCATTATCCTCATTTTCCTTCTTGGGACGCTGGCGATCGTGCGCACGCCGGTGGACATTTTCCCCAACATCGATATTCCAGTCGTCAGCGTCATCTGGAACTTTAACGGGCTCCCGCCGCAGGAAATGGCCGACAGGATCATCTCCGTCACGGAGCGCAACATGACGACCGTCGTCGATAACATCTCGCACGTGGAATCGCAGTCGCTTTATGGGATTGCGGTAGTGAAGGTGTTTTTCCAACCTGGCGTGAGTATCGACAGGGCCATCGCCCAGATCACGGCAAGTTCCCAAACACAACTCAGACAATTGCCGCTGGGCACCACGCCGCCTTTGATCATCACCTACAGCGCGTCGACGGTCCCAATCCTGCAGCTCGGACTGTCCGGCAACGGCATGTCGGAGCAGGAACTGAACGATTATGGTCTGAATTTTATTCGCACGCGGCTGGTCACCGTGGCGGGTGCAGCAGTTCCCTATCCGTACGGGGGAAAGCAGCGCGCGGTACAAGTGGACCTGAACACTGCGGCCTTGCAGTCGAAAGGTCTTTCGCCCTTGGACGTCGTTAACGCCATCACCGCTCAGAATCTGATCTTGCCAACCGGTACGTCCAAAATCGGCTTGAAGGAATATGACGTTGACATCCCCAATGCAGCTCCCGAGACGATCGCACAACTCAACCGCATCCCTATCAAGACAATCGGCAGCACGACCATCTACATCAGTGATGTCGCTTGGGTGCGCGACGGCTTTCCACCGCAAACGAATATTGTACGCGTGAACGGGCAACGCGCTTCTCTCTTGACGGTGCAAAAGAACGGCACTGCGTCGACACTGTCCATCATTGCCGGAATCAAGGCTCTGTTGCCGCAGATCAAGACCACCGTGCCGCCGGCGCTGGATATTAAACCTCTGGCGGACCAATCCATCTTCGTAAATGGGTCCATACAGGGGGTGGTGAGAGAAGCGGTGATCGCCGCCTGCCTTACCGCGGTAATGATTCTCATCTTTCTCGGGAGCTGGCGAAGCACGATCATCATTGCTGTTTCGATACCTCTGGCCATCCTTTGCTCGATCATCATTTTCAGCGCGCTGGGTGAAACGATCAACATTATGACGCTAGGCGGGCTGGCCCTGGCAGTCGGAATTCTTGTCGACGACGCGACCGTCGAGATCGAGAACATCAATCGAAACATCGCCATGGGAAAGGAAATCGAACACGCCATCCTCGATGGCGCTCAAGAGATCGCTGCGCCGGCATTTGTGGCTACGCTGTCGATCTGCATTGTGTTCCTTCCTATGTTCCTCCTGTCGGGTGTCGCGAAGTTCCTGTTCGTGCCACTCGGCGAGGCCGTGGTTTTCGCAATGCTGGCCTCCTATCTGCTCTCCCGCACGGTGGTTCCGACAATGGCAAAATTTTTGTTGCGCGGCCATGAACATGACGCGGAGCATACCAAACCATCGCGAAATCCACTGGTCCGCATGCAGCTTCGCTTCGAGAAAGCGTTCGAGAGTCTCCGAGACAGTTACCACGGGGTGCTCGAACGTTGCCTTCATCACCGTCGTGCGTTTTTAATCGCATTCTTTGCCGTATGTCTCGGTTCGTTGGCGTTGATCGTTCCCTGGTTGGGGCAAGACTTCTTCCCAAGCGTTGACAGCGGCTCATTCAATCTCCACGTGCGCGCCCCAACCGGCACACGCATAGAAGAAACGGCGCGGCTATGTGACCTAATCGAGCGATCGATTCGGCGACAGCTCCCACCGGGGGAGATCTCCAACATCATTGACAACATTGGACTCCCGTACAGCGGCATCAACACGTCGTATAACAACACCGGAACCGTGGGCACCTCAGACGCGGATATTTTGGCCACTTTTGCTGTCAATAATCACAAGACGGCTAAGTACATTCACGACCTGCGAATTAGTCTGGCCAAGGAATTTCCGGGGGTGACCTTTTCTTTCCTGCCATCGGACATGGTCACCCAGATTCTGAATTTTGGCTTGCCAGCACCGATCGACATTCAAGTGGTGGGCAACAACCTAGAGGGGAATCAACAGTACGCGAACGCATTGCTTGAGCAAGTCAAATTCGTACCGGGGATCGCTGACGCGCGCATCCAACAGCCGTTCGATGAACCCTACCTGCACCTTACGGTGGATCGCACGAAAGCGCAACAGGTCGGCTTCAATGCGTCGTCCATCGCGCAGAACGTATTAATCTCACTCGGCGGCAGCTTTCAGACCTCGCCAACCTTCTGGGTCGACCCGAAGAATCGCGTCAGCTATCAGATAGCGACGCAAACCCCGCAGTACCGCGTCGACACGCTCCAGGAGCTGGCAAACATGCCGATCACCGGACCTAGTCCGAGCGCCCCACCGTCGCTGCTCGCGAGCTTCGCTTCGACGCAGCGAGGAACGGGAATGGCCGTTGTCTCGCACTATAACATCCAGCCAGTTATCGACATCTTCGGGGCGGTGCAGGGCCGCGACCTGGGCGGCGTATCCACAGACATCACGCGCATCATTGATCAAACTCGGAAGAATCTGCCACGCGGCTCGCAAGTAGTCATGCGCGGCCAAGTGCAAACCATGCGCACCTCGTATGTCGGCCTGCTGTCGGGACTGGCGTTCGCCATCATCCTTGTCTACCTGCTAATCGTGGTGAACTTTCAGTCTTGGCTGGACCCCTTCATCATCATTTGCGCGCTACCGGCGGCGCTGGCGGGAATCGCGTGGCTCCTGTTCGTGACGCACACCACATTAAGTGTGCCAGCACTCACCGGGACGATCATGTGCATGGGCGTCGCCACCTCCAACAGCATCCTGGTGGTGAGATTCGCCACCGAACAGATGGAAGCGGGCAAAGATCCGCTTGCCGCCGCGCTGCAGGCGGGATTCACGCGCTTCCGCCCGGTGCTGATGACAGCTTTGGCCATGATCATAGGCATGATGCCCATGGCACTGGGGATGGGAGACGGTGGGGAGGAGAATGCTCCGCTTGGCCGCGCCGTGATCGGCGGATTGCTGTTCGCCACGGTGGCCACGCTGTTCTTCGTTCCGACGGTGTACAGCATTCTGCATGGGCTGCGCCATCGGCCTGCGGAGACCAGTATTCAACCATAGGACTTGCGAAATCGGATTTGAAGGATGATGCCAATGCAATCGGAAACAGAAGGGCGGGTTCACGTGCAAGAACCACAATCGCCGGGTAACGTCGCCACGCAACAGCGACCGCGACGAGGCTGGATCATCGCGCTTGTGGTTTTTCTAGTCTTCGCCGGGATTTTGGTTTCCGGCATTCTCGAGCGCATCCACACCAACGCCGCCCTCCGCGGTGAAACCGCGGACATGGCCGTACCCACAGTTTCGGTCGTTACGCCTAAGCGGGCCGCGCCGTTGCAGGAAATTACGCTGCCGGGCAACGTCCAACCGTTTACGCAGTCGCCGATTTTCGCGCGAACGAACGGTTATCTAAAGCGCTGGTACTTTGATATAGGGGCGCATGTTAAGAAAGGAGAACTGCTTGCCGTTATTGATAGTCCTGAAGTCGACCAGCAGCTCCAGGCAGCGCGCAGCAATCTGTTAACAGCACAAGCAAATCTCGAGCTAGCTACAATCACCAAAGACCGCTATCAAGGACTTAAGAAAACCAATGCGGTGTCCCAGCAGGACGTCGACAATGCCGTCGGTACATATAACGCGAATAAAGCGATTGTCGAAGCCGACCAGGCAGTAGTCGAGCAGTACTCCGCGCTGGTATCTTTTGAAAAGGTTTACGCTCCGTTCGACGGCGTAATTACCGCGCGAAACACCGATATAGGGGATCTGATAAACGCGGGTAGCAATGCCAACGCAAGGACCGATCTCTTCCACATGGCGCAGCCCGGCGTGCTACGCGTGTACGTCAATGTACCTGAAGAATATTCGCAAGCAACCACGCCGGGTCTGACCGCAGATCTTACATTGGCGGAGTTTCCCGGACGTACCTTCACAGGGAAACTGGTGCGCACTGCCGAAGCCATTAACTACACAACGCGAACGCTGCTGGCTGAAGTGGACGTGAATAACCCGTCAGGACAATTGCTTTCAGGCGCCTATGCGGAAGTCCATTTCAAGGTACCTGGGCACGCCTCCACCTACATTTTGCCGGTAGATACTCTTCTCTTTCGGAAGGAAGGCCTGAACGTCGCCATTGTCGAGAACGGGAAAGCGAAGCTGGTTCCAGTAATGCCTGGTCGTGACTTCGGCGATACGATCGAAATCATTTCGGGTCTGCAGGGCAACGAATCAGTCATTTCGAGCCCGCCAGATTCCATCGTGGCTGGCGAAAAGGTGCAGATAGCACAGCCCCAGTCACAGGCAGCCTCGGGAGGAGCGACGAAGTGAGTTCTCTCTGCGTCCCCCAACAAGAGGTCCGAGTTCGCAAGCGCATCGCGGGCAGTATCTGTGTCCTGAGCGTCCTCCTGCTAGCGGGTTGCACGGTTGGACCAAAATATCAGCGCCCTGCGGCGGAAGTTCCGCCAGTCTATAAAGAAGTCGGCGATTGGAAGCCTGCCCAGCCGAGCGACGAGAAGCTCAGCACCAATTGGTGGGAGATATTTCAGGACCCGCAACTGAACGCCCTCGAAGCCCAGGTCAATGTCTCGAACCAAAACTTAAAGGCCGCCGAGGCCCAATATACCCAGGCTCGCGCAATCCTTCGCTACTCCCGCGCCGATTACTTCCCGACGATAACCACGAATCCGTCTGCGAACCGCATCAAGACGTCCTCCAACCGTTCACCTCGCAGCCCGGTCTTCAACGGTATTACCTATAGCGATATCGCAATTCCTTTTGAATTGTCTTACCAAGTCGACGTCTGGGGGCGCGTGCGCCGCACCGTTGAGTCTTATCGCGACCAGGCACAAGCCAGCGCGGCCGACCTGGCAACCGTGAACCTCTCTATGCATACCCAGTTGGCTTTGTTCTATTACCAGGCCCGCATCCTGGATGCCGAGGAGCGGCTTCTGAACTCGACCGTTACGCAGTATGAGCAAGCCTTGGAATTGATCGAGAGCCGATTTGAAGGAGGCATTGATTCCGAGCTTCAGGTCCAGCAGGCCAGGACTCAGCTTGAGACCACTCGCGCGCAGGCAATCGATGTTGGAGTTGCACGCGCGCAGTACGAGCACGCCGTGGCAGTCCTGATGGGAAAACCTCCAGCATCTTTCAACCTCGCTCCTCTTCCTCTCACAATGCCCCCCCCTGCTATCCCCGCCGGTTTGCCCTCGGAGTTGCTCGAGCGCCGATCCGACATTGCAGCTGCCGAGCGACGCATGGCCGCCGCCAACGCGCAGATTGGAGTCGCCAAGGCCGCCTATTATCCGCTCGTCAATTTGGCCGCCATAGGAGGCTTTGAAAGTGGTTTTCCTTCGACGCTGATATCTGGCCCCAGCGTTATTTGGTCGGCCGGGCCGTCCGCGGTGTTCACTCTCTTCGACGTTGGCAGACGCCGGGCTGCCTCAGACGAGGCCATCGCTTTCTACGATCAAAGCGTCGCCAACTATCGCCAAACCGTCCTGACCGGCTTCCAACAAGTCGAAGACAACGTAGCCGCTTTGCGAATCCTTGAGCACGAAGCGCAGGTTCAGGACAAAGCCGTCATCGCAGCCCAGAAATACCTGGAACTGGCCTGGACACGTTACAAAGGTGGCGTCACGAGTTACCTCGAAGTGACAACCGCTCAGAGTGCAGCTCTCTCCGACGAACTCACTGCCGTAAATATTCTCGGCCGCCGCATGGTCGACGCCGTCACGCTGGTCCAGGCTCTCGGCGGCGGATGGGATCGTTCCGCCCTGCCCGCACGCCCCGAATGCTGCGGCAAACTGACGAGCAATTCCAAGTAATGCTGGCGTGCCTATCGCGATAGCGGAGTCCCGCTGAAAGCGACTTCCCCGTCTGAAGTTTTCTACTCTGAGATATTCGTGCCCGTGGTCCTAGAGCTGTTGGTGTTGAGCCTTCTGGGTGGCTATGCGTGAGCATGCCCGGCGGTGATTGCTGCTCCCTTGCTCCTCTGAATACTTAAGTCACAGTTCGGACACCGCTGCCACGGTGGAGACTCGCGGCGGAAGAGTCGCAGTTTGAGAAAACGCGCAACCCGCCTAACTCACTGAAATGATGCCCTTTCCGCGCGGTCGTTTTCTGCGCGGTTTGGTATCAAGCATGCCTTTCTAATACACGATTGAATTCCGCGACGATATGAACTTTGAAGCGCGGATCTCTAGAAAGGAGATTCAACTATGTACCGTAAACTGTTCACTGGAATGATCTGCCTGATGCTGTTGGGAACCTTCTTTGTCCAAATGGGTCGGGCTGACATGGCCGATAAGAAAACGATTGTGACAATCAACCAACCCATTCAGGTTCCCGGGAAAGTTCTTCCCGCGGGCACCTACGTATTCAAGCTGCTGGATTCCAACGATCTCACCCTCGTCGCCATTTACAATGCTGACGAGACGCGCTTGATTACGACGGTCCGAGGTATTTCGGACTCTCGAATGGAAACTCCAGACAAAGCCATCCTTCAGCTCGAAGAGCGGCCCTCCGGCCAACCAGAAGCGCTAAAGGCGTGGTTCTACCCCGGTGATAACACCGGCATTGAGTTTGTTTATCCAACTGAGAAGAAGTAACGTTATCCAACCCAAAAAATAATAAGTAAGGCCCAGGCCCTCGCACCTGGCGCTGCATACGGCGCCAGGCGCTCCCCGCCCTTATCCGATGCGTGGGCGAATGGCAGGCTCTTTTCTCAAGATTTTCCGCTTCCCGCCGCGTCTCCGCAAAATAAGTTCCAGTCTCATTTGATACACGTCATTGACAGAATCGTCGCGCGAGAGGATACTTCGACCGATGTATGTCGGGGGAACATGGCAGCGAATAGAGGGATAATTTTATTTCTCGCTGCGGGCTCATTGGTGTGCACGGCTCGCGGAACACTTGCACAATCGCACCCGGAAGTGCGCGTTGTTGCGAACGTTGAGTTGGTTCAAATACCTGTTATCGTTTTCGATGACAAAGGTGGAGTGGCTACGAACCTCAAGAAAGACGACTTTCGCATCTTGGAAGATGGGGTTGAACAACGGCTGGTGTACTGCGATAGGGAGCGGGAGTCGGTTTCTTTCGTGATTCTTGCCGACCAGAGCGCAAGCATGACGAAGAAGATCCCCTTTGTCCAGGAAGCGGCGCTCTCGCTTGTCGACCCCGACCTGCCAAAAGATCCGTACCGCGACGAATATTCCGTGTTCGGCATCGAATCTCGAGCCAAACGTCTTGTACCCTTCACCCGCGATCAGCACGACCTTGAGCGGAGACTCCCGTTGCTTCTGACCCCCACCAAGGGGAAAACCGCGCTTTTTGATGGGATCTATTGGGGCGTAAGTGCGGCGCAGGGCGAAGCGGAGAACAAGCGCCGCGCCGTGGTCATTATCTCGGATGGCGGCGACAACCACAGTCGCTATAACTTGCGGGAGACGCAAAAGTTTCTGGAAGAGGCGGACGTGCCGGTCTTCGCGGTTATGGCGGGAGCGTCTTTCGACCTTCAGAACATTTTCTCCGTACCGGAGAATAAACCCAAACTATCCCGTGGGCCGGGAGGGAACTCAAAATCACAGATTCCTGGCTCTTCCCTTTTCGGTTCCGGGTATGACTATATCGGTCCTGATGAACGTCGCGGGCCTCATAACTTGAAAGCGCTAACGGAAGTCACCGGGGGTGGTGTCTTTACCGCCCACCATATGGAAGATCTTGCGCGGGTCGTTCGGACCATCGGGCTCGCGGTGCGATATCGATACATTCTCACCTACAAGCCGACCGGCAAGGCCGGCAAAGGAAAAGCTAGCGCGGTCCCCGCAGGCGAAAACAGCTGGCATAAGATCCACGTCGAACTGCGCCCGAAAGAGAAATTTGCTGGATACGGGATCCCCTACTACAAACGCGGATACAATAGAATCAACTGAACGCCGGATTGCGCCACGCTGGCCGGCGGTCGTATTTTCCTCTCAATCCCACGCGGCCTGCATCTTACTTTTGTCTCTGCCAGCCAGCTCTCGCCTCCGTCCTGCGTGAGGTTCTCACAGCTTCGCTGGGAGCCCCAGTCCTGAGTGCAAAAAAAAACGCCGGGGGCACAATCTCCTGTGCCCCCGGCGGTATCGAATCGCAGATTGTTAGAAGGAATAGCGCAGGCCCACCTGCATCACCCGCGGAGTGCCTTGGATGGCCGAGAAGTTTGAGAAATTGGGAGCTGGATTTGTCGATCCAGGATACACTCCCCAGCCGCTGCGGCCCCCCGACAACGTGCCAAAGGGCTGGTAGTTGGCGATATTGAATACCTCCCAGCGGAACTGCAGCTCGTGGCCTTCGCTGTAAGGCATTTTCCAGCTCTTACCCACTCCCATATCCGCATTGAGGTAGCCAGGCAAGCGGAAGAAATTGCGTCCGCCGGTCTCACCCGGATAGGAGTTGCGGAAGCTCTGGTACATGGCGGTCACGTCACAGGCGCCGAAGAACTTCGGAGTCTTGCTGCGATCCGGGCACCCGTTGACGGGCACGGGCCGGATAAGGCTGGTTTCAGACTGATTTTCCCAGTTCGTAGACCACGTGTTGGCGTCAATGGGAGTGCCAAGGGGAAGCCCCGTATTCCAGCGGAGGATGTTTGAAACCTGCCATCCTCCGATGAACGCATCGACCAGCCCGCTGGCGTTGGCCGCGAAAGTCCGCCCGCGACCAAACGGGAGCTGCCAAATGGAGTTGACGTTGATAATGTGGCGTGCGTCGAAATCCGACGCCGCGTAGTTATCACGCTGGCGCAGCGGATTGAGGATTAGCGAAGAGCTGCTATAGGACAACGCGTTCTGCAAGCCCGAAGCATCGTCAAGTGAATGCGAATAGGTATAATTGAAATCAACCGTAAGAGATTTCAGCCGCTCTCGGAACGAAACGGCCAGAGCATGGTAGTTGGAGTTGCTTATAGTCGTCCAGCTCGTCAGCGCCCCGTATTGCGGCTGGTAGAAGGGATGCTTACCTACGACAGAGAACGGCTCCATGTCGAGCTGTGTCGTCGTCCAATCATTGGTGTTCGCCAAGGCATCGGCATAGACCGCTTGAGTGACATTCGGGTAGCAGGCAGGGTTGCTCTTCGGACATTGTGCCGCGATGAACGGTTGGAACAGGTTTTCGAAGAAGGCAATCGGTTGAATGGCCGAGAGCGGTGTACCGGCCTGGCGGGCCTTCTCCAGAATTGTGGCCGCGGTGTACCAGTCCATGTTGGACTTCGGATCGAACAAGTTCGCTGGCGTGGCGATGTCTCGCTGTGCCAGCAGGTGGCGGCCCAAACGTGCAACGTAGGAAACCTGCAGCACTGCATTCTTTGGCAACTGCCGCTCGTAAGTTACGCTCCACGCGTAGTTCTTCGGGGTCGTCAACTGTGAATCCAGAGATGATTCAATTGCTGTAGGATATTTTTTGAAAGGTTTCTGTTGCGGGAATGTCAGGTCCCCGGGGATGGTTATGCCTGGCAGAGAGCGGACATCCTGATTGAACCCCGTGAATTGGGGTCCTAGGTTGGGCGTGCAGGAGGTCAGGTTGTTCCCGGCCATCACATAGTGCCCGCAGCCCACGTTATAGGTATTGGCATTTATCGTAGTTTTCGACGAAAAGCCCAACTGATTGCGCTCATCAAAAAAAGTGGCTATCTGCTCGCCGAAATAATCGTTCAGCATGGCAAAACCGCCGCGCAGCACTGACTCGCCCTTGCGGCCAAACAGCTTGCCAATCATGCCGCCCCTCTGGGGCGACCAGGCCATTGAAACGTGGGGCAAGAAGTTGGTCTTGTCCCAGTTGTACATCGGCGCCCCGCCGTTCACCGGGCCCGAAAGGTTTAAGACGATGGCATCCGTATATGCGCTGCCAGTGCTCATCGCGGCGACGCGGCGGTTCCAATACTCACCCAGCGGAATCGTGGGCTGCACCTCGAACCCTTGCCGCTCGTACACTGGATGCCACAGGCTATACCGCAAGCCATAGTTCAAAGTCAGGTTGGGTTTCAGCTTCCAGGCGTCTTGCACGTAGCCTTCGTAACCCTGGGTTGCAAAACTGCGGGTGCTGGGGGTACCCAGCGGCAGCAGCTTGCCATTGTGCCCATACGTGAAGCTGGCCGTGTATTGCGTGTACCGGCCGAGCAGGGCGGTAATGGCATTCTCGGTGGGGGAGTTGAAACCGGAATCTACCTTGTAGCCGCGCGTCTCTGTGAGGTACTGATTGACAGAGTTCATGATCAGGTTCGTCTTGTAAAACGACGGATTGGTTACGGCATCATCCCAGGCGCTGCCATAGCGGTTCCGCAGGTTGCTGACCAGGATGACATCGCCGCCAAACTGGATCGTGTGGCGTCCCTTTGCCCAAGAGAGGTCGTCAACGAAGTTGTGTACCGGAGTGACTCTGCTGTTGTCATAAATCGCGTTCACCGGGAGGTAGACAAACCGAAACCGGATGTAATCTCCTGCGGTGTCCCCCTTCTGCGAAAATGACTCGCGGGTGTAGCCATAATGAAAGTTGTTGACCAAATTGTTGTGGATATTCCACGTGTGCGTCGCTGCTAACCCCCAAGGATGCGACCACGTTCCAGGGTGAGAAGTATCAGGAAATGCTGGCGCTTGAGTGGATCCACCCAGGTCGTGGTCATAGATGACGTTGGTGCGCACGTACAGGGATTGCTTGGAGCTAACGTTGTAGTCCACGCGCGCCACATGGGAGTTCAGCTTGACGGGTGCCGCGGCGTTGAAGCGAAATCCGGCCACATTAAATAATTGCCCCGGCTTGCTGTCGCCGAGAGTGAAATCATTGGCGGGATAAGCGGCGGCGGCCTTGGCAATGGCCGCCACCGCCGCTGAATTCTCACCACCTGTATCGGGGAAGATGGCGGAAATATCGGCAGGTGAGAGGGTCCCGATCGTGCCGTTCGCGGCTTTGAATGTGACAATACCCTGCCCTAATGAAGGCAGGGGAGCGTAGTTGGCCGGGGCGCCAAGGGAGCTGGCGTCGCGCCGGGCTTCATAGCTGTAGAAGAAGAAAAACTTGTCCTTGATGACAGGGCCGCCCAGCGTGCCACCTAAGGTATTTCGCAATAGGACAGGCCGCTTAATCTCGGAATTGTTATTGAACCAGTCGTTGGCCGTGAAGATTGTGTTGCGATGGTACTCGAACAGCGATCCATGAAACCGATTGCTTCCGCTCCTGGTCACCAAAGTGATTTGCGCGCCCGACGATCGGCCGGAACCAGCAGTGGAGTTAAGAGTGGTAACGCGGAACTCTTGAATGGCCTCGGAATTCAGTCGCAGCACAGGGCCGCTGACCGAGTTGGTTTGCGCATCGTTGATATCGACGCCATCGAGCGTGATGTTGGACTGGTCGCTGCGTGCGCCGGCGACATAGCCGGTTCTTGTGACCCCCGGCTGTAGCGTCAGCAAGGAGAGCACGTCGCGGGCTTCCATCGGGAGCTGCGTGATCTGCTGTCTCACGAAGTTGTTACCCAGCGATGCATCCTCTGTGTTGATAGCTGCCTCGCTCGAGCCGGCAACTACTTCTACAACCTCACTGGCCGCGGCCCCGACCTCTAATTGAACCTCGGCATTGGTTGCCGATCCAACCAAGGCCTCTACCCCATTCAAGATTTTCTTCTTAAAGCCCTTCCCTTCCACTGCCAAAGCGTACATTCCGGGGGCAATAAGCTCGAAGCTGAATCTGCCAGTGTCAGTCGTGACCTGGGTGCGGCTGTATCCCCTGCCCGAATTCTTTAGGGTCACGGTCGCTCCCGCAACAGCGAGACCCTGAGGGTCCGTTACGCTGCCCCGAACCGTCGACGTGCCGGTTTGTGCGTTAGTCCCTCCAGGCAAGAACAGGAGCGTGTAGAAGAAAGCCAAAATGCCGATCCTTGTTAAAGATGACTTCATAGACTACCCCTTTCGCGTGCCGTGATTGAAGTTTGTGACTGATTTACGCGGGAAGGTGGCCAGGCACAAAAAGACCGCAGCAAATCTCCGTAGCGCAAAACTACGCAGAAATGGAAATGCACCCCGGGCAACCGTCCCAACACTCGCTTTAGCCGCAGGTGAGATAGCTTTTAGATTAGTCTCGCAGGTATGTCAAGCAATGTTGTTTCAATTCAATGCTGCATTTATTCAAATACTTCGTGGCGCAAGGACCAGTACTGGGCGTGGCAGGCCCTTAGTCAAAGGCCAAGATTTGCGTGCCCCATGCCCCGACCGGGTCGGGGCGTGCGGACATTGACTTTTTCTCCATCTTCTTGCACCACCCTTTTCTCGAGATTTTCCGCTTCCCGCCGGATCCCCATTTCTTGAACTCCCCGCATCAACCCCGCAACCCAGCCTTTTCAACGCCTTCCCGCTCCATTCGAATGATATCTAATAAATATATTGACACGAAGAGTACTTCCTGCTATTCTGTTTCGTGTTTGCCAAGCTCCACGCTCGCCGGGTCTTCCAGCAAGCAGACGATTTGGTCCCACACGCGTTTGCGCTTCCATCGGTATGGTCTTCCGTGTCCGACGCCGTAGGCCTCAAATCCAGTTCTTGTCCATCGGCCCGTATCTTTGTTCCACGCTTCCTTCAGACCCCCACCTGACGGTGACGCCCTTGCGCTTCGCTACCCTTCACCTCCATCAGGTTGGGACGGGACTTTCACCCGCCAGCTGCCGAACATGTCCTATTAGGGCCTGGAGGCCCGCGAAACTTTATGAAAATCACTCAGAGTCGAGCAAGAATGCAAAGGGCTTGGAGCGGCGAGGTCGACCGTGCATTGGAAAAGTCGAAGCCGTGAACATGTCTGATCCGGAGCGTGCGTGTTTGAGCGAATAATTGGGCGT
>WNFR01002147.1_pt1 | contig 21040 bp, 15 predicted proteins | sample 5400221 | NCBI WGS metagenome assembly WNFR01 (sample SAMN13153357, study PRJNA577476) | soil metagenome | isolation source: 40 cm soil under Madrone tree | place: USA:California | collected 2016-06-14 | reverse complement strand
AGGGCTCCAGGCCGCTGTCTGAGTTCACAGATCCGCCAAGCGCTGCTCCTCGGCCTCACCTACAACCTTTACCGCCTCAGGCTGCCCCTACATCCAGAGGAAATCAACAGAGCCACTTCAAGTCCTTTATTTTGGTCACTTACGAAAAACAGGGGGGAGGGGGAGTTATGGATATCTAACGAAAGATGTCCACCCTGAGCCTGCCGAAGGGATCCTCTCTTGCTCTCCCTCTCTTCTATTGCCCCATTCCACTAAGTCTAATTATTCCCGCACATACGCGATACCCGGGGGGTGGGGGTCTGGTCATACCAATCCGACACACTCCGCCGCTCGTCCTCAACATCCCTTATCTCACAACCTCTTTTTCCTCCTTCCGCTCCCCCCTGTCTCTTTCATCACACAGTACCCCGCGCCTATTGCGCCTCCCCCTCCCACAACGGAACCTACCAATATCCCGGCAATTTGCGGGGATGCGCGTGGCCTTCTTCGGATTCTGCGCGCTTACGCTGCTCTTCGTCGGGTATCTCTTCGATCGCCAGCGCACCTTCACCAAGCTTAAGCAGCACCTGCTTGCCGAACTGGAGCGCAACGTCACGCTGCAGCTTCAGGCCAGCGCCGACTTGCTGAACTCCATGCCCGACCAGAACCACTTCTGGGATCGCCTGAGCATGGAATTTCGCCGCGCCCTGACGATGGAGAAAACCATGTCCCTTGTGCTTGCGAAAGCCAATCCGGCTACCCGCGCCGCGGTGAAAGACGAGAAAGGCGCCTTCAGCGACGCCGCCAAAGCCATCGCCAAGCGCCTGCGCCCCACGGATTCCATCTATCACCTGGCCGACGATCTCTTCGGCATCGTGCTGCCGGAAACGGACACGCTGAACGCCAAGCGCATCGCGCTGCGGCTGCAGGAAGGCTTGCAGGACGTCCGCGCGAAATTCGGGCTGACCTTTGATCTTTCCACCTACAACTATCCGGATCACGTGAAAAGCTCGCACGAGCTGGAAGACATCGTGAAGTCGTTGCTGCCGGAAGAAAAGGAATGGGAAGTTTCCGCCGAAGCTCCCGTAAGCTGAAGCCGCCCGATTGTGCAAATAAATGAAGCGTGAACCAATGGAACGTGAGCTGATGAAAACGTTATCGCAGCAGCTGAAGCAAATGTTGGACAAAATTTCCCGCGCCCTCGCGGATTATCAAGACGCGTGCCGCTCGTGGCTGGACGCCGCCGCGCGGAAACTCTTCCCCGTTCCCGCGCCAGTGCGCATTGTAAATCGGCCGCAAAAGCAATCGCCGATTCGCCGCCCTCGGCGATAAACACTTCGCCTTCTCCGCCGGCCAGCGCAGAAATTTCTTGCCGAAACGTCAGGAAGTGGATAGTGTGCGAGTGGCCCAACCGATGCCCGAGCACACACCTACACCTCTCACCAAAAATCAATGGCGCGGTTTCTTCGCATCCTGGGGCGGATGGGCGCTCGACGGGATGGATTCCTACATCTTTGCGCTGGTGATGGTTCCTGCGCTGAAGGAACTTCTGCCGCGCTCCGGATTGCGCAGCGATCTCGGCGGCGTCGGTTACTACGGCGGCTTGCTCTTCGCCCTCTTCCTCGTCGGCTGGGGCTGCGCATTCTTGTGGGGTCCAGTTGCGGACAAGTACGGCCGCGTGCGCACGCTGATGCTGACGATTCTCTGGTATTCCCTGTTCACCTTCCTGTGCTGCATCAGCACGCGCGTGTGGCAGCTGGCGATCTTCCGCTTCCTGGCGGGAATTGGTATTGGCGGCGAGTGGGCGATGGGCGGCACCTTCGTGGCGGAAGAATGGCCCGAAGACCGGCGCAAGATGGCGGCGGGCTGGATGCACACGGGTTATTACGTGGGATTCTTTCTGGCGGCGCTGGCCAATTATCAGATCGGAGCGCGCTATGGCTGGCGATGGATGTTTGCCATCGGAGGATTGCCGGCACTGCTGGTGAGTTTTATCCGATATGGAGTGAAAGAACCGAAGGTTTGGGAAAGCAAAGCCCAGGAAGTTCGGACCGGGTCTGTTTTCCGGCCATTGGCGGCGCTGTTCCGTCCTGAGTTTCGCAAACGGACGATCGTGAACTCGTTGTACGTGCTGGTCTCGATTATCGGCTTGTGGGCGGGGTCGGTGTACGTGCCGGCGGCGATTACGGACATTATCAATCGCAATAAAATTACCGGATTGAACAACACGCACGTGATTTCGCTGGCGACGATGCTGCTGTCTGTGGCGACGATTATGGGTTGCATCGTGCTGCCGCCGCTGGCGGAATGGTTTGGGCGGCGGGTGACGCTGGGGCTTTATTACGTGTGCATGCTGCTGGCGATCGGGATTGGATTCGGCTACGTTTTCTATTTGCCGGTGGATCCGTTGAAGTGGTTCATTGTGTGCCTGTTCTTCCTGGGGCTCGGCGGGGCGAATTTCGCGATGTACACGCTGTGGCTGCCGGAGCAGTACCCGACGGAGTGCCGGGGGAGCGCGTTTGCATTTGCGACTTCGGTGGGGAGATTTGCGGGGGCGGGATTTACGTTTTTAGTGGGCGCTGGCGTGGCACATTTCCATACGATTGGGAAACCGGTTGCGTATACGGCGATTGCGTTTGCGGTGGGATTGTTGTTGTTGCCTTTTGGGCATGAGACGAAGGGTAAGGTTTTGCCCGCATAGAAATCGAAGAGGGGCCGAGCGAGCTCGGCCCCTACAATCAGAATCAGAACAAAAATTAGGCTTCTTCTTCGACCAGGGCTTCGCCGTGGAGGGCCTTGTGCGCGGCGATTACTTTGTCGGCTTGGTCGCTGGGGACGTAGTCGTAGTGGGAGAACTCCATGGAGTAGGTGGCGCGGCCTTGGGTCATGGAGGTGAGATCGGTGGCGTAGGAAAGCATTTCAGAGAAGGGGACCTGGGCGCGGACGATTACGTTGTGGCCGCGGGATTCGCTGCCTTCGATGCGGCCGCGGCGAGAGCTTAGATCGCCCATCAGGTCGCCGGAATATTGATCCGGTGCGTAGACCTCGACGTGCATCACGGGTTCGAGCAGTGAGGGACGGGCGGTTTTCATGGCTTCCTTAAAGGCTAGCGAGCCGGCGATGCGGAAGGCCATATCGGAGGAGTCTACGTCGTGGTACTTGCCGTCGTAGAGCGTGGCGCGGAAGTCGGTGACCGGGAATCCGGCCAGATAGCCGCGGGCGGCGGCTTCGCGGATGCCGCGCTCGACGGAGGGAATCCAGTTCTTGGGAATGGCGCCGCCGAAGACGTCGTCCACGAATTCGACACCTTTGCCGCGTTCCATGGGCTCGAACTTGACGCGGCAGACGCCGAACTGGCCGTGGCCACCGGACTGTTTCTTGTGCTTGCCTTCGGCGTCGGCTTTGCCGCGGATGGTTTCGCGGTAGGGGACTTTGGGCGGCTTCAGCGTGAGGTTGACGTTGTAGCGCTTTTGCATTTTGGCGACGACGACTTCGATGTGCTGTTGGCCACTGCCGGCGAGAAGGAATTCCTTGGTCTGTGGGTCGCGCGAAAAACGGAGAGCGGGATCTTCTTCCATGATTTTGTGGATGGCAACGCCGATTTTGTCTTCGTCAGCGCGGGTTTTGGGTTCGACGGCGAAGGTGATGGAAGGCTCGGGAAGCTTGGCGGGGGCGTAATAAATTGGGGCAGCTTTGTCGCCGAGCGTGTCGCCGGTTATGGTCTCTTTCAGCTTGGTGATTGCGCCGATATCGCCGGCGTGCAATTCCTGAATTTCAGTTAGCTGTTTGCCCTGGACAACCATGGTGTGCTGGAAGCGCTCGGGAATGTTGCGATTGAAGTTTTGCAGCGTGGCGTCGTTTTTGAGGACGCCGCTTTTCACCTTGAAATAGTTGATACGGCCGGAAAAAGCGTCGGCGAGGGTTTTGAAGGCGAAGACGGAGAGCGGCTGAGAGTCGTCATATTTACGGTCGATGCGATCGCTGTTGCCGCCGGGTTCCTTGAAGCCGAACTGGGAATGCTCATCGGGATGAGGGAAGACGTCGGCGAGGAAGGTGAGCAGGCTGGAGTTGCCGACGTTGCGCGTGGAGGAGATCATCAGGACCGGTACGATTTTTTCCGCGACGATGGCTTTGCGGACGGCGGGGATCAAGTCCTGGATGGGAATGGTGCCTTCGCGAAAGAATTCCTCCATCATCTCGTCGTCGCCTTCGGCGATCATTTCGACGAGCCGTTCGTGAGCCTCTTCCGCTTCATCTTTCAGCGCATCGGGAATATTTTCGATAGTGGCTTTGCCGTCGCCGTCGGGCGTATACATGTGGGCTTTCATGGAGACGAGGTCGATCACGCCGCGGAAACCCTTTTCGGCACCGATGGGCATCTGGAGAGGAACGACGGTGCGACCGAAAACCTGGACGAGGGATTCGAGAGAGCGCTCGAAGCTGGAGAGTTCGCGATCCATCCAGGTGAGAACGAAGGCGCGGGGGATATCGTACTCGGCGCAATAGTCCCAGACTTTTTCGGTGGTGACCTGAGTGCCGACGTGGGCGTCAACGGTGATGAGGGCGGCGTCGGCGGCAATGAGAGAAGCTTTTGTTTCGGTGATGAAGGTGGAATAGCCTGGGAGATCGAGGAAATTGATTTTCACGGTGTTGCCGGCACAGAGGGTGCAGGCCCATTCGGCGCAGGCGATACCGGTCTGGATGGAGATTTTGCGGGCGATTTCTTCTTCGTCCCAATCGGTGGTGGTGGTGCCGTCCGCAACTTTGCCGAAGCGTGGCGTGACTCCGGCGGAATACAGTAACGACGACACCAGTTGCGTTTTTCCGGTGCCGCCGTGGCCTACAATGCCGACGTTTCTGATGTCCTTGGTGGGATAGATCTTCATGACAAACCTCCGCGTAGGTGTGACCAAACGAGGTCACCGGGCGATGGTCCGCCGAGCGAAGAAACAGGCGCGGGCCGGCGCCTGGTGAGAGTATTGGTTTGAAGGAGAGCGCGGCCCTACCTGGGTCCCGGCAAGCGGGGCGAAGGAGAAAAGAATGAATCCCTGGTCCGCTCTTCTTAACGGGGGGATGCTAGCACAGGGGAGGGGTGGGAGCAATGAGGAGGGGACGAACCGTGGAACGTTGGCGTGTTGGTGAGAAAGGGCGGAAAGAAAGAAGGAGAAAAACGTCTTACATAAGAGTAAGATGAGACTATGAGCAGAAAAACGGCTAGCAAATCGGAAGTGTATACGACTACCGTGAGTTCGCGGGGGCAAGTGGTTTTGCCTTCCCCGGTAAGGCGGAAGCTGGGGCTACGAAAAGGCACGAGGATAAGCATCGTGCTAGGAAAGGGGAGAGAGAAAAGCATGGTCCTACGCCCGATGGACACCAATGTAATTCGAGAGTTGCGAGGAATCCTGAAAGGTGCAGGCGAGGCTCTGGACTTTCTGCAGGAGGAGCGGCGGCGAGACCGGGAGCGCGGGCGGTGAAAAAATATGTTCTGGACGCAAACGCCCTCCTGGTCCTGCTGATCGATCGACCTGGAGCACACCGAATGACGAGATTGCTGGAACAAGCAAAGCGGCAGGGTTTGCGGGTGTTCCTGTCCGCGGTGAATTGGGGCGAGGTTTTTTATGCTTTGTGGAGAGTGCGGGGAGAGGTTGAAGCAAGAAGGCTGATACGAAGGGTTGAAGAACTACCCGTGACGGTAGTTCCGGTGGACCGGGAACGGGCAACCTTGGCGGGGGAACTGAAGATGGTACACGGGCTAGGGTACGCAGACAGCTTCGCAGCGAGCTTGGCCTTGGAACTCCGGGCCACTTTGATTACCGCAGACCCGGATTTTCGTAAAGTTGGAAGCAAATTGAAGGTCGAATTCCTGCCGAGGCACCAGGCGACAAGCGGTAGGTAAGCTTTGAACCCATTTCTGCCCTGAAGCGAAAGGCGCCGGCCTCGGAAGGCCGCCGCTACATGTTCTTGCGGGCGATCCAGAAAAAAGTCTGGGAGTTGGGAAGAGTCTTTGGGCTCACTTCTGGGTAGGGGTGTCGAATGTGGCTTTGAGGTTTAGTTTGCTGGATTTGGGGAGTTCGAGGGTGCGGGTGAAATCGGGGCGGCCGGGGGTTTTGAGGAGGATGGCGTGCGAGCCGGCGGGGAGTTTGAGGGTGGCGGGAGCATTACCGTGGAATTTGCCGTCGACGTAGATTTCGGCGGCGTCGGGTTCGGAAGTGATGGTGAGCTGGCCGTAGCCATCGGGCCGGATCAATGGGAGTGTCGATGGCGTTGGGGAACTCGTAGCATCAGCTAACTGCGTTGTTGCGGTGAATTCCGTGGAATCGGCAGGAGATTCCATAGAAGCGCGAACGATTGAGCCTGGAACATCCGGATAAAAGCGATGGAGAACGGTTAGGAGATCGGTTGAACTGAGAGCGAAGCCGATGCCGGTAACATTTTTCTTCGTGATTTTCAGGGTATTGAGGCCGACTACCTGGCCGCGGGAATTTAGGAGAGGGCCGCCGGAGTTGCCGGGATTGATGGGGGCGTCTGTCTGGATCCAGGTGCCTGGACCGAAGGAGGGGAATTTTCCGACGGCGCTGACGATTCCCTTGGTTGCGCTGAAGAGCATGGCATCGCCGGGATTGCCGACGGCGAGGACAGATTCGCCCTGTTGCACGGAGGTGACGTCGGCGAGAACCAGATAGGGGAAGGCGTAGCCTGGCGACGGAGGATCGGCTTTGGCGAGGGCGATGTCGAGGTCGGCGTCAATATACACAACGCGGGCCTGCAATTGGACGTTGGAGGGAAGGACGGCGAGGAGGGTGGAATCTCCGCGGGCGACGTGGGCGTTGGTGGCGATTACGCCGGTTTCGGTGACGAAAAAACCGGAGCCCATCGTGTTGAGACCCTTGAGGCAGACGACGGCGGGCTTGGCGCGCTTGACGATTTCTTCGAGGGAGAGGTCGAGTTGGAATGCAGCGGGTTGCGCGGCGGAGACGGCGGCGACCGTACCCGTGAAAGCGGAGGAGATGAGTTCGAGATCGGCGTGGAAGTGAACGGATTTGATGAGCCAGTATTCGCCGTGATTGTGGCCGTGGAGATCGATCCAGTTCATAGGGCCTTCGGTGAGGAGTACCTCACGGGTGGCGTAGCCCGGAAGAGAGAGGCGAGCGGCCATGGGATGTTCGAGGCGCTGCCCAAGCGGGGTGCGCGTGCGATGAAAGTAGCCGCCGGGAAAATCTTTTTCGAAAGGGGTGACGCCGACCGTGACTCCGTCGAGTTCAACGGTCGCACCCGGTGGGGAGGTGGTGATCTTGAGAGTGTCAGCGGAAGAGGAAGCAACGAAGCAGAGAAATAACGAAACAACGATCAGCGAGCGGAGCGATGGGATCCATGGCATGAGAGGCTACCTGGCGCGAGTATACTAGATATGTATATGAATGGGGAACAACTATAGAAAGGAAAGGGTGATCAGGCGGCAGGTTTTTGGGAGTAACCGGCGCAGGCGAGAATGGGGAGGCGCGGGTATTTTGGGAAGGATGGATCGGACTGGGAGAGTTGGCAGAGGAGGAATTGGGAACCTTTGCTGGATTCGATGAGGCGGGCGTGCCGGCAATCGGCGCAGAGGCCAAGCCGGGGATTGGCGGCGGGCGATGTTTCGGGGGCGGTCATAAGGTATTTGAACAAGCTTGAAAATCAGTCGGGCTTGGGTGGATCGGCGGGGGCGGCAGGAGGCGCGGGCGGCTTGGGCTTGCCGAACTGTGCTTCGTTGATGGGAATGTTGGTTTCGATTTTGGTGGCAGTGATTTTCTGGATCTGATCGGAATCCACGGCGGCGGATTCAACGAGGAAGGGATATTTCAAGCCGTCGACATCACGGAAATCGCGGAAATAGGTCTCCCAAGGCGTCTCTTTGTCGCCTACCTTGCGAGTGCCGTGCCATTTCATGATCAAGCCGGTGGAGGCGTCGAAGAAAAAGTAGCTGACGTCGCCTTGCTTGCCGGTAAGTTTCAGTTTGTGCACGATCTTGCCGTCGATTTGTTCCTTGCCGGCGTATTCGATCTGATTGCCCTTGGCTTTGTAGTCGACGAAAGGGCCCTCAAAATCGGCTTCGTCAGCGATGCCAGAGATATCCGCAGGCGACATTGGAGCGACGGAAGCATTGGGCGCGAAGGGGTTGTAGATCCAGCCTGAAGATTTGCCGTCGTAGACGCGGATGAGGCTTTGACCGTTGACGGTGATTTCCATGTGCATCTTGAGAGGACGCTTGCGCTCGACGAAGAAAGGGCCTTCAACACCGGGAGCGAAGGTGATGGTGCCGGAGACGCGCTCGGTTTGGACGGCTTTGATTTTCGCGAGGCCGCCGCGGGCTTTGAGGTAGGCGTTGATGACGTCGTCGGCGGTCTGGGCGGGGAGCGCCAGTGGGTAGGCGAAAAGAAACGTTACAGCGGTTAGTGCGAGACGCTGGAGAAAGCTGCTCCGAAAATTTGCGTTTGTGGACATAAGAGAATGGTAGAGAGAGTTGGATTGCGGGTCAACACGTGTGGGAGGCATTTCCAGAGGAACTTTCCGACAAGGGCGCCCCAGGAGATCGCATCTTAGAACTTGCATGGACTGTCAGTTGAGGTGCTTCGGGCCGCAAACGGCGCGACCCTCAGGATGACAAGTTGTTGTTTTATCGCTCATGACGAGTCGTCATTTTGTCGCTCGCGACAGCTTAATTTGAGACTGCACAACCAATCGAACTCTCCCTATGCGCCACGTCAGGGAATAAAAGTGGATTGACATTGGTGAGCGGTTCGGGACAAATGAAGGCTCCACAAGTGAAACACAAAGCCATTTTCGCGGAGAATTGACCGGTCTTTTATGGACATCGTTAACCTGATATTTGGGAAGCCGCTGAAAAGTTCGGAAGAACGGGCGGAGCAGATCGGCGCGACCGAGGGGATTCCGATTTTCGGACTGGACGCGCTTAGCTCGGCAGCATACGGGCCGGAAGCGGCGCTGAGCCTGCTGATTCCGCTTGGATTGCTGGGCGTGCAGTACATCGTGCCGATCAGCGCGGCGATTATCACCCTGCTGGTGATCGTGTATTTTTCATACCGACAGACGATCGAGGCGTACCCGACGGGCGGCGGTTCGTACACGGTGGCGCGCTACAACCTTGGCTCGTTCTGGGGGTTGCTGGCAGCGGCGGCGTTGCTGGCGGATTACATTTTGACGGCAGCGGTGGGAATTTCGGCGGGAGTGGGCGCTTTGATTTCCGCGGTGCCGAAGCTGATGCCGCACACGATGGCTTTATGCCTGGGCATCCTGGTGTTGATCACGATTGTGAATCTGCGCGGAGTAAGAGACGCAGGGTTCGCGTTTCTCTTCCCCACTTATCTTTTCGTCGGCTGCCTGGGGATCACGATTGCTGCAGGCGTAGTGCGCACCATTCTGGCAGCCGGGCATCCGATTCCAGAAAATCCGCTGCCCATGCCACATGCGCAAATCCAGACGGTGACCTACTGGCTGCTGTTGCGCGTTTTCGCGAGTGGTTGCACGGCGCTGACCGGCGTGGAGGCAGTCAGTAATGGAGTGCGGGCATTTCGCGAGCCGCGGGTGAAAAATGCACAACTGACACTGACGATCATTATTACGATTCTAGCGGTGCTGCTGGCGGGGATTTCGTATCTGGTGAAGGTATACGGGATTGTGGCCACGGATCCGGGGCAGCCAGGCTACCAAAGTATTTTGTCGATGCTGATTGCGGCAGTGTTCGGCAAGGGCGCGTTTTATTACGTATCGATCGGATCGATCTTGCTGGTGCTTTCACTTTCGGCGAATACGGCGTTTGCGGATTTTCCGCGACTTTGCCGGTCGATTTCGCAGAATAATTACCTACCGCACGGATTCGCGCAGCGCGGGCGAAGACTGGTGTACACACAGGGAATTGTGGCGCTGGCGATTCTGGCCGGAGTGCTGCTGTTTCTTTTTGGAGGCGTGACCGACCGGTTGATTCCGCTGTACGCGGTTGGGGCGTTTCTGGCATTCACACTTTCGCAGGCGGGGATGGTGCGGCATTGGTGGAAAGCGCGGGGCCCGCACTGGATAAAATTCGCGCTGGTGAACGGGTTTGGCGCGTTCGTGACCGGCGTGACGGTGGTAGTGGTGCTGGTGGCAAAGTTTGTGGATGGCGCGTGGCTGACGCTGCTATTCATTCCACTGACGATCCTGTCGTTTCATAAGGTGCGAAAACACTATCACGGCATATTCGTGGCGACGAGATCGACCACGCCCGCGGAACCACCGTCACGCGAACTCCCTCCCATTGTGGTCATACCGATCGACCGGTGGAGCGCCATCACGAAGCAAGGGCTGGAGTTTGCGGCGCGACTGTCGCCAAAATTGATCGCGGTTCACGTCGAGCCCGGTGAACATGCGGCGTTGCTGCAGGAAGATTGGGAACGCTACGTCGCAAAACCTTACCGGGAATCCGGCACCGCGCCCCCGGAATTGGTGATACTGCCTTCACCCTATCGATTTGTTGTGCTGCCGATTGTGGACTATGTGTTGAAGCTGGCGGAAAGATTTCCTGGCGGGAAGATTGCGGTCGTGATCCCGGAATTTGTGGAGGATCGCTGGTACGAATATTTTTTGCACAACCAGAGGGCGCGGCTGCTGGAATGGGTCCTGCTGGCCAAAGGAAATAAACAAATTTACACCGTGTCTTCACCCTATTACTTGCCGGAATCGGCGAGAAGAATGGCGGCGTCGGGCACAGGAGCGACAGAGTCAGACGGAAGTAAAGAAGGATGATTCGGCGTTGACGTAGCCGAAAGCCATACGCGGGGTATTGAAGGCGAAACCGGGATGGCCGTTTTTATCGAGCAGGATGAGACCGCCGGTGCCCTTGCCTCGGCTCGCGAGGAGCTGCACGGCGGCTTGGGCGGCGCGGGCGGGAGTGGAATTGGCGGGGCGGAGAAAATCGGCGGCGGTTTTGGCCATCACCACCCGCATGATGGCTTCGCCATAGCCAGTGGAAGAGACACCTCCCGATTCCGCATCGGCGTAACAACCACAACCAATCAGAGGGGAATCTCCGACGCGGCCCGGGAGCTTGCAACAGGTGCCGCCAGTGGAGGTGGCAGCGAAAAGGCGGCCGTGCTGGTCGAGCGCAACAGCGCCGACGGTTCCCTGTTCGTGGCCGCGATGATTTTCAGCGGCGTGGGAGTCCTTGCTGCAGCGAAGCCAGGCTTCGCGCTCGGCGGGCGAGATGAGGTCTTCGGGGTCGCAGAGCCGGACGCCATGCGAGTTGGCGAAATTTTCGGCGCCCTCGGAGATGAGCATCATGTGGGGACATTTTTCGAGGACCGCGCGGGCGGCCTGGATGGGATTTTTAACGCGACGCAGTCCTGCGACGGAGCCAGCGCGGAGCGTTGCGGCGTCCATGACGATGGCGTCGCACTCGACGTGGCCATCAAGAGTGAGATGCGAGCCGAAGCCGGAATCGAAGACGGGATCGTCTTCGAGGACGATGATGGCGGCTTCGATGGCGTCGAGCGCGTGGCCACCGGTTTTCAGAATATTCCAGCCAGCTTGAAGAGCGCGAAGGCAGCCGGATTTACAAACGTCGACGGCATCATCGGAGATGTCCCAGGCGCCGCCATGAACAATGAGGGAAGGTTGCATAGGGGAGAAGAATAGCAGAATTGGAAAATGGAAATTGGAAAGTGGAAAAGAGGAAGAGGCGATCAGCGAACAGATAGCAGCGATCAGGAAGCAGGGGGCACGATCAGGCGGATAGATAAGGACAACGAGCGAGAACTAGATGAAGAAGTCGAGAGTGAAGAGAACGAGACCAAGCATGAGGAGGAAGGCGCCGAGGGAGAAGCGGCGATGCGGGAGACGGCTGACGGAGTGGAGGAAGCCGGCTGGGATTATACGGAGGCGCGACTCGGTGCGAGGGAGATAAAAAGGGCCGACGGATTCGTAGCGGGACAAATTGCGGCGGAACGCGGAGAGTTCATCTTCCATCCAGACGGAGAGTTCTTCGCGGTAGCGCCACAAATAGATGGAACCGAGAAGAAAAATGCCGTAGCCGAAGCACGTCAGCAAACCAAGAGCCGGACCCGAACCCCAATAAAGCATGGCACCTCGCCGCCTGCTGGGCGGCCGGAATATTTTAAGCCTCTTCGTGAATGGTGAAAAGACGGACGATTTCGAATTCTTTCTTGCCCGCAGGGGTGAGCACCTGGACCTCGTCGCCGACCTTGCGATTGAGCAGGGCGCGGCCGATGGGGGACGTGGTGGAGATCATTCCCTTTTCGACGTCGGCTTCCTCGCTGCTGACGAGCTTGTATTCGATTTCCTGGCTCTTTTGCATGTCAATGACTACGATGCGCGAGCCGTAGCCGGAACGGTCTTTCGGAATATTGGTGAGGTTCAACATGCCGAGGTCGCCCATGCGCTTTTTGAGCTGGCCGATCTTGGCATTGACGTAGCCCTGGCGCTCCTTGGCGTATTTGTACTCGGCGTTTTCGGAGAGGTCTCCGTGCGCGCGGGCAACGGCAATTTCCTTGGGGAGTTCGACGTTGAGTTCGTGCTCCAGGGAGTCAATTTCCTGCTGGAGCTTCTTTTTAATTTTGGCAAGAGGGTCAGACATAGTTTTCCGCGTCAGAGAAAAATGATGCGGAGTCCGGCTTGGCCGGACTCCGCAGAGAACATTATAGATGGGGGAGAAATGTCCAGACAAGAGGGAAAGGGGACCGAGACCGCCCATATCTAACTTAAGTTATGTACTATCAATCAGTTACATAGGTCAGTGAGCTATTCAGCGGACGCGAAGTTCGACGGTTTGGGAGACCTTATTCCCCGCGGCGTCGACGATGGAGAGCGTGTACGTAATGGTTTTTCGGGGAGAGATGTTCAGGCAGCGGGAGTGGGAAGGCCAGACTTCGCCGGCTGGCGGATCGAGAGTGACAGTCTTGGCGTTGGCGACGTCATAGCAGAGTTGCGCGGATTCGCCGGGATGGATTGCGGCCGGAGAGATATAAAGGCCGCGGATAGCGAGTTCCGAACCGCCTAACTGCTCGACGGCAAGGCGATCTTCTTCTCGTCGCTGCTCGGTCTGGCGCTCTCTTGTTAGGCGCTCGTATTGTTTGGTGGATTCGTGGCGCGCATAGAGGATATACGAGACGTAAAGGAGTACCCCTAGAATCACCAGCGAGGAATAGAGAAAAGGATTCCTGAAAGGGGATTTCGGGGGAGAGGGAGTTTCGGGATTCATGGCCTCAACCAAGGTACGGTTCGCAAGCTGGCGAAACTTTAGTTTAACCGAAAAATGATAAAAATCGAAAGTTGACGGGAGTGGGAAGCGATCGGGCAACTAATCAGCTTGTTTGCGTCCGGATTTAACGTGGCGCGGGATTCATTTGCTCGCTGGAAAAAGGATTTTCGCTTAGACTTCCACATCGTGATGAATCGTATTTCGAGACGTTCGATGATCCGGCAGGTTGCTTCGGGGGTGGCTGCGTCTTCCTTGGGCGCCTCGCCGGCCCTTTCCTCGACCGTAGAGCTGCAAACCACACAACGCAAGGGCCGCATCCGGCAATCGGTTTCGCGATGGTGCTACGAGAAGATTCCGCTGGAAGAATTGTGCGAGAAGGGCGCGGCGATGGGGTTAAAAGCCATTGACCTGCTGAATGAGGACGAGTGGGACGTGCCTCGGCGGTACGGACTGGTGTGCGGCATGGGATACGGCGGAGGAGGAGAGATCCGAAGCGGGATGAACCGAGTGGAGAATCACGGGAAGATCGAGGAGGCGTTTCGGAAGAGCATCCCGCGAGCGGCAAAGCTTGGCGTGGCGAATGTGATTACTTTTTCGGGGAACCGGGGCGGGATGTCAGACGAGGAAGGGACGAAGAATACGATTGCGGGGCTGAATCGGGTGAAGAAAATCGCGGAGGATCACGGGGTGACGATCTGCATGGAGCTTTTGAACAGCAAGGCGGACCACAAGGATTACATGTGCGATCACACGGAGTGGGGAGTCCGCGTGATGGAAGCGGTGAATTCGCCGCGGGTGAAACTTTTGTATGACATTTATCACATGCAGATCATGGAAGGCGATTTAATCCGGACGATTAACGAAAATATCGCGTGGCTGGGGCACTTTCACACGGGAGGCGTGCCGGGGCGGCATGAGCTGGACAATACGCAAGAGGTGAACTGGGTGGGAGTGATGCGGGCGATCGCTGGGGCGAAGTACACGGGCTATGTGGCGCACGAGTTTATTCCCGCGCGTGAGCCGATGAGATCGCTGCAGGAAGCCGTGGAACTGTGCGACGTGTGAAAAAACCGACGGCTGGAATGGGCGGAGTAGAAGGAACAGCAAGGAAACGGGATTGGGACTTGCTAAAGCGGCCGGCTCAGGCCATTTTAGATGCGCTGCAACATGCTTTTCGGACGAATAACGGTGCTGAACCGGGTAAACACCAGAGGCGTTGAAAGGATTTTGCGTGCGACCAGAACCCCATTTGATCGATTACACGATTATCCTGCTGTATTTCGTTTTCGTGCTGGGCATCGGGTTTGTTCTGAAAAAGTACATGAAGACGAGCACGGACTTTTTTCTTTCCGGGCGGTCGATCCCCGCGTGGATTGCCGGCTTGGCGTTTCTTTCGGCAAACCTGGGGGCGCAGGAAGTGATCGGGATGGGCGCGAGCGGGGCGAAATACGGCATTTCGACTTCGCACTTTTACTGGATCGGGGCGGTCCCGGCGATGCTGTTTGTCGGGATTTTCATGATGCCGTTTTATTACGGGTCGCGGGCGCGCTCCGTGCCGGAATACCTAAAGCTTCGCTTTGATGAAAAGACGCGGGGATTCAACGCGATTTCCTTTGCGGTGATGACGGTGTTTTCCTCGGGCGTTTCGATGTACGCGATGGGCAAGCTGCTGCAACTTCTGCTGGGATGGAATTTTACGGCGGCGATTTTGATATCAGCGTTGATTGTGCTGGCATACACATTTCTGGGCGGGCTTACCTCGGCGATTTACAACGAGGTGTTGCAGTTCTTCCTGATCGTGATGGGATTTATCCCGCTTGTGTACCTCGGGCTAAGAGATGTTGGCGGGTGGGACGGACTAAAAACCCGGATTGCGAACGATGCAATGGTGCACTCGTGGAAGTACATGGGGCACGCAAGCGAAAACCCGATGGGCGTGGAGTGGTTCGGAACGCTGATGGGGTTGGCGTTTGTGCTGTCGTTCGGATACTGGTGCACGGATTTTCTGGTGGTGCAACGGGCGATGGCGGCGGATTCGATGACGGCGGCGAGGCGCACTCCAGTGATTGCGGCCTTCCCCAAAATGATCTTTCCGTTTCTGGTGATTTTGCCGGGGATGATCGCCGGAGTGGTGACAAGTTCCAAAATGCATGACTCGACTACAAGGGAAAGCGTCGCCGGGACCGCGACGCAACCTTCGTTTTTTACCGGCGGGAAAGGGATTATTCCGCCGAAATACGACGCCGCGGGCACTCCGGTTAAAGCCGATGGAAAAGTGGTGCTGGATTACGATCTGGCGACGCCGATGATGCTGGTGCGCTATTTTCCTTCGGGGCTGCTGGGACTTGGGCTTTGTGCGCTAATCGCTTCATTCATGTCGGGGATGGCCGGCAACACGACGGCTTTCAACACCGTTTGGACGTACGACATCTATCAGAGCTACATTAATAAAACGGCGAGCGATCAACACTACTTATGGATGGGACGTGCGTCGACAGTTTTTGGATTGGCAATTTCCCTTATGGCGGCGTTTGTGGCGAAGGAGTTCAACAACATTTTGGACGTGCTGCAACTGGTGTTTGCTTTCGTGAATGCGCCATTGTTTGCGACGTTCATGCTGGGAATGTTCTGGAAGCGGACGACCGGGCACGGCGCTTTCTGGGGGCTGCTGGGAGGAACAGCTGCCGCGGCGGGGCATTACGGATTGACGCTGCCGGCGGGAGCGGTTTGGGGAGTGAAGGGCGGGTACCTGGGGCCGATTCTGCATGTTTATCCGAGCGAGATGGCGCAGAATTTCTGGACGGCGATTTTCGCATGGGTCGGGTGCTTTACGCTTACGGTCGTTATTTCCCTACTGACTACGCCGCGCCCGGAAGGGGAATTGAAAGGGCTGGTGTATTCGCTGACGGCGAAACCGGAAGAGGGTGGACTGAAGTGGCATCAGAAGCCTGCCACGCTGGCGTTGATTGTGCTGGTGCTGCTTGCGGGCTTGAATCTGATTTTTTGGTAGAAGCGCGGCTTGCGAGCGCTGAAGGAGGAACAATGGGATTTGATATCCGGATGCCGATCGGGATGCTGTTCACGCTGTTCGGGATTCTGCTGATCGGGTATGGCGCGGCCACGCGAGGGAGTGCAATGTACGCGGAGCATTCCCTTGGACTGAACATGAATTTGCGGTGGGGAGTAGTGCTGCTGGCTTTTGGACTGGTTATGCTGGCGCTGACGAGGCTGCGGAGGAAGCAAGTGCCTGCAACAGAAGATCAAAAGCGGGGAGACGCGGGTCTCCGTCACGGATGAACAATGGCTGGACGAAATTTCGATTTGGAGTTGCGGAGTTGAGTGAATCAGAGCGGTTGCAATGAATTTACTCCGAGGTTTGCATGAGGTGTGCCGATGAGTTCTGAGCTGGATTACCACTCAATGCTCGCGGTTGCGCTGGCGGAGGCGCGGTTGGGCCTGAAAGAAGGCGGCATTCCGATTGGCGCGGCGATTTTCGATGAGGCGGGCCAGTTGATTGGTGCGGGACACAATCGGCGGGTGCAACAGGGCGATCCATCGTTGCATGGAGAGACGGATGCGTTTCGGAAGGCGGGCCGGCAGAAGAGCTATCGGAAATTAATCATGGTGACGACGCTTGCACCGTGCTGGTATTGCAGCGGGCTGGTGCGGCAGTTTGGATTTGGGACAGTGATTATCGGAGAGAGCCGGAACTTTCAGGGAGGGATCGAGTGGTTACGCTCGCTGGGAGTGAAGGTGATTGATCTGGACTCGCCAGTGTGCGTTTCGCTGCTGGCCGAATACATCCGGGCGAATCCCGCTGCCTGGAACGAAGACATCGGCGAGGAATAGAGGCTAGTTTGGCGTTGCAGAGGATGCGGCGGCTTGAGAATTCGGCCGGGCAGCTTGCTCGCGAATGAGCAATGGAAAACGCGGGAAAGAAAAGCTTCCTGCGACGTCGTCGATTACGTTTACCTGACAGAGATAGAGGCCCGGCTTCAGGGATTGCAGCGGGACATCAATCTGGAAGATGACGGCTTTGCGATCGGGTGCGGTGACCTCATTGGCGACGACGGGCATGGACTCATAGACTTTCGTTGCGCCTTGGAGAAATTCGATGCTGGTGAGGACTCGGATGGAATCGCGCGCAGGCTTCGCAGGCTCAGGCGATTTCGTTCCTTCTGTTTGGTTGGCCGTTTGGGCAACGGCAGGAGCCGGGGCCAGTTGCGCGGCGTTCTTCCCTTTTGCCGCGTCGTAAATTTCGTATTGCAAATAAAGGTGCTGATCCGGCGTGAATACGTGCGTGATGTTGGGAACGAGTTCCATTTGATCGCGTACCAACGGATTGCCGGCGGCTTTTTTGGACGCTGCCGGGACGCGGAGACTGCTTAGGACCACGGAGCTCATTTTCAGCGGGGACTTGCGCAGATCCGGAATGCGCACGTCAGTTTCGAACGAACCCATGCGGCCGGTCTGATTTTCCCGAATGACAAACTTGAGGTGGTAATTGCCGGGAGCTAAGAGGAATCCGGTGTTGTACTGTACGTTTTTGCGGCGGACTGCGCGGGAACTTTCGACGGCGAGTTTTACGGTGTCGCGCAGACGGCCGACGGGGAATTTGCCGCCCTCGAGAGCCTGGCCGATGATGTCGATGGTGGCGTTGTCTTTGTCTTTTTCGGTAATGAAGGGAATTTGCGAGCCGGGGATGATGAGCGAGACCGCAAGATAGTAATGCGATTCGTCTTTCCGGAAATAGGATTCGCCGGCATAGACGGGGACATCCACACGGGGTAATTGGGCCGCTAGTTCGTCCTCGAGTTGTTGCTCGCGGTCGGCGCGGTCCAGGTGGATGAAATCGCGGCCGGCGTAATAGCCGGAGCGGAAATCGAGTTTCAGGTCGGGGCGATTGATGGTGACCTTGAGATGTCGGAATTTGCCGTCTTTCGCGGGATTGTTGCTGGTGAAGCCGAGAACGTAATAGACGGAACTGTCTTTTTGCACCTGGGAGAAAATGCCACTGAAATCGTTGGAGTCGAAGAAGGCTTTTCCGCCGGTATCGGAGGAAAGCGTGGCGAGCGTGTCTTGCGACGAGGCGTTGCCGTTCAGATCGTTGAGGGTGGAGGCGCCGGAGTAGGCAGATTGTCCGTGCAAGCTGGCGTTTTGCGCTTCGCCGCCCGGGGGAAAGGCTTGGAGGCCGCGGACGTCGAGGGAATAGATGGAGGCGTTGGCTTTAACTGCGGCAGCGGTGGCGGCGTGGAGAGCGGATTGGTTGTCCACGCCGGTTTGGGTGATGCCATTGCTGAAATAGATGATGCTTTTCTTTTGCGGTAGCTTGCCGAGGGCTTGCATGAGGGATTGAAGAGCGAGGAGTTTGCGATCGGCGGAGAAGGTGTTGAGGTCGGTGTCGTCTTCGGTGAAGGAGCCGCTGGTTTCGGCTGTGCCTTCGGCGCTGCCGGTGGCGCCGTTGTCGAAGCCCTGGCCCTGGCCGGAGTTGTAACTGGAGAGCAAAGCCAGAAGTTTGTCTTTGTCGTCGGTAAAGTCGCAATCAACGTGCATGTTGGTGGCGAGGGAGACGAGGGCGATCAGGTCGGCGGGTTGCATTTTTGTGCTGACGAATTTCTTAGCGGCGTCCACCGAGCGATCAATTTGCTCGGCTTCCATGGCGGAAAAATCGAAGAAGAGGACAATGAGGCGGCGGTCGCGGGCGTCGAGCGTCGGGGGCGCTTTTTTCGTGGAGTGCAGGAGCGTGCCAGGCGCAGCGCCAGAGACGGTTGGGCCGGCGGTTATCGGCAATTGATCCACATCCTCAAAATCGAATGTGGAGATCTGCTGTTTCTTGCCGTCTTCGTAGAGGGTAAAGTCTCCCTGCTTCAAATCTCGGACTGGGTTTCCCTTTTTGTCCCGGGCGACTACGTTGACGAGGACGAGTTCGGTGGAAACGTGAATCGTGGGGGTGCCTGGTTTTTCGGGCTCCTGCGCCGCAAAAGGCGACACGGGCGAAAAAAGGGCGGCTGCGATAAGCATGGCGACTAGTTTTCGCGTTGATGGCATGGTCATTGGTTCTCAAAAACGAAAACGGGCCTGGACAGTGATGCGCCGCATGTTGCCGACGGAGGTGACTTCACCGAAAGTGAGCGAATTTACGGCGGTGTTGATGGAAGCAAAGTTTACGTGATTGAAGACGTTATTCGCCGTAAAGCGCAGATCGAGGTTGCGGGATTCCTTGATGGGAATCGAGCGATTGATGCTCATGTTCAAGATTATGCTGCCCGGGCCCTCGATGGTGTTTCGTCCGGCGTCGCCGAAGGCGGAACCAACAGGATTTACGCAGCTCTCTCCTGGAACGCAGAACGCGGCAGTGTTAAACCATTCGAGCGCGGATGGATTGGGAAGCGAGATCGGCTGGCCGGGCACGACGTTGGCGCGCTGCGAACCACTGACGCCGCGAGCGATATCCACGGAGCCGCCGAGTATGCTCGGCGTGAAATACAAGCCGGAGGCAACAGTGAAATCGCCGCTCCATTGCCAATTGGAAAGAATGTGAGCCAAGGCACCCTTTTGGGCAAAGCGGTGATTTTCGCCGAAGGGAAAATCGTAAATCCAGTTGCCGGTGAACTTGTGGGTCTGGTTGAAACCGGATAATCCGCGGTCCGCGGGAAGATCGAAAGGATTTTGCGCCACGATCACGCCGCTGCCGCCGATCGAAGAGGCGTCGTCCAGAGATTTCGAGAACACATATTGGGCGCCGAATCCGAGGTTTTTGGACATGCGCCTGCGGATGCGGACCGATGCGGCGTGGAGAATGGAGTCTCCTTCGGAGGATTCGTAGATGAACGGCTGATTGCCGGTGACGAGCAAGGCGCGTTCGGAGTCGAGACGAGTACCCTTGGCGCCGTTGTAGCCGATGTTCAGAACAACGTTGCCGCGGAATTCGTGTTGGATGTCGAGATTCCAGATCTGGACGTAGCCGAGAGCGTAATCGGGATTGACGGCGAAATTATTGGTTATGGTGGTTTGCGCGGCGGTGGGAAACCCATTAACGAGGGTGAGCGGGGTTGGACCAGTGAGGCCGGTGACGTTTGTGGAATTTGTTGCGGTGTTGGCGAAGGGCGGTTGAAACGCGAAATTTTGAATTATCGCGCCATATTGGGCCAGATTGTAGTTGATGCCATAACCGGCACGGACGATGGTTTTTTGAGCGGGCTTCCAGGCGATGCCGATACGCGGAGCGAAATTGTTGCGGTCCGGATTAACGAGAGCGGGATTGGACGAGGTTAAGAGAGTGCCGGAACCTGTGGGCAGCACGGCGCCGGCGGGGACAACAGGCGCGGCGGTGCCAAAACCCTGCCCAACTTCCAGATTGGCGATGCGATCCTGGGCTTCGGTGTAGGGCCCGACATATTCGTAACGGAGGCCGAGGTTCAGCGAGAGGCTTGGAAGGATGCGCCAATCGTCCTGGGCAAAAAAGTCGAAGGAGTTGGCGCGAAAATTGTAAGAGCTGGCGCCGAATTGAAGAGAGGTCTGCTGGGGAAAGCCGAGGAGGAAGTCGGCAAAATCGTAGCCGGTGTTGGCGATGGGTTGCGTGGAGCCGGAAGCGTATTGCGAAGTGGCAAAGCCGGTGAAGACAAAACTTCCTTCGGCGTTTCTGGCGGACTCGAAACTTTGGAGAATGCGGCGATAGTCTCCGCCAAAGCGCCAATTGTGCTTGCCGTGATTCCAGTTGAGGGTGTCGGAGATGGTGTAGGTTTGATCGAGTTCGCGGCGCGGCGTGGGATCGATGAGGCCGCCGAAGGAAGTGAAACTGATTCCGGGCAG
>WNFR01007285.1_pt1 | contig 21048 bp, 23 predicted proteins | sample 5400221 | NCBI WGS metagenome assembly WNFR01 (sample SAMN13153357, study PRJNA577476) | soil metagenome | isolation source: 40 cm soil under Madrone tree | place: USA:California | collected 2016-06-14 | reverse complement strand
ATCGCGCACGTGGCGACGCGCATCGTCAACGAGGTCAAGGGCGTCAACCGCGTGGTCTACGACGTGACCTCGAAGCCGCCCGGCACGATCGAGTGGGAGTGATGAAGATGGCCAAGGCCGTCACCATCTACGGCATCAAGAATTGCGACACGATGAAGAAGGCGCGAGCCTGGCTCGACGGGAAGGGCGTCGCCTACCACTTCCACGACTAAAGACCGCCGGCCTCGGGCGCGCCAAGCTCGAGGAATGGGCGCACAGCGTGGGCTGGGAGAAACTGCTCAACCGCGCCGGCACGACGTTCCACAAGCTTCCGGAGGCGGACAAGGCGGGGCTTACCGAAGCCAAGGCGATAGCGCTGATGCTCGCCCACCCTTCGATGATCAAACGGCCCGTGCTGGAGGCGGGCGGCGAGACGATCGTCGGCTTCAAGCCCGAAACCTACGAGGGCCCGACGAGGGGAGGCTGAATGCTCGGTAGCTGTCTCACCGTCCCGAAGCCATGCTCTCGAACACACCGTCGCGGCGAATCAGGAAATGAAACAGCGCGGCGCCGAGATGGGCGAGGAAGGTGGCGAACAGCAGATAGGCGAGCCAGGTGTGCAGATGCCGCAGCAGCGCATAAAGCATCACGTCGTGCGGCAGGATAGGTGGCAGCTGCAGGGAGCCGTACAGCACGATCGGGTAGCGCGCCGCCGAGAGCATTCCCCAGCCGACCAGCGGCAAAGCAAACATCAGCGCATAGAGCAACATGTGCGAGGCGAGCGCTGCGCTGCGCATCAACGGCGGCAGCGTTTCGGGCAGCGCCGGCGGCGGATAGGCCAGCCGGTTCACCAACCGGATCGCGACGAGCACCAGGATCGCGATTCCGAGCGGTCGGTGGATCGAGACCAGGAGACTATACCAAGAGGACTCGGAAGCGGCCATGCCGACGCCGATGAACAGCATCGCCAGGATCATCGCAGCCATCAGCCAGTGCAGCAGCCGCGACGGCGTCGAAAAGCCGGCCTGGGGTGGGTTCATCACTTGTCTCCCGCCTTCACGTCTTTGGGGGTGATCGCGCTCGGCGGTTTCGCGCCGGCCTCTCCGGCGCGTAGTGTGAAGGAGCGCGCGTAGGCCGCCGAGCGGGCGCTCAGCAGCGGGTCGTCGGAAGGCTCGATGCCGGACGGCAGCACCAGCGGGTCATAATTGACGTCGGTGCATTGTCCGCCGTCCTCGCTGGACGTGCTGTCGAGCGTTACCATGCCGGCATCGACCTTCGGACGATCGGCGGGCCAGGGCAGCGTGGCATCGCCAGTCGGATCGCCGGGCTGGCCAATCGTGACCGTCAGCCGCCACTGCAGCGGATGCCGGCCGATCTCGGCGGCGAGTTCGTCGAACAGGTAGTTCTTGTTTGCCGTCGCCGGCTGCGTCGCGCTTTCCGCCACGAAAGGCTGCAGCGGCACCGTGGACCAGCGCACCGGGACGGAGGCGCCAGTGGTGTTGACGAAGCGGAAAGTGTTGAGGCTGTTGAAGGTTTCGTTGACGAAGCCGGAAGAGATCGAACGTTCCTTGATGATAGCAAGGGCACGGACGGTCTCGGGATGGTTGGCGAGGAAGGTTTGCATTTTCGAAGGGTCGGGTTTGCCTGTCGCCGGATCGGGCGCCGACGCCACGAGCTGCTCGTAGAACCCGCGGGCCGTGTTCACGGCGAAGACGGGGATGTTGTTCATCCCGGTGCGCCATTCCTCGGCGCCGGGCGTCAGGAAACGCAACGCCAGGCTGCGGACCGTCGTTGGCATGTCTGCCTGGAAGGGCATTCCGCCCGCGAGTGCGAAGCGGCCGATCACGGGCACGCGGTCGGGCCTGAAGACGGCGGCCTTTGACAGGCGGCGTATCTGCCCGCTGCCCTCGAACCACCCGGAGACGCAAACGCCCTTCGCGTGGTTACGGCGGAAGCCGGGATGGCTGCCGTTGGCTTCCTCAACAGCCATCATCATCCGAGCCTGAGTCAGCCGGTCGGGCGAGAGCCAGCCGCCCACATAGGCAAACAGGCCAGCCACACCGAGCAGGATAGCGCCGATTGCTCCCAGTCGGACGAGCGTGCCGGCCGTTGGCATGGTGAGGCGGGGGCCGCTCATGGGCTTCGCTCCAGCAAGGAGGAGGGGTGATAGCCGCCTGAAAATCGGTGGTCATGCGACAAGAGCCTTCGATTTGGGGATGAGTATTAGGCGAAATCATGTCTGCGGAACCTTCAGGTGGTCACGGTTCTGTGTACGATGGAAAAGGACTTTGAATCAGTGGGTTGCAACAATATCTTGACGTCATGCATAAATTCTGGAAGATGTTGTCAGGCTCGCTATCGGCCTTAAAGCACAATGAAACAGTGAGTTTAGCCAACTCTCTTCCCTCTGAGGTTCACGTCATGAAGACCAAGGCTATCGCACTCGTCTTGCCGCTCGCGCTGATGGTTTCGGCATGTGGCGACACTTGGGGCCAGCGGGCTGCCACCGGCGGCGGAATTGGCGCCGGCACCGGCGTCGCTATTGGCGCTTTGGTGGGTTGGCCGATCGTCGGCACGGCGTTGGTCGGCGGCTTGGTTGGCGCCGGTATAGGTGCCGCCACGACACCCAAAACGGACAGTACAAGCACCAGCACCAAGTAAGCTGCTGGCGGGGTAGGTCAGCCCATCAACAGCCGGATCTTGCGGTCGAAGACACTGAGCGCGTCTTCGAGCGAGTCGCTGTGTGCCAGTTTGCGCGGACCGTTGTAGACGATATAGCCGCTTTGCCCTCCGCCCGCCCCTTTGGCGCCGGGCACTTTGGCGATGGCGAACAGCGGTTGCTCGGATGTATGCCGGAAGATCGAGAACACGGCCATGCCCGGCCGGAAATCGATGGCATAGTCGCGCCATTCGCCACTGGCGACACGTCCGCTATACAGGCTGAGAAGCCTGCCGAGTTCGCGCCGGTCGAATGAGACGATCTTGCGCCTCGTCCGCTGGTCGGCAAGACGATACAAAGTTGTCATGCAGCCGGTGATTGGGTCATGCCTGCTTACCGAATTGTTGCAGAAGCCCGGGTGGGGGTAAAGCGCTTCGCGGTGGTTTGCCAAACTCCAGGCCGGAGGCTATGAACCGCCGCTGAAGCTGTTGATATTTCGCGATAATCCGGGAGCTTAGTGTGTCCGATTCGACCGCCTTTCAGGAAGTCGATGATGCTGTTCGTCAGGATCAGCTCAAGGAATGGTGGATTCGGTGGGGCACCTGGCTCGTCGCCGGCGTCGTCCTTGTTGTCGTCCTGGTCACGGGCGCGGTCGGCTGGCGCCAGTACGATGCCTCCCAACGCGCCGTGGCCGGCCAAGCTTATTCGGCGGCGCTGGCCAGGATCGGCCAAGACAGGGCGGCCGCGCGTAGCGAACTCGAGCGGCAGGCAAACAACGCGCCCGAGCCCTATCGTTCGCTGGCGCGCCTTGTCGCTGCCCAGTTGCGCGAAACCCCGGCCGAACAGGCAGCCGCCCTGACCAGCGTGGCGGCGACGCTGTCGTCGCCCGAACTGGCCGATCTGGCCAGGGTCATCGCTGCGACCAAGAGCCTAGATGCTGGCAAGGCGGATGAATACATGGCTGCGCTGGAGCCTTTGGCAGGGCCGGATAAGCCTTTCCGGGCCAGCGTGCGCGAATTGCAGGCGCTGGTCGCATCGCAGAAGGGCGACCTCAAACGAGCACGCGAATTGTGGACCGAGATCGTCAGGGATTCGAGTGCGCCGCAGGGTACGGTCCAGCGGGCGCAGGCGATGCTCAGTCTCAACAGTGCCGGGGAGGCCAAGTAAGTTCGATGCGTCCGCTTATTTTTCCAACTGTCGACGTTAAAACTCGTACTCTTCTGACACTTGTCGCCGTAGCGCTTCTGCTGAGCGGTTGCGGCATCATGGACTGGTTCGACAAGAAGAAGCCGCCTCTGCCGGGAGAGCGCATTTCGGTATTTCAGGACCGCAAGGAAATCGAGCCGGACAAGGACATGGCGGGGGTCCCGGTGGTCCTGCCGGCGCCTTTCGTCAACGAGTCGTGGCCGCAGTCGGGCGGTTTCGCTGGCTACGCCATGCAGCACCTGGCGGTCTCCGATTCGCCGAAGGTGGTCTGGACAGCCGATATTGGCGCCGGATCGAGCTCAAGCCGGCTGCTCACCACGCCACCGGTTGTGGCGATGGGCCGCGTCTTCACCAAGGATGCCCAAAGCACCGTCTCGGCCTTCGAAGCCGACACCGGTAAGCTGATCTGGCGCGTTACCCTATCGCCCGAGAAAGCACGCGACAGTGATGAATTCGGCGGCGGACTGGTTTTCTACGGTGGTCGCCTGTTCGTCACCACGGGCTTCGCCAATGTCTTCTCGCTCGACCCGAATGACGGCAAGGAAATCTGGCGCTCGAGCGTCAGCGCGCCGGTGCGCGGCGCACCACTCGCCTTCGAAGACCGCATCTTCGCGATCACCATCGACAACAAGCTGCACGCCATGGCCGCCGTCGACGGCGCCGACTTGTGGATATATGCCGGCCTGCAGGAGGTTGTGGGCTATGTCGACGCCGGCAGCCCGGCGGGGGCGGGCGAGTTTGTCGTGGCACCCTTTTCGTCCGGCGAACTGGTGTCGGTGCGTATCGACAGCGGCCGTCAGGCATGGAACGAATCGCTGCTTGGCCAACGGCGCGAGTCGCGCGCCTTCGGCAACCTGGCCGATATTCGTGGCCGGCCGGTGATCGACCGTGGTCTGGTTTTCGCCATGGGTTCGGGCGGTCAGATTGCCGCGATCGATTTGCGCAGCGGCCAGCGCGTTTGGGAGCGCAGCATCGGTGGCAACCAGACGCCTTGGGTGGCGGGACGCTTCCTGTTCATCGTCAGCAGTAGCGCCGATGTTGCCGCCCTTGACCGCGAGACCGGCAAGGTGAAATGGGTGACGCCGCTCACGCAGTACGAAGACGAAAAGCATCGCAAGCCGGTGCTGTGGGCAGGCCCCGTGCTGGCAGGAGATCGGCTGCTGATCGGCGGCTCGACCGGCGATCTGGTGGCGGTCTCGCCCTATACAGGAGAGATCATGGGACGCCTGGAAATGCATGAGCCGATGCGGCTCGCACCGGTGATCGCCGACCGCACGATCTACGTGCTGACCGCTTCGGGCCGGCTCATTGCCCTTCGCTGATGAAACCCGCCTGCCGCGGGTAGCCATTGTAGGCCGGCCCAACGTCGGCAAGTCAACTTTGTTCAATCGCTTGGTCGGCGCACGCCGCGCTTTGGTCGACGACAGGCCGGGCGTCACTCGCGACGTGCGCGAGGGCCATGGTAAATTAGGCGATCTTGAGTTCACCTTGCTCGACACCGCCGGTTGGGAAGAGGCGACCGGCGCCCAGCTCGAGGCGCGCATGCGCCGCTTCACCGAACGTGCGGTCGACAGCGTCGATGCCGTGATGTTCCTGATCGATGCCCGAGCCGGCATCCAGCCGCTCGACAAGATGTTCGCCGACTGGCTGCGCAAGCGCGACACCAAGGTCGTGCTGGTCGCCAACAAGTGCGAAGGCAAGGCCGGAATGAACGGCCTGGCCGAAGCACACGGTCTTGGCATGGGCGAGCCGGTGGCGATCTCGGCCGAGCATGCCGAGGGCTTGAGTGACCTCCATGAGGCACTGGGCAAATTCATCGAGGCGCCCGTCTACGAACTTGACGAGGACGGCAACGAGATCTTCCCGGAGGAAGACGCCAGCCAACGGCCGCTGCTGCTGGCGATCGTCGGGCGGCCCAATGTCGGCAAGTCGACCCTGCTCAACCGCCTGGTCGGCGAAGAGCGGGTGCTGACTGGGCCCGAGGCCGGCATCACGCGCGATTCGATCCGTGTCGAATGGAAATGGAAGGGCCGTGACGTGCGGCTGGTCGACACCGCCGGCATGCGCCGCCGCAGCAAGATCGACGCCAAGCTCGAGGCGCTCTCGGTCGCCGACACGCTCGACACCATCCGCCTCTGCGATGTGGCGGTGATCGTGCTCGACGCCGCGGACATGGTCGAAAAGCAGGACCTCGCGGTCGCCGGCTGGGTGATCGAGGAAGGTCGCGCCCTGGTGATTGCCGTCAACAAGACCGACCTTCTCGCCGACGACCGTGCCGAGGCGGCCAAGGCCTGGCGCAAGTTGCGCGACCGGCTCGAATTCCGGCGCTCAACGGCCGTGGCATGGACAAACTGATGCCGGCGGTGTTCGCCACCTACGACGTTTGGAACAAACGCGTCGGCACGCCGATCCTCAATCGCTGGCTGCGCGAGATGGAGACGCTGCATCCGCCGCCGCTCGAAAAGGGTCGTCGCGTGCGCCTGCGCTTCATCACCCAGGCCAAGGCCCGGCCGCCGACTTTCGTGCTCTCGGTCAGCCAGCCCGAGGGCCTCGGCAACGACTACCTGCGCTTCCTCACCAACCGCCTGCGCGACGATTTCGACCTGCCCGGCGTGCCCCTGCGCCTTCTGGTGCGCAAGCCCAAGAACCCCTACGCCAGCCGCGCGAAGAAGCAGCGATAACGCCTCGTCGCGCGGGCGCTGTCCTAGGACAACGCCTGATCGCCGGCCACCCATTCGCCGTTGAGGGTGCAGCTCGGCAGCGCGAGGCGGATCAAAGCTTCGCCATGGGCTTCCGGGGCGGTCAACGTCTCGGGGTTCTCGCCAGGGAAGGCGTCAGCGCGCATGCGGGTGCGGGTCGGGCCGGGATTGTAGAGATTGACCCTGATCGCGGTGTGACCGACTTCGGCGGCGTAGATGCCGACCAGCATGTCGAGCGCGGCCTTGCTGGCGGCGTAGGCGCCCCAATAGGGCACGACACGGCGCGACACGCCCGAGGTGACGAAGATCGCGCGGCCGGCGTCGGAGGCGCGCAGCAAGGGATCCATCGAGCGGATCAGGCGCCAGTTGGCGGTGACGTTGACCGCCAGCACCTGCTCGAAGGTCTTGGGCTCGATATGGCCAACCGGCGAAAGTGTACCCAGGATGCCGGCATTGCCCAGCAGTACGTCGAGGCGGCCGAAACGCTCGTGCAGCGCGGCGCCCAGCCGGTCGAGGCCAGGCCCGTCGGTGACGTCAAGCGGTACCAGCGTGGCGGCGCCGCCGATCGCCTTGATGCGGTCGTCGACGGCTTCGAGGCCGCCCACCGTGCGGGCGACCAGCACGCAATGCGCCCCTTCGTTTGCATAGGCCAGAGCCGCCGCCGCGCCAAGGCCGCGCGAGGCGCCGGTGATCAACGCGATGCGGCCGGCCAGGCGGCCGGGGGCGGCGGGCGACGGCATGGGTGTCAGACCGATTCGGCCAGGAGGGAAAGCTGGCGGTCCTCGACACCCTCGACGTCGTCGAGCGAGATCGGATAGTCGCCGGTGAAGCAGGCGTCGCAGAAGGCGGGGCTGGCAGGGTTGCGGCCGCCGGGCAGACCCATGGCGCGGTAGAGGCCGTCGATCGACACGAAGGCCAGCGAATCGACGCCGATGAACTTCGCCATGCCGGCCACGTCGTAGCGCGAGGCCAAGAGCTTGCTCCGCTCCGGCGTGTCGATGCCGTAGAAGCAGGGGTTGGTGGTGGGCGGTGCGGCGATGCGCATATGCACCTCGCGCGCGCCGGCGCTGCGCACCATCTCGACGATCTTCATCGAGGTCGTGCCGCGCACGATCGAATCGTCGACCAGCACCACGCGCTTGCCCTCGATATGGGCGCGGTTGGCGTTGTGCTTCAGGCGCACGCCGAGATGGCGGATATTGTCGGCCGGCTCGATGAAGGTGCGTCCGACGTAATGGTTGCGGATGATGCCGAGCTCGAACGGCACGCCCGACTGCATGGCGTAGCCGATCGCCGCCGGCACGCCGGAATCGGGCACCGGTACGATCACGTCGGCCGGCACCGGGCTCTCGCGCGCCAGTTCGACGCCGATGCGCTTGCGTGCGTCGTAGACGCCGACGCCCTCGACCTTCGAATCGGGCCGGGCGAAGTAGATATGCTCGAAGATGCAGAAGCGGCGCGGCTGCTTGGTGAAGGGCTTGATCGAACGCAGGCCGTTGCCGTCGATGATGACGATCTCGCCCGGTTCGACATCGCGCACAAAGCGCGCGCCGATAATGTCGAGCGCGCAGGTCTCGGAGCACAATATCCAGGCGTCGTCGAGCCGGCCCAGCACCAGCGGCCGCACGCCCAGCGGATCGCGCACGCCAAACAGCGCCTCGTTCGACAACAGCAGGAGCGAGTACGCGCCCTTGACCCGCTGCAGGGCGTCGATCAGCCGGTCGACCACGGTCGAATAGTTCGAGCGGGCGACCAGGTGGTTGATGACCTCGGTGTCGGTGGTCGACTGGAACAGGCAGCCCATACGCACCAGTTCCTTGCGCAGCAGGTAGGCGTTGGTCAGGTTGCCGTTATGGGCGAGCGCCAGGCCGCCAAAGTCGAAGTCGGCGAAGATCGGCTGGATGTTGCGCTCGGTGCCGCCGCCGGTCGTGGCGTAGCGGTTATGGCCGATGGCGCAGTAGCCCTTGAGCTTGGACATGACATTCGGCTCGCCGAAAATGTCGCCGACCAGGCCGGGAGCGCGGTGATCGTAGAAATGCTTGCCGTCGTAGGTGACGATGCCGGAGGCTTCCTGGCCGCGATGCTGCAGGGCATGCAGGCCAAGCGCCGTGTGGGCAGCGGCGTCCGAAGTGCCGTAGATGCCGAACAAGGCACACTCCTCGTGGAATTTGTCATCCTCGAGGACGTCGTCCGGTCTTGGGGCAGCGGTCAGCACGCCGCTTTATATAGGGGGCCGACCTGCGACGCCAACCGCTATATGTCGTTTTTACTGCGGCGGCTTGACCTCGGGTGCGGCGGGGACCGCCGGCGTCTGTGGAGAACTGTCCTGCCCAGGACGCTGCAGGCGAGTGCGGAAGCCCGAGGGGAGGTGGGGCTCGATGAAATTGGCCATGGTGTGGATCATTGGATAGCTGGCAGCGCCCTCGACGACCGGAGGCAGCTGGCGTGGCCCAAGATAACTGTAAAACAGGAAAATGAAGCCCATCGCCACCCAGGCGCAGAGCACGCCGAAGCCTGCCCCCAGGAGTTGGTCGGGCCTGCGAAGTGGGCCCGCCTTGATCGAGCGCGACATGGCATGGGTCAGCATCACCAGGACAATGAGCGCGCCCACGAAAACCACCAGCAGCGAGGCATACTCCGCCAGTTCGGGGCTGTTCACGAGTTTCTCGATCTCGGGCTTCACCAACCCGGAGAAGCGCCAGGCGATCCAGGCCGCGCCGGCCCATGACGCGATGAACAGCACGGAATGGGAAAAGCCTGCCGACATGCCCATGACAGCACCAAACAAAGCGATAACGATGACAGCGACGTCGAAAATAGTAATGCCGAGCTGATCCACGGTCTGATGAGCTTTCCTGATGCTAGTCGTGCCGCGGGCGCCGCGTCGGCCGGTCGGCCACCTTAAATCGGGCCACAAGGTCCGATAGATGCTCGATTTCGTCAATGGCGATGCCCTCGGGCGTCCGCGGCGGGGCACCGCCTGGGCTTGGCCGGCCCATTGGTATCAGCGCGCTGCGAAAGCCGAGTTTGGCTGCCTCGCGCAGTCGGGCCTCGCGGTGCCCGACGGGACGGACCTCGCCCCCCAGGCCGATCTCGCCGAAGACGCACATATCTGCAGGCACCGCCTCGTCGGCCAATGACGAAACCAGGGCTGCCGCCACCGCCAAATCGGCTGCCGGCTCGCCGATGCGCAGGCCACCCGCGACATTGAGATAGACGTCGTTGGCGCCGATGATCACGCCGCAACGTGCCTCGAGCACGGCTCGACCAGCACGGGCCGTGTGCCTTCGATGCCGGCAAAGACGCAGGCACCCGAGACCTGGCCGCGCCGCTCCGCCAGGAACAGCGCCGAAGGATTGCTGACGTCCGAGAGGCCGCGGTCGGACATTTCGAACACTCCGATCTCGTCGGTTGGCCCGAAGCGGTTCTTGACCGCGCGCAGGATGCGGAACTGATGACCGCGCTCGCCTTCGAAATAGAGCACCGTGTCGACCATGTGCTCGAGGACCCGTGGCCCGGCGATGGCGCCGTCCTTGGTGACGTGACCTACCAGCAGCACGGCGATGCCCCGCTTCTTTGCAAGGTCGACCAGCGCCTGTGCCGAGGCGCGCACTTGGGTCACGGTTCCGGGGGTGCTGTCGATCGTGTCGAGCCACATGGTCTGGATCGAATCGATCACCGCTACGCGCGGCGCGTCGGCGGCCTCCAGCGTGGCGATTATGTCGCGCACCGACGTGGCCGTCGCGAGCTGGACGCTGGCGTCGGCGAGCCCCAGCCGCTCGGCGCGCAGGCGCACCTGGTCGAGCGCCTCTTCGCCGGAGATGTAGGCAACCGGCACACCCTTCATGGCCAAGGCCGCCGTTACTTGCAGCAACAACGTCGACTTGCCGATGCCTGGATCGCCGCCGATCAGGAGCGCGGAGCCTACGACCAGGCCGCCGCCGCAGGCGCGATCGAATTCCACGATGCCGCTCTTGTAGCGTGGCGGCTGCGGCGAGGTGCCGGTCAGGGCAGCGAACTCGATCCGCCGGCCCTTGCCGCCGCGGGAAAGGCCACTGCCGGCCGGCCCCGGCGGCGGGGCGTTCTCCTCGACGATGGTGTTCCACTCGCCGCAAGCCTCGCAGCGGCCATTCCATTTGGAGGTGACGCTGCCGCAGGCCTGGCAGACGAAGCGCTTCAACGCCTTGGCCATCAGGGCAGCTCCCGCTTGGAGAGGCACCAGTCACCACGGTGCAGCCAGCACGAGTCTTCCCTCTCGTGACGGTCGCGGCGCAAGCTGCGCACCGCCTGTTGGCCTTCCGGATCGGCGAGCGCCTGGCCGAGCGCCGCCTCATCTTCTTTGCTGCGCGCGCCGGCGCAGGGATAGAAGCCAACCCAGCCGGCGGAGCGTGCCGCCAAGGTGTCGCCGTGGCGGTTCACGCGCAGCATGAAGCCGCCGCGTCGGCCGTCCGCCGTCATCGGCAGGAGCAGGCGTCCGCCATCCGCCAGCGCATCGAGCCACCAGCCATGCGGCGCAGTGGCGCCGGCAAAGGCCACGACGATGTCCCATTGCCCCTCGACCGGGACGCTGGCGTCGCCTTGGCGGACATGGGCCATCGGCCATGCCGCGAGATTGCGCTGCGCCAATTCCGCCAGCGGCGCGTCGATCTCGATGGCGTCGACGCGGCCCGTCGGTCCGACCAGCTCGGCCAGAATCGCGGTGTAGTAGCCCGAACCGGCGCCGATCTGCAGCACGCGGTCGCCCTGCTTGACGCCGATGCGGTCGAACTGGCGCGCCCACAGCCAGGGCTCGCCGATATTGAGCCCGCGCGCCTCGTCAAGCGCCACCAACACATTGTGGTAAAGCTGCCTGGGATCGGCATCGGGCGTCGTCCAGTACCCATCGACAAAGTGGAATATGCGCCATGGCCCGGGGCCGGCGAATTGTTCGCGCGGCACGGCGGCGAAGGCATCGACGATGCGCCCGTCGAGGACATGCGCTGTGGCGCGCAGCTCCTCGGCGAACCAACGTCGCACGTCGGAGACGGTCGTCACTGCTGTCCCCGAAGGGCGGAGGACATGTCAGAGATCGTGTTTATCCTCGGGCCCCTCTCCCCCCCAAAGCGCGGCGGAAAGGGAGTTTGATGGGCACCGGGGTAGCCATTCTCGAATCTGCTCAGGGCGCGATTCCCGTTAAATAAACGGAAAAAAAACGGCGGGCGCCTGCCGCGAGAGGGGCGGGCGGCTAGTCCGATGGGGCACGGGATGTGGCTCATGGCGCCACCATACGCGCGGCAGCCCCGAGTCGACGATTATGGTCTCTACTGGGGAGCGATGATCCATAACGCAGCTTGCTATCGAACTGCATGGCTAGAGCTTCCGGACCTGCATCTGGATCGGGCCCTCGGCCCGGCCGTGAATGAACTGCTCGACATGCGGGTTGCCGGAGCAGTCGACCTCGGCCACCGGTCCCTGCCAGATCAGGCGGCCGTCATAGATCATGGCGATGCGATGCCCGATCTTGCGCGCGCTTGCCATGTCGTGGGTGATCGACACGGCGGTGGCGCCGAGGTCGCTCACGCATTTCACGATCAGCTCGTTGATCACGTCGGACATGATCGGATCGAGGCCTGTGGTCGGCTCGTCGAAGAAGATGATCTCGGGCTCGCGGGCGATTGCGCGGGCGAGCGCCACGCGCTTCTGCATGCCGCCCGACAATTCCGACGGGAAGAGTTCGCCGATTTCCGGCGCGAGGCCCACGGCGCCGAGCTTGGCGATGGCCACCTCGCGCGCCTGGTCGGGCGACATCCCGTCGCTCTGGATCGGGCCGAAGGCCACATTTTCCCATACGCGCAGCGAGTCGAACAAAGCACCGCCCTGGAACAACATGCCGAACTTGCGCATCACCCGTGTCCGCGCATCGTCCGAGATGTCAGCTGTTTCCTCGCCGTCGATCTTGATCGTACCGGCATCGGCTTTTAGCAATCCGAGGATGCATTTCAGCAGCACCGATTTGCCGCTGCCGGAGCCGCCGATGATGACCAGCGATTCGGCCAGCGCCACGTCGACGTCGATGCCCTGCAGCACTTTCTTGGCACCGAAAGACTTGGTGACGCCGCGCAGGGAAATCTTGGGAGGGGCCATGACTGTCAGGCGTTCAGCGGGCAAAGAACGCCTCGGTGATGAAATAGTTGAAGGTCAGGATCAGGATCGACGCCGAGACAACGGCGTTGGTCGTGGCCTTGCCGACACCCTGGGCGCCGCCCTTGGAGTAATATCCATGATAACAGCCCATCAGCGTGATCAGGAAACCGAACATGGCGGCTTTCACCAGCCCGGACACGACGTCCTGGGTCTGCACGAAGTCGACCGTGTTGCGCAGATAGGCGGAGTCGTTGAAATCGAGCTTGTAGACCCCGACCAGGTAGCCGCCCAGAACGCCGATGATGTCGGCCACCAGCACCAGGATCGGCAAGGTGAGGACCCCGGCGATCAGCCGAGGCGCTACCAGGTACTTGAAAGGGTTGGTCGATAGCGTCGTCAGCGCGTCGATCTGCTCGGTGACGCGCATGGTGCCAATCTCGGCCGCCATCGCGGCACCGACGCGGCCTGCCACCATCAGGCCTGCCAGCACCGGACCGAGTTCGCGGGTCAGCGAGACCACGACGACGTTGGGGATGGCGCTTTCGGCCGAGAAACGCGCAAAGCCGGTATAACTTTGCAGCGCCAGCACCATGCCGGTGAAGATCGCGGTGAGGCCGACCACCGGCAGCGAGTAATAGCCGATCTCGAGGATCTGCCGGACGATCTGGCGGCCGTAGTAAGGCGGCTGGACCATCTGGCGCAGCGACTGGTAGGCGAAGGCGCTGACGGAGCCGATGGCCGTCAGCAAGGCGAGTGTCATCTGCCCAAGCGCGGTCACGATCGGAAGGGTCACGCGCCGGCCTCTTGCGTGGCACTCGCGGCAGCATGCGCGGGCTCGTCGACATAGACGCGGGCATAGCGGCGGCCGAGCGCCGTCATGATCTCGTAGGCATTGGTCCGGGCGCGCTCGGCCAGATCGTCCGACGATACGTTCGGACCCAGGACCTCGACCAGCATGCCGGGCTGGCAGTCAGCCTCGGCAATGTCGGTCACATCGATCGTCACGAGGTCCATCGAGATGCGGCCGATCACAGGCACGGGTTGCTGGGCGATATACACGACGCTGCGGTTGATGAGGGTGCGGAAATAGCCGTCGGCGTAACCCAACGCGATGGTTGCGACGCGGGTGGGCCTAGCCGACCGCCACGCGCCACCGTAGCCAACGGTCTGTAGAGCGTCAACGCGACGCGTCTGCAGCACCCGTGCATGCAGGGTCACGACCGGCCGCATGGGGTTGGCATGGCCGGGCAGGGGATTGATGCCATAGAGCGCCGCGCCCGGCCGCAGGAGATCGAAATGATAGTCGGCGCCCAGGAACACGCCGGAGGAGTTGGCGAGCGAGGCCGGAGCGCCCGGCATCGCCCTCATGAAGGCGCGGAAGCGCGAGAGCTGCTCGGCATTGATCGGATTGCCGGGCTCCTCCGACGCCACGAGATGGCTCATCAGCAGCGCCAGCCGCAGGCCGCGCAGGCGGCCGCGCTCGTTGACCAGGACCGAGGATTCCTCCGGACCGAAGCCCAGCCTGTGCATGCCGGTGTCGACCTGGATCACGGCGTCGAGTGTCAGATTGAAGCGCTGCGCAGTGCCGCGCCAGGCGTTGAGCTGTCCGAGATGATTGAGCACCGGCGTGAGCCGCTGCTCGACGAAATCGCCCTCGGTGCCGGGCAGCATGCCGTTCAGCACGTAGATCGGCGGATCGGGCAGGACGCGACGAAGGGCGATGCCTTCCTCGATATGGGCGACGAAGAAATGCCTGCAGCCTTCGCGGGCAAGGCGCGGCCCGACCGCGGCGGCGCCGGTGCCGTAGGCGTCCGCCTTGAGCACGGCAGCGCATTCGACCTGCTTACCGGCGACGCGGCCCATAGCTCGCAGCGCCTGCCAGTTGCCGGCGATGGCGTCCAGATCGACGGTCAGGATCGCGCCGGCTCGCCGCGCGGCGTCGTTGTCGGCAGAGGAGGTCATGCGGCTGGCCTAGAATGCCGGACCACCCGGCTGTTCATCGTCAGCCGGCAGGTTGTCGAACTTGGTGATTTCGCCAACGAACCGCAGGCGCACGATGCCGGTCGGTCCGTGGCGTTGCTTGGCCACGATCACCTCGGCCTTGCCGTAAGTCTGCTCGCAGCGCTGCTTCCAGGCATCGTGGCGCTCGTTGAAGCGCTGGTCGTTCTCCTCGGCGCGCCGCGTCGGCTCGCCGCGCTGCAGATAGTATTCCTCGCGATAGACAAACATCACGACATCGGCGTCCTGTTCGATCGAGCCGGATTCGCGCAGATCGGCGAGTTGCGGGCGTTTGTCCTCGCGCTGCTCGACCGCACGGCTGAGCTGCGATAGGGCCAGCACCGGTACATCGAGTTCCTTGGCCAGGGTCTTGAGGCCACGGGTGATCTCGGAAATCTCCTGCACCCGGTTTTCCTGCTTGGAACGTCCTGAGCCGTTGAGTAGCTGAAGATAGTCGACCACCAGAAGGCCGAGCCCGTGCGTCCGCTTCAACCGCCGCGCGCGCGTGCGCAAGGCCGCGATGGTCAGCGCCGGCGTGTCGTCGATAAACATGTTGAGGTGTTCGAGCTCCTGGCTGACCGACAGGACCTTGTCGAAGTCGGCGCTGATGAGCTCACCCTTGCGAATCTTCTCACCCGAAATCCCCGCCTGCTCGGCCATGATTCGGTTGGCGAGCTGCTCCGCCGACATCTCGAGCGAGAAGAAGCCGACCACGGCGCCGTCGACGACTTTCGTCTTGCCGTCCTCGTCATGCTCCTCGCGGTAGGCCTTCACGGCGTTGAAGGCCATGTTGGTGGCGAGCGCGGTCTTTCCCATCGAGGGTCGGCCGGCCAGAATGATCAGGTCCGAGCGGTGCAAGCCACCCAATAGCTGGTCCAGTTGGAACAGGCCGGAGGCGACACCGGTAAGCCGGCCCTCGCGGTGGTAGGCAGCCTCCGCCGCGACCATGGCTTCGGTGAGGGCCGAGCGGAACGGCCTGAAGCCGCCTTCGGTCTGGCCGGAACTGGCGAGATCGTAAAGCCGCTTTTCGGCCAACTCGATCTGTTCCAGCGCGGTTTCCTCGATCGTCGGCTTGAAGGCCCCGTTGACCACGCCTTCGCCGAGATCAATGAGCTGCCGGCGCAGGAAGAGATCGTGCACGGTGCGGCCAAAATCGCCGGAGTCGATGACATGAACCGAAGCCGCCGCCAGCCGGGCGAGATAGGCAGCACCGCCAGCGGCCTTCATGCCGTCGTCCTGCTCGACATAGGTCTTGAGCGTCATGGCGCTCACCACCTGACCGCGCTCGATCAACCGCGACAGCGCATCGAACAGCTTGCCATGCAGGGGATCGGCGAAATGTTCGGGCTTCAGGAACTCGGCTACGCGCTGATAGGCGGCGTTATTGACCAGGATCGCGCCCAGTAGCGCCTGCTCGGCCTCGAAATTATGCGGGGGTTCACGAACAATGAGATCGTCCGCGCCGGGCAGGCGCGTGACGTTGTTGGGTTCGCGTTGCGGGTCCATGAACCATAGTTAGAGGTGGAAGAGCCCGATCACCACCCCTAATGAATCGCCCGGCAGCGCAATCTTGGCCGGCGCCGAACAATCCCGCGAGATGCGGGGACAACTTCGCCCTTACTCCGCCGCGATGCCCTTACTCCGCCGCGATGGAGGTGGCCTCCCCGCGATGCTCGCCCTGCATGCGGTGCTCGTCCTCGCCGATATAGTCGCGCGTGAGTGGGACGGCTTGCTGGCGCCGGGCGATCTGCATCTGGAAGACCATGTTGTTCATGTAGCGGAAGGATATCTCGGAGCCTGCAAGGTAGAATTCCCACATCCGGCAGAACCGTTCGTCGTAGCCCGCGAGCTGCTTGATTTTCTCGCGGTTGGCCTGAAAGCGCGTCCGCCACAGGCGGAGCGTCTGGGCGTAGTGCAGGCGCAGGACCTCGATGTCGGTGACATAGAGGCCGACCTTTTCGATTGCCTCCAGAACCTCAGACATTGCCGGCGCATAGCCACCGGGGAAGATGTACTTGCGCAGCCAGCTATTGGTGCCGCCGCGCGGCTCCATGCGGCCGATGGCGTGCAGCAGCATGACGCCGTCGTCCTTGAGCAGCGCCTTCACTTTAGTGAAGAATTCAACAAAGTGAAGCGCGCCGACGTGCTCGAACATGCCGACCGAGACAATGCGATCGTAGCGATCGGGCTCCTGGCGGTAGTCGAGAAGCTTGAAGCGCACGCGGTCCGCCAGGCCGCCTTCCAGAGCGCGGTGGCTCGAGACGGCATGCTGCTCTTTCGAAAGCGTGACGCCGGTGACATCGACGCCGAATTCCCTGCTCAGGAACAGGCCCATGCCGCCCCAGCCGGAGCCGATATCGAGTACGCGCTGTCCGGGCTGGAGTAGCAGCTTGGCGGCGATATGGCGCTTCTTGTTGGTCTGTGCCTGCTCCAGCGAATCATCGGGAGAGAGGAAATAGGCACAGGAATACTGGCGGTCGCTGTCCAGGAAGAGATCGTAGAGCTTGTCGCTGAGATCGTAGTGGTGCGCGACGTTTTTCTGGGCCTTGCCGATCGGATTGTATTGCTGGAAGAAGCGCGCCACCCCTTGCAGGGCAACCGACCAGCGCACGGCGAGCGTGGCGTCGATCGCGGTCATGTTGCGGCCAAGCAGATCGAGCAAATCGTAGATGTCGCCGTCTTCGACCGTGACCATGCCGTCCATATAGGCTTCGCCCAGCGCGAGGCGGGGCTGCAGGATCAGACGCCATTCAGTCCATTTGCTGTGAACGCGCATCGTGACTTCGGGTCCTTTTTGAGGACCCACTATCCGATGCATCTGACCTGAGGCATCGATGATGTTCAATTTTCCCTCGCCCAAGGCGAAGGAGAGAATCCTGGCGAGCAACATCGTCGTCATCCCTGCAACGAGCTGTGAGTAAGGAGAATCCTCGACCAATCATCTCCACGGTTCGCTCACGGAAATGGTAATCCAAACGGGGTTTGGAACGCAAAGTCAGATTTCTACCTTAATGTGCAGGAAATTTCATAGCTGTGCCTTGCACATTGCATGCAATGGCGGGTTCGGCGGGATTTTGGGCTTGGGGAGAAGGTCTCAAATGAAAACGCATGCCATTGCGGGGCAATGGCATGCGTTGACAGAGAGGGCGCCCCCGAAGGAGCGTGCATTACTACTTTACTACTTTTCGGCGGTCGCATCCTCGGCTTCGGCCGGTGCGGCCTCGGCCGCCTGGCTTTCGGCCGCCTTGGCTTCGAACAAGGCGGCTGCCTGATCGGCAGCCCGCTGCGCGGCTTCCGCCGCTTCCTGGGCCGCACGGTCGTTTTCGGCCAGTAGCTTGCCGCCCTTGGCGAGGAACTCGCCTTCGTCGGCCGAGCGCGCCACCACGGCCACGATCTCGACAGTCACTTCCGGATGGAGGTGAACCTTGATCTTGTGGGCGCCCAGCGTCTTGATCGGCTTGTCGAGTTCGACCTGCTTGCGCTCGATCTTCAGGCCGGCAGCGATGGCGGCGTCGGCGATGTCGCGCGAACTCACCGACCCGTAGAGCTGGAGGGCTTCCGACGCTTGGCGGATCAGGACGACCTTGAAGTCGTTGACCTTGGTGCCGACTTCCTCGGCTTCCTTGCGGCGCTCGAGATTGGTCGCCTCGAGGGTTTTACGCTGGGCCTGGAAGTAGGTGAGGTTGTCCTTGGTGGAACGAAGCGCCTTCTTCTGCGGCAGCAGGTAGTTGCGGGCGAAGCCGGGCTTCACCTTAACAACATCGCCCATCTGGCCGAGCTTGGGCACGCGTTCGAGCAGGATGACGTTCATGGTCATGGCTCCTACTTGATCAGGTAAGGCAGCAGCGCCAGGAAGCGGGCGCGCTTGATCGCCTGGGCGAGCTCACGCTGCTTCTTGGACGATACGGCGGAGATGCGGCTCGGGACGATCTTGCCGCGCTCGGAGACGAAACGCTGCAGCAGACGCACGTCCTTGTAGTCGATGACCGGTGCATTGGCGCCGGAAAAAGGGCAGCTCTTGCGGCGGCGGGTGAAGGGACGACGGACAGCGGTGCTCATTCTTCGACTCCCGGCATGATGGCTGCGGGCGCTGCGTCGTCGCTGAAGCGGGGACGCTCGCGACGCTGCGGACGGTCACCCCAGCGGTCACCACGATCGCCGCCCGGACGGTCGGATTTCTCGCCGCGCTGCATGACGGCGGAAGGACCTTCCTCGAGTGCGTCGACGCGAACGGTGATGAAGCGAATGATGTCTTCGTTGATCGACATCGTACGCTCGAGCTCCTTCACGGCAGCCGAGGGAGCATCGATGTTGAGCAGGGTATAGTGACCCTTGCGGTTCTTCTTGATGCGGAACGCAAGCGAGCGCAGGCCCCAATATTCTTTCTTGGAGACGGTACCGCCCAGGCCGGTGACCAGCTCGGCGAATTCGTTGGTCAAAGTCTCCACCTGAGTCGCCGGGACATCCTGGCGCGCGATGAAGACGTTTTCGTACAATGCCATGTCTATTCGACTCCTTATGGCTCTTAGCGACCCGGAGTCCGTCGTACCCACAATGAGCCGACCGGCAACCGCCCGGATCTAGCCGGCCCCTGCGACAAGGCCTGGACCGGCAAGGAGTTCGGGACCCCGAAAGGCCCCGAAGAGCGGCGGTTATACAGGCTGGCGACCTAAAAGCAAGGAATTGGCGGCCGGCTTGACTGGACGGACCGCCCCGCTATGACTCCGGCCGCTTCGAGCCAAAATCCGGGGAAATGCATAATAATGAACCGCGCTTTTGTCTTTCCGGGTCAGGGATCGCAGGCCATCGGCATGGGCGTCGACCTGGCGGCGGCCTTCACGACCGCCCGCGACGTCTTCCAGGAAGTCGACGAGGCGCTGGGCCAAAATCTCTCAAAACTGATGCGCGAAGGCCCAGAGACCGACCTGGTATTGACCGAAAACGCCCAGCCGGCGCTAATGGCGGTCAGTGTCGCCGTGATCAGGGTGGTGGAAAAAGACGGCGGCAAGCCGCTCTCCGGCCTCTGCAGCTATGTTGCCGGGCATTCGCTCGGCGAATACTCCGCGCTGGCGGCGGCCGGCGCCTTGCAACTCGCAGACGCCGCCCGACTTTTGAAGCTGCGCGGTCAGTCCATGCAGAAAGCTGTACCCGCCGGCGTCGGCGCCATGGCGGCCCTTTTGGGCATCGAGCTCGACCAAGCCCAGGCGGCCTGCGAAGAAGCGGCCCAGGGTGAGATCGTCGCGGTCGCCAATGACAATGGCGGCGGCCAGATCGTGGTCAGCGGCCATAAAGGTGCGGTCGAACGGACGATCGAAGCGGCCAAGGCGCGGGGATGCAAGCGCGGCATGCTGCTGCCGGTGAGCGCACCTTTTCATTGCCCGTTGATGCAGCCGGCGGCCGACGTCATGCAGGCCGCGCTCGAAGGCATGGCTTTGGCGCCGCCGCGGGTGCCCTTGGTTTGCAATGTGCTCGCCTCCGCGCTCAGTGATCCAGCGGCGATCAAGCTGCAACTGGTCAATCAGGTCACCGCGATGGTGCGTTGGCGCGAAAGCGTGCAGTACATGAAGTCCAAGGACGTCGAGTGGCTGGTCGAATGCGGCGCCGGCAAGGTGCTGTCGGGGCTGGTCAAGCGCATCGACAAGGAAATGACGGGGTTGGCTCTCAATACGCCGGCGGACATCGAAGCTTTTCTGAAAGCAATTTGAAGGAGCGCGCCATGTTCGATCTCACCGGCAAGACCGCCCTGGTGACCGGCGCCTCGGGCGGCATCGGCGGCGCCATCGCCCAGGCGCTGCACCGGCAAGGCGCCGTGGTCACGCTGTCGGGGACCCGCGCCGAGGCGCTGGAGAAGATGAAGGAGAGGCTGGGCGAGCGCGCCCATGTGGTGACCGCCCGCATGGACGACGCTGCCGACATCGAGCGCCTGGCAAAGGAGGCCGAGGCGGCGATGGGCAAGATCGACATCCTGGTCAACAATGCCGGCATCACCAGCGACAATATTTCGATGCGCATGAAGGACGCGGAGTGGGAGAGGGTGCTGCTGGTCAATCTCACCGGCACTTTCCGGCTTATTCGCGCCGCCATGCGCGGCATGATGAAACGACGCTTCGGACGGGTGATCAACATCACCTCGGTGGTCGGTGTCACCGGCAATCCGGGCCAGGCCAACTACAGCGCGTCCAAAGCAGGCCTGATCGGCATGTCCAAATCGCTGGCACAGGAACTGGCGTCGCGCAGCATCACGGTGAACTGCGTGGCACCGGGCTTTATTGCGACGCCCATGACCGACGTGCTGACCGAGCAGCAGAAGACGGCGATCCTCAGCCGCATTCCCGCTGACCGGCTGGGCGCGCCGGACGAAATCGCGGCCGGCGTGGCTTATCT
>WNFR01002042.1_pt1 | contig 21051 bp, 14 predicted proteins | sample 5400221 | NCBI WGS metagenome assembly WNFR01 (sample SAMN13153357, study PRJNA577476) | soil metagenome | isolation source: 40 cm soil under Madrone tree | place: USA:California | collected 2016-06-14 | reverse complement strand
TCCGTCATTTCCGCCAGCTCGACAGCAAAGCTCCAGGGCACCCCGAGTATCATTGGGTTTCAGGCGTTGAAACCACGACCGGTCCACTCGGGCAAGGCGTTGCGACGAGCGTGGGAATGGGCATCGCGGAGAAGTGGCTCGCCACGCGTTACAACCGACCCGGCTTTGAGATCTTCAACTACAATGTTTATGCCGTTTGCGGAGACGGCTGCCTGATGGAGGGAATTGCTTCGGAAGCAGCGTCACTGGCCGGTCACTTGGGTCTCGACAACCTTTGCTGGATCTACGACAACAACCACATCACCATCGAGGGGAAAACGCGCATCACTTTTACAGAGGACGTCGAGGCGCGATTTCTAGCTTACGGATGGAACGTCTTGCGTGTAGGTAATGCCAACGACATCGAGCGGATCGAGAACGCCCTCGACATCTTCCGAAAGACGAAAGAACGCCCCACGTTCATAGTTCTTGACAGTCACATTGGGTACGGTTCCCCGCATAAACAGGACACTGCTGCGGCCCACGGCGAGCCTCTCGGAGACGATGAGGTCCGCCTCTGTAAGCGGTTTTATGGCTGGCCTGAGGATGCACAGTTTCTTGTGCCCGACGGTGTGTATGAACATTTTGCTGCTGGCCTCGGCGCACGGGGCGCTGAGGCGCGGCGACAGTGGACGGAACTTTTCGCCGCTTATCGATCAAAATATCCCGAGCTTGCTAACGAGATCGAGCTGATGCAGCGGCGCGAACTGCCTGCAGGCTGGGATCGCGACCTTCCCGTCTTTCCCTCTGATCCTAAAGGGATCGCGGGGCGGGACGCTTCGGGCAAGGCCTTGAACATTCTTGCTCAGAACATCCCATGGTTGCTTGGAGGCTCGGCCGATCTTGGGCCGTCGAACAAGACTACTCTGACGTATGAGGGCGCGGGAGACTTCGAGGCCAATAACCCGGCGGGGAAAAACCTGCATTTCGGCATCCGGGAACATGCGATGGCGGCGATTGTGAACGGGCTCTCTCTATCTAAGGTCCGTGCTTTCGGCGCGACCTTCTTCATCTTTAGCGATTATGCGAGGCCGGCGATCCGGCTATCGGCTCTGATGGAGCTCCCTACCATCTTCATCTTCACACACGACGCGATGGGCGACGGCGAAGACGGCCCGACCCATCAGCCGGTAGAGCATCTGGCGTCGTTGCGGGCGATTCCCGGCCTCGTCACTCTGCGGCCCGGTGACGCGAACGAGGTTATCGAAGCCTACCGCTACATCATGCAGTTGCGTCATGAGCCCGCCGTGTTGGCGCTGTCGCGCCAGCCCCTGCCGACTCTGGATCGAAAGAAATACGCTCCAGCATCCGGAGTCGCTCGCGGAGCCTATGTGCTCGGTGACGCTCCAGGTGGGAACCCTGAAGTGATTCTTATCGCAACGGGTAGTGAAGTCAGTCTCGCTGTGGAGGCCCATGAGAAGCTCATCGCTGAGGGCATCCGGTCGCGCGTTGTATCGATGCCGTCCTGGGAAATATTCGAGCAACAGACGCAGGAGTATCAGGAAGACGTCCTGCCACCGCAGGTGAGGGCGCGCGTCGCGGTGGAGCAGGCATCGACTTTCGGATGGGAACGATACGTCGGCAGGTCGGGCCGCATTATCGGCATGAAAACGTTCGGGGCGTCGGCGCCGCTAAAAGCACTCCAGAAAAAGTTCGGATTCGAGCCGGACCAGGTGGCAATGGCTGCGAAGGAATTGCTTGGCAGGAATTAGAGCGGACAGCAGCAGTGGCACAAGAAACCAAAGAAGGACAGAGTTCACCTCTGGGAGCGACGCTTTCTCTTGGTGGGGCAAACTTTAGCGTCTACTCAAAGCACGCAACGGGGATCGAGCTGCTCCTCTTTGATTGCGTTGATGATGCTCGGCCCGCGCGTGTGATTCGCATTAATCCCTCAACCAACCGCACGTATCACTACTGGCACGTATTCGTGCCGGGCGTGAAAGCAGGGCAAATCTACGGCTATCGAGTTGAGGGGCCATTCGATCCTCCAAGTGGAATGCGCTTCGATCCTGACAAAGTCCTGATCGACCCATATGGACGCGGCACCGTTGTTCCGAAGAACTACTGTCGCGAAGCGGCGCGAAGGGTAGGTGACAATGCCGCGGTGGCGATGAAGAGCGTCGTCGTTGATCCGCATGCATACGATTGGGAAGGCGACAAGCCACTCAATCGGCCCTCCTCTCGGACCATCGTATATGAAATGCATGTGCGCGGCTTTACCCGCCATCCGAGTTCTGGCGTTGCGGAGAAAAAACGCGGCACGTTTGCCGGTCTGATCGAGAAAATTCCGTATCTGCAGGAACTCGGCGTGACCGCAGTCGAACTGATGCCGGTGTTCCAGTTCGATACTCAGGATTCCCCGTCAGGGAGGGTCAACTACTGGGGGTATGCGCCGGTCTCATTCTTTGCGCCGCACCAGGCGTACAGCTCGCGCCAGGACCCGCTTGGCCCGTTGGACGAGTTCCGCGACATGGTTAAGGAGCTGCACCGGGCAGGGATCGAGGTGATTCTCGACGTGGTGTTCAACCACACCACAGAAGGTGACCATATCGGCCCAACACTGAGTTTGCGCGGCTTGGACAACAGCACTTATTACATTCTCGACAAAGATCCCGCTCGCTATGCCAATTACAGCGGCACCGGAAATACGCTCAACGCCAATCATCCGATCGTCCGCCGGATGATCCTGGACAGCCTCCGTTATTGGGTCGAGGAGATGCATGTGGACGGCTTCCGATTCGATCTGGCGGCGGTCCTCGGGCGCGATGAGTCAGGACAATTGATGCCGAATCCGCCTGTCTTGTGGGACATTGAATCGGACCCGCCGCTCGCAGGGACCAAGCTCATCGCAGAGGCATGGGACGCGACCGGCCTCGACGAAGTAGGGAGCTTCCTCGGAGACAGTTGGAAGGAATGGAACGGACGGTTCCGGGACGATGTTCGGAGCTTTTTTCGTGGAGAAGAGGGTCATGTCGAACGCTTTGCTGACCGCTTGATCGGTAGCCCTGCAATTTACGGTCATGAAGAACGTGAGGTTGAGCAAAGTGTAAACTTTGTGACGTGTCATGACGGCTTCACACTAAACGACCTCGTCTCTTATGACCAAAAGCACAATCAAGCGAATGGCGAAGACAACCGCGACGGTACGAACGACAACCGAAGCTGGAACTGCGGCGTTGAAGGTCCCACCGACGATCCCGCTGTCGAGAAGCTCAGAAACCGACAAGTGAAGAACTTTTTGACCGTCACGATGCTTTCTGCCGGTATGCCCATGCTTCTCATGGGTGACGAAGTGCGTCGCACGCAACTCGGAAACAATAATGCCTATTGCCAGGATAACGAAACCAGTTGGTTCGACTGGACCCTACTCACAAGGCATGCAGATGTCCATCGCTTCGTGACACTGCTCAACGCGCGACGGCTTTTACGAGACCTGGAGCCCGAAGGCCAGCGCGTGAGCCTGAACCGGCTCCTCCGCGGGACGAACTTAGCCTGGCACGGCGTCAAACTCGGCCAGCCCGACTGGGGCAAGTCTTCGCACAGCATTGCCTTCACCGTGGAAATTCTCAGGGAAAGGCTGCTCCTTCACGTGATCTTGAACGCCTATTGGGAGCCGCTCGATTTCGAGTTGCCGCGGGTGGATAAGGCAGGCGAAAACCCCTGGCGCCGCTGGATCGACACAGCCCTCGACTCACCTTACGACATCCTCCAGTGGAACGCAGCAGAGTCCGTTCCCGGCTATGCCTACCGGGCCGAGGCACACTCTGTTGTCATGCTTCTTGTTCCTGCGCAAGACCGTCGTGAGATGATAGGAGTGAACCGATGAGCGAAGTGCTTCCGATCGTTTACCTGGCCAGACACGGGGAAACCGCCTGGACTATCACAGGCCAACACACGGGACTTACTGACCTGCCGCTCACAGAACGGGGCGAGCGCAATGCGCGCCGGCTCGAGGAACGATTGCGTGGAGTGACTTTCGCCAGGGTGTTTACCAGCCCGCTGCAGCGTGCCACCAGGACCTGCGAGCTGGCTGGCTTTGGAGCTGTGGCTGAAATCGACCGTGACTTGCTCGAATGGAACTATGGCGAGTATGAGGGTCGCCTTACCGCTGACATCCACAGGGAGCGCCCTGATTGGCAACTGTTTCGTGATGGCTGCCCTGGAGGGGAATCGCCGAACGAGGTTGGCACGCGGGCAGACCGCGCGGTGAAACGCGCGCGCTCGGTCGAGGGTGACGTGCTGATTTTCTCCAGCGGCCATTTCCTGCGAGTGTTCGCCGCTCGCTGGCTCGGGCTCGATGCCGCGTTCGGCAGAATTGGCGGCGGGAACCGCTTGGACTTTACCTGCATCGGACCGGCCGTCAACTTGGCGGCCCGGCTGGAAAAGATAGCTGCCAAACTGGAACGAATAATTGTGACTTCCGAAGCCTTCGCCTCCCATTGCCAATTCCAACTCTCGTCTCTGGGCCAGTTCACTATGCGCGGCTTCGGCACCCCCAAACTGTTTTTTGCCTCCCTGATGAGGGATGAGACCTATGCTCAAGAGGGGCGCGCAATGGGGTCAGTACTGCTCCGGCACGAAGTTTCGCCCCTTCAACGTAGCCTGGTCATCGTAAGCGCCCTTTTTATCACGGTTGGGCAGTTTCACATTGTCCCGCGGCACCTCCTTGTAGGGAATGAGGCTCAGAAAATGCGAAATGCAATTGAGGCGCGCCCGCCGCTTGTCGTCCGAGTGCAGGATGTACCAGGGTGCAACCTTCGTATCGGTAGCCTCCAGCATCACGTCGCGGGCATGAGAATAATCGTACCATCGGCTGCGCGAAGGCAGATCGACAGGGCTTAGCTTCCACTGGCGCAGCGGATCGTTGATCCGTGCTTCAAAGCGGCGCTTTTGTTCAGCATTGCCGACTTCCAGCCAATACTTGATGAGCAGGATGCCGGCGTCGACGGCGTATTTTTCGACCTGCGGACAAACTTCGAGGAAATGGTCGCGCTGTTGTTTGGTGCAAAACCCCATTACATACTCCACGCCGGCGCGGTTGTACCAACTGCGATCGAAGATGACGATCTCGCCCGCTGCCGGAAAATGCTCCATGTAACGCTGGGTGTACAACTCCGACTTCTCGCGGTCGGACGGAGCGGGCAGAGCCGTGACGCGAAAAACCCGCGGGCTCACACGCTCCGTGATCGCTTTGATGGTGCCGCCTTTGCCCGCGCCATCGCGCCCTTCGAATACAACCACGATCCGCAAGCCCTTCGCTTTGACCCATTCCTGGAGGTGACAAAGTTCCGCCTGAAGCCGGCGCAGTTCCTTTTCGTATTCCTTCCGTTTGAGTTTCGGTTTCTCGTCGCTGTTTTCTTTATCCATAGAATTCTCCCAAAAAGTAGTGGTCTGTCTAAATCCCTTCAAAGCCGACAAGACTAGCGACGCGGGCCTCGCGCTTCGGAATCATTGTTGGCCTTGTCGAGCCGGACGGAGGGGCCGCGTGCAAGGCTCATCTCTGCTACGATCCGAGCCCTCACCTCGAACGGCGTCGCTTGACGCGCAGTTGTGCCAGTGAGCGAGCTAGTGCGGCGTTGACGGAAGCCAGTTCTCCGGCAGAAATCTGTTTCTCGCGGAGTCGGGCCTCAGCTTGTCGACGTGCTTCTTCAGCCTTGGCCTCGTCGATGCTTTCGGCTGCAACAGCCATGTCAGTCAGGATTGCTACCCGGTCGCCCGTGACTTCCACCAGTCCCTCGCCCACGGCCAGAAACTTATCCTGCCCTTCTTTACGCACCATCATTTCGCCTGGGAGCATTTGCGTCATCAGGCGAATGTGTTGTGGTAGGATACCGATCTGACCTTCCGCCGCACGCAGTCCAACCATTTCCACATCTTCGGAGTAGACAGTGCCCTCCGGCGTGACGATTTGCAGGTTTAGAGTCTTCGCCATGTTAGTCCTCGGTTTCTCTCGAACGCTTTTGCCTCTCAGCCCTTGATTTCCTCAATGCCGCCTTTCATGTAAAAGTTGGCTTCCGACACATCGTCGTGCTTGCCGTCCAGGATCTCCTTGAAGCCGCGAACTGTTTCAGCCACCGGTACCTGTTTACCTTCGTACCCGGTGAAGACCTGGGCCACGCTGAACGGCTGACTCAGAAAACGCTGAATTTTGCGGGCCCGGAAAACTGTCAACTTATCCTCCGGCGAAAGCTCATCCATTCCCAGAATCGCGATGATGTCTTGCAAATCCTTCAAGCGCTGCAGCACCGCCTGCACTCGACGCGCGACGTCGTAGTGCTCCTGGCCCACGATCTCGGGTGCTAGAGCCCTGGAGGTAGAAGCCAGTGGATCAACGGCCGGATAAATGCCCAACTCAGCAATCGCCCGGTCGAGGACGATAGTCGCGTCCAGGTGGGCAAAAGTTGTGGCCGGCGCCGGATCGGTCAAGTCGTCAGCGGGTACATACACTGCCTGGAAGGAAGTGATCGAGCCCTTTTTGGTGGAGGTAATGCGCTCCTGCAGGGCCCCCATTTCAGCGGCTAGCGTCGGTTGATAGCCGACGGCGCTGGCGGTACGACCGAGCAGGGACGATACTTCCGAGCCAGCCTGAGAAAACCGAAAAATGTTATCGATGAAGAGCAGCACGTCCTGATTCTTCTCGTCGCGAAAGTACTCCGTGATGGCGAGGCCGGACAGCGCCACACGTAGACGGGCGCCAGGCGGTTCATTCATCTGGCCATACACCAGGGCGATCTTGGATGACTTTAGATCTTTCTGATTGATGACCCCCGCCTCGGACATTTCGTTGTAGAGGTCATTTCCTTCGCGTGTGCGCTCGCCGACACCGGCGAAAACGGATATTCCGCCATGAAGCTTGGCAATGTTATTGATCAGCTCCATGATAACAACCGTTTTGCCGACACCTGCGCCGCCGAACGCGCCAACCTTGCCGCCCTTCAAGAAGGGGCAGATCAAGTCAATCACTTTGATTCCAGTGGGAAGCACCTCCGGAGAAGTTGATTGGTCCTCTAGGGACGGCGCCGGGCGATGAATCGGATAGTATTTCTCCGCCTCAACTGGCCCGCGCTCGTCCACAGGATTTCCAGTTACGTCAAAGATCCGACCCATGACTCCCTCACCGACGGGCATGTGTATTGGCCCACCCGTATCGACGACTTCAAAGCCTCGTTTGAGCCCTTCAGTACTGGACATAGAGATTGTTCGGACCCACTTGTCGCCGAGATGCTGCTGCACCTCGAGTGTCAATTTAACGGGCTGGTCCTTGATCTTATATTCGACCGATAACGCGTTGTAGATTCTTGGAAGCGTGTCCGAAAATTCCACGTCTACGACCGGACCAGTAACTTGAACGATTTTGCCTGTACTCATACTCAAACCTGCTTCGATTATTTGGTCATTAAATGATCCTGGATCAGCCGGCCTGGCCGCCGGCGATTTCCAGCAACTCTTTAGTAATATTGCCCTGGCGTAGCTTGTTGTATTCAAGCGTCAAATCTTCGATCAGCTTATCGGCGTTATCGGTCGCGTTCTTCATCGACACCATACGAGCACTTTGCTCACTGGCCTTCGCATTCAGCAACACTTCATAGACATAGAAATTAAGATAATGCGAAAGGAGGTAGCCGAGGACGACCTCAGGACTGGGCTCAAACAGAGATTCCTTGCGAGCCCCGAATTCTGCTTCGGGCTCAACGCCCGCGATCTTCAGCGCTTTGATTTCGCCTACCGGAAGAAACTCCAGATCGAAAGGTTCCTGGGTGAGCGTGTTAACGAAGCGCGTAGCCAGAACCCGGACCTGGTCCACTTCCTTTTTCAAAAAGAGGTCGCGCGCAAACGCGGCGATTGCCCTGGCTTCGGGGAATCGCGGCGAATCACTATAATCAAACTCAGCGACAAGCTGCCGGCGAGTGGAGGCAACGTACTGTGCAGCCTTATGTCCGACCGTGATGAAGAGTGTCGACTGCGGATCGAATTGCGCGGCCAGGCGAAACAGATTACTGTTGAGCGCTCCACACAGCCCCTTATCCGTGGCGACAAGGATGACCGCGCGTTTGCGAACTTCACGGGCCTCAAGTAACGGATGGTTGAACTCACGCAGTTGGGTCGTCGCTTCTCGCTGGAAACGGTACATGAGCTCCACAAAAGGGCGGCCGGCGCGGGCAGCATCCTGGGCCTTGCGCATCTTCGACGCCGCCACCATCTGCATGGCTTTGGTAATCTGCGCCGTGCTGCCCACTGAGCGGATGCGTCTGCGAATGTCGCGCGTGCTATGCATAGGTTCATTTCCAGGTCTGTTTGAACGCATCGGCCGCAGCTTTCAATTCGGCTGCCAACGCATCGTTGATCGCTTTTTCGATGGCGATTTTTTGGAGCAACTCGGCCTTGCGCAAGGTCAGGAACTCCGTCAGTTTGGTCTGGAATTCTTTGGTCCGGTCCACCGGCACATCATCCACATAGCCATTCTGTACCGCCCAAAGCACTGCCACCTGGACCTCGACCGGGATCGGGCTGTATTGCGGCTGCTTGAAAACCTCGACGATGCGCTTGCCGCGATCGATCAGCGCTTGCGTCTTGGCATCCAGTTCCGAACCGAATTGGGCGAAGGCCGCAAGTTCCCGAAACTGGGCTAGATCACCCTTTAGCTGTCCGGCAACCTGCTTCATTGCTTTAACCTGTGCCGCTGAACCCACGCGCGAAACCGACAGACCAACGGATATCGCCGGGCGCACGCCCTGGTAGAACAAGTCGGTCTCCAGATAAATCTGCCCGTCCGTGATCGAGATGACGTTCGTAGGAATGTAAGCAGAGACGTCGCCGGCTTGCGTTTCAATGATTGGCAGGGCCGTGAGCGAACCGTTGCCGTACTTCTCTCCGACTCGTGCGGCTCGCTCAAGCAAGCGGCTATGGAGGTAAAACACGTCGCCCGGATAGGCCTCACGACCTGACGGACGCTTCAGCACAAGGCTTACCTGTCGATAGGCTACTGCGTGCTTGGACAGATCGTCGAAAATGATCAACGCATCCATGCCGTTGTCCATGAACCACTCACCCATGGCTGCTCCTGCGAAGGGCGCCAGATACTGATTGGTAGCCGAGTCTGAAGCAGGTGAGTCCACGATGATCGTGTAGGGCATGGCCCCTGCTTCTTCAAGCACACTAATGATCCGGGCGATGCTGGATTGCTTCTGTCCAATCGCGACATAGATACAATAAAGCGGCCGATAATCTTTATCGCCGGCTGCGGCTGCCGCATTGTTGAGCCGGGCCTGATTAATCATGATGTCGATACAGATGGTTGTCTTGCCCGTCGAACGGTCGCCAATGATTAATTCACGTTGGCCGCGACCAATGGGAATCATTGCGTCAATTGGCATGATGCCTGTTTGCATCGGCTGCCGGACCGGACTGCGCCGGATGATGCCAGGCGCGAGCTTTTCGACCGGGTAAGCGACATCACTCTGGATGGGCCCCTTGTCATCTAACGGCTCTCCGAGTGTATTGACTACGCGGCCCAGCAGCCCCTTGCCGACAGGCACTTGCAGCAGCTTGCCTGTGGCGCGAACTTCGTCGCCCTCTTCGAGTTGGGTATAGTCGCCCATAATTACGACTCCAACTTCGGTTTCGTCGAGGTTAAGTGCGAGGCCGGTGACGCCGTGGCCCAGGTCGATCATCTCGTTGAGCATTGCGTCGCTGAGGCCTTCAATCCGAGCGACTCCGTCGCCGATCTCGCGGATGACACCTACATTTTGCTTGGCCGCGGTGGCCTTAGCTCCCGCGATTTGCATTTCAATTTCCATTAAAAGGTCAGCCATCTGTCATTACCTCAACTCAACAGCCGCGAAAGACCTACTGCGAGACCCTGTTGCTGTTCTGTTCGCGCCGGCGGTTCAAAAACTCTTCTCCAGTGCTGCCAACCCAGCCTTTACGCTGCCGTCGAACACATCACTGCCAATTCTTATGCGCATGCCACCGATCAGCGTCGGACTCTCAGCGAACGACGTGCTTATCCCGGGACCGTACACTCGAACCAAGCTGGCCTGGACGCTTGCTCGCAAGTCAGGAGACAACGGCGTAGCGCTTTCGACCTCAGCCGTATGCTGTAATCGGTCGAGTCTGGTTAACCGCTGAAATTGGCCCGCCAGCGCCAGGTATCCCCGGCGTTTTGAGTCCAAAATGGCTCGCAGGACAATAGGTACCCGCGCCTCATTCAGTGACCCATCGACGAAACAGAGCCGGAACAGCTGCTTCGCTTCGAGTTTGATTTGCCTGGTCGTTTTCCTCATGATCCCCACTATCACGCCGCCAATTCTCTGGCCGTTTCCTCAGCCAGCCGTCGCTGATCTTCTGGTGTCAGAATCTTGCCAGTGATAGCCCCAGTGGTCTGGACCACCAGCCGGCCCACTTCCTGTTTCAGCTCGGCAAGCATGCGAGTGTGATCCTGTGCGGCAGCCTCGCGCGCTTTCGCTATGATCTGTTCGGCGGTAGCGATGGCCTTCTGCGTTTCCTGCTCTCGCAGCCGAGAGGCCGCCCCGCGCGCTTCGTCGATGAACTGGGTTGCCTGAAGATTGGCCTGCGCCATCACCTCCTGGCGCTGGGCCTCGGTCTTCGCCAACTCGGCTTTTATTTGTTCGCTATTAGCCAGACCTTGAGCAATGAGTTGACGTCGTTCCGCCAACACTCGCAGTACCGGGTTGTAGGCGAACCAGTAGAGCAGAGCACAAACAATCGAGAAGCTGATCATCTGCGCAATCAGATGAGACCAGTCCACACCGAAAGTCCTGGCAATCTGTTCGATCTGCCCGCTACTTTCAGCTTCCGCTAACAAAAGAAGAGCATTCATAATTGCACCTCGTAACGTTGGAGCCGTCAGGGCGCCGGAACTGCGCCCTGTTCTGCGCCTATTTCACAAGGAACAGAGCGTAAAAGACGATCGCCTCAGCGAAAGCGATGGCCAGAATAGACTGGACCAAAACCTTCGTGGACGCCTCGGGATTGCGACCGACTGCTTCTGAAGCCCCCTTACCGATGATGCCAACGGCAATGGCAGCTCCAAGCGCGGCCAGACCTACGTGTAAGCTTCCGTTCATCTCTATACTTCCTCTCCTGGCGACTCCGGCAATCAAGCTCGAGCCACCTCTAAGTCATCATTTCATCAATGCGCGGCCTTAGGCCGCTCTTCCTCGTTTTGACAAATCAACAGCGTGAATACTGCCGTTAACAACATGAAGACAAGCGCCTGGACCAGGCCAACAAGCAACTCCAAAAAATAAAAGGGAACCGGCAGCAACCAGCCCAGGCCGGGGACCAGATTGGCCATCGTGTCCAACATGTTCTCGCCGGCAAACGTATTGCCGTAGAGACGAAAACTCAGAGAGACCGGCCGAAACAAGATCGAAATGACTTCCAAACACCCGGATGCGAAGAACACCACGATCATGACTATCTTTAACAGTCCGGTGCTCTCACCCTTGGGGGCGAACTGTTCTTTTAGAAATCCGATCGGTCCAAGTTCGCTCAGCGCCCAATAGATCCAGCAAGCGAAGAAGATCAGGGCCATAGCCAATGTCATGTTGACATCGGCATTTGCGCCACGGAACAACGGTTGATCGATTCGGAAACCATGAAGGGTCTGATGCCCCCAACCGATCGCGCCTAGTCCTGGTATGAGACCCAACCAGTTAGCGCAGAGTATGAAGATGAAAACAGTTGCAAAATACCAAAACGTCCGTTTGACCAGGTGCGGGCCAAGGAGTCCTTCGAGAAAATCGTAGAGACTCTCAACGAGCCACTCCAGGAAATTCTGTGCCCCACTGGGCACCTGCTCCATTTTCCGCGTAGCGAGTTGCGCGAAAATGATTAGGCCCAGGGCAACGATCCAACTGACAAGCATCGAATTCGTGATTGGGAAGCCGAACACACGACCGATCTCAACGGCCTTTTGCGGCAGGCTGTGTTCCTCCTGTTCAGGATTCGCCACAGGCGCGCCGAGTTTGGCAATTCCGGCCAACGTTGTTGAAGCTCCGTAGGATTTCGCGCCCACCGCGAGCGTCAAGTCGGCGCTTAGCCCCATGAGCAGGACAATAAACAGCAGCGAGATCCATCGATTCCTCAGCGTGGGCACGATCCTGGCACCATTACTGCCGGGAACACCCGCCAATGCCACGTCGAGATTGTTGGTAATCCGCATATTGGCTTTGAACCATCGTGTTCGAGGATGGACTGCGGAGCAGCTAACCGTCGCCACAAAGTTTGCGTCGCCACCTCGCGTTTGGTCGGCGGTTGGCGTAATCCAAGCCGCTGTATCTCCGCAGCCGTTGCTCAGTTCCAGTGACATTCCGTCTCCCTCAGCCGGAAACTGCTGTAAACCTCGGTATCTTCGCGTAGCCTCCAGAGGCGCCTTACACTTCACTGTCACGCTCGCTCCTGGATTGATTCGCGCGTGTGAGGCCCGCAATGAGGTGGATTCTCTCTGCCGCACAAACTATTAGAAAACGAATTGCATCGATATTCACGATGGCCACCTCCTCCATGTCGCACGAGCCCTAGTCCCCTGCTTCCGATCTGTGCTCTGAGTTCCACGATCAGGAGGACGATGCTGCGTTACCTGACATCCTCTTAATTCTGAGGATCATCCCGCACGTTCCATCGCTCCTTTATGCATGCTCCGTGCCATCCATACTCCGTACGAATTACGACCGATTGAATCGACCGAAGAACCAGCGAAGAAGAAAGCCATCAAAGGTCTCCCAACAAAGGCGTGTGCAGCCTTTCGTGTGTTTACGAAACAAAGGAACGGCTAGATTTCAGTGGGATTTGGTGGTGATTGAATGAGGCATGTTGAGTCAATTCAGAGCCAGCCGGTTGATGATGTGCCGGACATTCCCCCGAGAACCCGTTCAATCAGCCCGGCATTTCCGGCACTATGACGTTCGTTACTCTTAAGACTCTCTCCGATTCAATCACCCATGAGATGAATCGTCGGGTACGCACAATGCTCTGACTTAGTTCTTTTGCTGGGACCAGCAGCATCAGGATCAAACATTCATCTTACCCACAATCTTTCTAAACGTAGATGCTGAATCACCCTAAAACTCGCGCGTTGAATTGTATAACCGCAACGCAGCGGATTTTCGCCGATTTAGTCGATCATGAGCGGTCCAAACACAACGATGGCTTTCCGCTTGCATGTCAATTCAGTGTTTAATCGAGCCGACTCGTGATTCTTAGCCTCCTGAATTATGAATATCCCGCGTGGAAAAGGATGGTTGACCCGTAGGAACAAAGCACCTTCTTCATTGGTTATTTTGTTGATTCCGACGAGTTTGCATCGAAATAGATCTTCATCGGTTTCATTAATGCGATCAGGACGACTGCAAGCGCGGCAGCAAATGCGATCGCAAGATAGCCGTCAGCATACGCCAGTGTGTAGGCTTGTAGCTTGATCTGTCCGCCCAGCATTAGGGCTGCCCTTCCTTGTGCCTCCTCGGGGCCGGACGAATTGGGATACAGCGCTTGCGCGAGCAGCGCCACCCGTTCGGATGCCAGCCAATTTCCCGCATCGACGTGCAGTCCGATCATGTTCGAGTGGAATTGTTCGCGAACTGATACCAACCTCTGCATGAGCGCCGTGCCGGCTTCCCCGCCGAACAGACGAATGCAATGGATAAATGAAGCGTAAGTGAGTAAGTTGATCGGGTTGGAAAGTGCGCCGCTATCAAAGGCATTTTGCACAAACGATCCAACAAGCGCTGTAAAGGTCACGGCGAGGCCGAATCCGATCACGATCTGCCCCATCAGGAAATTGCCACCTGCCCACGCACTGGTTAATTGAGTATTGATCAGGCACGCTATCGCCACCACTGTGAAGCCCGACGCAAACACTAATCTGTTATCGAACCGGCGCATCAAGCGCGCCGCTATGTTTCCGCTGAGTATGAGAGGCACAATCAACCATAGCAGCACCCATCCAGTCTGCAGTGGCCTGTAGTTTTGCGTTACAGCTAGAACCGCCGGCAGCAGGAGAGCGATTGCCAGCATCACGAAGCGGAACAAGAAAAGGCAGGCGCATATAAGCGCCGTGTTCCGGCTAACCAGGAAGATTGGATTCACCATCGGATTCGGCGAAAGCCATCTGCGAATCACAGTCACCACTAACAGGAAACCTGCCGTGACCAGCAGCCCAACAATCACCCCTGAGTTCAGCCAATCCAAGCGTTCACCTTGATCGAGCGCGCCATAGATCAGACTGAGGGCCAGGCTGCCATAGAGAAAGCCTCTCCAACTCAAGACGGGTTTAGGTCCCGGACGCGGCGGCGGGTTTGGGATCGACAGGTAGATGCAGAGCATCATCAGCGGAGTTAAAAATACGCTTTGCCAGAAGATCCAGCGCCACGACAAATGGCCGAAATACCAGGCTTCGAGTGATGTTCCAATGCTGGTCGAGCCGACAATGTCGATTGAATAGATGCCGATGGCATATATGACGTAGCGCATTGGTAAAGCGCGAAGCGCATAACTGAGCGTCAGCGGATAAAAGGTGCCCGATGAAAGACCGCTGATCACCTGTAAGCAAAGCATCACATGCAGGTTTGGCGAAAACGGCAACAGGATCGAACAAAGAATAAAAATCGTTGCTGAATAGAGCAGCACGCGCCGTGGACCAAGTAAACCACCAAGATAGACAGAGAATGGCCCCATGAACATCAGGGCCATGTTGTAGGAGGTCGGGATCCAACTAGCCTCATCGATTCCAAGACCCAGTGCCCCACGAAGATCTGGGAGACCAACGCTGATCAAGCGGCCATTCAAGGTAACAATTCCGGCGCCGAGAAATACACCGAGAGTCCCCACATACGGATTCTGATCGAGCGAGCCGATAAACCGCTCAAGTTTCAACCGAAAAACATCAGGCGCAGCCTGTCGCTCTGCTCTTTGGCTCGTAACGACGCTCACGATTGCTTCCTCGCTCAAACTTTGCTCTTGGATGTGGTTGTGATTTCTGCGATGACCGACATGCCAGGGCGGAGTTTCTCAGCCATGGCCGGATTTGGATCGAGCACTATCTTCACCGGAATGCGCTGCACAATCTTGGTGTAGTTACCAGTTGCGTTGTCCGGCGGTAACAGGGCGAATTGAGATCCACTGGCTGGAGCGATCTCTTCAACGTGGCCCCGCAACACAACACCGGGGAAAGTGTCGATCGTTATCTCAGCGCTGTCACCTTTGGCGACACTTGTCAGTTGTGTCTCCTCGTAATTTGCCTGCACCCAGATTGTGTTCTCGACAAGAGAAATGACTTGAGTGCCCGGTGAGACCAGTTGTCCAATCCTTACCTTTCGTTCACCAACAATCCCGTCTGTCGGCGCGACGATTCGTGTGTAATCCAGGTTTGTCTGTGCGACTTTAAGCGCCTCCTCCTTCGCGTTGAGGTCTGCCTGCAGTTGCTGTTCCTGCGCATCCAAAACAGCACGCTGTTTGTTCTGCGCATCCAGCTCTGCTGTCCTGCTCGACAATTGCGCCCGGGCTTGTTGTTGCTCTGCCTGGCGCAATGATACTTGAGAGCGCGCCTTTGCGAGCCCTGCGCGCTGGCTTTCAAGCAGGGCGCGAGTCTGCGCCAGCTCTGCCTTCCGGCTCTTGAGGGTTGCCGCGTAGCGTTCCTGGTCTGCTACTACCTGCTCCAGTTTTTGTTTGGTTGCAGAACCCAGATCAACCAAAGCCTCTTGACGTCTTCTTTCCAGAAGTGTTCTTTCCGCGTCAGCCTGCGCGCCCTCGACACTGGCTTGTGAGTCGGGAATCTTGGCTTCTGCTGCATCCACTCCAGCCTGTGCATTCGCCACATCAGCCTTTGCGGCCTCTATCGCAGCTCCCGCCTGGGCTATCTCAGCGCTAGCGGCCTGAATTCCCGCTTGCGCTTGCTCAATTTTTGATGCCTGCAATTCCTTCTGTTTCGCATTGTTCAGCAATGCTGCCTGCGCTGCGGCGACACCGGCTTCAGCTTGTGCGACCTGGGCTTTGAAGTCGTCATCTTTCAACTGTACGAGCAGGTCGCCCGCCTTCACTCGCTGATAATCCGCGACGGCAACTTCCGAAACTGTTCCCGACACGCGGGTACTCAAGGGAGTAATATCCGCCCGCAGGAAAGCATCGTCCGTCTTCTGTGTGCCGCGGCTCCCAACCCAGCGATTCCAACCGCCGATAATCCCGAAGAGAATACCGGCAGCCAATAAGAGCACCAGCACGGGGACGAGTTTCCGAAAGCTCAACCGACGCTTCGCGGGAGGCTGATTATCTGTTGTGACCTTCGCAGGGCTAGTGTCACGTGATGCGACTCCATTGGGTGTCGGCGCTTGGACTTGATCCCTCGAGGCGGGCGCTGTTTCTGCTGTGGGTTTCGCGGTGTCGACGCTGGTCTTTTTAGTCGTAGTTTCCTTTGACACGTCTGCTTTCTCATCAGGCATCGCTATTTCTCCTCCCCCAGCGCCTTCTCAAACTCCGCCTTGGCTGTCCAGAGCGCTAACAAAGCCCGTTGATATTCATGTGCGGCTTCGGCCAGCGACGCCTGCGACTGAAGTACGTCTGAAAGCAAGACCGCTTGAAACTTGTATCTGCCCGTGCTGACGCGTAGATTCTCTTTCGCTGAGTCCTCTGCCAGCCTGGCCACTCGTAGCGCCTGACCACTCTGTTGCAGCTTTCTCAGCTTATCTCCAACATCGATCAGCACTTTATCTTCTGTTTCCTTTAAGCTGTTCTTCGCCTGCTCAACCGCCTTCTCTTTCTCGGAGAGTTGGTGCTTCTTTCGTCCCCAGTCAAAAAACTCCCAATTCACAATCACGCCCATATTGGCGAAGTTTTTCGGGATCACTGGGGCAAAGTTGCGCGGCGTTAAATAGATGAACCCGGCACTTACGTCAGGGATGTATTCCGACTTCTTGATGCGACGGTCTAAGGTCGCCTCATTTATAGCCAATCGCGCCTGTTGCAGTTCAGGCCTGCGCTCCAGAGCGGTCTTTCTCGCAGCAGGCAGGTCGTTTTCGAATGACGTAAACTCTGGAACAGCTGCGACTTCGAATGCAGCGCCGACATCTCGACCCAGCAGAGTGTTCAATTGCTCTTTCTGGGTTGCCAGCTGGTTGTTTAACTCAAGATGTTGATATTCGACTCTAGCGAGTCGTGTTTGCACTGTGAGAAGGTCGGCTTTGAGCGAGACATGCTGCAGGACGTTATCGCCAGTCACCTTGTCCAGCTCATGGTAAGACTTCAGTGCTTCTTCTACGCTATTTAGAGCGCTCCTCGACTGCAGGATCGCATAGTAGGCTTTCTTTACCTGGTCGATGGTCTCGTGCTGCTGCTGACGCAGCTTCGCCTGGGCCATCTCACGCGAGACTCTCGCCTGCTTGATCTGTAATCCGATCCGATACTGCTGCGTTAACGGCTCGATAGCGGAAGCGGCAAAGATTTCCGTAACTTTGCGGCGATCCTCTAGCGCGAAGAAAGGTCCGAGACCCGGAAACAGGTTGGCCGTGGGATTCGGCACCTGGAGTTCATTGTTGGCGAGGTTACCCTGGACGAGCGTAAAAGCGTGCAACGAAGGAAGACGGGAAGTCTTTGCGGCCGAGATGTCCTCGCCGGCCCTGTCAACTGCAAGCTGCGCGATTTTAACCGAATGATTGTCGCGCAGAGCGAGGGTAATTGCCTGATCGAGGGTAAGCGTCTCGGCGGGGGGCGGCTGCGTGTCCTGAGCCGAAGCCTCGCTATACGCAACGATGACGACCAGAGCTACAGCAAGCAGAATTGTTCGGTTAGACATATCCTTCATGTGTGCATTTAAGAGCGGCAAAACTTTTTTTGAAAGAAGTGCTGAAATGCAAGTGTTCATGGGGGCCTCTTGTAGTTCTGACTGATCCTTCTCTCTAATCAACCCCCCAATTGCTTTAAGACGCGAGACGCAAATCAATCCTGAAATGACCCCCGCGCTCGTCAGAACTGCATAACCACATAGCAATTGACCGGCCAAAGGAATCGTGGGCCACGAAGTTGGTTGATTGTGTGTGGTTCAGTCTGTTCGGACTTGTGAGCGCCAGCGAATGTGCCGGAATTGCCGGAGGAGATCCCTTTCCTGGCAGTAGTAAGCCCGACATTAATCACTTCATGCAGTCTGGACAAGCTCGCCGATTCCGCTGCTTCCGCAGCTTATCTGTCTGGTACGTGTATTGCACCGACACTGCAAAGTGGGGGAAAGACCTCAAGGCAGATCTTCGGGGATTTTCATTCTGCCACTGCGACAATCGACATCTTCGCTTGAGCTTTTCCGGGTTCAACAGGAACTGGCCGGTGGTTAACGAAGGAGTTTGTAATGTGTTCGAAGACAGGAAGGGAAGATAATGAGTAAGACACCACACGTCGTGATCGTCGGAGCAGGGTTTGGTGGGCTGGGAGTAGCCGAGCAATTGGCGCACGTCCGTGTCGATGTGACCTTGATCGACCGACACAACTACCACACCTTCCAGCCGCTCCTTTATCAGGTGGCGACCTCTCTGCTAAACGCAGAAGTTGTCGGCGCGCCCGTGCGGAGCATATTTCGGCACCAGAAGAACGTAACCTTCCGCCTGGCGACCGTGACGGGCATCGATGTGCCAGGTCATAAAATCCAACTGGCTGAAGGCGACGAAATAGCCTACGACTACCTGGTACTGGCAGGGGGAGCGACGGTTAATTACTTCAACACTCCTGGTGCTGCTGAGCATGCTTTCCCACTCTACACTCTCATGAATGCGGTCAAGCTTCGCAACCGAATCCTGGAGCGATTTGAAGCTGCCGACCGCCAGCCTGCACTAATTAACGAAGGCGCGCTGAATTTTGTTATCGTCGGCGCCGGACCCACGGGCGTTGAGACCGCGGGCGCCCTCTCCGATCTCTTTTATAACCTTCTGCCGGATGATTATCATCAGCTGGCAACCGAAAAAGCGCGGGTAATCATAGTCGAGATGGGAAAAGAAGTGCTCGCTCCTTTCAAGGAGAATCTGCGAGTGTACGCCAAAGAAGAGCTGGAGTCGCGGGGAGTCGAAGTGCGTCTCGAAGAAGCCGTGGCCGAGGTCGGGCCCACTTTTGTGCGCTTGAAGTCCGGCGAAGAAATAAAGGCACATACGCTGATCTGGGCGGCCGGTGTGCGGGCAAATCCACTGGCAGATATGCTCGGCTTGCCACAGGGCCGTGGCGGGCGCGTCAAACTCGGTCCAGACTTGAGCGTCCCCGATCACCCGGAGCTTTTTGTCGTGGGTGATATGGGTGAAGTGGCGTCAGACGGAAAGGTTCTGCCGCAACTTGGCTCCGTGGCAATGCAGTCTGGGGAGCATGTCGGGCGACAGATTTCCCGGCGAGTACTTGGTGAGCAAACCCAGCCGTTCAAGTACTGGGATAAAGGATTTATGGCAACTATTGGGCGCGGGTCTGCAGTCGTAGAGTTCCCGAATAAGCGTACCCTCCAGGGCCCGTTAGCTTACTTCGCATGGCTGGGCGTTCACCTGGCGCTACTAAATGGAATCCGTAATAGGATCGAGACGTTGTGGGACTGGGCCTGGTCCGGTCTTACGCACGATCGTGCTGCACGCATTATCATTGATGCGAAGGATGAAGAGGCGACGACCCTTGCAGGGCCCGCTGCCGAACCCTCTGTTACGTTGACAAAAGATATAGAAATCGACAAGGCAGGTTGATCCAGGTCAGACCGCCGTGCCCTGAAAAGGCCGAAGGACTGCTGTTATGGATTGGTAGATCTAAGTCAGAACAGGAAAGATTGGTACACCGCCGCTTCGCATTGGCTTGAGGTCTGAAAGACCTACTGTTTTGAATTTAACACCAGCTCACTATTCCAGTGACCAGCGTGCCCAGAGTGGCGTGTTGACGAATCATTTCGAATGCGATGATCAATCGGCCCACCAAAGTGACCGTCAGTATGTAGTGCGCCAGTACGAGGAAGTTGAGCTTGATCGAATAGCGTTCGCGACTGAAAGTGCCGGCGCTCCTCCCGACAAATATTGTTCAAGGCCCGTCAATTCCGACAACATTTCCCTGGCCGCCTTCAAATTCCGCGCGAATTCAGCCAGTACCTACGCTATTCATCTGGTACGTGCGTTGCCCTGATAGCGGAAGTGACAAAGAAACGCGGGGGCATGCCCCTGCCACGCTCGGCATCAATGGAGAGAAGCACGGGTTCTACGTCGTCAACTCGTCGCACAGAGGAGCCTGCCTGGCGTCGCAAACGTGAGCGGGCTTCCTCATGGAGCTTAACTGAACACAATCGGTTATCGATTCGAATGGTTGTGTCGTGACAAAGGCAGAAAACCTCTGAATTAGGAGATTTGAAATGACAACAGCAAGCAAGGATATGAAACAGGCGAAGCCGCTGCCGCCGCCGAACAGCGACTTCTACGATGTCAGGTCGACATTTAGCGCCGAGGAACAGGAAATTCTGAGACAGGTACGCGAGTTCGCGGAGGCCAAGGTTGCGCCCATCATCTCAAAGTACTGGCTCGAGGATGCCTTTCCCTTTGAGCTGCTGCCGGCGTTCAAGGAGCTGAACATCGGCGGTATTGCGATCGAGGGTTACGGCGGCCGCGGTGGAAGCCTTGGGCTCTGGGGCTCCGTCGCGATGGAGGTCGCACGAGTCGATCCCTCGCTCGCAACGTTTCTTGGTGTCCACACCGGCCTGGCGATGGGCAGCATTTATCTGGGCGGATCCGAGGAGCAGAAACAGAAGTGGCTGCCACCGATGATTCGCTTTGAAAAAATCGGCTGTTTCGGACTCACAGAACCGCTAGTGGGCTCGGGAACCTCCGCCGGCATGATGACGACCGCGAAGCGCGAGGGCGATACGTGGATTTTGAACGGCGAAAAGAAGTGGATCGGCAACGCTCCGTGGTGCGACATTTCGATCATCTGGGCGCGAGACGTCGACGACAATCAGGTCAAGGGCTTCATCGTCGAGAACAAGACGACGCCCGGTTTCAGCGTCGA